>Ga0335081_10016928_pt1 | contig 11810 bp, 10 predicted proteins | sample Lox_Sample_35_FD_206713 | JGI IMG/M metagenome (GOLD analysis project Ga0335081, IMG submission 206713) | Soil microbial communities from Loxahatchee National Wildlife Refuge, Florida, United States - Lox_Sample_3.5 | ecosystem: Environmental > Terrestrial > Soil > Wetlands | place: USA... | reverse complement strand
TGGCAGTGACGGACATTTCCGGGATGAGGTTGCAGTTTTCCGTGATTTTTACACCTATCTTGTCAAGCTGCAGAAGGCGGTACATGTTCTGTTGTGCCGAAAGGAATAAATCGCCGTAGCCTGCGGAATAACGCTTCGTAAGGAGCCTCCTGTTTTCTCTCCTTAAGGTCTGGTTGAAGTAATCCATGATCCAATCGAGGGCGGAGTCGACGATCTCGCTTGACGCGGCATCGAGCACAATGCCGCGGGTGACGTTCTCACCGCTTGCATCTTCCTCGATTGCGCGCATGATCTCACTTCCTGCCGTCGCTCCCATAAGAACCGTCTCGGCACAGCCGGCAAGGAATCTCGCCAGCTGCTCACTCTCAAATTCTGCGCCGCCCTTAAGAACGATCTTCCCGCCCTTTATCTCTTCCACCGGCACGCGGAGGCCCGCACCCTTCAAGCGTATGAGAGAGACCGCATCCTCGATGTAACGCTCTATCTCTTCCTTATGACCGGGAGGAATTGAGGTGACGCCTTTTACGAACCCGAGACGCCTGTAAATATTCTTGCGCGGTGTCGGTATCGCTATGGAGTCAAAAAAAAGGACGGAAGCCATGACGGATATTGTAAGAACCTTCCTTTGAGCGGGTCCTGGCCGCCTCGATTACAGTTTTTTCTTCGCGATATGTTTCATTAAACCGCCGTCGTTGACAAGCTCCTGCATGAACGGCGGGACGGGTTCAATATGCAAGGGAGGCTTTTTGCCTCCTATGATTGCGATCGTTCCGTTGTCGCCGTCGACATCGATCACGTCGCCTTCGGACACTATATTCCAGAGGTCCTTAGATTCAAAGATTGGGAGGCCGATGTTGAAGGCATTCCGGTAGAATATGCGGGCAAAGCTCTTTGCGACAATGCAGGAGATGCCGGCAGCCTTGATCGCGATTGGCGCATGCTCCCTCGATGAGCCGCAGCCGAAATTTTCGCCTCCAACGATGATGTCTCCTGCACTCACCTTCTTTACGAACTCGGGATCGGCATCTTCCATGCAGTGGGCGGCGAAAAACGCGGGATCGGTCGATACCAGATAGCGCGCCGGAATGATTGCATCGGTATCAATGTTGTCGCCAAATTTCCAGACCTTCCCTCTGAACTTCATAAAATATTTCCTCTGAACCCTGTCCCCTGATCCCTGTACTACAATTCGTCCGGACCGGCAATGTGTCCCAGGACAGCCGATGCTGCGGCAATAGCGGGGCTGGCAAGATAGACCTCGCTGCCGGTGTGACCCATCCGGCCCACGAAATTCCTATTCGTCGTGGACACCGCTCTTTCGCCTTCAGCGAGCACTCCCATATGACCGCCGAGACACGCACCGCAGGTAGGCGTACTCACTGCTGCATGGGCATCGATAAATATTTCTATGAGACCTTCCTTGAGGGCCTGTCTGTATATGTTCTGGGTGGCGGGCACGATGATCAGACGGACACGGCGCGCAGCCTTTCTTTGCTTCAGTATTCCCGCTGCAATCCTGAGATCCTCTATCCTGCCGTTCGTACATGACCCTATGACGACCTGATCGATGTCGACCTTACCCACTTTGCTTATGCCCTTCACGTTAGAAGGTATGTGGGGAAATGCCACCTGCGGCTCGATCTTACTTACATCTATATCGACGACACTTGCGTAATGAGCGTCAGGGTCGGAGCCGTAAAACATGTAAGGCCGCTTTGCCTTCTCCGCCACATAGGCCTTCGTCACGTCGTCGGGGGCGAAGATTCCATTCTTTGCGCCCGCTTCAATAACCATGTTGGCGATTGTCAACCTGTCTGCCATACCGAGCTGCCCTACGGTCTCGCCGGTGAACTCCATCGTCTTATAAAGCGCGCCGTCAACCCCTATGCGGCCGATGATGTAGAGGATCAGGTCTTTGCCGGAAACCCATTTTCTCAGCTTGCCGGAAAAGACGATCTTCATAGTTTCGGGGACTTTGAGCCAAACCTCGCCCGTAATCATCGCCGCCGCAAGGTCCGTGCTGCCCATGCCGGTTGCAAATGCGCCCAGTCCGCCGTACGTGCACGTATGGCTGTCTGCGCCGATGACAAGGTCGCCGGGAAGTACGATTCCCTGTTCGGGAAGAAGGGCATGTTCGATACCCACCTCACCCACGTCATAATAGTGGGTCAATTCCTGCTCGCGGGCGAAATCTCTGATCAACTTGCATTGCTGGGCGGAATCGATGTCCTTGTTGGGTGTGAAGTGATCGGGTATGAGAACCACTTTATTCCGATTGAAGACCTTGACGCCCCCGGCCTTCTTGAATTCATTAATGGCTATGGGCGCCGTGATATCGTTGCCGAGGGCGATATCGACTTCAGCGTTTATCAGCATCCCCGGATGTATCTCTTTGAGATCCGTATGGTGGCACAGAATCTTTTCTGTGATTGTCATTCCCACGTTCTTAACTCTCCCGTTTAATACAAATATTTTCTACACCATTACCCATGTTTATTCAACCTTAACCTTCTTCACGTCGCCTTTCATGAACTCGAGACGATTGAGGGCGTTGATGTATGCCTTGGCGGATGCGACGATCACGTCGGGCTCCGCCCCGCGCCCTGCTACCGAACGCCCGTTAAACTTGAGCTGAACCACGACCTCTCCCAACGCGTCAGCGCCACCGGTGATAGCGGAAACCGCATATTTCAACAGATGGTAATCGGTCTTTGTTATCTTTCTGATGGCTGCAAATGTCGCATCTATGGGCCCGACGCCGAAACCTGCGTCTTGGACGACCTTTCCATCGACCTCCATCTGCATGGTAGCAGTGGGCACGGCGACATTTCCGCTCACCACGTTAAGATATATGAGTTTGTACTTCTCGGCGATCCTGTAGACTTCCTCGTAAACAATAGCCTCCAGGTCTTCGTCAAATATCTCCTTCTTCACGTCGGCCAGTTCCTTGAACCGGACAAAGACTTTTTTCACGTCCGCCGCGTTCAGCTTATAGCCCATCTTCTTGAGATGTTCGGAAACGGCATGCCGTCCCGAATGCTTGCCAAGAACGAGGTGCGTTCCGGAGATGCCTACAGACTTTGGCGTCATGATCTCGTAAGTGGACTTCTCTTTGATCAATCCATCCTGGTGGATTCCGGATTCATGCGTAAAGGCGTTGGTGCCTACGATTGCTTTGTTTGGCTGTACGGGAATGCCTGTGATATGCGTCAGCAGCCTCGATGACTGGTAGATGTGCTCCGTCTTGATCCCCGTGCGGAAGCCGAAGAAGTCCTTTCTCGTTTCCAGGGCCATGACGATCTCCTCCATGGCGGCATTGCCAGCCCTTTCGCCAATGCCGTTGATTGTGCATTCCACCTGGCGTGCGCCATGCTTGACCGCAGCCAGGGAATTGGCGACGGCAAGGCCAAGGTCGTTATGGCAGTGAACGGAGATGACCGCCTTGCGGATATTACCGACTTTGGCGAATAGATGATCGATGAGGTTCCCAAATTCGTCGGGCATTATGTAGCCCACGGTATCCGGAATATTCACGGTCGTCGCTCCTTCTGCGATTACGGCCTCGACCATATCACAGAGATAATCCCAATCCGTTCTCGTAGCGTCCATGGGTGAGAACTCGATGTTGGACGTGTATGAGCGTGCGTGGGCTACGGCGGCGCGGGCCTCTTTCAGCACCTGGGCGCGTGTCTTCTTGAGTTGATACTTGAGATGGATGTCCGACGATGAAATGAATGTATGTATACGCGGATGCGCGGCTTCCTTGATAGCCTCCCATGCCCGGTCGATATCTGCCGTGTTGGCTCTCGCCAGGGCCGCGATTTGCGGCTCTCTGATTTCGCGGGCGATCTGCCTTACGGCTAGAAAGTCGCCGTCCGAAGCGATCGGGAATCCTGCCTCAATGATATCCACCCCGAGTTTTTCGAGCTGCCGCGCTACGCGCAGTTTTTCATCGAGGTTCATGCTCGCCCCGGGTGACTGTTCCCCGTCCCTCAGGGTCGTGTCGAATATCAAGACCCTCTTGCTCTTCTTGTCCATCTCTCCCTCCATTTCATCCAATCCGGAAAATAAAAAAGGCCGCGGGCTTTTCGGGAGCCCGTGGCCTTTAGGTACGTTATTTAGATGATCTTAAGGATTACCTAAAAACGACGGGCTTCTGCCGTTAAGCAGAAGGCGAAGAAGGGCGAGGATGAGAAGTACCACATTGCCGTTTGAATTAATGATTGCCTTCTTCATGTTGTACGTCGCTTTCCGAGAATCCTGTTGAATTTTTTTCAGGGTAAACCACAATGAAAAACCTGTCAAGACCTTTTTCGAAATGTGGCGTTATTGAAGGCACGTGTTCATAGCCGTAACCCGGAGATATCTACCTCATAAACACTCGCCGGCTGCCACTTAGGCCTGTCGTCTCTCTCGATGATCCGGGCGCGGACGCCTTCCGGAAAGTCCGGATGCCTCACCATGAACTGCATTGCCTTGAAATCCGCCTTATAGACCTTCTCCATGGAGAGGTGCTCGTTGTGGCGCAGAAGTTTCAGCGTCACGGCGAGCGCTGTGGGAGACCTTTCCGAGAGTTCCGAGGTTAAGCCTTCGCAAGGGGAGAGGAGAATGGGACACGAGTTTAAGGAATCGATGATCTCCTGCAGGGATGGCTGTCCTGCAAAATACTCCGCCACCCACGTGTCTATATCCGGTCTCGGTACTATGTTCCTGTCAAAGAAGGTCTTTATCTTCCTCGAGAGGCGCGGCAGCAGTTCCTTCGCGCTTGATACATCTTTGGTTTTGAATCTCTCGATCCTGCGTATCAGGTCATTGACCCTGTTTGCTTGCGTAAGATGTGTCGCGAAGCCGACCCTCACGCATTCGCTTCCCGTGAGTTCATGACTCGTCAGGGCCAGGTACTCCGGATATCCGGGCGGACACTTGCCGTACATCCAGCCTGTGGCGCCCACGTCGGGGAAGAAGCCGATCCTCGCCTCGGGCATTGCCATGCGGGATCTTTCTGTCGCGATCACCCAGTCTGCTCCCGCCGCAATGCCGAGGCCGCCTCCCATCGTCACGCCGTCGGCTATGACGATGACCGGCTTGGGGCACTGATGGACCATCAGGTCGAAGCTGAACTCCTCGAGGAAGAATTGATCCAATGAAGCAAAGTTGCCGCTCCGTATGTCATCTACCAGGTGTCTGATGTCCCCGCCCGCGCAGAACCCTTTTTCTCCGAGCCCATAAAACAGGATCAGCTTGCAGTCCGGATCGCCGAGCGCTTCGTTGAAATAGCCCGTCATGAGACGGACCATCTCGAGCGTAAGGCTGTTCAGCGCCTCTTTGCGGTTCAGGACGATCGACATGCCTGCGCTGGTTCTGCGCATGATGACGGGGGGCTGTTTGTGGGTTTTGCTCTTCATTGGTGGTTTCGCCCGTTACATCAATTACTGCACCATGTCCGCTTCCGCGTTCAGGGTGATGCTAATGTGCTTCCCCACTGTGAATCCTTCCGGATATTTATAGTTCCACGTCATTCCGAAATCTTCCCGCGGCAGGTAGGCTGTAGCGGAAAACCCTATAGTGGTATAAGAGCCGGTTTCATCCGTGAAGTGTGTCGGGCCGAAGTACTGGGAGTGGAGGAGAACGGGCCTTGTGACACCGATAATAGTGAGGTCTCCGTGAACCTTGAACATGTTGCTTCCCGCCATTTCTGTCCTAGTGCTCTTGAAAGAGATACGAGGATATTTCTCCACATCGAAAAAATCAGAACTGCGGAGGTGGTTGTCTCTCGCTTCAATGCCGGTGAAGATGCTCGCTGTTTCTATCTCTATCTCCATCGATGTGTCCTCTACATCGGATGGATCAAAGTCGATAAAGCCGGAGATTTTGTTGAACTGACCGTGGACGTTGTTTATCATCAGGTGGCGCACCGTAAAATGAGCCACCGTATGATCGGCGTCGACAATCCATCTTGGCATAAAGAATCCCTTTCACACGGTTAATCGGTCAATTTTACATTAGCATCTTGCCGGGGCAGTTCTATCAGCCGAAACCTTATTTATGATGTAAAAGAATCTTATTTTGTCTGTAAGCTAATTGAATTGCGAAAGGCATCATGTTGCAAAGTCAAATGGTCGTGTTCGAATCGTCAAACCGCAAAAAATATTTTTGACCTAAGTCAAAGACATCAGTATGATAAAGTAGTAATGATTATATTATCGCAACCATCCTAATCCAATGAGTGAAATTCTTGAAAGGAGGTATCAATCATGTTTGTTGTTATCATCAATTTTCCGCCCATCAAGGCGGGAAAGGATGTGGAATTTCAGGAATGGTTTAAATGGTCAAATAAAGAGTTTGCGAAACATAAAGGATTCGTCAGCCGTCGATTGTTGAAGCCATTAAAGGAGGGCAACTATGCTGCTGTTGTAGAACATGAGAGTCGTGAAACATTTATGGCTATGCATACCAGCTCGATTCATGACGAGGCAGGTAAACGTGTTGCGCCACTATTTGACGGGCATCCAACGCCTCACTTCTACGAAGTGATCGCTGGGTCATAGAGGCATAAAGGAAATTACTCGCTTAACAAGAAAGGGATTTCAATATGAGAATACAGGTAAAAAACAATGTGTCATGGGTCGGGAAGATCGACTGGGAGCTGAGGAAATTTCACGGGGATGAGTATTCCACGCACCGCGGTTCGACCTACAATTCATATCTCATCGAGGAAGAAAAGGTTGCCCTGATTGATACGGCATGGCTTCCCTTTGCAAAAGAATATGTCGAGAACCTGCGCAAGATAATAGATCTGGAAAAGATCGACTATGTCATTGCGAATCATGCGGAAATCGACCATAGCGGCGCACTACCGGAACTGATGAGTCATATCCCTGAAACGCCGATCTACTGCACGGCCAACGGCATCAAGTCACTCACCGGCCACTACCACAAGGATTGGAATTTCCATGCAGTCAAGACCGGCGAGCGTCTGAGCCTGGGGAAAAAGGAACTGGTCTTTGTCGAGGCCCCCATGCTTCACTGGCCGGATACGATGTTCTGCTACCTTACCGGCGACAATGTCCTCTTCAGTAACGACGCATTCGGGCAGCATTATGCGACGGAGTTCATATTCAATGATCTCGTCGACCGCTCCGAGTTGATGGAGGAATGCATAAAGTACTATGCGAATATTCTGACGCCGTTCAGTTCTTTCGTTGGAAAGAAGATCAAAGAGGTGCTCTCCTTGAATCTGCCTGTCGACATCATCTGCACCAGCCACGGCGTTATCTGGAGAGACAATCCAACTCAGATCGTCGAGCAGTATCTCAAATGGGCCGATTCCTACAAGGAAAATCAGATCACCATCGCTTACGACACCATGTGGAACGGAACGAGAATCATGGCCGAAAATATTGCCGCTGGTATAAAGCAGGCCGACGGAAATGTGAATGTGAAGCTCTACAATCTTGCCAAGTCCGATAAGAACGATGTGATCACCGAGGTCTTCAAATCGAAGGCGATAATCGTCGGCTCCCCGACCATAAACAGGGGCATACTGACGGCTGTTGCAGCCTTCCTGGAGGAGATCAAGGGGCTCCGGTTCCAGGGCAAGAAGGCAGCCGCTTTTGGCTGTTACGGATGGAGCGGGGAATCGGTAAAGATAATTTCGGAGAACCTTGAATCAGCGGGCTTCAAGGTGGTCGACAGCGGCGTAAGGTCGCTCTGGAATCCCAGCAGCAAAGAAATTGCGAGCTGCATCGAATATGGAAAGAAAATGGCCGAGACCTTAAGCTGATGCAGAGCAGTTGTAGGATCAGCCATTCTAAAAACACGACAGAACTCTTGGAGCGTGAAGAGAATGGTACGGATTTTCAGGACGAGGAAAATGATCATCCGGGAGAAGGAGGCATAGTCTCCCGGATGATCAGGGGGAAAATTGTTTACCAGTTACCTCTCATGCCAGGGCCGCCACCAAAACCGGGACCACCGCCCATGCCGGGCCCCATGCCCGGACCGCCACCCTTCATACCTGGGCCGAAGCCACGTCCCCAACGGGAAGCCTTTAACTGCTCCTGTTGTGCCGGTGTCAAGACCTTGAGGACATCCAGCCTGTAGGCGGTCATCTTATCCTGCATCTGATCGCGAAGGGCCCTGATCTCTTTCTGAGTCGCGATGATTTTTGCCTGATCGGGATTTGTCTGGAGCCAGAGCAGCTTCAAATCACCCCTCTTGCTGAACATCCTATCCGTGAGAGGCTTCGTATCCTTCAAGTAAGCCTCACGTAGGGCGTTAACCTTTGCGGTCTGTTCCGGCGTCAGGTTCAACCGGGATAGATAAGATGTATCAGGTCCGTAACAATCTGCGCCGCCATGGCCTCTTCCCCACCCGGGACCGTAGGCGAATGCGAAAGTCGCTAAGGCGGTGACTACGACCACTGCCACTAATGTCATTGTTAACTTTTTCATTGTTTTAATCTCCTTGACTGATTTGATCTGTTTTTTGCATGGATAAAGAGCAAGGCCTGTGCCAATATCCTCCACTGTGCTTAAGATATCAATATTGCGAATGTTGTAACCCATAGTGATGAATCGCAAGTAGTGCATAATAAAAAGCATGGATAATAAATATACAAGTATGGTATCCAATTTGAATAAAAAATATCCAGAAAGAAGCGATGAAGAAAGCTGATTCGAGAAACAGAAAATTTTGGGCTGGTGTTTCTCCGTGGATCATTATCGGTGCCGTGGTGATCATCGTTCCTATCTTTGCTTTCATGACCGTCCAGAACATAAATAAGCAGAAGGAATACACAACCCAGCTCCTCGTAGAAAAAGGTGCGGCGTTGATGAGGTCGTTTGAGGCCGGCGCCAGAACAGGTATCGAAATGCGATGGAGCAGTTTCCAGCTACAGAAACTCCTGATCGAAACTGCGCAGCAACCGGATATAGATCATCTCATTGTAACGGACACGAACGGTAAAATCGTGGCTGACAGTGATCCTTCAATGATCGGAGAGCATTATGGCACGGACCTCGATCTTCAGCAGATTGCGGCTTCTAATAAATTGGCGTGGCGCCAGGTTCCCAATTTTGAAGGCGCCGATACGTTCGAGGTTTACCGGCAATTCGCACCAACAGAGAAGCCTTTTTCGGGATTTCAGGAAGAACAAAGTTCAGGCAAAAGATCATCACGAGAGAGATTGGAAAAGCACAAAGAGGCACCATCGGGATACATTATCTTTGTCGGCATGGATATGGGCCCTGTCATCACGGCAAGGGAACAGGATATGCGGCACACGATTCTCATGGCCGTGATCTTTGTTCTGATCGGTTGTGCCGGGATCATCTCTCTTTTTCTTGCCCAGGGATATCGCACTGCGAAAACCTCACTGTCACGTGTGCAGGCATTCTCCGACAGTCTCGTGGAAAATATGCCTATGGGCCTTCTCGCCGTCAACGACCGGGGTGAGATCATCTCCTTTAACCAGACCGCCGAAGCCATCCTCGGCTATTCACACGGGGATGTACTGGGGAAGAAGGCGGACGAGATCATGCCTCCCCATTGCATGACACTACTCACGGGCCTGAAGACGGAGAAGAAGATCGTCGAAGAGGAAATAGACTGTGCACTCAGGGACGGCAGAACTATTTCCTTGGAAGTGATTGCAACGGTTCTTGAGGAAGAGGACGGCAATTTTCTCGGGTATGTAATTCTCTTCAGAGACATAACCGAAGTAAAGCATCTGAAGACTGAAATGGAGAGGGGCCGGCGTCTCGCATCGGTGGGCAGCCTTGCGGCCGGTGTCGCCCATGAGATCAGAAATCCCTTAAGCTCCATTAAAGGCTTTGCGACATTTTTCAAAGAACGTTATCGGGAGAACCCCGAGGATCGCAAGACCGCGGAGGTCATGGTTGAGGAGGTGGAAAGGCTGAACCGGGTGATAGGCCAGCTCCTTGACCTTGCGAGGCCGATGAAGACTAGCGGAGGGTGGACTTCCGTCGAAGATGTGATCAGGCATACCGTTAAGATGATCGACGAGCAGGCGAAGGCGAAAGAAATAACCATACGAGTGGACATTTCGCAGAACATTGGCGACATATTCATGGACAGGGACAGAATCACGCAGGTGCTTCTCAATCTGTACCTGAACGCGCTAGAGGCGATGGAAAAGGGCGGCACACTGACGATCGCCGCGCTGCCTCAGGAAGGGCGCGTGGTAAGGATCGATGTCTCCGACACTGGGAAAGGCATCGATGAAAAAGATCTCCCTCGCGTCTTCGATCCATACTTTACGACTAGGTCTTCAGGAACGGGCCTCGGCATGGCCATAGTACATAAGATAATGGAGGCCCATGACGGCGAAATCAGAATAGTGAGTGAACCGGGAAAGGGGACCACGGTGTCGATCTTCCTACCATTGGGCCCGGATCATAACAAAATCTCATAAAAATTGGTGAAAGGAATATGAAGGCAAAAAATACGATTCTTGTTGTTGATGACGACCTCGCCCACAGGACGATGTTGAGGACCCTCGTCGGCGGTTGGGGGTATGATATTGCGGAAGCGGATGACGGCGAGAAGGCCATAGAGGCGGTCTCCAAAAGGCCCTTCGATCTCATCCTTATGGACGTTCGCATGCTCAAGGTCTCCGGACTTGAGGCCCTCGCCGAGATCAAGAAGCTGAACCCTGCAATACCTGTCATCATCATGACCGCCTATGCATCCGTGGAAACAGCGGTTACCGCGCTTAAGGAAGGGGCCTACGACTATCTTGCCAAACCACTTGATTTTGATGAGTTGAAGATAACCATTGAGCGGGCGATGGAGCACAGTCGATTAAAGGAGGAGAACCGTCACTTGAGGGAGAGTCTTGCTGGTCAGTTCAGCGGGCAAAACCTGATTGGGCGGAGTGCCGCGATGACGAGGCTCATCGAAACGATCGTGCAGGTCGCGCCTTCCGAGGCAACCGTTCTGATTACAGGAGAATCGGGGACTGGGAAAGAGATGATCGCCGGGGCCATCCACTTTAACAGTCTCCGGAAGAAAGGCCCCTTCGTGAAGATCAACTGCGCCGCGATCACGGAGACGCTTCTCGAATCGGAGCTCTTCGGACATGAGAAGGGCGCCTTCACGGGCGCCGACAGACGGAAAGAGGGAAAGTTCCGCCAGGCAGAAGGAGGCACCCTCTTCCTCGACGAAGTGAGTGAGATGTCGCCCGCCATGCAGGTGAAGCTTCTGCGTGTCCTGCAGGAAAGGGAGATCACCCGCGTTGGAGGCGAAGACGTCATCAGCGTGGACGTCCGCGTCATTGCCGCGACGAACAAAGACCTGGTGCGCGAAATCGAAGCGAAGCGCTTCCGTGACGACCTATATTATCGTCTGAATGTGGTGACTCTCAACGTGCCGCCTCTCCGGGAACGCAAGGAGGACATACCGCTTCTCGCTCAGCACTTTCTCACCGTGTTTGCAAAGAAGAATCACAAGGGCATCAAGGGATTCTCACCGCAGGCGATGGACAGGCTCCTGAAGTATCCGTGGCCCGGCAACGTCCGCGAACTGATGAATGCCATCGAACGGGGAGTCGTGCTTTCGCGCTCGGAATACCTGGATGAAAATGAATTCCCTCTCGCTGTTCGAGAAGGGGAAAGACAGGAAGAAGCCACGGTCATGCCGGTTGGAGCCGCGGAGCCGTCCCTTGAATCCGTGGAGAAGGATGCGGTGCTCAAGGCCCTTGCGGCAACGGGTGGGAACAAGAGCGAAGCGGCACGCCGGCTGGGCATCACCCGGCGGACGCTGCATCTTAAACTGAAAAAGTACGGAAT
>Ga0335081_10016927_pt1 | contig 11810 bp, 14 predicted proteins | sample Lox_Sample_35_FD_206713 | JGI IMG/M metagenome (GOLD analysis project Ga0335081, IMG submission 206713) | Soil microbial communities from Loxahatchee National Wildlife Refuge, Florida, United States - Lox_Sample_3.5 | ecosystem: Environmental > Terrestrial > Soil > Wetlands | place: USA... | reverse complement strand
AGGACGCGGAACTTGGTTTCCTGAGTCCTGACGGCTTGGAGGCCTTGCTGCGCAACAATCCCGACCTCTGCTTGCCATTGCTTGTGATCCTGGGAGAGAAAATCGCGGAAACTCTTGAGGCTCAGAGGGTTCTGCTCAGCAAAGGTCAAGAGCCAGACGATGCCTTACCGAATAAGGCGACCTATCCGAAAGCCTGAAAGGAGCTGCAGATGGAGCGCCAATTCGAGACACTGGAAAGCGCACAGGATTTCGTGGTGTTGCTTGCAGAGACTGTCGCTGAAGCAAAACGGGAGCTGGAAAGTGGCGTGCAGCGAGAATCCATGGCTTCACGGCGTGTCGATGCGTTACGGATAGCAGTGTACAACCTGAGCAGGCTTGAAATTCACGTTAGTCGAACGAGCAGGATTCTCAACGACCTTCGTACCCTGCGACGTCTTCTCTTCGACGAACGACGAGACTTCAGCGACGAACCTAGTCACACATCGGGGCACCCGCCGCTCGGTGATAAGGCTCAGGCAGCCGCGAAACTTGAGAAATCAATGGCAGCTTAAGCCCCGGTGGCTGGACTCGGACTCTCTTTCCGTTTCCAGCGGACAGCGACGCAGGAGCCAGCTAAGCCCCCTCTCCTCGGGGCAGATGCGGAGATGGATTATGCCGCAAGCTGTGGATGGTAACGTCACCGAGTTAGAGCAAATCACAGCACGCCTGCACGATCTAGAACTTCGAGTCGCCGCACTGGAAGGACATCCCCAGACCTCAGCGCCAGGCCCATCTCAATTATCAGAATCCTCCACAGTGCAACGAGCGAAACCGCCTGCCACCTGGCAAGAATTTTTCCCAATCGAGATCTCCACCGGGGTCGTGCCCATCCTGGGAAAGGCGGTTCTTGGAATCGCTGGGGCTTACTTGCTGCGCGCCATCGCAGAGGCGGGACCGATTCCCAAGTTGCCGGTTTTGATTGCGGCCATTGTTTATGCAGCCCTCTGGATGGTAGGGGCAGCCAGAACTCACGACAAGAACCTTTTTGCCAGCGCTACCTATGGCATCACGTCCGTTCTCATCCTGGCACCGCTCCTGTGGGAATCAATAATGCGCTTCGATGTGATTTCGCCGATTTCTGCCGCGGTGTTACTGGTCGCTTTTTTTGTATTGGCTTTGACACTCTCGTGGCGACGTCACCTCCAAGTGATCCCATGGATCGCAACCCTCGGAGTTGTGAGCACAGGGCTGGCGTTGATCATCGCAACTCGCGCTGTTGTTCCGCTCACGGCCACGACGTTGGCCGTTGCCGCATGCACGGAAATCGCCGCTTGCCTCGACTATCGGCTCAGCTTCCGCAGCGTGCCGGCGATGGCTGCAGATTTCGCCATATTCTTGCTTGTTGATGTGATGACATCTGCCGGAGGGGTGCCGGAAAGCTATCTTCCAACAAGCCCGCTCACCGTCAGCATCCTGTGTTTTGCTCTACTCGCCATTTACGGCGGCAGCATCGGAGTTCGCAGCTTTGCGCTGCGTCAACGGTTCTCCGTTTTCGAAATTGTAGAAGGCGTTCTCGCATTCGGGCTTGCGACGTTCGGCATTCTTCGCGCAACGCATGGTTCAGCATTTTGGGCTCTCGGTATTTTGTTCCTGTTACTCTCGGCTGCATTTTACTGGGGTGCGTTATCGTATTTTGCAGACGAGTCGTACTCTCGCAATCGGCGTGTCAGCGCCACTTGGGCGAGCGCCCTGCTGCTGTCAGGAAGTTTTTTTGTTTTCCGCGCAAACCTGCAATTGCTTTTCTTGTGTCTTGCGGCCTTGGCAGCGGCCTTTCTCTATTCCCACACGCAAAAGTTCAGCCTGGGATTACACGCGTCGTTCTATTTGGCGGCGGCCACGGCTGTATCACCACTGCCGGCTTACGCGGGGAACGCTCTGGCAGGATCCGTTCCTTCCACACCGGACTGGAATGTGTGCACGCTCGGAGTCACAGCCCTGCTCTGCTATCTCGTTGCTTCACGAGTACCAGAAAATCGCACCAGACGCCGATTGCTCTGGGTCGTCCCAGCCGTGCTTGTCGGATTCGCTAGCGCTGCGATTATCGTGGTAGCGATATCCGACATTGCCGCCGGTCGGCTGGAATTGACTCCGCCCCGTCTGTCGGTTATCCGAACCATCGTGAACTGCGTCTTGGCTCTCGCTCTTGGCTTCGCGGGCTCCCGTTGGAAGCACGTTGAACTCGGCTGGGTCGCCTATGCCGCGGTTGCGTTCGGCACGCTCAAACTTCTGTTGGAAGACTTGCGATTCGGTAATGCCGCGTCGCTAGTGGTCTCGCTTCTTTGCTATGGATCGGTCCTGATTTTACTTCCGCGGCTGACGCGTCGCGCGTGAGCAAATCCTGGACGTTTCGCAAAAACGTTCGAGCCCACAGCATACGGGGAAACGCAAGTGCTTCATCGAACGCGGCATCGATAAGGTACAAAATCCAGAGGAACGAGTAATATGGGGACCCGCTCGCGTTTGCGACGGACTCGGCTTTGTAGAGATTGAATGAGGAGCAAGCGTCTACGCTTCGTCACACTTCTAATCACAAAGCCCGTGCTCGCGGAGCTTCCGGTACAAATTCCGCTCGCTGATTCCAAGAATCTTTGCTGCATTTCCGCGATGGCCCTTACTGGCCTCTAGCGCCATTCGAATGTGAGCGAGTTCCACTTCCTGCAGTGTCGGCTGTCGGGAGGCTTGAGAAAATGCTGCTGCGGATGTGGCCTTTGTATTACGGAGGGAAGCCGGAAGATGCTCCGGCAGGACCTGGGATCCCTCGCAAAACACCAGCGCCGCTTCGACCACGTGCAGGAGTTCGCGCACGTTCCCGGGCCAGTTGTGCCGTCGCAGGAGTTCGAGCGCTGGTTCGCTAATCCGCTTGTCAGAGCCGAATCGCTCGTTAAGCACAGCCGCGAAGTGTCGAGCCAACAAAGAAACGTCCTCCCCGCGTGCGCGCAGAGCAGGTACCTCCACCGTGATCGTACTGAGGCGGTAAAACAAGTCCTCGCGGAACAAGCCCTGCCGCACCATCGCAGGTAGGTCACGATTGGTGGCGGTCAGAATGCGCACATCTACTCGAACTTCTCGAGTGCTGCCGACATGGCGGAACGTGGAAGTGTCAAGTACACGCAGCAACTTTGTCTGGGTCGCGGAACTCACCTCTCCGACTTCGTCAAGGAAAATGGTTCCACCGTTGGCGACTTCGAACAAGCCGGGTTTGGCGCGATCCGCGCCGGTAAAAGCGCCACGCTCATGGCCAAACAACTCGCTTTGCAGCAGACTCTCCTGGAGAGCGGCGCACTCGACGACTACGAACGGTTTTGACCGACGGGGACTGCGCGCGTGGATCAGCTTGGCGACTCTTTCTTTGCCCGCGCCCGTCTCGCCAGTAATCAGCACTGTCGAGTCACTTGGGGCAACACGGTCGATTAGATTGAGCAGACGCCGGAATTCCGGACTATCGCCGACGAAAGTATTCCCGAGGTCCGGCGGAGTCAGACCGCGCTCGAGAATACTCGCTCTCTGGCGTAGAGATCGCCGCTCGAGCGCTCGTTGTAGGCGAACCTGAAGTTCATCCAGCGGACAAGGCTTCACTACGTAGTCGCAAGCACCCATGCGAATCGATTCGATGGCCGTATCGATCGACCCATGCCCCGTCAGCATGATCACCTCGGTGGTCGGCGCAGCCGCTTGGATGGCTTTCAGCGTCTCCAGCCCGCCCATACCAGGCAAGCGCAGATCCAGCAGGACAACTTCTGGTTCCTGAGCTGCCACCCGCGCGATCGCATCCTCACCCGTACCCGCCGCGGAAACTTCATAGCCCAGACGACTCAGTTCTCCTGCCATGACTTGGCGAAATGCCTCATCGTCGTCGACGAGAAGCAGAGAGGCTGGCTTCATCGCTGAATCCTTGAGCTAAGAGTTGGCATGGATTGCCGGTATCACGACTCCGAACGTAGATCCTTTGCCGGGCACGCTCTCGACCGTAATGGTGCCTCCCCAGTTCCGGACGGCATTGAGCGACAAGAACAGACCGAGGCCGGTGCCTCCCGGGCGAAGGCTGAAAAAAGGTTCAAAGATTTTTTGCTGATGCTCCGGAGCAATCCCGCAGCCTTCGTCGGTGACGCGAATGTGGATCGCGTCACCGCCTTGGGTGGCGACCATAACCTTGCCCCCCGCCTTTGACGCTTGAATCGCGTTGAGCAGGAGATTGACGAGCAGGTTCTGCAGTTCAGCCTCGTCTGCCCGCACGCGCAGCGTGTGCGGAGATGGCTGCACTAGAACGGTCACGGAACTAGCGCGAGCCGTCGGCTCGACCAGCCTCTGGGCGGCCGCGATGGCCGCATTGACATCGACGATATCGGCGGCCTGTCGCTGTCCCCGTGATAGGCGGAGAAAGTGTTGCGTGATTCCGCGACAGCGCAGAATCTGCTCGCGTGCAATCGAGGCCTGCTCCCGGATTTTCGAGGGATCCTTCGGATTGTCATGCTCAATTGGAGTTTCGCGAAGGATTCCCTCCACGCACATCAGGGTTGTTGCCAGAGGCGTGTTCATTTCATGGGAAAAGCCCGAGGCAAGGATTCCCACCGATGCCAAGCGGTACGACTCTGCGAGTTTGGCCTCCGCGGCACGCCGATCTGAAATGTCACGCCAGACTTCCACGACTTGGGTCAGCCGTCCCGACGAGTCCAAGATGGGTGAAGCATGGATTTCCTCCCAAGCCACAGCGTTGTTGCCCGTCTTGCGTTCGCAGATCCGAACCTGACGCGTGCCCGCTTTCAGACAGGCGAGCGTGGGACAATCGGACAAGTTGCATGGGCCTGGCTCCACCTTGTAGCAACTGCAGCCCAGAACTTGCTCACGAGAGCTGTTAGCGCGCTGCAAAAAGGCGTCATTGGCGGCGATGATCTTCCGCTCCGCGTCGAGGACTACGATCCCGTCATCAATGCTGTTGATCACGGTTTCCAGGCGCTCCCGCTGAGTGCGCACTTCTCCCACCAGGTGGGATACAGAATCAGCCATTTCGTTGAACTCTTTTGCCATCCAGGAGAGCGTGTCGGATCCCTCTGCTGGCACGCGGCGTTCAAGATCGCCCTGGGAGATCAGGCGTGCCGTGTTCTCAAAACGCCGAAGGCGGCGCAGTACTGAAACGCGAATCACCAAAGCGATCGCTCCGACAATAACGAAGGTAAGAGCGCCCGTTCCGCCGACCATCCAGCGCAGGTCGCGCGTCATCGCCGCCCGCACCTCTCCCGCGTTGTAATCCAGGATGAGGATGCCATTGATTTTCTGCTGCGGACTGTGGCATCGCTGACACTGTTCGCGGTTACGAATCGGGACCACCGTTCGCAGGATGGTTCCCCCTTGCGTCTCAATCACTCGGCTCGACCCACGGCGTTCCGGCGGATCACGATGACACGCCTGGCAGGTAGGAGAGTCGATCCGGAAGTCGCTCTGCTTAGTTCCCGGCTTGCTCGAATAGCGTTCGGTTCCGTTGCGATCAAGCAGGACGAGTTGCTCGACGCGCGCCTGCTTGCCGAAGCTCTCGATCATTTGCGCGATTAAGGTTCGGTCATTCCCCATCATCTGATGTTCAAGGGCGGTGCGGATCAGTTCGCCTTCGGCCACCGCGCTGCTATGCGCAGTGTCTAAGAGGCTTTGAAAATGACGGACTGAGAAAACGTAGGCGGCAACCGTGCAGGCTACCACCACCGCCGCCGTGACGCCGAGCGCAAGGCCAACGGTCATGCTGGCAAAACGCACCTTCATGATGGCCGCACCAGAACGGCGCGATGATGGCACAGGCGCGAGTCAACGTCAACGACTGACAACACGACGGTCAGCACGACTGACAAATGGTCAGGGACTACTGACATTGTGGCAGTCATCGTTGGGCTCTCCATTCACATATCTCCTACAAATAAGGAGTTATAGCGCGGTCAAGGCTGGCCTAGCAATTGCAGTGCAAAACGTCATAAGGAGGGCCTCTACCATGGAGATGCTACTGATGGGTTTGTGCGTGGCGGTATTTGGAGTCGGAGTCGCGGCGGCTGCATTTGGAGCAGCGACGCGTTCGGAATCCCACGATTCAGCAGTCCAGCCGGGGCTTCCGTTGGTTAAGGCGGTTGCGCCGCCTCGCTTTTTCTCGGACAACGCTGCCACACCTGCAGCGATCGCAACCCCGCAAGTACCGATCGAGGTTCTGTTACTGCAAATTGAAAACCATGTCCGCCTGGAACAAGCTGCCGCGGAATCGTTCCTGGCATTCCCCACACAGGCGCAGTTGCACAGCAAGACGAATTCGCCCTTTTGGAACTGAGAGAGTGGCTCATGACGAGCGAACTTCTGAACGGTCTATCCCCCGCTGAAGCGGAGCAGGTGTTGAACTCAGCGTCAGAACGGGCGACCGTAGATGCTAAAAGCGAAGCCGGCGTGACACTGAAATCGACGCCGACCGTGATGCGGGCAAAACGCAGCTTCATGATAGCCACACCAAGGTGGCCGGATGATGCCACAAGCAAAGAGTGGCGTCAGTGTCTGACAATTCGTCATGCTCGAACTGACATTGTGGCAGCGCTGGCTGCGCCGCCATCCCCACACCGACGGCAAAGAAAAGAGTTATGGCTGGGTGAACGCTGGCAGGGCGCGTGCGAGGAGAAACATAAAGCGAGAACAGGATCAGTTCTCCGCTTGATCTCTTCGGATGAGTTCGTGCCTCCTGAGATTTCAAGGAGTTGGTTATGCGCCGTTACAAGATGCTGTTTTCGGGGTTAGTCATGGTCGGAGCGGGAGCGTACTTGTTTTGCGCAAGCCCACTCTGGTTTGTCTGGCTAACCGGATGCTTCCTCTGGTGTGTCGGAATTGCTGTCGGCATTGCAGGCGCCGCAGTTCCTTTGTTTGTGCTGCAGGAGCCAGTCCCGCCGACTGGCTTCTTCATGGGCAGGGTCGCTAACCCGACAATTATGCCGTCGCGGCAGGTGCCCATCGAGGTCCTGCTGCTGCAAATTGAAAACCATGTCCGCCTGGAACAAGCTGCAGCGGAATCGTTCCTGGCATTCCCAACGCACGACCATTTGCACAGCAAGACACCTTCGCCCTTGGTGAACTAAAGGGAGTGACTCATGACGCACGAACTACTGAGTGGTCTCTCCTCTGCTGAAGCCGAGCAGGTCTTGGCGCTCGGTACCAGAGTGATTGTTCCCGGTGAAACCTCGCTCTTCAGATTGGGAGATCCAGCTGATCGCCTGTTCCTCGTGGAGCGCGGACGAATTAGGCTCACGCTCCCGATGCCGGTCCGGGGCCGAGAAGAAAACATTTTTGTGGAGGAGCGGAACCCCGGCCAGGCCGTGGGCTGGTCGGCGCTAATTCCGCCCTACCGCTTCACGCTCACTGCCAGCGCGGCGCTATCAGAGGCAAAGGTGATGGCCCTGCCGCGGGAAGCGTTGCTTAAGCACTTTGTCGAGAATCCGGAGGCAGGATACAAAATCGCGCTCAATTTGGCCGTCGTCATCGGACATCGCCTACAACTGTTCCAGACGATGTGGTTGCGCGAGATGCAACGCACGGTGGAAGTACGTTCCGCGTAAGCCAAGGGTTTGTCTATGATGCCCCGGAATCCTCCCCGCCCCAAAGAACGCGCTGACAGCAACTCGGAGCAACGCTTTGAGTCGGGCAATACTCGGCGCCAGTGGATCGGGCTCTTCCTTGGCGGTGGCCTGCTCGCCTCTTTTGCCTCTTTCATCTACCCCGTGCTGCGCTACCTTATCCCTCCGCCGGTGGCGGATCTCGGCGGTGACGAAATCGTCGCCGCCAAGGTCAAAGAACTGAAGCCGAATTCTGCCAAGATTTTTCGCTTCGGCAGCCGTCCCGGTTTGTTGATCCTGAATAGCGACGGTTCTTACCGGGCGCTCTCTGCCACGTGCACTCATCTCGGTTGCACGGTGCAATATCGCAGCGACCTGCGAGAGATCTGGTGTGCCTGCCACAACGGCATCTACGATCTCAATGGCCGCAATGTTTCCGGTCCCCCGCCCAGGCCGCTTACTGTCTTTGACGTTCACTTGCGTGGCGACGAGATTGTCGTCAGCCGGAAGCGGGAGGCGTGACCGTGTTCGCTGCTGTCCGTCACTGGCTCGACGAACGCTTTGATTGGGACGACTTGACCGCTCCGCTCCGCCACAAGACGGTCCCCACGCATGGGCTGTCTTACTGGTATTTCCTCGGAGGCATCACTCTTTTTCTTTTCGGGATCCAGGTGGCGACCGGCATCCTGCTCCTTCTCTACTACCGCCCCGGAGCGAATGAGGCCTTTGAGAGCGTGCAATACATCATGACCCGGGTGCAGTTTGGCTGGCTGATCCGGTCCATCCACTCCTGGTCTGCCAACCTGATGATCTTCACCGCATTTGCTCACATGTTCAGCGTGCTGTTCCTGAAGGCATACCGTAAACCGCGTGAGCTGACATGGGTCAGCGGAATGCTCCTCCTCTTTCTTGTCTTGGGATTCGGCTTCAGCGGCTACTTACTGCCGTGGAACACCTTGGCTTTTTTTGCGACCAAGGTCGGCACCGAGATTACAGGGCAGGTTCCGGTGATCGGCAAGCCGGTGATGATTTTTCTCCGCGGCGGCCAAGAGGTGACGGGCGCTACGCTCACCAGATTCTTCGGATTCCATGTTGCCGTTCTGCCAGGGTTGGCAACCACGCTGCTGTTGCTGCATCTGCTATTAGTTCAGCGCCTTGGCATCAGTGTTCCCCCAAAACTCGAAGCGCAATGGAACGCGAATCCTTCTGCGAAGCGAGAGATGCAGTTCTTCCCCAACTTCCTACTTCGGGAAATGATGGCTTGGTACGTAGCCTTGGGAGTACTGGGCGTGTTGGCAGCGATCTTCCCTTGGAACCTCGGCGTGAAGGCAGATCCCTTTGTGCCTGCGCCCGCCGGAATCAAGCCCGAATGGTATTTCCTCTTCATGTTTCAGACCTTCAAGCTCATCCCGTCCCGAGTGTGGTTCATCGATGGAGAAGTCCTAGGTGTCTTAGCCTTCGGTCTGGTCGGATTGCTATGGCTTCTGTTGCCATTTTTCGAGAGTGATCAGCCCTCAAACACGAAACGGTGGATTACTGGGCTTGCGGTCTTTGCTCTTGCGTATGTAGCAGGCATGAGTGTTTATGGCCATCTTGCGAAGTAAATTCTCGCAGTTCATCGCATCTCGTCATGTTGCGGTGGCCGGTTTCGTGCTGTTGGCCGGGTGCCTGAGTTATGGACAAACCAAGAACTCCTGTCTTGATTGTCATGCGGCTCTTTCCGATACCCTGGAAGTCACCCAGGAGAAGTTCAGTCAGGACATCCACGCCCAAAAGGGTTTGACTTGCGCGAGTTGCCACGGCGGCGACCCCACTGCGGACGATCCAGACAAAGCCATGAGTCCGAAAGCCGGGTGGAAGGGCAAAATTGAACGCAGCCAGATTCCGCCGCTGTGTGGAAGTTGCCATTCCGATCCGGCCTTCATGCGGCAGTTCAACCCAGGCTTGCGTACTGACCAATTGGGTCAGTACCACACCAGTGTGCACGGCAAGCGTCTGGCGGCTGGCGATACAAAAGTCGCCGTGTGCACGGATTGCCACGGCGTACACGATCTCAGGGCGCCGAGCGACCCTCGATCCACCGTAAATCCCGTCAACGTCGCAAAGACGTGCGCTCACTGTCACGCGGACGCGAGTTACATGAGTGGATATTCCATCCCCACCGACCAGTTCGCAAAGTACAACGCGAGCGTCCATCACCAGGCGTTAGCGGAGCGGGGCGACCTGAGCGCTCCAACCTGCCCAACTTGTCACGGAAACCACGGTGCTGCGCCTCCAGGGATAGACAGAGTTGAGAATGTTTGCTCGAACTGCCACGTCTTCCAGGCTCAGATGTACGAAGAGAGTTCCCATAAGAAGGCCTTTCAAGCTGCTTCTCTTCCTGGATGTGTCGTTTGTCATAGTAATCATGCGATCAGCCATCCCACCGAGGCGAAGCTTGGAACGGGTCCAGAAGCCGTATGCATGCGCTGTCATCAACCCGGCGACAAATGTGATCAAGCCCGAGCAAACATACTGGCCGACCTAGTCCGATTGGATAAGGCGATCAAGAGTGCGGACCAGGTTCTCGGTCTGGCCGAGTCCTCAGGCATGGAGGTGAGCGAGGCACGCCTCGCGCAAGACCAAGCCCGGGATTCTTTGACCAAGGCTCGAGTCACGATTCATAGCTTCCGCACAGAATTGGTGGATCAGGACATTCAAGCTGGTCTCAAAGTTGCCGCGAAGAACCTGCAGGCTGGTGAAGTCGCCATGATTGAACGCGACCGGAGGCGGGCTGGTTTGGGAGTGTCCCTCATCGCTATCGGGATGGTGTTGGTCGGCCTGTGGTTGTACATCAAGAAGATCGAGGGCCAGGAAGGATTGTGATTTCAATCACAGGCCATGCATCGGTAGTCACATGCCTTTATTCGACCGAACGTTCGATAATTGTAAAGTCGGCGATATGCTGAGTGAGTGCCGTAGAGCGGTAGAAATCGACCAATTTTCACCCATCTACTGCATGAGCCTCATGTTGCCTCGTTCGAGTTCGAGAGGGCTGGCAGAATACTCAGCGGATGGCATATACTCATGTATATGCCGCGAACGTTCCCGCAACTGGAGGGCGCATGCAGCGTAAGGCAAAAGTTTTCATGAACAACCGTAGTCAGGCTGTCCGATTGCCTAAGGAGTTTCAGTTTCGGACGCAGGAAGTATTTATACGGAAACAAGGAAACGAAGTGGTCCTTTCCCCTCGGCCATTTGATTGGACATCTTACCTTTCCGAGGGGCCCGTTGCCTCGACGAGTTTCATGGAAGGTATCGACGACCTCCCGGTGCAGGAGCGTGAGCCGTAATGCCGCGCTACATGCTCGACACAGACACGTGTTCGTACATCATGAAGCGCTCGAATGATGCGGTCCTGAAGCGACTGCAGAGAGTTCCCGTAAGTGATGTGTGTATCTCGGTGATCACCAAGTCCGAGCTGTTGTTTGGGGTCGAATTGTCTCCTCGCCGGCAGCAGGATGAGTCGGCGCTGAGCGCTTTTCTGCGCTATGTCGAAGTTCTCGATTTTCCCGACGCAGCATCCCTGCATTACGCCAACATTCGCGCCAGCTTGAAGACAAGCGGCAGGATGATCGGGGCGAACGACCTGTTCATTGCGGCCCATTCCCGTAGCCTTGGCCTTACATTGGTTACGAACAACACGCGAGAGTTCGGACGGGTCCCTAAATTAAAGACCGAAAATTGGACAATATCCTAGGGAAAGCGGATGTCTCCGAATGAATCAAGTCATCCTGGTTCGCTGCTGGGACGCTATCGCCCGCATGTCGGATAAATAGTTTCAATGGGATTTTGCCGTAAGTGTGACTGCGCATGTACGGCTATTCATGAAGATCAAAACGCATTGGAGGCTGGCCGGGCTGGCGATGGTGGTGTTGGCCTCGGTGGCGTGCGCCTGCGCAGAGTCTGTTTCTCAGTTGCAAGCGACGGGATACGTCAACGACTTCGCGCAAGTTCTCGATCCAGCAACAAAGGCGCAGATCGAAGATATTGCTCAGCAAGTGGATGAGAAAGCGCATGCGCAAATCGCACTGGTGACCATCCACAGTCTCGATGGCGCGGACATCGAAAGCTTTGCAGTTGATCTGTTCAAGAAATGGGGAATTGGAGCGAAGACCACCAACCGCGGCGTCTTGGTTCTCTATGCAATTCAGGACCGGCGGGCGC
>Ga0335081_10016926_pt1 | contig 11810 bp, 13 predicted proteins | sample Lox_Sample_35_FD_206713 | JGI IMG/M metagenome (GOLD analysis project Ga0335081, IMG submission 206713) | Soil microbial communities from Loxahatchee National Wildlife Refuge, Florida, United States - Lox_Sample_3.5 | ecosystem: Environmental > Terrestrial > Soil > Wetlands | place: USA... | reverse complement strand
CCAGAGCCTGGCCTCGATGACGATGCCCAGCTCGACGCGGATAGCGGCTGGCATCAGCCGGGCGATGGCGTCCTCCAGGCGGGCCGCGAGCTCGTCGCACCCCGGTTCGCCGAGGATGACCGCAACGGCTGCCGAGGTATCGACGACAAGGCTCCCGCGCGTCGGCTGCGTCAACGCGGCAGGCCAGCGTCGTCGTAGCCGATGATCTCCGCTGGCGCCCGGCTGTCGGCAACCGGCAGGGCCGCCACAGCGAAGAGCGAGGCTGGCGGATGCGGCACGGCTGCGGCTGGCCACGGCGCCGCGGAGCCAGACGGGAATGGAGGAATGATCCGAACGGACCTTACCCGGGAAGGGACCTTCAGCCCTGTGGCATCCCCCGCCGGGACCTTACCCTCTTGGCCAGACCAAGGCAGGCGAGGGCAAAACGGCCCCTATGAGGGGAGTCAGCGATGCGCAGTTACGTGATCCTGGCGAACTGGACCGACCATGGCGTCAAGAGCAGCCACGAAACCCTCAAGCGCGCCAGGGCCTTCGGCACGTTGATCGAGAGCCGTGGCGGCAAGCTCCGGGAACATCTGTACACGCTCGGCGACTACGACATCGTCATGGTGGCCGAGTTCCCCGACGATGAGAAAGCGGCAGCCGCCGTGCTGGCCCTCGCCTCGCTCGGCAACGTGCGCACCAAGACCCTGCGGGCCTTCACCGACGGGGAAACGGCCGCGATCATTGCCCAGCTCGGCTAACGCCCACCATGGTGAGCCCGCGATGTGTACGGGGCCTCGAGCGAGAAACAGCCGTTCGACCGTGCGGACTACGTGCGCCGGCTCGCCGTCGGCGCCGAACGCCGTCCGCACGAAGGGGATCACGACGGTGTTGCGCAAGGGAACGGCTTCGGCCTCGACGAACACGTGAGCCAGGTGCTCGATCGCGCGTATCACCAGTACTTCCGACGTCACTGCTGTCCACGGTGGAAGGGGCTCGTACCCCGGGGCGGCACCATGATCGTGGCCAGTTTGGGCCGCTATCCGGCCTTGGGCTCAACGGCCATTTCTGGCCACTGAGATCATGAAAGAGGCCCGGGGGACGGGAAGCCGGCGTGAGACGTTCCATTCTGGCCGCGATGGTATCGGCGTTGTGCCTCGCCGGCGTCCTCTGCGTTCCGGCGCAGGCCGCTTCGCTCGCTCCTCACGGGGGCCTGGTCTTCAGGTTCCAAGTGAACACCTGGGGGTCTCTCTGCGACGACGCCTCGCCGCACGTGTGTGCCCGCGATCCCAGCGACGGCGGCCTCGGCACCCCGATAAAAATGTCTGCATTCAGCGGCGACAATGCCATGCTCTGGGAACCAAAGCTCGCGTCGCTGTGCAATGGAGTCGTAAACAACAACTGCCCGAACCAAGCGCTTGCCCAGCGTTACCCCAATGACCCGATCTACTACTTCGTGAATAAAGGCAGCGGCGACTGCCTCGGGGCGAACCAGAACACGCTGTGGGGCGTGGAGATGAAGACCTGCGACGATACCGACACCCTCTTCATCTACAACGTCTACGACAATGGCTGCGCGGGCTCGTACTGTTACACGGTCAGCGTCAGGTACGGACTCACCTTCACTGACGGCGTCGCCTGGCTGTGCGGATACACCACCTCAGATTCCAGTGGCGCCCTCATCACCAGCAGTTGCCCCTCTCCGGGGTCGCCCCGGTGGGATTAGCGCCGACAATGCGCCATGCCATAACGCCAGACCGCGGCGCTCGGACAGCTGCGCCGGACGCTCGCCGGGGTGGCCGGCGGTGAGCTTCCAGCGCCGCCACTGGGTGCTGGTCGTGGGGTTTGCGGTAAGCGTGCTGAGACGGCCGGCCCGGGCAGCAGGCCGTGGTCATGGTCGCGGATCGCGTCGCGGACGTCGTCCTCGACCAGATCGGCGTTGATCGCGATGGCGGCCGCGGAGCCCTGGCCGGCCGCGGTGATGACCTGGGCGCGCGGGTCGACGACGTTGCCGGCCGCCCACACGCCGGGGACGCTGGTGCGCCCGGCGGCATCGACGGTGACCCAGCCCTTGCCGTCCACCGCGCAGCCCAGGCCGGCCAGCAAGCTGTCGTTCGGGACGAACCGGGGCGGCACGAACAGCACCTCGCGGCGCACCACGCATCCGTCCCGCAGCTGTACGCCGCACAGCCGGCCCTGGTGCACGACCAGCTGCTCGACGGTGCCGTCGACCACGCCGATGCCGCGGGCCAGGAGCCCGGACCGCTCGGCGCGGGTGAGCGTGCCGGGCGGGGTGAAGTACACCAGGTCACCGGTCCACTGCCGGACGATCTGCGCGTAGCGCACCGCATCCGGGCTGCCGCCCAGGACCCCGAGCTGCCGATCCGCGACCTCGTGGCCGTGGCAGTACGGGCAGTGCAGCACGTCCCGGGCCCACCGCTCACGCAGGCCGGGGATGCCGGGCAGCTCGTCGCGCAGCCCGGTCGCGACCAGCAGCCGCCGCGCCGAGATCCGCTTGCCGCCGGCGAGCAGGACCCAGAACCCGGCGGCACCGTCCGGCACGAGGCCGGTGGCGGCGCCGTGGAGGATTTCGCCGCCATAGCCTTGCACCTCTTTCCGGCCTGCGGCCAGAAGCTCGCCGGGTGCGAACCCGTCGCGCGACAAGAAGCCGTGCATGCGCGCGGCCGGCGCGTTACGCGGCATGCCGCCGTCGACGACCAGGACCCGGCGGCGGGCCCGGGACAGCACCAGTGCCGCGGACAATCCGGCGGCTCCCCCGCCGATGACCGCCACGTCGTAATCACTCATGACCCCAGGCTGGAGCGGCGCCGCGGGGCAGTCCACGAACGTTGCCAAAACCGGGAAAGCGCAGTGTGATAAGTGCCGTGAACGACGATCCCGCCGAAGTCGGCCGCCGCCTCAAACAGCTGCGCCAGCAACGCCGGATCACCCTGACCGCGCTCGCGGGAACCACCGGCATCTCCAAGAGCACCCTGTCACGGCTCGAGACCGGGCAACGACGACCCACTCTGGAACTGCTGCTCGCGCTGTCCAAGGCCTACCGCGTCCCGCTCGACGACCTCGTCGCAGCGCCCGAAGTCGGCGACCCGCGCATCCGGCTCAAGGCCGGACGGGTCAAGGGCAGGATCGTCATCCCGCTGACCCGGCAGCCCGAAGGCACGCAGGCCTGGAAGATCATCATCCCGGCCAGCAAGACCAGACCCGAGCCACGCGCGCACGACGGACACGAATGGATCTACGTCCTGTCCGGCCGCATGCGGCTCCTGCTCGGCGACAAGGACTGGGTACTCGGCCCCGGCGAGGTGGCCGAGTTCGACACCCAGGTGCCGCACTGGTTCGGCAGCACAGGCGACAGCCCCGCCGAGATCCTCAGCATCTTCAGCCGGCCCGGCGAGCGGATGAACGTCCGGACAGAACCTCCCCGTGCCTAGGGCCGCGGACGCGCGAGCCGTTCCGCGGCGCCCGCCTGGCCGAGCTCGCGCCCGGAGGTGCCTTCCGTGGCAGTGGTGCCTGGCAGGTGCGGGCTTCGGCTCTTATGCTGCGGCTTAGCAGGATTGGGCTGGGAGGTGGTCGGGTGACGACTCCGTTTGTGGGCCGTGCGGGCGAGCTGGCCGCGCTCGCCGCCGATCTGGACGCAGCGATGGACGGCCGCGGCGGAGTGGTGCTGGTGGCCGGCGAGCCCGGCATCGGCAAGACCCGGCTGGCCGAGGAACTGGCCACCCGGGCGGCCGGGCGCGGCGCCGCGGTGCTCTGGGGGCGCTGCTGGGAAGGGGCGGGCGCACCCGCGTTCTGGCCCTGGGTCCAGGTCGTCCGCGGCTATGTGCAGGTCCAGGCCGATGACCCGGCATCGCTGCGCCATGACCTGGGCGTCGGCGCGGCCGACATCGCCCAGCTGGTCCCGGCCGTCCATGACTGTATTCCGGATCTCCCCGCCCCGCCGCCACTGGAGCCGGAGGCAGCCCGGTTCCGGCTGTTCGACAGCCTGGCGGGCTTCCTGCGGACGGCGGCCGGGCGCCGGCCGCTGCTGCTGATCCTGGACGACCTGCACTGGGCGGATGTGCCGTCGCTGGCGCTGCTACGGTTCATGAGCCAGGAGCTGGAGGGCGCCGGCCCGCTGGTGGTGGGCAGCTACCGCCACACAGAGGTGGACCAGGGGCATCCGCTGCTGGCCACCGTGGCCGACCTGACCCGCGGACAGCACCGCTGGCTGCTGCTCGGCGGGCTGCGCCAGCAGGACGTGGCCAGCTTCGTCACGCTGGTCGCGGGGGCGGAGCCTTCGGCGGAGCTGGCGACGGAGGTGTACCGGCGTACCGACGGTAACCCGTTCTTCGTCACCGAGGTGGTCAGGCTGCTGGCCAGCCAGGGCCGGCTCGAGCCGGCCGCGAGAGGCGCGGCGGTGCTCGAGGGCGGGCTGCCCGAAGGGGTCAGGGCGGTGGTGGCCGAGCGGCTCGGTCGCCTCTCCGGCGGCTGCCGGCGGATCCTGGAGGTCGCCTCGGTAGCAGGCCGCGATTTCGAGCTGCGGGTGCTGCAGCCGGCCAGCGGCCTGGACGCCGAGCGGCTGCTGGTGCTGCTGGAGGAGGCCGAGGCGGCGCGGCTGGTCGGGGCGGTCCCTGGTGAGCTCAGCCGCTGGCGGTTCGCGCACGCGCTGGTCCGGGAGGTGCTGTACGAGGGGCTGCCCGCCGCGCGGCGCGTTCGCCTGCACGGGCTGGTCGCAGAGGCGCTCGAGGCCGCCTGCGCCGCCGACCCGGAGCCGCATCTGGCGGAGCTGGCCCACCATCTGGTCGAGGCGGCGCCTGGCAGCGCCAAGACGGCGGCCAAGGCGGCGCGGATGGCCACCCTGGCCGGCCGGCACGCCATGGACGTGCTGGCCTGGGAGGACGCGGCCGAGTTGTTCGAGCGGGCCCTGGCCGCCTCGGAGCTGGCCGGGCGGCCCGATCCCCGGCAGCGCTGCGAACTGCTGCTGGCCCTCGGCGAGGCCCGGATGGCGGCCAGCGACGTGCCCGCCGCCCGTGCCGCCTACCAGCAGGCCGGGGAGCTGGCCAGGCGGATCGGCTCGCCCGGGGCGCTCGCCCGGGCCGGCCTGGGCCTGGGGCTTGAGTTCACCAGCATGACGGTCGACCCGGTCCAGGTCGGGCTGCTGGAGGAGGCGCTGGCGGCCCTGGATGAAGCCGACAGCCCGCTGCGGGCGCGGGTGCTGGCCGGGCTGGCCAGGGCGCTGGTGTCCACCCCGCAGGTCGATCGGCGCCTGGCGCTGAGCGAGGACGCGGTGCGGATGGCCAGGCGCCTGGACGACCCGGCCACGCTGGCCGCGGTGCTGTTCGGCCGCCACCTGGCCGTCTGGGGTTCCGAGAAAGCCGAGGTGGTCGGCGAGCGGCTGGCCATTGCCACCGAAGCGGTCGACCTGGCCGAGCAGATCGGCGACCGCACGATGGCGCTGCGCGGCCGCGGCCTGCGCCGTACTGACCTGCTGGAGCTGGGCGACCTGGCGGGCTACGACGCCGACCTGGCCGCCGCCGAGCGGACCGCCGCCGAACTGCGCCAGCTCCGCTATCGCTGGCAGCTGCCGCTGGCCCACGCCACCCGGGACCTGCTGGCCGGCCGGTTCGCCCAGGCCGAGGAGCTGATGGAGCAGGGCCTGGCGGCCGGCCGGCGAGCCGGCGACCAGGCGGTGGGGAACTACTACACGGGGGTCATCGCGACGCTGCGGCTCATGCAGGGCCGCTTCGGCGAGCTGACCGAGCTGTTCCGGGATGCCGCCGCCCGTTTCCCCGGGATGGCGGTGTTCCGGGCGGGCCTGGCCACGGCGCTGGCCGAGACCGGCCGCTCCGACCAGGCCCGGGCCGAGGTCGAGCGGCTGGGCGCCGGGGACCTGACCGCGGTGCCCAGGGACCCGGCGTGGAGTTTCAGCCTGGCCGTCATGGCGCTGGCCTGCTACCACCTCGGCGAGGCCGAGATCGCCGTCAAGCTGCGCGAGCGGCTGGAGCCATACGCGGACCGCAACATCGTCACCGGCCGTGTCGGCGCCATCTGCCCGGGTCCGGCGGCCTACTTCCTGGGGCTGCTGGACCTGACCCTCGGCCGGCCCGGGCAGGCCCTGCGCAGCTTTGAGCAGGCGGCCGCGCTCGCCGACCGCATGCAGGCCCGCCCGATGATGGCCATGAGCCGCGAGGGGCAGGCGCGGGCGCTGCTGACCCTGGACCGGCCGGGCGACCGCCAGCGGGCCGCGGCCCTGATCGAGGAGGTCGCAGCTGACGCCCAGGCGCTCGGCATCCGCGGGCTCGGCGAGCGGGCCGGCGCCTTGCGCGCTGCCGCCACGGCCGCGCCGTCACAGCCGTCCTGGCCGGCCGGGCTGACCAGCCGCGAGGTCGAGGTGCTGCGCCTGATCGCCGCTGGCCACTCCAACCGCGCGATCGCCAGCGCGCTGTTCATCAGCCCCAACACCGTCCTGCACCACGTCAGCAGCATCTTCGCCAAACTCGGGGTGGCCAACCGTGCCGCGGCCGCCGCCTACGCCACCCGCCTGGGCCTGGCTGGATAGCAGGATCCTGCCATTGAGCCAGGCGGCCCGAGCGGCCCGGCCGGCCCGGAACCACAGGATCCTGCGATGCGGCTGGCCGCCAGGCCAGGGATGCTCCTAAGTGAGGAGTACCTTCGCACCAAAGAGCCCTGCCATGGACCCGCCCGCCTGCCCTCCGGAACAACTAGGCGTGCCATCGCACCTCACAGAAGAGGCGATGACAGGTCAGGCGATGCTGGCTGACTGCCCGGCATTCCTGAGCCACGACGGCAGCGCCCGATGCGGGCTTCCCGCCGAGGTGGAGGCGCGGTACACCATCAGATCGACCGACGGGCCGCTGGAGAGCGTCAAGATCAGGTGCCCCCGCGGCCACTGGTTCAACGGGCCTGTCGAATCCCTTGACATTCCAGGCCGGGGAAGCCGTCCGGCCGGCCGGCCCCGTGCAGATGCGGAACGGGACGCACCTCGATGAGCGATGCCCCGTCCATCACTGACCTGGTGACACGCGCCGCGCACGGCGACGAGCGGGCGTGGGACGCCCTGGTGGAGCGGTATGCCCCGCTCGTCTGGTCCATCTGCCGCAGGTACCGGCTGAGCGAGGCCGACACCCACGACGTCAGCCAGAGCGTCTGGCTGGGCCTCGTGAGCCACCTGGACAGACTCCGTGATCCGGCCGCGGTTCCTGGCTGGCTGGCCACCACGACCCGACGGGAATGCGTCAAGGTCCGGCGCGCGGCGCAGACCACCTGGAACGTGCTGGATACCGAGAACATCCCGGACGAACAGGCCAGGATGGCCGAACAGGAACTGCTGCTGGCCGAGCGGCACGCGGCGCTGCGCGAGGCGTTCGCCCAGCTGACACCCAGTTGCCAGCGGCTGATCGCCCTGCTCATCGAAGACCCGCCCCTCCCGTATGCCCAGATCAGCGCCAGGCTGGGCATCCCGGTCGGCAGCATCGGGCCAGGCCGGCGCCGCTGCCTGGACAAGCTGCGCGGCCATCCGGCGATCGCTGCCCTGATCGCCGCCGGCGCCGGGCCCGCCGCCGGTGAGCCGCCCGGACAGGTGCGCCGGCCCGCACCACCGCGCCGGGCATGCCGGCAGAGGTGAAAGGATGCGCATCCGCCCATCCTGGCACCGCCGCCGCCCGCGGACGACCCACCTCCAGCCTGGTTCGGAACCCAGAGGTCAGCCTGCGCCGTCCATCATCAGTTCGGACCGCCAAGCCGCGTAGAAGGCCCGCAACTCAGAGACCGGCAAGCCACCGGGCACCGGTATTTCGTCGTCGGTGAACCTATCCAGCGTGGCGATCATGTCGGCCAGGACCTTGGTGTCAAAGCCCGCGTCGATCTGTGCCGTGCGAGCCAGGAGAACATCCTTGCCGAAGCGCAGGACGAGCAGGTGTACGTCGACGAAGTCCCGCGCCGCAGCCCGGTCATACAGTGGGCTTCGGGGCCCCGCCCTCCCCTTCTGGCCCCCGTGCGCCGCTGCCGGGGCAGGCGGCAGGTCATGGCCGCGTGCCCGCGTGATCAGTCCAGGCCAGTCAAGGTGGACGTACTCGTCACGCAGAACTCGTTTCCTTCCGGATCACGCATCACCGTCCAGGTGTCCGGATTGTCGAAGGATGCGGGGTCTTGCCGCACCTCAACCAGCTGAGCTCCGGTCTCGACCAGCCGTGCAACCTCGGCCCCCATCGAGCCTGAGGTCACCAGGTCCAGGTGCAGCCGGTTCTTGGCCACCTTAGATTCGGGCACTTTCATGAAGTACAGCGATCGGCCGGCACCAGCGGGGTCGCTGACCAGGAACTCATCGGGGTTGCGCTGGCTGATCTTGTACGCCAGCGCGTGCGCCCACCATTCGGCCTGGCGACGCGGGTCATGGCAGTCAACGATGACAGCCAGCAGTGCCAGGGACACCTTGACCACCCCCTACCAGCGACAATCAGGTGCCCCGCCAAGCTACAGCGGTTGAGAGTCTGATGTCTACGGCGGCTGGCGCGAGATGCCCGGGTGAAGAGGCTCCCAGTGGTGTGGCCGGTCCAGGAAGCCGCGTGGGGCCGGTTCCTGGTCCTGGCTGACCCCGATGGCCGTTCGGTTGTGCCCGCGAAGATGAGGCCGGTGACATTACTGCCACTGGCAGCCGGATATCGCCACGCTGCCTCCGGCGGCGAATTCGGAATCAGTCACCTGAGCTATTCGTCCTCGTCCGGTTCTTTCAACCTCACTCGCCACATTCGCCGATACATTCGAAAGCGTCCGCAAACACTGGTAATTCAAGGCCAAATACGCTATCATGTTCGAAGAACAATCCTCCTGCCGAACGGATGTGGTTCATGCCTTCTTTACCCGATGGTGGTGAAGGGGGGCACAGCGTAGCGGCGTGGCGCCACTGCGAGTGCCTCGACACCCTGTGGTGCACAAGCTACGGCAAATGTTCCCGTTCAGCTGTCGTCGCCGGGGAGGACTCCCCGGTCAGCTTCGGCGCGGCAAGAAACGAGGAAACGGAACATGCCTGTCCCGTCCTTCGTCGTGAAGAATTCGACCATGCCGGCGTTGAATTCTTGGCGACGCGCGGCAGGGATGCTGATCGCGTCAAATCCATGCGACATGAGATGCCCGTTCATCATGTAACGGGCAGTGCGCTTTTTCCCGTCGAAATAGAACTGCTGAAGGGCGGCGAACAGGAAGTACGCAACGGCTTGCTCAAAGGAATAGTCCAGTTCAACCTTAATGAATTTTACGCCGCGGGCATGGATTCGGCGGAGATTCTCACCACCTGGCTCGGTTCGCGGTGGCATGTAACGGCCGCGCGCGCCGAGCCCGACACCAGGCGTAAGCTGCTCCTTTCCCTCGCCTCTAAAGTGTCCGGACTCTAGGGCCTCATCCCGTGCGATCAGGTATTGCAGGCGATCGGAGACCTCTTTAGCGAGACGGAATTCTCCTGTCTTCACCAGTCGAAGCGCCATATGGCACGTCCTACCGAGAAGCTGGGAATATCGCGTGGGACCGCTGATTGATCCCACGTATACCCCAGGGCTTCTTCCATGGACTGGCGGCCTGACATGACTCCTCCTCGCAGGTATCCAGTGTCGCACGTCAAATCCCGTGAAGGCCCTCGCCGCTCCGCGGGTTGTTGCGCGCCTGCAGACCAGGAACATCCCTGAAGGTGCCGGCGGCTGCGTGCAGGTCGATGATGTCGCAGATCACGAACCGGTCATGCCAGGCACGCCGTAACCTCGCTCGACATCCACCTGGCGACAAGGCTCCCGCGCGTCGGCGGCGTCAACGCGGCAGGCCAGCTATCGCCGATAAAAATCACCCAGAGGCTGCGGCTGATCAGCGCACCAGGCCCGAAGGGCATGGCACCAAGATCATGCAGCAAGGCTGGCCGAAGGGCGGTCTGGTCGGCCTCGCTCAGCGGAAGCTCGTACCTGGTATCCGATATGTCGCTGAGAGTGTCCATGGCTCACAGTGTCGCACTGGGCACCGACAAAATGGCTGGTGCCACTACCTGGGCAACTCCTCGGCTGCCGCCAGGGAGGTGGCATCGTGGCTGATCAGGCATGAATGATATCGCCATTTGCCAATAACATGATATTATTGGTCTATGGTGATACGGCGTGACGAGTACCTGGTGACCACGGCACGTGACCTTGGTGCGGCGTTGAAGCATTTCCGGATTGCGGCCGGGGTGACTCAGGTGGATGCCGCCGAAGCCATGGGAATCGGGCAGCCGTACCTGTCCTCGCTGGAGAGCGGCAAGTTCGGGAGCTCACTGACGCACGTGCTGCGGCTGCTGCGCTTCGTTGGCTGTGAGGTCATCGTCCGACCAAGGGCACCCCGTGCCTGACCGGCTCGTCGCATGGCTCTACGACACGCCAGTGGCGATGCTGCTGCCCGCGCCGGAGTTCCGGATGCACCTGGAGTGGCGCGAGGAGGGGGTCGACCGATGGGGGTTTGGCAGCCCAGCCCTCTCCGTCGGGCTGCCGATCGGCACCCCGATGGGTCCCCGGGACATGCGCGGCCTGGATTTCTTTGAGAACGTTCTTCCCGAGGGACCCGCGCTCGTGCGGATGGCGGCCCTGGCCGGGGTCCGCCCGGTGGACACCTACGGCATCCTGAGGGCGTTCGGCCGAGACTGCGCGGGAGCGATCATGGTGCTTCCCGACGGGGAACGACCTGGCAGTAGCGGCGGAGGGTACTCCCCGATGGCACCCGGGGACCTGCGGCGGGTGATCAGCACGCTCGACGTCGCCCCGCTAGGCGCCGCGCCGGAGCGCGGTTTCCGCCCGTCACTGGCCGGCTTTCAGCGCAAAGCGCTGCTTGGGAGGAGCGCTGACGGAACCTGGCAGCGTCCCTACGGCGACGCTCCCTCGACGTGGATTCTCAAGCCCGACGGGCCGCACCCCATGGCGGCCAACGAGGCCACATGCCTGGGGCTTGCCGCAGCCTGCGGGCTGGCGGTGCCGGAAACCGAATTGCTCGCTGTCTCCGGGCTCCCCGGGCTGGCGATCAGGCGTTACGACAGGCGCGACCCTGTCGGCGAACATATTCCGGTCCGGGTACACCAGGAGGACGGCTGCCAGGCGACCGCCGTGCCCCCCGGGCTCAAGTACGAGGAACAGGGCGGTCCAGCGCTGCGCGACCTCGCCAGCGTGCTGAGGGACTTCGGCGATCCCCGTGACGTGACCAGCCTCCTGCGCCGCACCACGTTCAACATGGCCGTTGGCAACGCGGACGCGCATGCCAAGAACTTCTCGGTGCTGCATGAGCCGGACAGCCCGACGATCAGGCTTGCGCCACTGTATGACGTGCTCTCGACAATCGCTCTCGAGTTGACTGACAGCGCGGGCCAGCCGATGCGGGCGGACACACACCTGGGCCAGCGGGTCGGTGGGCAGGCCGACATCGGGAAGGTGACCTCGGCCAATCTCGTCGATGAAGCGCGCACCTGGGGCATCCAGCGCCGGACCGCATCGGTCATCGTGACAGAGACGCTGGACCAGGTGCTCACAGCCATCCCGGCAACCCCAGGCGATGAGCGAGTCCTCGCCGCTATCCGGGAGCAAGCCGAGCGAATCAGCCGCCACTAGCGGCGCTGGACGTCCGCGCGGGCGGCGAAACAGGGCGAGCTAAGGCGACAGCGCCAGCTGTTCTTCCAGATCAACCATCACATATGCGAGTGCAACCCCATGCCGAAGTGTCAGTGATAACCACACATTCAGGGCTGCCCTGGTTATGACGACTGGCCGTAGAGTTCGTCCAAGGTGAGAAGGAGAATCTTGCCTCTGCTG
>Ga0335081_10016925_pt1 | contig 11811 bp, 8 predicted proteins | sample Lox_Sample_35_FD_206713 | JGI IMG/M metagenome (GOLD analysis project Ga0335081, IMG submission 206713) | Soil microbial communities from Loxahatchee National Wildlife Refuge, Florida, United States - Lox_Sample_3.5 | ecosystem: Environmental > Terrestrial > Soil > Wetlands | place: USA: Florida... | reverse complement strand
TCCAGTGTCAGAACTCATGGAAGCACTCGGTTTTTGCGCCATGGCGTGTCCTTTCTCGTGATCCCCAGTCTTGTCGTTACCCGGACCGCGTCGGCGCGCGCTCCTTCGCCGCGCCGCCAGCCGGCTGGAACTGTCGTTGGCTCAAGGCATTGAGCGATAAAAAAGGCTATCATGGCAGTTTGCCGGTGCCAAGCGTGACACCCCACGCGTGATGCGTGCAATGTGCCGCGCGCCAGCATTGCCGTTTCGGCGCGAAAGCCGCGCTACGCACCGGGTCGCCTCGCAGACTGGCAAATTTGGTAAATGAAAATGGCGCGCCCGAAGAGATTCGAACTCCTGACCCCCAGATTCGTAGTCTGGTGCTCTATCCAGCTGAGCTACGGGCGCGGCGCGTCGTAGCTATAGGCTCCAACGCTCAATGGCAAGAAGGCACGCCGGCGAGCAGGCTTGCCGCGCGCTTAGCCGACAGCGCCGGCGTCGCCCGCAGGTCGTTTGCTAGGCATGGATTTTCTAGCCATGCGCGCGAGCGCCGCGATGAGCGGCGAGCTCGACGGCGCGGTCGGGAATCGTCAGGCGCAAGGTCGCTCCGATTGTCCCCTCGACAAGACGAATTTCGCCGCCATGGGCGCGCACCAATTCGGCCGCGATCGCAAGCCCGAGCCCGGTGCCGCCGGTGCGGGTCGAACCCTGGAACGCTTCGAACAGATGCGCGCGCGCTTTTTCAGAAAAGCCGGGTCCGGTATCGGAAACCTCGATCACCACGACTGCGCCTTCACGACGGCCCGTGATGCGAATCTGATCCCGGCCGGGATCGCGGGCGGTACGGCTTTCGGCAGCCTGGCTTTCCATCGCCTGCACCGCATTGCGTGACAGGTTCAACAGGATCCGGAACAGCTGATCGTAATCGGCCTCGACCACAAGCCCACGCTCGACGGCTCCGATCCAACGGATCGGTGCCTCGGCGCCGAGACCCAAGGTCTCGTGCACTTCCTCGACCAGCGGCTCGAGCGGGATCGGCCGGCGGTCCGGCGGCGGCTCCTGCAGGCGCCCGTAGGACAGTGTCGATTGGCAAAACGCGATGGCGCGTTCGAGCGCGTGCATCAGCTTCGGTGCAAAACGTTGCACGCCGGGATCGGGAATCTTGGCGAGCCGATCGGAGAATAGTTGCGCCGAAGCAAGCAGATTGCGCAGGTCGTGATTGATCTTAGACACCGCGAGCCCGAGGTTGGCCAGGCGGTTTTTCTGATGCAGCATCGAGGCAAGTTCGGTCTGCATCGTAGCGAGTTCGCGCTCGGCGATGCCGATCTCGTCGAGCCGCCCTGATGGCGCGATCACACGATCGCTGTTTTCGGGATCGGCGCGAAACGCGATCATATTGCCGGTGACACGCCGCATCGGCCGCACGAACATGTAATGCAGCGCCAAGTAAACGAGCGCCGCGGTGATAGCGGAAATCAGAAGAGACAACAGCAGAATATCGACGGAATAACGCAGCATGGCCCGGCGCAGCGACTGCTCGTCCATAACGAGCTCGATATATTCGCCGCCGGGCACCGGCCCGACGACGCGCACCACGTCCTTTTTGCTGTTGAGCATGGTGGTGAAGGCGTCGACCACCGCGTCGAATGCATAAACGTTGCGCATGTCGTAAGTGGCGGCAACCGCCGGCGGCATATCGTCGACCGCGATCATGCGATGGCGCGATCCCATCTTCATGGCGACGGCGCGCGCACCAATCGAGTCGAGAATGCGCTTGGCGAGCGTATCGGAGACCACGCCGTTAGGCGCTGCATCAAGCACAAGCGCAGCGGTATAGGCCGTCGCCAGCCGGTCCTTTAGCCAAACGACGCGGAAATTGGCGACTGATGGAACATAGATCAGCACTTCCGCGATCATCACGAAGAGAATCGTGAGAACGAGGAGTTTCCCCGAAAGCCCGAAGCGCGGCGTCCGGGGCTCCGGCCGCGCGGCTGTTTCGTCAGTCATGACCTAAATCCGCTGCCCCGCCGAACAGTGCAGCATATTAATGATGCGCCCCATCGGACAGCAGGTCAAATCCCTATTGTATATATATATATATATGTCATCGGCGCGTTTGCGGACTGGAATGTGACGAAGGCATAACGCGCTTCGTAATCAAGACGGTTTCTCACCATTTCGATGATCGAGAACTGTCACGCGATTCGGCGCCAGTGACGAAATCGCAAATCGCGCAGGACGGGCCAAAATCGGCGTCACAAGACCGCAGCAAAATGCCGGCAAATAGCCAATAACTTACATTTGACGGGCCGGGAACCCTCCCTTATAAGCCGCCGCAATCGCGGCGACTTATGGCCGCGGTAAGCGGCGCAGCGGAGACACCCGTGAAACGGACCTATCAGCCGAGCAAACTCGTTCGCAAGCGCCGCCATGGCTTTCGCACCCGTATGGCCAGTAAAGGCGGCCGCAAGGTGTTGGCCGCGCGGCGCGCAAGGGGCCGCAAAAGACTGAGTGCCTGAGCGCGACAGACTCAGTGTTTCGGTTGCATTTGCGAACGGTCCTCGAGAACGCGGTCATACCAAAGTCGCTGCAATGGAGCGGTTAAAACGCCGGAGTGACTTTCGGGCCGTTGCCCAAGCTGCCGGAGGCGGCGCGCGAGCTCATGCCAGCGCCTTTACCCTGCAAGCACGCGAACGGGAAAGGGCCGGCCCGCCGCGGGTTGGTTTCACCGTCAGCAAACAGGTCGGCAACGCCGTTGAGCGCAACCGGGTGCGGCGCCGCCTGCGCGAACTCATCCGGCTTGCTCCGCCAGCGGTGCTGTCCGCTGGTCATGACTACGTGCTGATTGGACGGCGCGCCGCGCTCAAGGTCGCGTTTGACGCCATGATGAAGGAACTCAGCGGCGCGCTCCGCCGCATCCACGACTTCAGTAAAAGCGCCTCCAGTAAAAGCAGCGATGGAACTGGTGCATTGGGCGCGCTGCCCCCACATAGGACGGGTCGCTCCAAAGGCGGCGGGGGCAAACGCCAAATGGGTCCCGAAAAGCGGACCAGTCAGCACGAGCATTGAATGATCGAGCACAAGAACACCATTCTGGCCATCGTGCTGTCGTTGCTCGTCATCGTCGGCTGGCAGTATTTCGTCGGCTACCCGCAAATGGAGCGGCAACGCCAGGAAGCGCAGCTCAAACAGCCGGCGCAGCCAGGCGGCGCGCAACCGGGCGCCGCACAACCGGGCGCGCCGGCGCCGAACGCCGCCCAGCCGGCGACGCCGGAAGTACCGGGAACGCCAAAAGCCGGCGCACCATCGGCTCAGACGCAAGCGGCGTCGCGCGAAGCGGTGATCGCTTCCTCGCCGCGGATTGCAATCGAGACGCCGCGGCTCGGCGGCAGCATCGATCTTAAGGGCGGCCGCATCGACGACCTGACACTCACCCAATATCGCGAAGAGATCGATCCAAAGTCCCCGCCGATCGTGCTGTTCTCGCCGTCGGGCGCGCCGGCGGCCTTCTATGCCGAATTCGGGTGGGTGCCTGCTGGCGGCACCAACGCGGCCGTGCCCGGTCCGGACACGGTGTGGAAGCAGCAGGGATCGGGCGCGCTCGGCGTCGGCCGCCCAGTGACGCTGACCTACGACAATGGCCAAGGACTCCTCTTCACCCGGACCATTGCCGTGGACGATCATTATCTGTTCACCGTCAAGGACGATGTCGCCAACAATAGCGGCAACCCGGTGACGCTGTTTCCCTATGCGTTGATTTCGCGGCACGGCACGCCGCAAGTGCAGGGGTATTACATTCTGCATGAAGGTCTGATCGGCATGATGGGCGATCAGGGTCTGCAGGAAGAGACTTATAAGAAAATCGAGGAAAAGAAGGCGGTGAGTTGGGACGTCACCAATGCCTGGCTCGGCATTACGGATAAATATTGGGCCGCGACATTGTTACCCGATACCGACGCCAAGGTGCGCGCCCGTTTCTCGGCCGGCGAAGCGGGCGGGCTGAAGACCTATCAGACCGATTATCTCCTGCAGCCACAAACGATCGCGCCGGGTGCGACCGGCAACGCCAATGCGCGCTTGTTCGCGGGCGCCAAGGAGGTGTCGGTTGTCGGCATTAATTTTCCGTTCGGGCCCGGCGGCTACAACCAGGCGCTCCATCTCAACCATTTCGACCTGCTGATCGATTGGGGCTGGTTCTATTTCATCACCAAGCCGATGTTCCTGGCGCTCGACTTTTTCTTCCATCTCGTCGGCAATTTCGGCATCGCTATCCTAATTGTCACCGTGCTGGTGAAGATCCTATTCTTCCCGCTCGCCAACAAGTCCTATGCGTCTATGGCCAAGATGAAGGCAGTGCAGCCGCAAATGGCCATGATCAAGGAGCGCTATGCCGACGACCGGGCGAAGCAGCAGCAGGCGATGATGGAGCTCTACAAGAAAGAGCAGATCAATCCGGTGGCCGGCTGCCTGCCGATCGCGATCCAGATCCCGGTGTTTTTCTCGCTCTACAAAGTGCTGTTCATCACGATCGAAATGCGGCACGCGCCGTTCTACGGCTGGATTCACGATCTCTCTGCGGGAGATCCGACCAACATTTTCAACTTGTTTGGGTTGTTGCCGTTCGATCCCAGCGCGCTGCCACTGCTCGGCGGTTATCTCGCGCTTGGCGCGTGGCCGGCGATCATGGGCGTGACCATGTGGGTGCAGATGAAGCTCAACCCCGCGCCACCTGATCCGACGCAACAAATCATCTTTAGCTGGATGCCGCTGATCTTCACCTTCATGCTGGCGAAGTTTCCGGCTGGGCTGGTAATCTATTGGGCCTGGAACAATACGCTCTCCGTGATCCAGCAGAGCGTCATCATGCATCGTAACGGCGCCAAGATCGAGCTTTGGAATAACCTCAAGAGCACCTTCATCAAACCGAAGCCGAAACAGCCGGCGGAATAGTTTTTGCGGCACATACGCAGCCGTTGAGTGCTCCAAGGCGAAGGTCAATTAGGGTCAAAACTCATTATCGCCGTGGCCGCGACGCCGGGAGTTTTGGCCGTTGGCTAGGCGCGAGGAACGATGTGATCTATCCGATCATGAGCGACGAGCAACGACGCCAGCGGCCAAAAGGCCCGTGTCCCTTCGGGTTGCGACGGGGATAATGAGTTTTGACCCTCAATTTGTCGGTAGAGACAAAAACGGGAGGTTTGCGCCTCCCGTTTTCGAGTTCGTGTGAGCCTTATTGGTGCTTCAGCTTCGACCGACGACGTCGATCTCCACATTGGCGAGGCCGGAAAAACCCAGCGCCCGCGCGGCAGCAGGAGTGAGGTCGATGATGCGGCCGCGAACGAAGGGCCCGCGATCGTTGATGCGCACCACGACCGAGCGACCGCTGCTCCGATTGGTGACCCGCACCATGGTGCCGAACGGCAGCGTGCGATGCGCCGCGGTCAACGCGCCAGGTGATGCGCGCTCGCCGCTCGCTGTGCGGCCTCCGTCGTAAGCATAGACCGAAGCGATTCCGCTCTGCGCCAGCGCCGTCAGCGGTACCCCGACGAGGCCGCCGATAAGAACCGAAGCAAACAAAGTTCTCGTGAGGCTTGAAACAGCCATGACCATCCTGTGCGATTGTTGATGGGAAGGGTGATTTGAGTCCGCGGCTCGCGAACTGCGCGCGCTATGATCAGCGAATTGTGGTCATTGTGCGTCGCATCATTGCGAGAAGGGCTTTAGGCCAGAGCGTGCAATTTGTGTGACTTTATTGAGTTCAGAATTAACTGCATAAATTACTGATAAATAGACATTATTTGTCATAGACCTGATCGAACCGCCTAACTGCTATGCAAGTGACGCGGTGCGCTATGTTCTTATTGCAATGCAACAAAATCGTTGGAATGACGTTTCGACGCTGGCGCGCCCAATGTCGCGTAGCGAGTGGGGCGCTATGCGGCCGCGCTCGGCAGCACGTAGTCTTTGAACTGGTCGCGCAGCGCCGTTTTTTGAATCTTGCCGGTCGCGGTGTGCGGAATTTCGGTAACGAAAGCGACGTCGTCCGGCATCCACCATTTGGCGATTTTGCCTTCGAGAAAGGTCAGCATTTCCTCTTTGCTCGCCTTCTGGCCCGCCTTGAGCACTATAACCAGTAACGGCCGCTCATCCCATTTCGGGTGGCGGATACCGATCACGGCCGCTTCGGCAACTTTGGGATGACCGACGGCGAGGTTTTCCAGTTGAATCGATGAAATCCATTCGCCGCCTGATTTGATCACGTCCTTGGAACGGTCGGTGATATCCAGATAGCCATAGCGATCGATCGTGCCGACGTCGCCGGTGTCGAAAAATCCCTCTTCGTCGAGAATATTGCTGGTGTCCTTGAAGTAAGCCTTGGCGACCGCAGGGCCACGGACTTTCAGCCGTCCGAACGTCTGGCCGTCCCAAGGTTTGCGGTGGCCCTCGTCGTCGGTAATTTTCATTTCGACGGCGAACGGGGAGTGTCCTTGCTTCTGCAACACGTCGAGAAGCGCGTCGCCTTTTAGGCCGGCATATTCGGGCTTCAGCGAACAGGTGGTGCCGAGCGGGCTCATTTCGGTCATGCCCCAGGCATGGGTGACTTCGACTTCGTACACGTCCTGGAAGGTTGCGATCATGGCGCGCGGACAGGCCGAGCCGCCGATCACGACACGACGCAAATGGGGCAACTTTTCGCCGGTCCTTTCCAGATGCTGCAGCAGCGCCAGCCAAACCGTCGGCACGCCGGCGGTGCAAGTGACCTTATACTCCGTGAGCAACTGATAGACCGACGGGCCGTCCAGTTTCTGCCCGGGCAGCACGAGCGCGGCGCCCGCCATGGGTGCAGCAAAACCGATAGCCCAGCCATTGGCGTGAAACAGCGGCACCACCGGCATGGCGATGTCGCGGCCCGAGATTCCAATCATATCCGGACGCAACGCCGTCATCGCATGCAGCACATTGGACCGATGCGAATAGAGCACGCCCTTGGGATTTCCCGTGGTGCCGGAGGTGTAGCACATGCCTGCCGCAGTATTTTCGTCAAAGGACTTCCAGGCAAAATCGCCATCGGCCTCGGCCAGCCAATCCTCGTAGGGCACCGCGTTGCGGAGCGAGGTCGCCGGCATATGCGCAGCATCGCAGTAAACTATGGTGCGTTCGATTGTCGGAATGCGGTCGGCGATCTTTTCGAGGATCGGTAAAAACGTGACGTCGGTCATGATCACGCGGTCCTCCGCGTGATTGATGATCCAGGCGATCTGATCGGTGAACAGCCGGGGATTGACCGTGTGATAGATCGCGCCGATGCCCAGAATCCCGTACCAGGACTCAAGGTGCCGCCAGGTATTCCAAGCCAGCGTCGCCACCCGGTCGCCAAGCCGCAAGCCGTCGCGTTCGAGCCGTTGCGCCACGCGGAGCGCGCGTCTGCGGGTTTCAGCGTAATTGGTCGTATGCATCGGCCCTTCGATGGATCGCGAGATCACGGGCCGCTCGCCGGCATTCATGGCGGCGTGATCAATGATGCGATGGCACAACAGCGGCCAGTCCTGCATCAGGCCAAGCATGGGTTACCTCCCTTTCGCCACACGACCGGGCGACAGCGCTTCACATTGGACCGTCTGCGTCTTGGCGGGAACGGTCGAAACACGCCAAAATTAATCTGATGTTGCGTCAAGGCAAACTCCCCCGGGCGCCCTAAAGGTCACCATTTCGCAATGCAGCTTCCACTCTTTCCAGCCATGATTTAACGATGATCAGCCCATCCTCCCCGAACAATCGCTCGATCGCGCCGGAGAACTCCGCGTGAAAGCTGCTGCTGCAACGGTACTGCTCTTGGCCGCCGCCATAGTCAGCGCCATGGTTGGCGCCATGGTTGGCGCCACGGCAAGCGCCGCGGCGCAGACCGGCGCGCAAATCGGTGCCGCAGCATCCTCCCCGCGAGCCCGATCCACCCGTGCAGTGCCGCCGCCACGCTCGCCTCCGCTTGTCATTCCGGAGCAGTTCGCTCCGCCGCAGGAAGCCTACGCCTCGTTTCCTGAACCCGACGGCGACGCCTCCGCGGCGCCGCCAGCGCCATCGGCCTGTCAGCTGCGGCTGGCCAAGGTTGCCGTGTTCCAGGCGCTCGGCACGCTGATCGGCCCGGGCGATTGCGGCGCTGCCGACGCCGTGCAGCTGCAGGCGGTGGTGCTGCCCGACCAAACGAAAGTGGCGGTGACCCCCCCGGCGACGTTGCGCTGCCCGATGGCCGAGCAAGTGGCGGATTGGCTGCGCGACGACGTCGCGCCCGCGCTTGCGGAGTCCGGACCGCCGTTGCGCATCCTCGACAATTTCGACTCCTATGAATGCCGCGGACGCAACCGCGTGCGAGCCGCGGCCTTAAGCGAGCATGGCCGTGCCGACGCGCTCGACGTGCGCGGGCTTAGACTTGCCGATGGCCGCGAACTCGGCTTGACCGACATCAATGTCGCCAAAGACCTGCGTCAGAAGATTCGCGCGAGCGCCTGTGCGCGATTTTCGACGGTCCTCGGGCCCGGATCGGACGGCTATCACGAGGAGCATGTGCATCTCGATCTGGCCGAGCGGCGCAATGGCTATAAGCTTTGCGAGTGGGAGTTGCGTGAGGCACCCCCGCCGCCGCAGGCGGAATCGGCCCAGCCGACTGACGAAGCAGGCGAACAAGCCGAACCGGCGGCCGCAATCGCGGCGAGCGACGTGCGCCTGCCGCGGCCGCGACCGCTGGCGGCAAATCCGACGAGTAGCAGGGCGAGAAAATCCGAAACAAAATGAACGGGCGCGACTGACCCATCGTCACAGGGAATTGCGGCTTGCGCCCGGCGCTCGACGATGACATCAAAGCGACCGAAGTCCGGCGGCGCTCGCGATCAACCGCACGCATCGACAAGCAAGGATCCCATGTCTTCGCTCAGCATGCCTCCGCTCAGCAACCTGGCCGCCCGCGACGTTGAAACGCTGGTGCATCCCTACATCAATCTCGCCAGTTTCCGTGAAACCGGACCGCTCATCATCGAGAGGGCGCATGGCGTCTATGTCTATGACACGGAAGGCAAGTCTTACATCGAAGGCATGGCCGGGCTTTGGTGCACGGCGCTCGGTTACGGCAATGAAGAACTTGTCGCAGTGGCCGCCGAGCAAATGCGGAAGCTATCTTTTGCCCACCTGTTCACTGGCCGAAGTCACGATCCCGCAATCGAGCTTGCGGAAAAGCTCAAGGAGATCGCACCAGTCCCGATCTCGAAGGTGTTCTTTTGCAATTCCGGCTCGGAAGCCAACGACACGCAGATAAAGCTTGTCTGGTACCTCAACAACGCGCTCGGCCGGCCGCAAAAAAAGAAGGTCATCAGCCGGGTCAAAGCCTATCACGGCGTGACTGTGGCGGCAGCGTCGCTCACCGGGTTACCGGCGAACCACCGCGATTTCGACCTGCCGCTTCCAGGTTTTTTGCACGCCGGCTGTCCGCATCACTACCGCTTCGCGCGGGACGGCGAAACCGAGGTCGCGTTTGCGGCCCGCCTTGCTGCCGAGCTGGAAGCGCTGATCTTAAAAGAAGGTCCCGACACGGTGGCGGCTTTTATTGCCGAACCGGTGATGGGCGCTGGCGGCGTGATCGTGCCGCCGCAGAATTATTTCGAAAAGATCGCGGCGGTCTGCGCCAAGTACGATGTATTTACCGTGAGCGACGAGGTGATTTGCGGCTTCGGCAGGCTCGGCACCGCCTTCGGTTGTGAGAAGCTCAACTTCGTCCCGCATGCGATTTCGGTGGCCAAGGCGCTGTCTTCAGCCTACTTGCCGATCGCGGGCGTGATGATTCCGGAAATCATGTACGAGGCCTTGCTTTCCGAAAGTAAAAAGATTGGCGTCTTCGGTCATGGTTTCACTTATGGCGGCCATCCAGTCTCTGCCGCGGTCGCGCTCAAAGCGATCGAAATCTATTCGCGAGACCGGATATTCGAGCGCGCCGCGGAACGGGCGCCGCAGTTCCAAGCGCGCCTGGCAGCGCTCGGTAGTCATCCTCTCGTCGGCGAAGCGCGCGGGCTCGGCCTTATTGGCGGTGTCGAACTGGTGGCGAACAAAAAGACCCGGCAGGCGTTTGCGCCCGGGCAAGGCGTCGGCCCGCGCGCCGTACGCTTTGCCGAAGACGAGGGACTGATCGTGCGCGCGGTGATGGGCGATGTCCTCACATTATGCCCGCCCCTGATTATCACCACGGCCGAGATCGATGAGCTGTTCGACCGCCTCGGCCGCGCCCTCGATAAGACCTTCGAATGGGTCCGGCGCGAACGCCTCGATCAAGCCTGATCATCTGTTCTGAAGCCGGATGTAGCTGACGCAAAAAACAAACGGCGCCGGACCATGCCGGCGCCGATCGCTCTTCTTTCGAAGATTTCCGAAATCAATTCGTGCGGCCGGCCTTCGGCTCCGGACCCGCCGCCATCATCGCACTAAATGGCGAGTCACCCTGCTGCTTGGGCGCCAGCACGACAACAATGGTGCCGACCTTGACGCGACCATAGAGATCGATCGCATCCTCGTTGGTCATCCGGATGCAGCCGGACGAAATGGCCTGACCGATATATTCAGGCTGGTTGGTGCCGTGGATCCGGTACAACGTGTCTTTGTTTCCGGAATAAAGGTACATGCCGCGGGCGCCCATCGGGTTGTGTGGGCCACCGGTGACGTAGGCCGGCAATGGACCGAGGCGGGCCTGCTCGCCTGGAGTTGGCACCCAAGCCGGCCATTCTTCCATGCGACCGATCTTGGCGATTCCGCTCCAGGCTTGCGCATCCTCGCCCACCGCGATGCCGTAGCGGATCGCCTGACCTTTCGGCAGCACGTAGTAGAGAAACTTGTTGTCGCTATCGATGACGATGCTTCCGGGCGCTTCCTTGCGCGTGAATTCGACGATATGGCGCTTATAGGGCTCGGGAATTGAGGCCTGCGCGTAAGGCAGATTGGCCATCAACTGCTTGTCGCGCGCATTCCAACTCGCCTGCGTCGACGGCTCGAGCGTCTCTTGCATGCAGCCGCCCAGCGCAAGTCCGATGATGACGAAAGCAATGCAACGTATCGTCATAACGCGTTGACTCTCCCACCGCCCAGCCGCGCGGCCGGTCAATCCACACCCGTGAATTCCCAATACCCCAAACCGCCGTGGCGGTGCCAGACGTTAGCGGCCAGTCACGGCAAGGTCCGCGCCGAGTGTTGCAAGAAAGTCGCAGTTGCCGTGGCCAAAGTGGATAACCCCAAGTCCACCCCCAAGACTTAGACCCGAATTCGGGGGGAAATATGATCCAGAGCCGTTAAGCAGGGGTTTACCAGGCCGGATGAAGGTAGTCGTTCAGACCGGCAATGTCACGGCAAGGCACGATTTGCCGCCCATTTCCGCCTCACTCACCGCCTAACGAACTCATAACCGCAGAGGAAACGAACGGGGTTTGATATGCCGAATGCGACTGCCGAGCGTCCCAAAACAATGAGCCAAATGCTTGAACGACGTCAGATTCCCGGCAGTAACGTCCAGGGCCGGCCAGCCCTCGATGCCCGCTACGGACAGATAGGAATTTCGGCAGTAGCGGCGGCAGCGCGGTATCAAGGAATTGCTAAGAATCCGGCCTATGCCCCCGCGCCAAACGATTGGCGCCTTCGGTACGCCGAGGAGCTGGCCTGAGATCTCAATCGACAGGGGCCTGGAACGGGGGACACTGGGCGTGTCCCCCTTTGATTCCTGACTGCTGAAGCCGATTAGTCGCCCGTGAAGAATTTCTAAGCCACTGAGCGGGAGTCTGTTTTCAGCGATTTTGCCGATTTGAGATT
>Ga0335081_10016924_pt1 | contig 11812 bp, 10 predicted proteins | sample Lox_Sample_35_FD_206713 | JGI IMG/M metagenome (GOLD analysis project Ga0335081, IMG submission 206713) | Soil microbial communities from Loxahatchee National Wildlife Refuge, Florida, United States - Lox_Sample_3.5 | ecosystem: Environmental > Terrestrial > Soil > Wetlands | place: USA... | reverse complement strand
AACGAGCAGCGTCGAACCCGATAAAGCCAGCGGCAGGCCTGACGAGAAGCCGAGAAACATGATCACGAGCACGCGCGGCTTGAGGTAAACCGCGACGGTCTCGGTCAGGGACGGGCGCGCGGCTGCGGCGCGGGCATCGGAACGCGCGGCCATGCGCCGCTACTCACCGGCTTGCAATTTGAGAGTCGGCGCCGCCACGACAGTCTCGGTTTGCGTCTCCAGTTCGACTTCTTGGATCCGGTCGCCATGCGCCTCGATCTTGTCGACGGACACGATCGCCAGTCGGATGTCTTCGCTCGCCTGATTGAAATGCGCTTGCAATTTGCGGACGCGGTCTCCCAGCAAGCCCACATCTTTCACCAACCGCGCGACTTCGTCGCGAATTTGATCGGCCGCCTCGCGCATGCGGGCGTCCTTCTGGATTTGCTGCACCATCTGGATGGCGAGCGCGAGCAGCGCCGGCGACACAATCATGACGCGCGCACGGTGGGCGCGCTGAATAAGATCGTCGAAGCCGTCGTACAGCTCGGCATAAACCGATTCCGACGGGACAAACATCAAAGCGACCTCGTAGGTCTCGCCGGGAATAAGATATTTATCGGCGATGTCGGCAATGTGCTTGCTCACATCGGTTCGCAAGCGCTGGGCCGCCGCTTTACGCTCCTCCTCCGACTTGGCTTCGCGATAGGCGGTCACCGCTTCGAGAGGAAACTTGGCGTCGATCGCCATCGGGCGCTTGTCCGGCAGGAATACGCAGCAGTCGGGGCGGGTGCGATTCGAAAGCGTGCGCTGAAACTCGTAAGCGCCTTTGGGCAACCCGTCCGCAATGATTGCCTCCATGCGCAATTGCCCGAACGCGCCACGCGACTGCTTATTGGCCAAAACGCCTTGCAGCGACGTCACCTCGGTAGCGAGCGCAGCGATGTTCTTCTGAGCACTATCGATAACGGCAAGCCGCTCGTGCAGCTTGTGCAAATTCTCGGCGGTGTGTTGCGTGGTCTTTTGCAGCGAGTCGCCGAGCCGGTGCGAGACGCTGTCGAGGCGCTCGTTGACCGCATGCTGAACTTGCGACTGGCGGTCGGCGAGCATCTTGATCATGGTCTCAAGCCGCGCGGCGCCGTCACGCTGCGCCTGCATCAATTCCGCAATCGCCGCCGCCTGCGAATCGGCCCGATGGCGGCTCCGCCACAGCACGACGCCGAGCGCGGCAAGTCCGGCGAGGGCAATTGCGATAAGCAGCAGCGTCAGGAAGCTGTCAGTCATGCTCCGCTCGACGGGTCAGGCGCTGATTCGCCCATATGATTCGACCATTGATTCGACCATGGAACGAACAGCGAACGGTCATAGCCGCTTGTCGGGCGATGCGCAAATGAAACCGGCGCATTGACCCCGCTTTACGCACCAATTACATCGCCCGCCATGGCGATCCGCGAGATCATCAAGCTTCCCGATAAGCGCCTGCGGCTGCGCTCGGAGCCGGTCAAACAGATCGACGCCGGGATCCGTAAGCTTGTCGATGACATGTTCGAGACGATGTACAAGGCGCCGGGCATCGGTCTTGCCGCGATTCAGCTCGGCGTCGCCAAGCGCGTGATCACCATGGACCTGTCGAAAAAAGAAGACGATCACCAGCCACAGGTGTTCATCAATCCGGAAATCCTTTGGCAATCGGAGGAGCGCGTCAAATTCGAGGAAGGCTGTTTGTCCATTCCGGACTACTATGAAGAAGTCGAACGGCCGGCCGAGGTGAAGGTCAAATATCTCGATCTTGCCGGCAAGAAGCGCGAGATCGACGCCAAGGGGCTATTGGCGACGTGCCTGCAGCATGAAATCGACCACATCAACGGCGTGCTCTTCATCGATCATCTGTCCAAGCTCAAGCGCGACCGCGTCATCAAAAAATTCACCAAGGCGGCCAAGAACACGACAACGAGCAGTGCGACCAAGAACGTGGAGGTGTGATTGGCGCTCCGCCTCGTTTTCATGGGCACGCCCGAATTCGCTGTGCCCACATTGGACGCGATCGTCGGCGCCGGACACAAAGTGACGGCGGTGTATACGCGTCCGCCGCGGCCGGCCGGCCGCGGCATGGCGGTGCAGGCCTCGCCGATTGCGCATCAGGCCGAGCGTTTCGGCTCGCCGGTCTTTACGCCTAAAACTTTGCGCGAGATTGGCGCCGTCGACGCCATGCGTGCGCATCATGCCGATGCCGCGGTCGTCGTCGCCTATGGTTTGATCCTGCCGAAAGAGATTCTCGATCCGTTTCCGCTCGGTTGTTTCAATCTGCACGCCTCGCTGCTGCCGCGCTGGCGCGGCGCCGCGCCGATCCAGCGCGCCATCATGGCCGGCGATCGCGAGACCGGCGTCGCCGTCATGAAAATGGAAGAAGGTCTCGATACCGGCCCGGTGGCCATTATTGAAGGCAAAATGGCGGAGCGCATCGCCATCGGCCCAGATGCGACCGCCGGCGATCTCCACGATGAACTCGCCCGGCTTGGCGCCGGTCTGATGGTGTGCGCGCTCGCGGCCCTGGAAAAGCGCGAGTTGCGCTTGGCGCCGCAACCGAGCGCTGGCGTGACCTACGCCAACAAGATCGAGAAAGCCGAAACGCGCATCGACTGGACGCAATCGTGGAACAAAGTTCACGACCATTGCCGCGGCCTGTCGCCGTTTCCAGGCGCCTGGTTCGAGGATTCGGACGCCGGCCGCATCAAGGTTCTGCGCAGCACCAAGGGCAGCGGCGCCGGCGAGCCCGGCCGCGTGCTCGATGACGACCTGACCGTCGCATGCGGGGAGGGCGCGATCCGGCTTCTCGAGCTGCAACGCGCCGGCCGGCAGCCGATGCGCGCGGAGGAATTCCTGCGCGGTACGCCGATCCCGCGCGCCGCTAAGCTGCATTAAGCTTTTTGTTCGAGCATGATCTTTTCCGAAAACCGGTTTTCACCCCGGATCAGGTCCGGGGCAGGCTTTTTCGGGATCATGCTCTAAGGCTGCGCAACGATGCCTCGCTACAAGCTCACGATTGAATATGACGGCACGCCTTTTGTCGGTTGGCAGGCGCAGGATAACGGCGTCTCGGTGCAGGGCGTTCTCACTGCGGCGATTGCCGCATTCGCGGGCGAGCCGGCCACCGTCGGCGCGGCGGGGCGTACCGATGCCGGCGTGCACGCGCTCGGCCAGGTCGCGCATCTCGATCTTACCAAGGACTGGGACACCGAGACCGTGGGCGACGCCGTCAATTTCCACTTAAGGCCGCAGCCGATCGCTGTGCTCGCGGTAGAGCGCGCGGCGCCGGATTTCGACGCGCGCTTCTCCGCCGTCAAACGCCATTACCTTTATCGCATCGTCAACCGACGCGCCGATCTTACGCTTGAGCAAAATCGCGCCTGGCGCGTGCCGCGCCCGCTGGACGCGCAGGCCATGCACGCCGCGGCGCAACGGCTTATCGGCCGTCACGACTTCACGACCTTCCGCTCCACCGAGTGCCAGGCCAAATCACCGGTGAAGACGCTCGATCGTCTCGATGTCGCGCGCGCCGGTGAGGAGGTCCGCATTACCGCCGCGGCGCGCTCTTTTCTGCAACATCAGGTGCGCTCGATGGTCGGCTCGCTCGTTCATGTCGGCGAGGGCAAATGGCGCGCCGACGATCTGGCGGCTGCGCTTGCCGCGCGCGATCGGACCGCGTGCGGTCAAGTCGCGCCGCCGCACGGGCTTTACCTGGTCCGAGTGGATTATTGATCGGCCGGCGGGCGGAGCTTCTCCAGAGCGCCGCGGCGACCTGGTGTACGAATGTGGTTCTGGCGAGGACGGGTACGGACTGGGTCCACAGGACGCACCGGTTCCAAGCCGGTCCGCTAAGCGTTGTTGCAATGTCGCGTACCGGCAATCGGCGTAACCGTCGCCGTAGTTTTTATAGATGCACCACGGATAATCTTTGGCGTTAGCGAGTTTTTCGAAGCAGACGGTTAAGGCGAAAATTCCCAGCACGCGTAGCAAAAGCGCCATGGCCGTCTCCTCGTGACCAGCTATTACAAAGGCTATAGCTTCGGCCGTTCGACGTCGAAATATTTTTCGACGATGCGGCGATAGATTGCCGTCAGCCTCAGGAGGTCCTGGACCGGCGTACTTTCATCCGTCTGATGCATGGTTTGCCCGACCAGTCCGAATTCCAGCACCGGGCAATAATTCTTGATGAAGCGCGCGTCCGACGTGCCGCCGCTTGTCGAAAGTTTGGGCTGATGGCCTGTAACTTCGGCAATGGCTGAGACCGCGAGCTCGGTAAACGGGCCCGGCTTGGTGACGAACACGTCGGCGTTCGAGGGCTGCCACTCGAATGAGTAGCGCACGCGGCCGCCAGCCGCGGCCTTGGCGCGACGCTCGATCAGCGTCTTGAGCGCGGTCTGGCTGTGGCGATCGTTGTAGCGGATGTTGAAGCGTGCGCGTGCCTCGCCCGGAATGAGATTGGCCGTCGCGTTGCCGACGTCGACCGAGGTGAATTCCAGATGCGACGGCGAGAAGTGCTCGCTGCCTTCATCGAGCGGGGCCCCCAGCGCAGCCATCAGGTTCATAAGGCCGCGGATCGGATTGTCGGCGCGTTCGGGGTAGGCGACGTGGCCTTGCCGGCCGGTGACAATCAGAGTGCCATTGAGCGAACCGCGCCGTCCGGCTTTGATTGTGTCGCCGAGGACTTCGACATTGCTCGGTTCGCCGAGAATGCAATGGTCGAAGGTTTCGCCGCGCTCGGCGGCCCATTTGAGAAGCTTGACGGTGCCGTTGACCGCCACGCTTTCCTCGTCGCCGGTGATCAGGAGCGAGATCGAGCCTTTCGGCTTGCCGCCGTTGGCCGCCAAATGATCGAGCGCCGCGGCGACGAAACAGGCGATCCCGCCTTTCATGTCGACCGCGCCGCGGCCATACAAGCGCTCGCCGGCAATCGCGCCGGCAAATGGCGGATGCGACCACGCGCCCTCGTTTCCCGGTGGAACGACGTCGGTATGGCCGGCGAACAAGAGATTCGGCCGCGAGGTGCCGATGCGCGCATAGAGATTGTCGACCGGCGCGGTGCCTGGTTCGGCAAAGATCGCCCGATGCACTTCGAAGCCGGCGCGCCCCAAAAGGTCTTGCAAATAAGCGAGCGCGCCGCCTTCGTCCGGGGTGACCGAGCGGCAGCGGATGAGGTCGCGAGCGATGACAACAGGGTCGGCTGGCATAGTCAGTTTTGACCCTAATCACTGACATAGCTTATCAGTGGGAAGCAACGGGATCCGGTCCGTACTGGTTGGGACCGATCGTACCTCTGCGAAACCCGAGCTCGATCGATAGCGCCACAAGCAGCACCGTAAAGGGCACTGCGATGACCAGCGACAACACGCTGGGCTGCTCATCGCTGCCAGCCAGTTGCAGAACGGTAAGCAAGTCGAGTACGACGCCGCCGCCGAAGAAAACGATCAGAATCCAGATCGGCAAATCGCGGTCGTGAGCGCGCTTCGCCGCGATCGCGAATTCGGGATAAGTGAAGGCGAGGTCGACAATAGCGCTGAGCCGATCGCCTTGGAGTGCTTCTGCAACGAGATGGCCAAGGATTTCGGCGCCGACAAGGACCGCCATCGCGATCCAGAACGTCTTGCGGCTGATGCGACCTTCGAAACTGTTGAGGAGATAAGCCCAATCCATCGCGCTCGACCGTCGGTCTTTAATCCAGCGGGTTCAAGGTTCGAGTCTTGTGCGTCCGCTATTGATCTCGCAACGGTTCCTTACACACGGACTGGAACATTTCAATTAAGTTGGGCGCTCATCGGTTGAAAGAAATGCGGTGTCGTAGTGGATTGGCGGCATGTCCGGATTGCACCGAGAAGCGGAAGTTCGGTGCTTAATTTCCTCACGTCCGCTTTATGCCAAAAGGAAACGTTCGGTCTACAAGAGGCGTTTACCCGAAAATGTCGGAATTACGTCAGCATCCACATCAACGCGGCCTGTCCTTGCTGTTCAACCGATCGCTGTGTGTCGCGTCCTGTCGAACATGAACAAAACGTGTAGTTCCAAATCCCTTCAGTCACTTGCTACCGACCTATGCCGCCCCGTAAGATGTTTTTGCTCGGACGATCGCGGTGAAAGGCTTACCGGAAGTATAGGAGAACCTGAAATGGCGCGTACCAAGCAGGCTTCGAAGCGAAATCGACGGAGCAAAGCGGTACCGGTGTTGGGGGCTGCCGGGTTATCACTGTCACTGGCGAGCGGGGCGTCTGCCTCGACCAGTGGAACGGCGGTGGATGTCACGCCGCAAAATACTTTTCCGAACCATGAAATCTTTCTTGGCGAGGAGGAAATCTCGGACGTCAGCTTGTCGACGTTCTACGCCTTCGATAAGGAAAATGCCGCACAACCTCAGCTCGGCGAGAAAGTCGCTGCCTGGGGCTGCGGATGTCGTGGCTGCCGCTGCGGCGGTTGCCGATGCGGCTGGAGAGGCTGCTGGGGCTGTGGCGGCTGTGGAGGCTGTTGCTGGTCCTGGGGTTATTGCCGCTACTGCTAGAGCAAAATCGACCGACTTAGGTCGCCGGGCCGGGTCTTGCTTGACCCGGCCTATCGTTGTCTTCTTTGCGGCGCCATCGGCGCTAACAATTCGCTGTGTCAGTGCCTTGTGGGAATCGCAATGGCGCGCTGACCGGCATCGACGACCTCTTATGCAAGGTCGATAAGTCGCGATCGATTTGAGAATATTGCCTTACCATGGTGATCCATACAGGGGGCCAAAAGAACAAAAGTGTGCGTGGCCACCGCGCGGCGGCTGATCGCAGCAGCGGCGTTACGCAATTTGGCAATAAGGAAATTCTCCAGTTCGCGCCGAACTTCTCGGTTTATGTGTTACCCGACGGCGTCGTTTGCCTCTATTCCGAACATCGGAAGTTCTTCCTGCATGGCAAGCTCTACGCTGCGCTCGCAAACCGGATAGGCGCCGGAAAAAGCTTTGGGCGGATTGTTCGCGAGCTGTCGCGAGAATTTCCACCCGACAAGATCGGCGGGGCCGTCAACCGGCTGTTCGAGCGCCGCTACCTGGTCCGCAAGACAGGCGCTAAGACAAGCGCTGCAGCAGATACGGTTGCCGCTTATTGGGCAAATCTCGGCCTTGCTCCCGATGTCGCCGGACAAAGCTTTCGCAAATGCCGGGTGCGCATCCAATCGATCGACGTGAAAGGCGCAAAAGAGCTCGCAGCGGCGCTGCGCACGCTTGGCGTCCGCGTCGTCAAGGGCTCAGCCGACCTGACGGTCACGCTGGTGAACGATTATTTCGAAGGGCAGCTCGAAAGATTAAACCGCAAGCATTTGTCCGAGCATTCGGCTTGGCTGCTCGTTCAGCCTTCCGGCATTTTCCCGCTGGTGGGCCCACTGTTCAGCCCGGGCCAAAGCGCCTGCTGGACCTGCCTTGCCGACCGCATGCAAAGAAACCGCGAAGTCAAGGCGATGCTCGAACGCAAACAGGCGCGCCCCGTCGTGGTCTCGCCGCTCACCCACGACATGGTCGGACACAGTGGAATCGCGTTCGCGGCGCTCGAAATCGCCAAAGCAATCGCCACTCGCTTCCGCACCGACTTGCGCGACCACATCCTGAGCCTCGATCTTTTGGGATCGGCGATCGCCAAGCATTACGTCGCCGCTCGCCCGCAATGTCCGAGCTGCGGTCAAAAAAAGCTGCGCGATCCACGCCGTGCGCCAGGGCCGATCAAGCTTGCAGCCGGCGCCAATCTGGTCGAGACGAGCGGTGGATTCCGGACCGTTCCATCCCGCGCCACTGTTGCGCGTTTTCGCAAGCACGTGAGCCCGCTCACTGGCGTCGTCTCGCGGCTTGAACCCATCAACGCCGATTTGCCGTTGAACACGAACTACTTTGCGATGCACAATTTTTCAGCGCCAGCTGAAACGCTCGACCAGCTCAGGGAAGGCTTAAGCGGCGGCAGCTTCGGCAAGGGCAGCACGGCTGAACAGGGCGAAGCCAGTGCGCTGATGGAGGCGATCGAACGCTATTCCGGGATTTTTCGGGGCGACGAAATCAGGGTGACAAGATGCTTCACCGATTTTCCGCCGGGCGTCGCCATCCCGCCAAATGAAGTGCTGCTGTTCAGCGATGCGCAATACCGCGGCGGACTGGCGCCGATCATGGGTCATGACGTGACGCCGACCGCGCCGCCATTCGATCCCTCGGCCAAGATCGAATGGTCGCCGGCCTGGTCGCTGCGCGACGAATGTTTCAGATACTTGCCTACCAGTCTGTTGTATTTTTTTTATACCAGCGGACCGGCCGCAAGTTACATCCATGCCGATTCCAATGGCTGCGCCGCCGGCAACACGATCGAAGAAGCCATCGTTCAAGGTTTCCTGGAACTGGTGGAACGTGATTCATATGCCATCTGGTGGTACAATTGTTTACAACGGTCGGAATTGGATCTGAGCCGGTTTGACGATCCTTATGTCCGCGATCTCAAAGCTCAGCTTGCCGAGACCGGACGGCAGCTTTGGGTGCTCGACATCACCAGCGATCTCGGGATTCCGAGTTTTGTGGCGCTGTCGCACGCCGTGCAAGACGGCCATGACTTTGTCGAGTACGGCTCCGGCGCTCATTTCGACCCGCGCATTGCTCTGCTGCGCGCGCTGACTGAGGTGAACCAATTTCTTTCCATAGGCTTGATGGGAGCGCGCAATGCCGGGCCATCGCGCCAGGACGGCGCCACGCCGTTTTATCTACGGGATCACCCTTATTTGACTCCGAATGGACACGCGCCGGTCCAGTCGGAAAATAACTTTAACTTTGGCCGTCTCGACAAGCGCGAGCAGGTGATGGCCTGTGTCAATCTTGCCAAGCGGCATGGTCTCGATTTCCTCGTTCTCGATCAGACGCGTCCCGATATCGAGGTCCCGGTCGTGCGGGTCATAGTTCCGGGATTGCGCCATTTCTATCGCCGCTTCGCGCCCGGCCGGCTTTACGATGTCCCGGTCAAGCTCGGATTGCGCGACCGGCCGCTATCGGAGAACGATCTCAATCCGCTTCACCCGCAAACCTGACTTGAGAGGGCGTCGGCCTTGCGCGCTTCTCGAAGAAAGACTGGCGGACGGGTTGTGCCGGCCACGCTTTCGGCCCGCCTCGCCGCCCACATCGTCCTCAAAGTAGGGCCCAACGGCGAGGTTGCCGCCCATTTTTATGGCCATTCGGTCGCCTTAGGAAAGTTCAGCGCGGCTGCAGCACACCGCATCCAAGAGTTACGCGCAGGTCTGCCATTGCGCGATTTGGCATCGCCTAGGCGAAAGACCGACCGGGAGATTACGCGTCTGGTCAGGCGATTGGCCAGGCATGGCCTTCTGGAATTTCGGCTCGGACGCTCGTCGCGCGGCGGGGACGAGGTCATCATTGAGCCGCAGGTTCCGGATTACTGGCCGCAGACGCCACGACTCACTGCTACCGACACTTTGGCGTTGTCGCGATTCGCCTATATGCGCCGGCGGGGCAGCGACTTGGTGCTGGAATCGCCGTGCTCCGGCGCGTTGTTTCGGATTTGCGATGCCAAACTTGCCGCCATGCTCGCCATGCTGGTGACCCCGCAACCGCTCAAAAAACTACGGCAACAGCACGATTCTGCCGGGATCGAGCTAATCGCTTTGTTGGTTGATTGCCAAATTTTATTCAAGGTCGATGCCGTTCACGGCGGCGGGCTGCGGCCATCTGAAGGCAACGACAGCCTGGTGCTGTGGGACTTCCACGATCTTTTGTTCCACGCCCGCAGCACCGAAGGCCGGCACGCCAACCCATTGGGCGGTGTCTATCCCTATGCGACGAGCATAGCTCCGCTGCCCGCGGTGCGGCCGCGCTGGGCCGGGACCAAGATCGATTTGGGCAAGTTGCCGATCACCGATACCGACTCCACGCTGTCTGCCGCCAAGATACTGAGGGAACGTCGCTCGGTGCGGAGCTTTGATGACCGCGCGCCGATTAAGCTTATGGAGCTGTCCCGGTTTCTTGAGTCCACCGCGCGGGTGCGGTCGGAGTGGACTACCGCGCTCGTCTCTGACGGCGGCGGCGGACCGCCAATGACTTATACCGCCAGGCCTTACCCGTCGGGCGGCAGCAGCTACCCGCTTGAGCTTTATATCGCCGTCGATAACTGCGAGGGGCTCGATCGCGGCCTCTATTTCTACGATGCCGCCGAGCACGGGCTGGTGCCGATTGTCGTTCGCGCGCCCGAGCTCGAAGCGCTCCTGAAGTCAGCTGCATTTGCGATGGGTGAATCCGGCGTGCCTCAGATCTTGATCACGATTGCCGCGCGTTTCGGAAGGGTTTCATGGAAATATAGCTCGATCGCCTATTCCCTCATTCTGAAGGACGTCGGCGCGTTGACGCAAACGTTCTACCTCATGGCGACTGCCATGGGACTTGGCGGCTGCGCGATTGGCAGCATCAATATCGATCTGTTTGCGCGGATGACGGGCATCGATTTCTACGTCGAGGGCCCGGTCGGGCAGTTTGCGATTGGCCGCGCTAGCGCATCGGGGGCTTCACGCTAGAGCACGCCCAGCGGCCGGAGACTTGGAGTTCGCGCACTACCAGGACCATCGGGCGCGCGTACTGGAATCACGCGTGGCCTCGCGCTTGAAATGACCCACAGCTTTGTCGCTCTGCTTTCCGATCAATGCGAAGATGGCGCCTTGGGGATCCATGCAGCGGGCGACCCTGCCGCCGCCGGGTATATCTGTCGGTCCCTCGAGGATTTTGCCGCCCGCCGTTCTGACGCGGTCCGCCGCCGCGCCTATATCGGCGACGTTGAAGTAATAAAGCCAAAAGGCGACCGGCGCGATCGCTGGCGTGTTGAACATACCGCCAATTGTCTGCCCCGATGCGGAGAATTGCAGATATGTGCCAGTCGGAGCGACATCGGCAGCCGCCTTTTGCCAACCAAAAATTTCGCGGTAGAAAGCCAACGCCCGTTCCCAGTCGGTGGTGAGCAATTCGTGCCAGCCAACATGGCCCAATGCGCTCGATTGAATTGGCAGCTGTCGACTAGAATCGTGCCATTTGACCAAAACAAATGTCGCCATTTGCGGGTCAGCAACAACCGAGAAGCGACTAACATCGGCGACATCCGTCGGCGGTACGTACACTGTTCCATTGAGTTCTTTAACCCGCCTGAAGGCAGCGTCTACGTCGTCGACGCTGACATAACCGACCCACTGTGGCGCCGCGCCCTGTGCTTTCGCGTCCTGCGGCAGATTGATCAGTCCGCCGGTTGAGACATCATCAGTCGTAAACAGCGTGTAGCGCGAACCGGACATGGAGGCCTCGCGGGTGCCCCAGCCTACGACTTTGCCGTAAAATGCCTTTGCCGCTTCGAGGTCCGTCGTCATCAACTCATACCAGACGAAACGACCGTGAGAACCGCTCATAGATGGACTATTTGTTCGGCTCAGTCGCGAAGCAGTTCGTTGATGCTGGTCTTGGCGCGCGTTTTTTCATCGACGCGCTTGACGATGACCGCGCAATAGAGGCTGGGGCTTACCTCGCCGTTCTTGCGCGGCTTGCCTGCGGTCGTGCCGGGCACGACAACCGAATAGGCCGGCACTTCGCCCTGGAAAGTCTCGCCGGTCGCGCGGTCGACGATCTTGGTCGAGGCGCCGATGAAAACACCCATGGACAGCACCGCGCCCTCGCGCACGATCACGCCTTCGGCGACTTCCGACCGCGCGCCGATGAAGCAATTGTCCTCGACGATCACCGGCCCCGCCTGCAGCGGCTCCAGCACGCCGCCGATGCCGACGCCGCCGGAAATGTGAC
>Ga0335081_10016923_pt1 | contig 11812 bp, 10 predicted proteins | sample Lox_Sample_35_FD_206713 | JGI IMG/M metagenome (GOLD analysis project Ga0335081, IMG submission 206713) | Soil microbial communities from Loxahatchee National Wildlife Refuge, Florida, United States - Lox_Sample_3.5 | ecosystem: Environmental > Terrestrial > Soil > Wetlands | place: USA... | reverse complement strand
GTACACGACCGCCATTTCCAGCGGGGTGACCCCGAGCGTGAGGCCGCCGAGCGCCTCGGCCGGGTAGCTCGACAGGTGGGTCCTGACGCCCATCTCGTACGCGGTGCGGGTGACCGATTCCTCCCCGAGGTCGGCGGCCAGCTGGGCGTACACCGTGTTGTCGGATGTGACGGTGGCCTGCACGAGGTTCAGCGACTTGTTCAGCGAGGTCCCCTCGAAGGTCTTGACTTCGTATTCGGGGCTCGTCGGCAGCCACCCCGGCTCCAGCGTGTGCGAGAGGTAGTAGGTCGAGTTCGGGTCGATCCCGTGGGACAGGGCGTCGGCGAGATCGATCGCCTTGAACGTCGAGCCCGGCTGGCGGTGGCCGTCGGCGGCGAGGTTGTACTGGGACTTCTCGTAGCTCTCGGACTCCGCCATCGCTTCGATGTCCCCGTTGGCGGGGTTGATGGTGACGATCGCCGAGGCGGGGTCTTCGGGCTCGTCGAGGACTTCGGCGATCGCTTTGCGGGCGAGGCGCTGCATGTTGAGGTCGATCGTCGTGTACACCTTCAGGCCGCCCCGCTGGACGGTCTTGGCGCCGTAGCGTTCGAGCAGCTTCTGGCGCACGTATTCGAAGAAGAAGCTCTCGCGGCGTGCGGAGTAGTAGTAGCCGCGGTGCACCTCGAGGCCGTGCTGCTTGGCTTCGTGGGCTTCGGCGGAGCTGATGTCGTGCAGCTGCGCCATCTTCGTGAGCACCTGGTTGCGCCGTTCGCGGGCCGCGCGCGGGTTCAGGAACGGGTTGTACTGGGAGGGCGCCTGGGGCAGCCCGGCGAGCAGCGCCGACTGCTCCAGGTTCAGCCGCCACACGGGTTTGTCGAAGAAGATCCGAGCGGCGGCCTGGACGCCGATCGCCGTCTGCCCTCCGACTGTGCCGTACGGCACGCTGTTCAGGTAGCTCGTCAGGATCGAGCGCTTGCTGTGGTGTTTGGTGTAGTCGATCGCGAGCTTGGCCTCCACGATCTTCTGGTGGAGCGTGTGCTGGTCGCCCCCGAGGTAGAGGTTGCGCATGAGCTGCATCGTGATCGTCGAGCCGCCCTGCAGCGCGGAGCCGCTGGTGACGTCCTTGATCGCCGAGCGCGCGATGCCGGTGAAGTCCACGCCGTTGTTGGAGTAGAAGCGCTGGTCCTCGATCGCGACCGTGGCTTTCTTGACGTTCTCGGGGATTTCGCCCCAGCCGACGGGCGTGCGCAGTTCGTCGGACTGGATGAAGCCCAGCCGCGTCCCGTCGGCGGCGAACACCTGCGAGGAGCCGCCGCTGACGATCGGGCGCAGGGACGCCAGTGCGGGGGCCGACTGGGCGGCGTGCAGGACGTAGGCGACGAGCCCGAGGACCCCCGCCAGCACGACCGCGAAGCCGATCCCGCCGAGCAGCAGCAACGTCCGGGAACCGCCGCCGCGGGAGCGCCTGCGGCGCCGCTTTCGCGTTTGTCGAGACATAACCGGCAGGGCCGAGGTTAGCGTCCCCGGTGGTGTACTTTCGCCGCCACCGCGCCGAAGCCCTCTACGCTCGGTACGCGCCCAGATGAAGCCCAACGCAGCTGAGCCGACAGCCATCGAGAGCGTGGGAGAGCTGGCCCTGCCGCCCCGCGCGGCGCCAGCCCCACAGCCCGCAGCGCTGCCCCGTCCGGCGAGTCCGGCCGGCTGGCTGCGCCGCGCGCGCGCCGACAGCGAGCGGGCGCGGGCGCTGCGGGACACCTGGCGGGCGCTGTGGAGCTCCCGGCTGCTGGTGTGGGCGGCGGGCATCGCGACGGTGCTCACGTTCGGGTTCGGCCCGCACCGGGCGGCCTTCGACCCGCCCGGCATCAGTCGCGGCCTGGGGGCGGTCGGGGACGTGCTGGCGGCGCCGGTGGCGCGGTGGGACTCCAACTGGTACCTCGTGATCGCGCACTACGGCTACCACCCGGCGCTGGGCGCCTACACCGCCTCGCGCAGCGCGTTCTTCCCGCTGTATCCGCTCGGGCTGAGCCTGATAGCGGGGCTCGGCGTGCCGGCCGTGGCCGCGGGGGTGATGCTGTCCGTGTGCGCGCTGGCGGCGGCGCTGTACGGCCTGCACCGGCTGACCACGCTCGAGCTCGGGCCGGGGGCAGGCGCCGACGCGGCACGCATGGCGGTGTACGCGCTGGCGTTCGCTCCGATGGCCTTCTTCCTCTCGGCGGTGTACTCGGAGTCGTTGTACCTGGCGCTCTCGATCGGGCTGTTCTGGAGCGCGCGGGAAGGGCGCTGGGGCTACGTGGGCCTGCTCGGCGCGCTGGCGAGCGCGACCCGCAGCACGGGCGTGGTGCTGCTCCTGCCCGCCCTGATCCTGTACCTGTACGGGCCACGGCGCGACCGCGATCCCGATCGCGTCCCCGATCGCGCCAGCGCGGGCCCCGCGCGGCTGCTGCCGCGCTACCGGGTACGCCGCGAGGCGCTGTGGCTCGCGCTGGTGCCGGCGGGGCTGGTGCTGTACGGGGCCTACCTCGGTGCTTCCGGCGGCGACGCGCTGGCGCCGCTGAGCGCCCAGGGGGTGTGGAGCCGGCACTTCGCAGGTCCCTACGTGGCGGTGTGGGACGGGCTGAAGGCGGCCCTCGAGGGAGCCCGGCAGCTGATCTCGATGCAGCGGGGGCATGTGTACTTCCCGGTGGGCGGAGAAGACCCGTTCGTGGCGGCCAGCCACAACCTGATCCTGTTCGCGTTCCTGGCGGCGGCCGTGCCGGCGGTGGTGGGGGTCCTGCGCAGGCTGCCCCTCGCCTACGGCGCCTACCTGCTGGCGGCGCTGGCCCTGCCGCTCTCCTATCCGGTGAGCTCCCAGCCGCTGATGTCGCTGCCGCGGTTCCTGTTGGTGCTGTTCCCGCTGTTCATCTGGCTGGGAGACTGGCTCGCGCGTCACCCGCGCGCGCGGGTGCCGATGCTCGCCGGCTCGGCGGCGCTGATGGCCGTGTTCGGGGCGCAGTTCGCCACCTGGCACTGGGTGGCGTAGGTGGGCGAGGCGCCGACACCTGCGAGCGGGGAGCTGCTCGCGCTCGAGCGGCGGGGCGAGGAGCCCGCCTCGCCGACGGCAGCCGGCGAGCAGCCGCAGCCGCCGCAGGACCCGGGACGCTCGCCCAACACCAACTGGTCGGCGTGGACGGCGCCGCTGGCGCTCGTGGCCGGGCTGGTGGCGACAACCATCCTCAGCCTGGTGATCGATGTCCCCGCCGCGGCGTTGGGGGCGAAGATCACCGGCTCGCACACGCCGCCGGGGCTGACGATTGCGGACACCTTCGTGCAGGACGTGTGCTTCGTGCTGGTGTCGATCTGGTGCGCCCAGCTCGGAAACCGGAAGGTCGCCTCCTGGCAGTTCGGCCTGCGCCGCCCGCCGGCCGGGTGGCGGTGGGCCGCGCTGTGGATCGGGGTGCTGATGTTCGTGTTCATCGTGCTGAGCGCCGTCTGGTCCCAGGCGGTGAACCCCAGTAAGGAGAAGCTGCTCGAACAGCTCGGGACCAACGAAGGCACGGGGCTGCTGGTGCTGAGCGCGGCGTTGACGTGCGTGGTCGCGCCGATGTGCGAGGAGTTCCTGTTCCGCGGGTACATCTTCACCGCGCTGCGCAACTGGCGCGGGACATGGCCGGCGGCGCTGATCACCGGGCTGATCTTCGGGGCGGTGCACGCGGGCTCGGCGCCGGCGCTGGACCTGATCCCGCTCGCGGGCCTCGGATTCGGGCTGTGCCTGCTGTACCGCTACACCGGCTCGCTGTACCCATGCTTCGTCGCCCACGCGCTCAACAACTCGCTCGCGTTCGCGAGCCTCGAGAGCTGGGGCTGGCAGTGGCTGCCGCTGATAGCCGGCTCACTTGCTGGAATCACTGGTGTGGTGATCCTCTTCAAGCGCCTCGGGCTGATCGCCGATCGGGTGGAGGACCGCTCTCTCGGCGTGGCCATGCCATGAGCACGAACGAACGCCGCGCCGTGAACGGCAAGCTTGTCTCGGTGCCGGTCGCCCTCACGATGGCCGCCTTCGCGCTGTTGCCTGCGGGCGCTGCCGTGGCCTCGAGCTCACCGGGCGCGACGACCACTCCCGCCCCGGGCGCGGGCTCTCCCACACCCACCCCGGGCGCCCCGGTGACGCCCCAGCCGGCGCCGCCCGCGGAGCGCGTGAAGCTGAAGATGAGCGGGGTGGGCGGGAAGCCGCTGTTCGCCGGGGTGGGCGCCAAGCTCGTGATCTACGGGCGGATCACCCCCTACCAGGTGGGTCAGCGCGCCACGATCGCCTTCTACCTGCGCCGCCGCCAGATCGGCTCGGAGCTGCTCCGGGTGGCGCCCCGTACGGATGGGTCGGGCAGCTTCCAGGTGCGCTTGGCCATCCATGCGGCGGGCCCCCTGACGGCCGTGGCGGCCGTGCACGTCGCCCCCGGGGTGGTGGCCAGTGCGCACACGCCGGTGGTGCAGTATGTGCACACCGGGATCACCCCGGGCACCAGCGGCGGGTCGGTGCGGGTGTTGCAGTCCGAGCTGAACAGGATGCACTACGCGGTCCCGCTCAGCGGCGTGTTCGACGAAGCCACCGAGCGGGCGCTGATCGCCTTCCGCAAGGTCACGGGCATGGGTCGGGAAGGCCTGGCGGGAACGGAGTTGTTCCGGAAGCTGGCCCACGGCGAGGGCGCGTTCCCGGTCCGCTACCGCCACGATGGGCGCCACGTGGAGGCCAATTTGACAAAACAGGTGCTGGCCGAGATCGAACCGGGCGGGAAGGTGAGGGACATCTACACGATGAGCTCCGGCAAGCCCTCGACCCCGACGGTGGTGGGACGCTTCAGCGTGTACATGAAGACGTTGGGCGTCAACGCGAAGGGGATGGTGGACTCCAACTACTTCATCCGCGGATACGCGATCCACGGGTACGCCGAAGTGCCCACGTACGCCGCCAGCCACGGGTGCCTGCGGGTGCCGATCCCGAACGCTCCGGCGATCTACTCCTGGGTCAGGCTCGGGACTCCCGTGGACGTGTACGACCAGGGAGGCGGCGGGAGCACCCATCCGCGCGGCAACGCGGGGCCGTGACCGCCCCGCAGGCCGTACAGGACGAGCTCGCGCGGGCACGCGAGCGGCTGGTGGCAGAGCTGCGCGAGCATGCGCTGGTGGTCGGAGAGGTGACGCTCACGAGCGGCAGGACGGCGCAGTACTACGTGGACGCCAAGCGGGCGATCCTGCGCCCGGAGGGCTTTGCGGCGCTCGCGACCCTGCTCGCGGCCGTGGCCCGGGAGCGCGGCGCGACCGCCGTGGGCGGCATGACGATGGGGGCCGACGCGGTCGCCTGCGCGGCGCTCGCGGGCGGGGCGAAGGTGAGCGCGTTCTTCGTACGCAAGGAGGCCAAGGCGCACGGGCTGCAGCGGCGGATCGAGGGCCCACCGCTCGGTCGCTCCGAGCGCTGCCTGGTGGTCGAGGACGTGGTCACCACGGGCGGATCCACGTTGGCCGCGATCGCGGCGCTGAAGGACGCCCGTCTCGAGGTGTGCGGGGTGGTGAGCGTGCTCGACCGCCTCGCGGGCGCGGGTCCCGAGATCGAAGCCGCGGCGGGGGCCCCCTACCGCCCGCTGACGACGATCGACGACGTCTACCCCGAGCGCCCCGACCGGGACCCCGAGGGTTCCGCCCGCGACCACGAGCGCTCCGACCGCGACCCCGAGGGTTCTGGCGGGTCGCCGGCCTCCGCCGCGTGAGCCCGCCCGCGCGGCACAGGCTTGCGATCCGGGCAGCCGAGCCCGGAGACGTGCCGCTGCTGATGGGGCTGATCGTGGAGCTGGCCGAGTACGAGCGCCTCGCCGACCAGGTGAGGGCGACCGATGACCTGCTGGCGAGGGCGCTGTTCGGAGACCCCCCCGCAGCGGAGGCGCTGATCGCCGAATGTGACGGGGAACCCGCCGGCTACGCCCTCTTCTTCTCGACCTTTTCAACGTTCCTGGCGATCCAGGGGGTGTGGCTCGAGGACCTGTTCGTGCGTCCCTCCTTCCGGCGCCACGGTGTCGGCCGGCTGCTGCTGGCGGCCGTGGCGGCGCGCACTCGGGAGCGCGGCGGGGAGCGGCTGGAATGGTCGGCGCTGGACTGGAACGAGCTCGCCCTGGACTTCTACCGCGGCCTCGGAGCGGGCAGGATGGACGAGTGGATCACCCACCGGCTTGTGGGAGACAAGCTCGAGGAGCTTGCGCAGCAGGCGCCGCTGTAGGAACGGCGCGACAGGAGTGCCGGCCGCTCAGGGGCGACGGCCCCACCGACGGCGTCGGGCGGAGAAGGCCGGGCGCCCGACGATAGCCTTCGGCGGAGACCGCGCGACGCGCCGCTCCCGCGGGCGCGCCGGCGAGAGCCCTCGTAGTCCAATGGATAAGACGACCGCCTCCTAAGCGGTAAATCCAGGTTCGACTCCTGGCGGGGGCATGGAAATGGCCTGCAAATAGATAGGTTTCGGCTCGTGTGTTGAAGCGGCTGCCGACCGCCGAACCGGCGGTGAATCAAGCCCGCCCGGGGTAGCGCCTTCCAGCGGAGTCGTTCCAATCGTCCGCAAAGTGGGCCACTTTTCGAGCATCGGCGGGTGAGTCTTCGGGCCTGCGTGCCGTGCGCCGAGCTTGCTGCCCAAACCCCGGCGGGCCCCGGTGCCGGTGCGCTCGCTACAACGCGCGCTCGGGCGACGTCTGCGGGCCCGGTGCGTAGACGCGCCCGCCTGGTCCTCGTCTACAAGATCCCGTCTCGGAAGTCCTCCGTCGGCCATCCGATCGCGCGCCTCCGCTACGAGGTTTTCAGATTGGTCCCCAGGATCCGGTTAGTGCCTTCGATGACGTTGCGCGCACCTTCCAGGTCGGGTTGCTGCTGACCATGGAGCTCGAGCGTGATCGCGCCGGGTCCGCCGCAGGAAGCGTTGGGGTAAGCGGTGGCGACCGCGAGGGACCGCGAACCACGGTGCGCGTAGAAAGCCAGGCGTACGAGCGTTTCGGGCCGTGTGGGCGGTTTACAAAGGTGGATACCGGTGGAGGGTTGGAGGACGGGCAGGGCGTTGAGTAGCGAGCTGATCGCCCGGATCTGTGACGGAGACCTCACAAGGAGTCGCACGAGAATTGTTCCGTCGCTCTTAGCCTTCGGCGAACGTTTCTCGAACAGGGTGTGTGCGTGGTAGGCACGAGTCACCAGGCGGCTGGGGAGAAGTACGTCTTCGATCTTCAGGACGTGAGCGCCCGAGGGGACGACCTCCGATGCCGCACGCGGCGTTTCCCACACGACCTCGGCGTCTAGACGCAGTCCGGTCGTCCCGCCGGGTAGCTGGACGGCGATAACTGCGAGCCGGCGGCTGACCAAGCCCCCCCCCGGACGTGGGAAGAATGAAGACGGCTGTCTCGTTGGCCGGGATGTTCGAGCCCCCCGGCGACCAAGCAGTCAAGACCAGCGTACCGGCGGGCAGGTGACCGCGGATATAGACAAGCGCCGCCGATGGCGTTTCGGAGACGATCGACCAAGCGGAGTCATCGACGAGGTTCGGAGTCTGTGGACGCGGAAGTGGCGGCTTGGCTAGAAGCGAGTCGTCGTTGCCCGGCTCCGTCGCTGAAGGCGTCGAGCCGGGTGGGAGCGGAAACTGCGTCAGGAGCGACGCAGCGGCGGCTTCCGCCGCGGCGCGATTTTCGGCCGCGGTGCTCGACATCGACGCGGTGGTCGTCGGCGCATGGCGGCCAGCAGATGCGGTCGCGGCAGGCAGGCTCGTGAGCGACGCAAAGCACGCGAGAAGGGCACATACGGCAGACCTGGCACGACGCATGTCACAAGCGTAACGAAGCGCATGAAAGCGCCGCCAAGCCCGAAAGCGCCCCAGCTCTCCGGCGATCAGGACGCCCCGCTATCGGGCGGTCAGGAGCTCGTATGCGAACGCGGCTCTGCTCCTTGTGTCCGGGTCGAGCCCAGTCTGCCCATCGACATCCAAGCGCTCCTTTGCAGTGCGTAACCACTTCCGCTCGGTCGGTCTGAGCTCGCGGGCGAGGGACCTGGGGTCGTCAACGAAAGCGAGAAGTCGGAGAAGATCCTCGCGCTGTGTCTGTGGGTCGTCGTGGACCATAAGCGCGCGGGACTTGATGAGGATCGCGCCGAGTAGCGTTGGACGGCGCAGCTCGAAGGTCGTGCTCTCGACGGTCACAGTCACGGTCTCGGCTCTCTGGAGTGCTTGGGTGCCACCGGGTGCCTCGACGGCGTTGAGGCCCCCGATCTTCGCCGGCGGCTTTACCCCCTCGGGTGACAGCACGTCGACGATAAGGCCGTCCTTGTTGCAGTAGCGATGGGCGTAGCCTTCGAGATCGGGCGCGACGAGCGCGAAGCCGAGCGATCCCAGCTTCTCGTGTAACGCCGTAAGCGTCCCCGGCGGCCGTGCCTGGCCGAGGATGTCGATGTCGCGAGTGGCGCGGACCTGCGCATGCCCGTGCTCGAGCGCGTGCAGCTGGACCATGAGGCCTCCGATGAGGAGCCAATCGCCCGGGAGTTGTTCCGCGAGCTGGCCGAGCGATCGCCATAGGGCGAGGGTCTCGGGGTCGTCGACGTCGATCTCGATCGACTTCACGGCCTGAGTGCGCGCGCAGCCTCTCGCCGCGCGCGCGGATCGTCGCTCTCGAGGAGATCCACCAATACCGCCGCGCGGGGGGCTTCGCGCGAGCGACGCGGCAGCATCGACCAGACCCCGTCGTCGATCCAGCGGATGCGTACCGGCCCGCTCTCGCTCACGCGGAGCGCATGTTCCTTGAGGACTTGGGGTCGGTGAGCTTTGGGGGCGTAGATTTCGATGTGATCTGGTTCCCCGACTAGCCCGATCTGCCTCGCGGCTGACGCGCCGGTCGCGAGGACGTCTGGCCGCGCGAGGATCCTGGGCAGCTCGGCAGGGTGCGCATCGAGTTCCTCGAGCTCCGCGCGCGCGCGGAGCTGTGGCGCATACTCCGCGAGAGGATGTTCTGCGAGCCAGGCTCGCATCCGCGATCGGTACCGGCCGGCAAGCTCGTTGGCCGCTTGTTCCTCGCCGGAGGCAGCCAGCAGGATGCCCCACGCGAGAGGCGGCGACAGCGGCCGTCCTTTCGATATCTCCTGGCGCGCGCGGCGCTCGACCCTTCGTCTATCGATCCACCAGTCGCGACCGCGCTTGGTAGCGGACAGGCTTCCAGTGCTGATCTGGTGTCGAACTGCAACAGGGGTCAGGCCCAGGCGCTCGGCTGCCTCGCGGACGGTCATAAGGGCAGAATCAGGCATGACAATATTATAGCGCTAGCGATACATTTCTGTATGGCTCTCGCGAGGTCGTCAATACGGGACGCCGCCGTTTCGCGCTGTTCGCGAACATGGTTCCTCGCTCCCCTCCTGACATCGGCTAACTTCGGGGCCGGGTGCAAAGCACTCGGGATCTTCTGTCCGCCTACGAGAACGCCGGGACTCTTGGCGAGGCCGAGCGTGCGCTCGAGGCGCTCCGCACGGGGACACCGCCGGCAGACGTTGACCTCGGGGATTTCTATGACGGGCTAGCCGAGGCCGCAGCGGAGTCCGACGACTACGAACTGGCCATTCGAGCCCAGCAGCACGCGGTCGAGCTGGGTTGCGAATACCCAGAGCTTGCCCGACAGATGCTCGCCTGGTATTTGCTCAAGGCCGGCCGTCGAGACGAGGGTGAGGCGGCGTTCTCGAAGTTGCTGGGCGAACGCGGGGACCACCCGGAACTCTTATTCGTGCTCGCTGAGGCACGGATGGACTCGGGAGACGGTGAGGGAGCGCTCGAAGCCTTCGATGCGGCGCTGGCAATCGCGCACGTACTGGAAGACGATGAGTGGGTTCGTGAGATCCGCGGCGAGCGGCGCCACGCGCGCTCGGAGCTCGGCCTGGAGCCAGACGAAGAGGACCGGCTCCCGCAGATGGTGTTCGATGAACCCTCGGCTGAGCCCGTGCGTTGCTCGCTCGCCTGGTTCCCTCGAGACGAGATTGCGGAGGCGATGGCACGGTGGCCGTCGCTGAGGGACGACCTCCGTGATCCCGACAGCTATTGCCGGACCATCGAGGGCGAGTTGCAGAGGCTCGCCACGCGTTCGGGCGTGCGCCCCGCCATCGCACCGTTGCGCGTCACGCGTCTGCTCGGCTATGCGGACGAGCAGGGACTTGATCCTGAAGACGGAGCCGCTCGGAGCGAGCTGGCGGCGGCGCTTTACGTCGGCGGCGAGACGCTCGAGTGGCCCCCAGGTCGGAACGAGAAGTGCTGGTGTGGCTCGGGGCGAAAGTACAAGCGATGTTGCGCTGAAGCAAACACGTCCGCGCAGGTCGCTTCAGCATCGCGGACCGGGTAGTGGGCTGCTCGCCCGTTTGGGCAGCAAGCGCGATCTGCTGCCCAAACGCGCCTCAATCGACCGGAAATCGCAGACATCCGCGCCGACACCACGATGTCCATAATCTGGCGCCCCCACTGGATTTGCAGGCAAATTCAGCCGTTCTGGCGGCCCTTCTCCTAAGCGGTAAATCCAGGTTCGACTCCTGGCGGGGGCATCTTCTGGAAGTGGCTGCTAATCAGCGTGTTCCGCGGCGCTGAGGACTTTAGAAAAGCGGCTCAGGGAGCCGCCCGAGAGGCCCCGCATGGTCCGCTGTCGCATCAACGTGACCGGCGCTCGCGAGCGTGTCGCCCGCGCACGCGCATATCGGGCGGGGTGAAGCCAGATGACCGTGGTCGCGCCACGGATGCGGGCCGAGGCTTGATGTCTGGAAAAGTAGACATTTCGGCTGACCCGCATAATGTCTTGAATTTAGGACTTTTAGCATGAACTGTGCTATTGTCTCGATATGCAGACATCGCGCAAAGAACCCCCTCCTGAGGCACCTACTCGCGATCAGCCATTCCGGCTCTACACCGCTGGGTCGGTCGGGCCAGCCATCCGCAAGTACCGCGAAGACGCCGGGCTGACGCAACAGCAGCTCGCTGATCTAGCCGGTCTCCACCGCTCCTATCTCTCCAACCTCGAGCAGGGCAAAGAGACCGAGCAGCTCCGAAGGGTCCTTCGGATTCTCAAGCTGCTCGGCGTTCGGGCAACCCTGCAGAAGGCCGACTGGTGATGTCTGACCGCTTGGCGATCTGGCTGAACGACCTGCAGGTAGCTGTAGTGGAGCGCGACCGCAATCGCAGGCTCCGCCTTTCGTATACAGACCTCGCCCTCGAGACGTTCGAGGGAGGCACGCCGCTCCTATCGCTCAACCTTCCGTTGACCTCAACTCGCTACCCCAACGAGCGGACGACCGTGTTCCTTGACGGCCTTCTTCCCGAGGGCGAGGCGCGCAATGCCGTCGCCGCAGAGTTCGACCTGACCGCGAGCGACGTCTTCGGGCTACTTGCCGCCATTGGCAAAGACTGCGCTGGTGCGCTCGTCGTTCAGTTGGAGGGCGACCCGGCGCCAGCGGTGCCCACAACCACCACGGCAGAGCCACTCAGCTCAGACGACCTGGCCAAGCTTGTCGCGAACCTGCGTAGCGCACCGCTGGGCATAGATCGCAACGTGCGCCTGTCTCTGGCGGGTGTCCAGGAGAAGCTGCTCCTAACGCGCATGCCCGACGGTCGCTGGGGCCGCCCCACCGGAGGTACGCCGTCTACTCACATCCTCAAGCCTGAGATCGAACCGCTCGGTAACACCGTTGAGAACGAGGTCTTCTGTATGCGCGTTGCAAAGCACCTCGGCCTCGACGTCGCCAACGTCGAGACGATCCTGGTCGACGAGCGACCGGTGCTCGTCGTCGAGCGGTACGACCGCGTCACTGGAGACAACGGAACGGTAAC
>Ga0335081_10016922_pt1 | contig 11812 bp, 7 predicted proteins | sample Lox_Sample_35_FD_206713 | JGI IMG/M metagenome (GOLD analysis project Ga0335081, IMG submission 206713) | Soil microbial communities from Loxahatchee National Wildlife Refuge, Florida, United States - Lox_Sample_3.5 | ecosystem: Environmental > Terrestrial > Soil > Wetlands | place: USA: Florida... | reverse complement strand
TTACTGAACTGGCACCGCTACCTTGACAATGGCCGGACGCAGCAACCGATTCTTCAGCTTGTAGCCGCGCTGGAGTTCCTCCACGATCTCGTGGTCGCGATGCTCGGCCGATTCCACGGTCTCCACGGCCTGGTGCAGGTGGGGGTCGAATATCTTGCCAGCGGTATCCACCGACTCCAGCCCCGCGCGCCCCAGGGTGTCGAGCAACTGGCGGTGGATATGTTCCAGGCCCTCGTAGAACGACGCCGGCACACTGGGATCGCGTTGCTTCAGAGCCCGCTCGAAGCCGTCCAGCGTGGGCAGCAGGGAGCGCAGCAAGTCGGCATTGGCGTGCTGAAGGAACTCCTCCTTCTCACGCTGCGCCCGCTTGCGAAAATTCTCCAGTTCGGCCTGCTTGCGCAGGAGGCGCTCAAAGAACTCCTGCTTCTCGGCCACGGCCTTTTCGTATGCCGCGGAAAGTTCACTCAGGCGCGGGAAGGCGGCGGCAGCGGCATTGGCGTCGCCAACGGCCGTGGGGGTGAATTCATCCACCTCCCCGCCGGCGACTCCGTCGTCGTCAGCCTCTTCTGCTTGTTCTCTTACGATGGATTCCTTTTCTTCCTGCATACCGTAGTTCTCAGTTAGTTTTCAGTTTTCAGTTCGCAGTCTTCAGTTCTCAGGTTTCAGTTCCACAGGTCTTAGCTCTCAGCAAGAACGCAACCTTTTTGCCGAGGGCTGATGGCTGAGAGCTGATGGCCAGGACCAGAACACTGAGTACTGAACACTGAGAACTGCTTTTAATTCAGACTCAAAAGTCTGCTACAAAGGTGCGCCACGTAGTCCACCATGCGAATGGCGCGATCGTATTCCATGCGTGTCGGCCCCACCACCCCCACGGCCCCCACCGCCCGATGGCGGTAATGGAACGGCGCCACGATCAGCGCGCACTGTTGCATTTCGCTCTCCGGGTTTTCCCGGCCGATGATGGTCCGAACTCCCGGGCCGGAAGACTGCAGGCAGGCATTTACAATCCTCACCAGCTTGGCCTTCTGCTCGAAGGTGGCCAGCAGGTTCCGCACCTGGTGCAGGCCGTCGAACTCCGGCGCCTCCACCATCTGTGAGGCGCCGTCCACAAAGAGCAGTCCTTCTTCTTCGTCCGCCTCGTCGCTCGCCAGCGCTCCCACCGAGAAAAGCTCGGCGACGTTGGAAAGAATCCGGTCGCACACCGATTTCATCTCCTCCAGGCGCCGGAAAACCTGTACCCGGATGGCGCGCAGGGACCAGCCGCGGAACTCGGAGTTAAGGTACTCGGCGGCACGGTCCAACTCGGCCTGCGACACTTCCTCCTCCAAGCGCACCACCTTGTTCTCAATCAGGTTCGGCCGGGCCACGATCACCACCAGCACACGCTGCTCCGAAAGCTTCACGAAGTTGATGTGCTCCAGGATTTTTTCCGACGACGCCGGACCCAGCACCAGTCCCACGCAGCGTGAAACCTCCGCCAGCAGGCGCGACGTGCTGGCCATCAATTGCTCGGGTCCGCCGGAGTTGCGCTCCAGGGTCTGGTCAATGTAACGCTCGGTGTCCGGGGTCAAGCGTGCCCCGGCCATAATCGAATCGACATAAAGCCGGTAAGCCAGGTCGGTAGGGACCCGCCCGGCCGAGGGGTGGGGCTTGGAGAGGAGCCCCGCCGTCTCCAGTTCCGCCATGCAGTTGCGAATGGTGGCGGAGCTCAGCGGATCCGGCAGGGCGGCGGCGATCGTCTTCGACCCCACCGGCGCGCCGCTCGAGATATACTGGCGCACAATGGCACCCAGCAAGTCGCGCCGCCTCTTGTCAGAGGTAATCTGGTGTTGCATGGCCAAACTCTAACCTGACCAAAGGGAAGGAATTACAATCCCCAAGTATAATTTTATGGGGGTTCGCCTGCTCTGTCAAGCTCCGGTTGGGTTGTCAGTTGCCAGAACGGTGAACTTAAACGTAGGGCACCCCTGGGCCACAACCAAGAAAGATCCTTAACGCAGAGACCGCAGAGAGTGCCTTCTCTCAACCATCCCGTGTGCCACTGGCGATTGACTCTTGCTTCGAGCGTCGAAATCAATAGTTCATCTCGCGCGAACGGGGCTAGCAGCTCCCATTCCCTTTTCTCTCCGCGCCTCTGCGGCTCTGCGAACTCTGCGCTGGCTCTTATTCTCCGAGAGACACAAGGAAGTTCGGAGACAGTAGCTTTCTGAGGCTTGGAAGCCGAGTTGCCCCATGGGGCGGGGTGGATCGAAAAGGCCAGACGCATTCTCCGGCGAGTATGGCCCTGCCGGTTCGAATCCGGCCCCGCCTCCGAACTAATTCATCGGCACTTTTGGATTTTACCTTAGCCACGCGGCACAACACGACTATTCTGCCCTAGGCTGTGTGAAAAGGTAAGAAGTCTTTCGCAAAGTCGCAAAGGCGGGAAAGTTGCAGCGAACAACTTCTTTGTTTGCTTTGCGAATCTGGCGCCTTGGCGAGGAACTCCGACTCTTTTGTTCTTTGAGTTTGTTCCCAACTTCTAGGCCCGACGATAGTACTGAATATTTATCTTGACAGATCGTATACTCATGCCACAATGGTTGATGAGCTAAGAATGTGGCTTCTGAGCAGAGGCTAGCGGGGGAATCAGAAACTAGAAAGCAGAAATCAGAAAAGGAAGGTGCCTTGTTTCTGAATTGTAGTTTCTGATTTCTGATTTCCGGTGAGCTTAGATGGAATCGCCGAACGAAGCAAAACCGAAGCGCAAGTATGTGATGACGCCCGAGCGCAAGGCAAAATTGCTGGGCAATCTGGCCAAGGCGCGCCTAGCGCCCAAGGAGAAGGTCTACCGCAAGACTCCCAAGCGCTACGCCGCCAACGTCGGCAACCTGGAGAAGGCCAAGGCCAAACTCCGTGAACAGTCGGAGAGTCGGCAGGCGGAAGACCTGCGCGGAAAACTGGAGGAACTTTTTCCCCCTCCCGAAATTGCGCCGCCTGCCATCGTCACCGCGTATGGACCTGCGGTTAATCCGATGGGTGCGCCGCTCGCCGGCCCGCCCGGCTCGCATGAACTGGACCAGGCAGCGGCCCTCATTGCCAAGCGACTGCGCAAGGTTCAAGCGGCGCGCCGGCGTGATGGCAGACGAATCATGCGCCTGCTGACGGCGGCGATTAACCGATCCCATCCGCTGAGCCCTGAGGAAGCATGCAAGCTGGTGTTCGAATTGCTTGCGTGCCTCGACGGGTCGCGCGTGGTGGCGGAGGCCCGCCGTCTGAACGAGAAGATCGCCCACTTACTGTGTAAGATGATCGAGACGCGCTATGGAGCGGCGGCGCAGTTTGGGGGTGTTCCGTTCGCGACAATTCTGGAGCAGGTGCAGGAGCAGCGGCGGCAACGGGCCGCGATGCAACGCGGAGCCCGTGAGGCCCGTAAAGCCTCGTCGGCCCAGGAAGGCCGACCGGGGGCGTCCGGCGAGATCGCACCAGCCACGACGGAAGGCGACGGGAACGGCTCGGGATTCGGGGTTGGGGTCCCGGGGTTCGGAGAAGAAGACGGGAACCAATCACCTTCTTCGTCGCGAATCCCCAACCCCGAATCCCGAACCCTGAGACTTCCAGAGACCGCGGAGGAGTTCCAGGGGGTTCTGGCGCGCGCGCTGGACCTGGAGGGCGAGGACGCGAGAAACCTGCGGGTGATGCTGGCGGGAACCCTCTGGGAGCGCCTGCACTGGTGGAAGTGGCAGGAGGTGAAGGAGAGGGAACAACTGGAGCATCTATTCCAGGTAGGAGCGGCCACGCTGCCCAACTCGTGTAAGGAACTCCACGACCGCAGGGCCTACATCAACATTTTTCTGCGCCTGGACGATAGTTTCGTCGCCCGGATGGACGATCTCACCAAGCGCTTGGACAGCGATATTGAGTGGTGGCTGAACCGGAGGGCCCAGATTATCCAGTCCCGGCAAGAGTCGGCCCCTCCGGGCAAACCTCCAGTGAGCGCCACGCCGGATCAGGCAGTCGCCGGGTCGGTCCATCCGTCGGCGGTAGCCTGACAATCAGGGTTGTTGGGACGGGGCGGGAATTGACGATTGACGATTGAAAGAGAAGAAGCAACGTGCTCGGGTCAAGCGTGAACGGTGCCGTTGGGACTGGGGGCACTTCTGAATGGTGAATAGTGAATGGTGAATAGTGAATGGAAGACGAAACTTGAGTGTGAGGCCGAAAGCTACATTGCGATGGGGGCTTCCGGATCGGTGAAGGCTGAATAAAATGAAGGTAGGGAAAACTTGCGGCTCGTGTTCTTCACCATTCACTATTCACTATTCACTATTCACAGTTCACCATTCGCTATTCTCCCGCACCGAGTGCGAGCGCCATCTCAACGATTGGCCCGACGGACGGTCAAAGGTGTGAAATGGCGGTTATCGAGGGTGGAAATCGCCGGGAAACGCGATTTGGGTCAAACAAAGCCAATCAAGTCTTGTGAAAACAACAACTTGACACTTGGAACAAAGCCAAATCAAAGCCAAAACAAAGCCAGGAAGCCCTTTAGATTCGACGTGCCCATTTGAAACAAAGCCAAAACAAAGCCAACAAGTCCTTTAGATTTGGGGTGCCATAAAAAACAAAGCCAACCTCAACCAGGGAACGGTGAAGAGGAAATTCTTCACCCCTCCTTCCCTTCCCTGTTCCCTACTTCCTATGCGAGTATCGCAAAGACCCATGACGCGAGTTTCGAACTCCCAGTTTCGATGGTCGAACTTCCGGCGCGAACTTCAGCCCATGACGCGTCTGGCACTCCCCATTGTCCTCGCCAATCTGGGCTGGATGACGATGGGCATCGTCGACACGATGATGGTGGGCCGTGTCAGCGCGGCGGCCATCGGCGCGGTGAGCCTGGGCGGGATCATTTTCATGACCGTCGGAAACTTCGGAGGCGGGGTGATGTTCGGCCTCGACACGCTGGTTTCGCAGGCCTTCGGGGCCGGCGACCTCCAGGACTGCCATCATTCGCTCCTCTCCGGCCTCTACCTGGGCCTGCCGCTCTCAGCCGTACTGATGGGTTTTTTGTGGCTGTTCACGCCGCTTCTGGGTCGATTCGGAATCAATCCTGCTGTCTTGCACCAGACCGTGCCCTATCTCCACGTCCTCACCTGGTGCACGCCGCCGCTTCTAGCCTATTTCGCCTTGCGCAGCTACCTTCAGGCCATCAACCTGGCGAAGCCGGTCACCTTCGCGCTGGTGACCGCCAACCTGCTGAACGCCCTGGGCGACTGGGTCCTGGTGTACGGGCGCTGGGGTGCGCCGGCCATGGGAGCCGTGGGCACCGCGTGGTCCACCACGATATCGCGGCTTTACATGGCGGTGATACTGGCCGGGGTTATTCTTTATCACGATGGCCGCCGGAAGACCGGCCTGAGAGTCATCAATGGACGTCGAATGTCTTTCAGGCATGTCATTCTGAGCGCTGCGAAGAATCTCTCTTCAGTTCGACCGGTCGTGAAAAACCAAGAGAAATTCTTCGCAGCGCTCAGAATGACATACGAACCGAGTTGCGACGCGGTGTCTGGAAAGCGGGCACGCCTCATGCCGGATCTCGATCGTATGAGGCGTTTGTTGGGGCTGGGGCTTCCCGCTGCCACCCAGATCATGGTGGAGATTGCGGTCTTCGCCGTAGCCACGGCACTCATCGCACGCCTGGATTCCATCTCCGTCGCCGCCCACCAGATCGCTATGCAAATGGTCAGCCTCACCTATATGGTGCCGCTCGGCGTGGGCTCCGCCGCCGCCGTCCGCGTGGGCCAGGCCCTGGGCCGGGGCGATCCCGTCGCGGCTGGCCGCTCCGGCTGGACGGCGCTGGTCCTCGGCGGCGGGTTCATGAGTGCGTCGGCCCTGACGTTGCTGCTGGCTCCGCGGGCCGTCGCCCGGGTGTTCACGCCCGATCCGGCCATCATTCGCGCCGGCGCTTCCCTGCTGGTGGTGGGAGCCTTCTTTCAGCTCTTCGACGGCATCCAAGTAGTGGCCACCGGAGCCTTGCGCGGCGTCGGCGACACGCGGACGCCCATGCTTTGTCACGCGGCGATGTACTGGCTGATCGGCCTGCCGCTGGGCTACTCTCTTTGCTTTGGCAAAGGATGGGGCGCGAGAGGGCTTTGGGTCGGGCTGTGTCTGGCGCTCATTCTCATCGGCTCGGTCTTACTGTGGGTATGGAGACGGCAGGTGCGGGCAATGGCGCAAACTGAGTAAAGTACCCGGCCCAGAAGCGAAGAAGAATCAAATGAAACTCAACCACGGATTCTCTCGACGTCAGCTTCTCGCCCGCGCTGTGGCCGCCGTCAGCGTGACCGCGACCAGCAAAGCCGGCGGCCGATGGGCGAGGAACACCACCAGTGAGCCCTCAACACGCGAAAAGCTCTTCCAGTTTCGCTACTCGGACGTGAGACTGACCGGTGGTCCCCTCCAGAGCCAGTTTCATCGCATTCATGCCTCGTATCTCGCCCTTGACGAGGATCGCGTCCTCAAGGTCTACCGCCAGCGCGCCGGGCTCCCGGCGCCGGGCCAGGACATGGGAGGCTGGTATGACGCGGAGGCATTTGCTCCCGGTCACGCTCTGGGGCAATGGATCTCGGGCCTGGCTCGTTTCGCCGACGCCACGGGCGATCCGGCAACGCGGCACAAGGTGCAAAGACTGGTCGACGGGTTCGCCGCCACGATCGGCGCGGATGGCAATTGTTACGCCAGCCGTCGCGCCCAGATCGCCTTCCCGGCCTATATGTACGACAAGGTCGTGATCGGTCTGCTCGACGCTTATCGTTTCGCCGGCGTCGAATCCGCGCTCGGCGTCTTGGAACGCGCTACTCAAGGGGCGGTCCGTGCCATGCCGGGCCGCGCCTTCGACCGCATGTTCGAGGCGCCAAAACAGTCGCCCGACGACGAGTCCTACACGGTGGCGGAAAATCAGTTTTACGCCTACGAGGTCACCGGGAAGCCCGAGCACTTGGAACTCGCCAAGGCTTACCTGCTTGACCGGACCTATTTTGAGCCTCTGGCTCGCGGCGAAAATGTTCTGCCGCGCCGTCATGCTTATAGCCACGTCAACGCGCTCAGCTCGGCGGCGCGGGCCTACCAGGATCTGGGAGAGTCGAAGCACCTCGACGCCATCCGCAACGCCTGGAACATGCTGGAGGAAACGCAGCAGTACGCTTCCGGCGGTTGGGGTCCAGGCGAAGCATTTGTCGAGCCCAACAAGGGTTTGCTGGGCGCGAGCCTTCGCAACACCCACTCGCACTTCGAGACGCCCTGCGGTTCCTACGCCCACCTGAAACTAGCGCGATATCTGCTTCGATTCGCCGGCGAAGCCCGTTACGGCGATGGGCTGGAACGCGTGCTGTACAACACGGTCCTGGGCGCCAAGGACCCCAACGGCCAGGGTGACTTTTTTTACTACTCCGACTATTCTCCCTCAGCCGTCAAAGGTTACTTCCCGGATAAATGGCCGTGCTGTGCCGGTACGCTTCCCCAAGTGGTCGCGGACTACCTCATCAGTGTGTACTTCCAGAGTGGCGACGGGATCTACGTCAACCTCTTCGTCCCGTCCGAGGTGCGGTGGAACAACCGTAATAGTCAGGCGAAGATGGTCCAGACCACCAACTACCCGCTCGAGGAATCCACCCAACTGCGGGTCGAGCTTTCCCAGCCGACGGAGTTCACAATCTACGTTCGGATTCCAGGCTGGTTGACGTCGCCCGCCCAGATCAGGGTGAATGGTCAAAATGCTTCCGAACCTGCCGAGCGCGGCACCTTCGCCGCCTTCCGTCGCCTTTGGCGGAACAACGACGAAATCGAGGTGCGATTCCCTTTCTCTTTCCGCGGCGAGCGTATTGACGAGCAGCACCCGAACACCGTGGCCCTCATGCATGGTCCCCTGCTGCTGGTAGCGCTGGACCGCGGGCCTGAACTGCCGCACGGGGCCCTGACTCCGCCCGGTTGGTTCCAGCCTGCACCCTTGGCCGCGTCTTCGGGTGGGGCGACGCCGGCTTTCGAGTACCGGCAGCACTGGGTCCCATTTTACGCGGTGGGCGAGGACGCTTATAGCACCTATGTTTCGTTGGCGTGAGGATTGATGGATTGGGTGATTGAGTCATTGGAAGAACGTGCGTCGTCCGTGGCCCGTTTGCTCGAAAAAGCCGGACAGTCTTTCAATGGCTCAATGACCCGATGGCTCAATGACTCAATGGTCGGAGTGGTTGTAGAATGTAAACTATGCGCAGACTTCTTCTATTCGCCCTTAGCCTGGTAGGCTTGTTCATCTCTCTCTACCTCCTGTGGGTGTACACGTCACCGTCGCGCCCGTTGGTGTGCCTTACTGGCGGCTGCGACACGGTCCGGGCCAGCCGTTACGCGCACGTGATGGGTTATCCCATGCCGATCTTCGGCGCTTTGATGTACGCCGCGGTGGCGTTGCTGCTGTTCGCTGAGCCCCTGATGGCGAGCTGGACGGTGCGCGGCATCCGCTTCCTGGTGCTGGCGATCCTGAGCGTAGCGTTTCTCTTCTCGGTTTACCTGACTGGCCTCGAAGCCTTCGTGATCCACGCCTGGTGCGAGTGGTGCGTCACCTCGGCCATCGTTATTACGCTGATGCTGGCGCTTGCCATCTGGGACGCGCTGCGGCCGTTGCCTCCGGCGACGGCGGAAGCCGGCATCGCGCGGCGCTTCTCGGCCGCTCGCACGCAATTTGCCCTCTTTCTCATCGGGCAGGCGCTGGGAATCCCGGCGTTCGTCCACCTGTCACACTCGGGTGAGTTGCCCCCGTTGCCGCCCACGTCGGCGGAAGTCCTGAGCACGCGGCTCGCGCGCTCCGACAGTCACGCCGCCGGCAACCTGCAGTCGCCGGTGATGGTGGTGGAGTTTGGCGACTTCGAGTGCCCGCTCTGCGGCACCGAGCAGCCGATTGTGGATGCTATCCGACGCGTATACGGCGACCGGGCGAAGTTCGTCTTCCGCGAGTTCCCACTGACCAAGATTCACCCCCAAGCCGAGAAAGCGGCGGAGGCCGCGGAATGCGCGGATGCGCAGGGCAAATTCTGGGAGATGGCCGACAGTCTGTATGCCAACCAAGCCGACCTGAGCGAAACGGCGCTGGAGCACTACGCGGCAGGGCTGGGCCTCGATCAGGGCCGCTTCAACCAGTGCCTTAGCAGCGGTTCGATGGCCGCGCGGGTGCAAGAAGACCTGGACGATGGTCACGCCCTTCAGGTACGAGGTACGCCTACGATCTTTATCGGAGGTCAGGCGTTTCTGCGGGCTATTCCCTACCCTGACTTCGCCGCTCTCATCGACGCGCAACTAGCGCTTCATCCCGCCGAGGCGGGACCAGCAGGCGGCGCCACCGGTGCCGGGGGCCAGTCCCAATCCGCCTCCACTGGCTCGCCGGCAGCCGCGCCCAACCAGACCGCGTCGACCCCCGCCGGCAAACCGGCAGCAGGCTCCCCGAGTGCGACGCCCTCAACCGGAAAGCCGCGAAAACCCAAGTCGGGCCCAGCCGCTGCCGTCGCCGATTCCGGTCCCAACCCGTTTCTCAGCGCTCCCAACCCCTTCGCCGGGGTGGCGGCGTCCGGCCCGGTGTGCAGTGAGGATGAGGCCAACAAGAAACAGGCGGTCTTGATTCACACCCCCGAAGCACACGAGTTATTTGCAGCGAAGGCCCTGTTTTTGGACGTGCGCCCGGCGAACGAATTCGCCGCCGGACACATTCCCGGCGCCCTCAATATCCCCGTGGCTGACCTCAACCAGCGTTGGTCGAGCCTTCCCATGGACAAGACCATCGTGCTCTATGAAAGCGGGCAAGGCTCGGGCGATATCTGCGCCGCCGGCCGGGACGGAGGCCGTACCCTGCTCGAACACGGATTCAACTTCGACCGCGTGAAGGTTTACCAGGATGGGCTGGCGGACTGGCAAAAGGCGGGTTTCGCGGTGGAGCATTGATTGACGATTGCCGGAGTTTAATTCCCAGTTCGCAAGTGTGAGGAATTAAACACAGAGGCACGGAGACACAGAGAACAAATACTTACGAAGGAGCTCTCATCACAGAGACAAGCGGGCAGAGAACAAAATGGGTAACGTCTCACAGCAAACGATATTTTCGCGTTACCCTCATGGTCCTCTCTGTGTCTCTGTGCCTCTGTGTTTAATTCCTCCCTTCATGCGGGCGGCTTCGGCGCGGCACCCACACCGGCATGCAACACAGGGAGTCTCTCCACTCGCACTCGCGCGATGCGGTGACCCTGGAGATCCACCACCGTAAAGCGGTGGCCCATATAAACCACCTGTTCGCCCCCGGCGGGGATGGCGCCCAGGCGCGCCAGAAGGAAGCCCGCCAGAGTCTGATAGCCTACATCACGTGGAAGAGAGATGCCGTAATCATCCTCCAGTTGGCGCAGGCTCAGCGAGCCGTCGATTTCCACCGCATCCTCGCTGATCTTGCGCACTTCTTCCTTCTCCTCGTCGTACTCGTCGTGGATGTCACCCACGATCTGCTCCAGCACATCTTCGATGGTGACGATTCCCACGAACGTTCCAAACTCGTCCACTACCAGCGCCATCTGCGAGCGGCGGCGGCGCGCCCGCTCCAGCATCTGGCTGAGGGGCATGGCTTCGGGCACGATCATCGGCCGATGCAGAATATTCCGCAGCAGCAGCGGCGACTCCAGGGGCACGCCCTTCTTCATGCGGTCGAGAATCACCGCGAAGAGGTCCTTGGTGTAAAGGATGCCGACGATGTGGTCGGGCGACCCCTCGTAGATGGGGATGCGCGAGTGCTGGTCGGCGACGATCTGGTCGAGCAGCGCCTTGGGGTCGCGGGTCAGCGGCAGGCAAGTGATCTTGAGGCGCGGCACCATGATTTCGCGCACCAGCACGCGGTCGAGGTCGAAGACGCCGTGGATCATTTCCTCCTGCACTTCGGCCAGCAGGCCGCGCTTGCGGATGCCGGAAACGATCAGTTTCACCTCGTCCGCGGTCGGCGGCGTGCGCTGAATTCTGCCGGGGTGATGACCGAGCGCCCGAAGTACCAGGTTGGAGGCGCCGTTGAGGGCAGCCACCGGAGCGCGCGTCAGGCGCAAAAAGAGCGCGACGGGTTGCGCCACCAGCATGGCGGTGCGCTCCGCGCGCTCGTAGGCCAGCGCCTTGGGAACCAGTTCACCCAGCACCGTCAGCAGCGTGGTGATGAGGATTAACGACACTGCGGCGGCGACGGAGTGCGCTGCCAGCGCCGCGTGGCGAGGCAGCGTGTCGGCGAATGCCGGTTCAAAGGCGCGGACCAGGATGCTCTCCCCCAACCACCCCAGCAGGACGCTGGCGGCGGTGGTGCCCAGTTGAACGCCGGAAATGAGCAGCGTGAAGTCGGAAAGCAAGGCGAGCGCCGCCCGCGCCGAAGCTTTGCCCGCTCGCGACAGTTGCTCCAAGGCCGATCGGCGCGACCCCAGCAGGGCGTACTCCGCTGTCACGAAGAAAGCGTTGAGCGCGATCAGCGCCAGAATGACAAAGGCTCGCAACACCACGGCCATGATAACCAATTATGAATTATGAATTATGAATTGTGAATAGTTAAAAGGAGAGTCGGAAGTCAAAAGTCGAAAGTCGAAAGTTAAGACCGGCTTCCTTCTACTTTCGACCTTTAACCTTCGACTTTCGACTCTCTTTCAAGGTCCGGCTCTGCTAGAATGGCGTTGAGGGGCTCTCATGACCAACGGTCCCACAGTCCTAAAAACGACCTGCCCCCTCGACTGTCCCGACACGTGCAGCATTCTGGTGACAGTGGAGGACGGCCGCG
>Ga0335081_10016921_pt1 | contig 11813 bp, 9 predicted proteins | sample Lox_Sample_35_FD_206713 | JGI IMG/M metagenome (GOLD analysis project Ga0335081, IMG submission 206713) | Soil microbial communities from Loxahatchee National Wildlife Refuge, Florida, United States - Lox_Sample_3.5 | ecosystem: Environmental > Terrestrial > Soil > Wetlands | place: USA: Florida... | reverse complement strand
GTCCACTTGACCTTGCCCGTCTTGCGGTCACGGCCGTCATACACGGTCCCGGAGCCATTGGATTCGGTCGACTGCTGCCATTCCGTGCCCATGTCGAGCAGGTTGACGAAGAAGTCGTTGGTCAGCGTCTCAGGCTGTTTGGTGAAAACCCCGTGCTTGGAGTTTCCGGTGTTTGCGCCGAGGACGCGCAGGCCACCGACCAGCACCGTCATCTCGGGCGCAGTCAGCTTCAGCAGTTGCGCGCGATCGATCAGACACTCTTCCGGCGAAAGCCGCTGCTTGCCGCTGACGTAGTTGCGGAACCCGTCAGCCAGCGGTTCCAGCGGCTCGAAGGATTCGATGTCGGTCTGTTCCTGCGAAGCATCCATGCGGCCCGGCGTGAACGGAACTTTCACCTCGTGGCCTGCAGCCTTCGCGGCTTTCTCGATGGCTGCGTCGCCACCCAGAACGATCAGATCGGCCAGCGAAACCTTCTTGCCTTTGCTGCCGTTCTTCTGCGCGCCGTTGAAGTCCTTCTGGATCGCTTCCAGCTTCTGCAGCACTTTCGCCAACTGCGCCGGCTGGTTGACCGCCCAGTCTTTTTGTGGCGCGAGGCGGATGCGTCCGCCGTTCGCACCACCGCGCTTGTCGGAGCCGCGGAACGTCGATGCCGCCGCCCAGGCCGTCGAGACGAGCTGGGAAACGGTCAGCCCTGACGCGAGAATTTTTGCCTTCAGAGCTGCAATGTCCTTCTCCCCGACTGGCGGATGTTTCGCCACAGGGATCGGGTCCTGCCAGGGCAGCGTCTCCTTCGGGACGAGCGGGCCGAGATAGCGCTGGATCGGGCCCATGTCGCGATGCGTCAGCTTGAACCAGGCGCGGGCGAATGCGTCCGCGAACTCATCGGGATGCTCGTAGAAGCGCCGTGAGATCCTCTCGTAAGCCGGATCGAAGCGCAGGGAAAGGTCCGTCGTCAGCATGGTCGGCCCGCGGTGCTTCGATTTGTCGAACGGATCGGGAATCGTGTCGTCCCCTGCACCGCCCTTTGGTTTCCATTGATGTGCGCCGGCCGGGCTCTTGGTCAGCTCCCAGTCGTACTTGAACAGGTTCTCGAAAAAGTTGTTGCTCCATTTCGTGGGCGTCGTCGTCCAGATGACTTCCAGGCCGCTGCCGATGGCATCGCCGGCTTTGCCGGTTTTGAATTTACTCTTCCATCCGAGACCTTGTTCCTCGATCGTGGCCGCTTCCGGCTCTGCTCCAACGTTGTCCGCGGGCCCAGCGCCGTGGGTTTTGCCGAACGTATGGCCGCCTGCAATCAGTGCAACCGTCTCTTCGTCATTCATGGCCATGCGTTTGAATGTTTCGCGGATGTCCGTGGCCGCCGCGAGCGGATCCGGGTTGGCGTTCGGGCCTTCGGGATTCACATAGATGAGGCCCATCTGCACGGCACCGAGCGGGCTCTCGAGATCACGCTCGCCGCTGTAGCGCTCGTCGGCCAGCCACTTCCCTTCCGGGCCCCAGTAGATGTCGGATTCAGGCTCCCAGGTATCCACGCGCCCGCCGCCGAAACCGAACGTCTTGAAGCCCATGGACTCGAGCGCGACGTTGCCGGCAAGGATCATCAGGTCGGCCCAGGAAATCTTGCGTCCATATTTCTGCTTAATCGGCCACAGCAAACGCCGGGCTTTGTCGAGATTCACATTGTCGGGCCAGCTATTGAGGGGCGCGAAGCGCTGCTGGCCGGCTCCGGCGCCGCCTCGCCCATCGCCAATGCGGTACGTGCCGGCGCTATGCCATGCCATACGGATAAACAGCGGTCCGTAGTGTCCAAAGTCGGCAGGCCACCACTCCTGCGAGTTGGTCATTACGGCGCGAAGGTCCTTCACCACTGCTTTCAGGTCAAGACTCTTGAATTCTTTCGCGTAGTCGAATTCCTGACCCATTGGATTCGACAGCGGAGAGTGCTGGTGGAGAACACTCAGATCAAGTTGATTGGGCCACCAGTCGGTATTGGTGTGAAATTTGCGGCCGCCGTGCGCTACCGGGCACTTGGATTCGGTTGGATTGATTTGTTCGTGAGTATGAGGGGATGAAACTGATGCTTCGACTGTTGATTTGTTTTCCATATCTCTTCTTCCTTCGAATTAGTCATGAACTGGGACGAGCAACGAACTGTTTTGGTCTTGCGTCTCACGCATAAGGTGGAACGCTGGGTTTGTATCAAGCTAACTGCACGCCTGCCGGACTTAACGGGAGGCATGCCGCGGAGCGCACTTCGTGCACAGTCCGCGGAAAATAAGCTGGCATTCGCGAACAACTCTCTTACCCATGGAACGAGAGGTCGGCCGGGGCACGTCATACCATTCCACATCTTCCACGTTGCCGCAGCGGTCGCAGATGAAGTGGTGGTGGCGGACGTCCTTGGCATCGAATCTGGCGGCGCGGCCTTCGACCGCTACTTCGCGCACCAGGCCAGCCTTCACCAGGTCCCGCAGGTTGTTGTACGTTGTGGCTCGGGAAGAGCGGGGATCGACGCGGTTCACGGCCTCGAAGATTTCTGCAGCCGTAGGATGCCCGGTATGGTCCATTAAGAAAGCCATCACGGCGTAGCGTTGCGTGGTGCACCGCAACCCGCTGCTCTCTAACGAGCGCTGAATGGAATCGCCCGACATACGGGAATATTTAGATTATATCTAATCTGATAGTTTGTCTAGAGTTGCTGCCTGCCCGAACCTGTCAGGCTTCCCGATGAGAGTTGGACCGCATGAACTCAGCAATGATAGGTCCGCTATGGGTTGCGTCGCAACCGACTATGGCTATCCTCGGCAGCAAACACGGGGCCGCTCCCACGCTTTTTCATAAACCGCGACAACGGTGGGGCAACCGTCAGGTATGATCCGTGGCTCACCTGATTCCGGGCCCTGCCGCAGCGCGGGATTTTTCTGTTAAGCTCCCTACAGCCCTGTTGTTACTGATTTCACCAGCAGCCCCGAACTGTCGGGTGAGTCCCAGCGCGCCATGGTAAAAGCAACACAGCAGCAGGATCTCGAACTTCTCTCTACCGCCAGGAACGGCCTTGTCTATCTCACCGCGAACGATTGGGCGCTCATTGCCGACAAGGCGAAACGGGTGAAGTTCAAGGCCGGCGAGCACTTCCTGCAGCGCGGACACCGCAGCCACGGCGTATATATCCTGTTGAAGGGCACCGCCGGAGCGCAGATCCCACCTCCCGGCAATTCGCGAATTATCGGCCCGGGTGAAGTGTGCGGCGAGGTGTCGTTTCTCGATGAGCAGCCCGCGACCGCCGATGTGATTGCCGACGACGCCATCGAAGCGCTCTATCTCGACCGTCCCACCTTGCAGTCTCTATTTGAGTTGTTTCCGCATCTGGGGTCGCGATTCTTCCACTCGCTGGCGTTGATTCTCTCGCATCGATTGCGCGAGGTGATTGGGCCGCCGGCGGTGGCCAAGAAAAGCTAGGTCATTCAAGAAGCTGACGACGTCATCCCGAGCCAAGTGCCCTTCTTCGCGGAGCGAACGATCTGGCGCCGATCGAACTCCGGGCCTTGATCAAGCTCCTCGGCCGATCCCCCTGCAACTGTGCTAGCCTACCAAGCAATTGGCTGCACGCTGGGGTGCGTTTGAAAGAGTGCCTTTGAAAGACCGCGTTTGAATCGCGCCGCGAATAACTGCCGCGAATAATTAATGATCGATCCGCTCAATCTTCGTCTGGCGTTGGGATCGGCAGCGGTGCTGGGATTCCGCCATGGCCTCGACTACGATCACATCGCCGCGATTACCGACATCAGCAGCGTGCAATCGCGCCCGCGCGATGCCATGCACTACGGACTGCTCTATGTCCTGGGACATGCCACGACGGTGGCCGTTTTAGGAGCTGCGGCTATCGTTTTTCGTATTGCTTTGCCCCCGGCCAGCGATCTCTGGGCCGAACGCTTGGTGGGCATCACGTTGCTGCTGTTGGGAATCTACGTCCTGCTGACGTTCTTCCGTCCTTCGGCGCACTCCCATGCGCCGCGTACCCGAATCACGCTGCTGATGAATGGCGCTCTCTGGCTCTACTGGCGCTTGAGCCTTCTATTCGGCGGCACGCGCGCGGAAGCTCCACAGGTGTTCAAAGATGGCTATGGCACGACCTCGACATTTTTCGTAGGCGTGATTCACGGCCTGGGAGCCGAGACTCCGACGCAGATTCTGCTCTTCCTGATGGCGGCCAATCTGGGCGGAATCGGCGCCGGTCTGCTCGGGCTGCTGATGTTCATCGTCGGCTTGGTAGTAATGAATACCCTGATGTGCGCCTCGGCGGCCGGGCTATTTTCAGCCACGCTGGCCCGTCCGAATGCGCTGCGCGCGCTCACACTGGTGACCTCGGCCTACAGCATTGTCGTGGGCATGATCTTCCTGGTGGGCTCGGCAGGAAGGCTGCCGTCGCTCACGGGTTAGCGGTCAGGGGCTACCGTAGAGGCCGCTCTGGCAGACATGAACACCCAAACGCAAACTGATATCAGTCAACACAAGAAAACCCTGGCGCCTCTGAACGTTGCTCATAGACCTACTGTGGGAATACGAATCTCACATTCACGGCGCCGTAGAAGTAGAACATACTTTCTTCTTGCTCTCGTGTTGGCGGCCGTCAGTGTAAGCCGTGCTCAGACTGCTCCAAAGGCTGCCGAACAAGGCGCGGCTTCGCCTGCTCGGATAACTGAATGGGAGGATGATGTCTCGGGAGCCATCCTCTTCCTTCACCAACTGTTTCCGGATATAAACCCGAAGTCCAAATCGATCCTCGAGAACAACTTGGAATGGAGAATGTCTCCAGGTGGAATGGTGGCATTCAGGATTAACATTTGTGAACCGGATGTTCCCGATCCCAATCGCAATGAAGAGGAGGCGCGCGACTTCTTCGTTCACCCCGACATTCAGTGCTCGGTCCTTACGATCCAGGCGGACTTTCTGATGACCGGCTCTCAGCTCGGCCCGGTGCCGGCGCATATCTTCATCTGGCGGCCCAATATAGAGAAGCGCTGGAGTGAACTGGCAGCCCTTCTTTTTGCACATCCAAGCTGGTCGGAAGAGCAAGTCGAGGAAGCCATGAAGGCATCCGGCGTAAAGTATGGCAAGGACGCTCATAACGATGTCGTTGGTCTGATTCATGACGCTTGGCCGAAACTGGAGATCTTCTTCGGGAAACTGAAACTCGACTCAATGGAATACTCTCCTCCGCTTCTAACGGACCCTAAGGTGCCGCTAGGTCCTTCCTGGATTATCAAGGTACATCCCTCCGAGCAGGACCCGACCAAGCCGCGAAATTCCTATACGCTGACGTTTAACTCCTTTGATGGCGCGTTCGAAGGGGAAATGATCGGCCCGTAGCCGGACCATCCGGCAAGCCTTGATTGAGGGGGATCAGGGGCTAGTCCCTGACTTCTGGCCCTAGCCCTGCCCTGTTACCCCAGTAATCCCGTTCCGGGGATTACCGTTGACCCGCCCCGCACCCCCTCTTAAATTGCCAAGAGGGGGAGTTATGAAGGACATTCATGAGGTCCTGCGGCAGAAGCAGGCGAAATACGCCCAGCTTGGCAAGCAGATCGAAATGCTGCAGCAGGCGGCGGAAAAGCTCCGGGAAGTAGCTCCGCTGCTGGCCGAGAACGACGAAGAAGACAACGTCGTGCTCGCGGAAGTCGACGATGCCGCGCCGGGCGATTCCATGGCGGCGAAGGCTGGCGCAAGCGCCGGTGGCGCCTCTGCGGCCAAGGCATCGCGGCCCACTGCTCCTCGTTGGCCGTAACTCCAGGCAGTAATTCGGTCGACGACACTCCAAGAGATTTATGAATCTGCAAGCCCTGTTGGTTTCGAACGATGACGCCGCGGCGGATGTTCTGGGCAGAGTTCTGTCCGGCTTCGGTATCGCCATGGACCGCTCCAGCGATCCGGAGACCACGCTGGCGCGGATTCAACAGCAGAAGTTTGACGCGTTGATCGTTGATTTCGAGCTTCCTGACACGGCGCAGGCTGTGCTCGACGAAGCGAAACGGCTCGGCACCTGCCCCATCAGCATCGCCCTCATTGCTGACGTAACAAAAGTCCGCGAGATTCTGAGCGGTGGCGCCCACTTCGTCCTCTATAAGCCCGTTTCCGATGAGGCGGCGCAGGCAGGATTGCGGCCGGCTGCCGCTCTGCTCACCCGCGAGCGCCGCAGAGCGTTCCGCGTGCCGGTGCAAGCTCCGGTCGAGATTACTTTGCCCGATCAGCGCAAAGTGGATGGCATCCTGCTCGATCTTTCTGAAACCGGGATGGATGTGCTCACCGCTGAGCCCCAGAAAAATGCTTCTCAGATCAGTTTTCATTTCCAGCTTCCCGATGGCGCGGTTGAGTTGCAGGCGCGCGGCGAAGTTGCCTGGGCCGATCCTAATGGACAAACGGGCGTGCGGTTCCTGGATTTGCCGGAACTCGTAGCCGCCAAACTCAAGGAGTGGGTGAAAGCAGCCGCGGCAACCATGGGCACCTTGCCCGAGGAGACGGTTCCGCACTGCAAGCTAACCGATCTGAGTCTGGGCGGATGTTACGTCGAAACCGCTGCGCCTTTCCCGGAGCGTGCCCTGGTCGATTTCTGCCTGAAAGCCAACGAACTCGAAGTGCATACCGAGGGTATGGTGCGGGTGATGCATCCAGGAGTGGGCATGGGAGTCGAGTTCCCTTCCCGCACGGCCGAGCAGCGTGCTCAAGTAATGAACGTCATCGATTTCCTGCGTACTAGCCCGGAAGCGATGCTGGAGTTGGTTATCTCCCCGAAATCGCTGGTCGCCGATCTCAGCGAGTTCGAACGGTCTGACGACGGCGCGGAGCATTCCGACGAAGAGATGGAAGATCCGCTCCTCGAGTTGCTGCGCCGCGGGGCGTCTCTTCAGCAGGAAGATTTTCTCTCCGAACTCCACCAGCAGCGCAATCCGCAAGAGGCCTCCGCGTAGGCAGCCGCGCTGTTTTCATCTGAAGTAAATAAGCCCCTCAAGCTCCATGTAGACTGTCAGGGTTTCATTCCACCCTGTATTGAGCGAGGCCCGTCTGGGAAAGATTCGCACCATCGTCAAGCCGGTCAGCCTGCATGACTCCACATCGTTTCTTTGGGCGCCACTGGGGGCGATTGCGGCCGCCGCATTCGCTGTTGAGATTCCCTTCTTCTTTCTCGGTACGCCTTCGGGACACGACGTTGAATTTCACTTGTATTCCTGGCTGGAAGTTGTGAGCCAGTGGCGCCAAGGAATTCTCTATCCGCGTTGGGCCTCCGGCGCGCATTTCGGCTATGGCGAGCCGCGGTTCGTTTTCTACCCGCCGGCGTCGTGGATGCTGGGATCGCTGATCAGCACGGTTTTTCCCTGGACCTGGGCCTCTTTCATCTACATCTGGATTGCTCTGCTCGCGGCGGGAGCGTCAATGTTCCTGCTAGCGCGGCGCTGGCTGGCTCGGCCGGACGCAATGTTCGCCGCAGTCCTCTACGCGGTGAATCCCTATCATCTCGTCATCGTCTACTGGCGCAGTTCGTTTGCGGAGTTGCTGGCGGCGTCGCTCGTGCCGTTGCTTTTGCTGGTGGTGTTGCAGGCCGAAGCGAAACGCTGGAAGGCGGTTGTTCCTTTGGCAATAGTTTTGGCGGCCGCGTGGCTCACCAATGCTCCGGCCGCGGTGATGATTCATTATTCGCTAGCGCTGCTGATTTTCGTTCTTACCTGTACTGAACGATCCCCACGATTGTTGCTGATTGCGGCGGCTGCGGTCGCGCTCGGAGTGTGCCTGTCGGCTTTCTATTTACTTCCTGCGATCTATGAGCAGAAATGGATCACCATTGGCGAAGCGGTATCAGCCGGATCGCGCCCGGCCGACAACTTTCTCTTCGTAAGCACCACCGATGCCGATCACGACGCATTCAATCGGCTGATATCGTGGGTCGCAGTGCTCGAAATGTTCGTGACCTTGTCGGCTGCGATTTTGGCGCGACTCTGGCGCAAGTCGAAATTCGAATCGGGGAGCACACTGGTGTTATGGGCGGCAGCGTGCAGCGTGATGATGTTTCCGGTTTCGTCGGTACTGTGGGAGATTCTGCCGAAGATGCAATTCATGCAGTTTCCCTGGCGGTGGCTGCTCTGCCTGAGCCTGATCTTCACGATCTTCGTGGTTGTGGGATTTAAGCGCTGGTGGTGGCGTGGCGCGGCATGTGCGCTTTCGCTGCTGGTGATTGTTGCGGTCTGGCATCGGGTGCAGGCGCCGTGGTGGGACAACGCCGCCGATCTCCGCGAAATGCAGGACAACATGGCCACGGGTGTCGGCTACGAAGGGACGGATGAATACACTCCGGTGGGCGCCGACCCGAGCGCCATCGACAAAGACGCGCGCAAGGTGACGATTGCCGGACCGGCGAAGGGCGCGATTCGCGTTCAGCGCTGGGATGCCGAGTCGAAGGCCTTCACCGCCGAAGTTTCTGCGGCCGATCAGCTGGCCTTGCGTCTGTTTCCTTATCCCGCGTGGAGCGTCGAAGTTAATGGACGCGCCGTCGAAACGTCCGCGCGGGAAGGCAGCGGGCAGATGCTGGTTCCGGTCGAAGCCGGGATGAATCGGGTGCAGATCAGGTTTGTGCGCACGTGGGATCGGACGCTGGGAGGATGGATTTCTCTCCTTACCGCGGCTGTACTGGCAGGAGTGAAAATGTTCGAGCGAAAAAAGTCCAGAGCCGTATCGTGATTTGTCGTTCTCTGCGCCCTCGGCGTACTCGGCGGTTAAGATCTTACGAATGAAGAAAGTCCTTATCGCCACCTCAAATCCCGGCAAGCTGCGCGACTTCGCGGGCGCGGCGCGCGCACATGGAATTGAAATCGCCGGCATTCCTGACTTTGCTTCTCTTCCTCTGGTCGTCGAAGATGGCACGACCTTCGAGGAAAATGCGCGCAAGAAAGCGGAAGAGTATAGCCAATCTGTTCCAGGGGAAATCGTCGTCGCCGACGATTCCGGGCTGGAAATCGATGCTCTGAACGGCGCTCCGGGCGTACATTCGGCGCGTTACGCCGCGCACGAACCGCATCTCGCGGATGCCAATACAGATGATGAACTGAATAACGCTCGCGTCCTGCGCGAGTTGAAAGATTTCCCGTCGGCAAAGCGCACGGGCAGATTCGTGTGCGTGCTCTGCGCCGCGCGCGATGGTAAGACTCTGGGGACGTTTCGCGGCGAGGCGGAAGGAATCATTCTCGACGCTCCGCGCGGCACGAACGGCTTCGGCTACGATCCGCTGTTCTATTTTCCGCAGATCGCCAAGGCTTTCGCGGAACTCTCAGCCGAGGAGAAAGCAAAATACAGCCACCGTGGCGCAGCCTTCCGGAAGTTTCTGGACTGGATGGACGACCGAATCATTGAGGAGATTGACGGGCAGATTCTTTCCGCGGTCGGTGAACGTTGGACAAAAGTTGCGATGGTGATTGCCAACGTGGAGGCTATGCACTCCGACTTACAGCTGCGAGATGACGATTGCGAGATAATTTCTCGCCGTATTGAGGCGCTTGTCCACGATGGCCGACTGGCAGCACGGGGCAATATTGAAAATTGGCGATTCAGCGAAGTTCGCCTGCCACCTAGCCCCTAACCTCTAGCCCCTGTTCCTTGACTTCGCTTCTTTCGCGGCCAGATAATACAAGGTTCTTTGCTCAAACACGGACTCATAAGGAGCTTTCGTGGCGTCAGCCAGTCCTTCTGCTCCCATCGCGGGATACCGCGTTGCTCCACTGCGCGCTGGTCAGGGAACGTCGTTCTTCTTGCGCCGTCTGCATTCGCTGACGGGCATCATCCCAGTCGGCGCGTTTCTCTTCGAACACATTCTGATTTCCAACGCTACCGCGATCAGCGGGCCGTCCGCCTACGGCAATCAGGTGAGTTTTCTCGCCCACCTGCCGCTGGTGTTCTTTCTGGAACTGTTCGGCATCTGGCTGCCGATCGCCTATCACGGCCTCTACGGCTTCTATATCTGGTATCGCGGCGACGCGAATACCGCCGCGTATCCCTGGACCGGCAACTGGATGTACACCATGCAGCGCTGGACCGGCGGCATCGCTTTTATTTACATCGTGTGGCATACCTACACGATGCGCTTCACGGGCGTCGATCTTCACGACAACACAGCCTATTCGTTTACTAAAGTCGCGAACGAAGTTCACAACCCGTGGTTGATGGCTTTCTACGTCATCGGCCTGATCGCCGCCTCATGGCACTTCGCGTACGGGATCTGGCTTTTCTCTGCGAAGTGGGGAATCGTCGTCGGCGATAAGGCGCAGAAGCGCCTGCTGAATTTGTGCCTGGCGTTCTTTGTTCTGTTGACTGTCGTCGGGCTGGCGAGCTTGTACACGTTCCGTTCGCGATTCCAGGAAGCTCCGGCCGACGGGAACATGACGTCTCTGCAGCACTCGTCGGAAAGGGGGACGCACTGATGGCGGCTCCCAGAATCATCGTTATCGGTGGCGGCCTGGCTGGACTGGCAGCCGTCATCAAGATCGCCGAGATGGGCGGCGAGTGCGATTTGTTCTCAATCGTACCGGTGAAGCGGTCGCACTCGGTGTGCGCACAGGGCGGCATCAACGCGGCGAAAAATCTGAAGGGCGAAGGCGATTCCACCTGGCAGCACTTCGATGACACGGTCTACGGCGGCGACTTCCTCGGCAATCAGCCTCCGATCAAGGATATGTGCGAGGCGGCGCCGGGCATCATCGATCTGCTCGACCGCATGGGCGTTCCCTTCAATCGCACGCCGGAAGGATTGCTCGATTTCCGCCGCTTCGGTGGCACTCTCTATAACCGCACGGCGTTTGCCGGCGCAACCACCGGCCAGCAGCTTCTCTATGCGCTTGACGAGCAGGTCCGGCGCTACGAGTCCGAAGGCAAAGTAAAGAAGTACGAGCACTGGGAGTTTCTGTCCGCTGTGCTCGACGGAAACCGTGTCTGTCGCGGCATCTGCGCGATGGATCTGCGGACGATGGAAGTTCGCACCTTCCCTGCCGACGCGATCATCATCGCCACCGGCGGCATCGGCGCGATCTTCGGCAAATCGACCAACTCGGTCGTCTGTACCGGATCCGCGCAATCAGCCCTCTATCAGCAGGGATGCTTCTATGCCAACGGTGAGTTCATCCAGGTTCATCCTACGTCGATCCCTGGCGAAGACAAGCTGCGCCTGATGTCGGAGTCGGCGCGCGGCGAGGGCGGACGCGTCTGGGTTCCGAAGACTGCGGGCGATAAGCGCGATCCAAAGTCAATTCCGGAGAGCGAGCGCTGGTACTTCCTCGAGGAGTGGTATCCGAAGTACGGGAATCTCGTGCCCCGCGACGTGGCGACGCGCGCCATCTTCAAAGTCGTCTACGAGTACAACCTCGGTATCGACGGTAAGCCGATGGTCTATCTCGACCTGACCCACATCGATCGCAAGATTCTCGACAAGAAGCTGGAAGGCATTCTGGAAATCTACGAAAAATTTGTCGGCGACGATCCGCGCGACACGCCCATGAAGATTTTCCCGGGCATGCACTACACGATGGGCGGCCTGTGGGTGGATTACAAGCAGGCAACGAACATCCCCGGGATTTTTGCTGCCGGCGAGTGCGAGTATCAGTATCACGGCGCCAACCGGCTGGGTGCAAATTCCCTGGTGTCGTGCATCTTCGGCGGAGGCGTTGCCGGTCCCGCTGCCGTGAAGTATGCGCGCGGACTGCAGGGCTCGACTGACGGCAACGGACACTTCGCCGCCGAGCAGAAGAAGCAGGAAGAAAACAATGCCCTGCTGATGAAGA
>Ga0335081_10016920_pt1 | contig 11813 bp, 10 predicted proteins | sample Lox_Sample_35_FD_206713 | JGI IMG/M metagenome (GOLD analysis project Ga0335081, IMG submission 206713) | Soil microbial communities from Loxahatchee National Wildlife Refuge, Florida, United States - Lox_Sample_3.5 | ecosystem: Environmental > Terrestrial > Soil > Wetlands | place: USA... | reverse complement strand
CAGTAAGGCGGAGCAAAACGCATCAGCTATAAGAGACGCCGCGGACAATTGGGCGAGCGCTCGGTGCGAGGGGCTTAGACCGCGGACCGGCTCAAGGGAAGGTTGCCATGAATGAGTTGCTCACTGGGGCGGAAGCCTTTTGCCGACGCTTTGACTTGCGCGTGCCGGTCCTGCTCGCGCCGATGGCGGGTGCCAGCGCCCCGTCGCTGTCGGCGGCAATTGCCAATGCTGGCGGCTTGGGAGCCTGCGGCGTTCTCCTGATGCCACCTGACGAAATCGACGCCTGGGCCAGAGAAGTGCGGGCCCAAAGCAACGGGAACTTTCAGCTAAACCAGTGGATTCCGGATCCACCGCCGCCGCGCGATAGCGAGCACGAGGCGCGCGTGCGCGCTTTCCTGGCGCAATGGGGGCCTGCCGTGCCCCCCGAAACGGGAGACGTCGCGTTGCCGAACTTTGAGGCACAGTCCGAGGCGCTGCTCGCGATTCGTCCACGAGCGGCTTCCTCCGTGATGGGCCTTTATCCGCCGGAGTTCGTTGCGAAGCTGAAACAGCGCGGCATTTCCTGGTTCGCAACGATTTCGACGCTGGCCGAGGCCCGGGCCGCAGAGGCGGCCGGAGCAGACGCGATCGTGGCGCAGGGAATGGAAGCGGGCGGGCATCGCGCCTGCTTCGATGCGGCGAACGCCGAACGCCAATTGGTCGGACTGTTCTCCCTGTTGCCGGCGGTGGTCGATGCGGTACGAGTGCCGGTCGTTGCAGCAGGAGGAATCGCGGATGCTCGCGGAGTGGTGGCGGCTCTGGCACTCGGCGCCAGCGCAGTGCAAATCGGAACCGGATTTCTGCGATGCCCGGAAGCGAAAATTCATCCCGCGTGGGCAAGCGCGCTTGCGCGAACGGCACCCGAGGAAACCATCGTGAGCCGGGTGTTCAGCGGCCGTGCCGGGCGCAGCATTGTTACTGATTACGTTCGCGCGGCGCTGGCCGCCCGCGCGCCAGAGCCGGCGCCCTACCCAGTGCAGCGCGGCCTCACCGCCGCGATGCGCTCGGGCGCTCAGAAAAGCGGCGACGTTCAACGGATGCAGGCATGGGCCGGGCAATCCGCTTCCTTTGCACAGGCGATACCCGCTGGTGAGCTGGTGCAGCGGATATGGGAGGGAGTGCGCGCGATCCTGGCATAAACCAGCAGCGGCCGCGGACCAAAGACGCAACCCGGTCAGATCGGCAACGTAATACGCGCCCGCTAGAGCCCGCTCATCCTCGCGGAGCCCGGCGCCCCCCACGGCCGTGGCCGAACCTGAGCTGGGCTCAAACCAGCTTGACCAGTAACCCGCGTGAGTGCGCCGATTTTAACATCCAGCGGAAGAGCGCGATCGCCAAAATTAAATAGACCAGATCCAGGGCCAGGCCCGACCTGAAGCGTTCGATCGAAACGTGCCCGTCGGTAATCGCCTGGCGCATTCCTTCGAAAGAATGGGTCGTAGGAAGTCCCCACGCGATTGGCTGCAAGGCATGCGGCAACGAATTGATCGGATAGAGGACGCACGAAAAGGGCATGAGCAGTCCGGCAAAGCTCCAGGCCAAAGTTTGAATCCGGGTGCTGTAGCGAATGATAAGCGCGGTGGTGAAAACTCCGACGGCGAGGGCAAAGATGACCAGGTTGAACATGAATGGCAGCAGAGTCACCGCAAAGGGGAAGAAGTTGTAGGTGTAGCAGAGCCAGGCGGTTAGTGCGGCCGCGACGATCCCGGTCAGAGCCTTGAACAGACTCACCGCGATGAGGCCGGTCATGTACTCGGAGATGTCGAGCGGCGTGGTGAAGAGGTTCAGGAAATTCCGCGACCATAGCTCTTCCAGCACGCAGGTGGTGAGGTCGCGTTGAAAGGCATAAAACATCCCCCACAGAATAGTCGCGCTCAGCAGACAGGTGACGAGGCCGGGCACGAGATGATTGTCGCGGCTCAGATAGAGCGTGAAAAATCCCCACATCACCATGTTTTGAACGGGCCAATAGACCATCTCGGCGATGCGATTGACGTTGCGCCGGGTGTCGTAGAGATGGCGCACGATGACGGCTTTGATTCGATGAGGCTTAATTTGTAGATCCACCCGCGAGACGCAAAAATACTTCGCCGAGAGCTGGATCGCTCCGATTGTCGCGCAGAACAGCTTGAGTAACCTGCAACGGCTGGCCGTCGGCGATGACCCTTCCGCGGCTCAGGAAGATGATCCGGTTACACAGCGTCTCCACTTCCCGCATGTTGTGAGACGTATAGATTATTGTCGTCCCGTGCTTGCTCAAGGCCGCCAGTGTCGCAGTTACCATCGCGGATATATGCGGGTCGAGGTAAGCGGTAGGCTCGTCGAGCAGGAGTAACTCAGGGTCATTCAGCAACGCCTTGCAAAGCCCGACCCGTGCGTTTTCGCCCGAAGAAAGCCGGCCCACAGGTTTATTCCGGAGATGCTGCACATCAAAAAGCTCCAGCAAGCCCATGATCTTTTCGGCAGGACGAGCAACCCCGTAGAGATGGGCGAACACCATGAGATTTTCGAACGCGGTAAGCCGCGCGGGGAAGGCGACGTAGGGAGCGGTGAAGTTTATTCTGGCCAGGATTTCCTGGCGATCGGAGCGAAGGTCGCGCCCGAGCATCCGAATTTTTCCGCTGCTCGGCGAAATCAAGCCGAGCATCATGTAGATGGTGGTGCTCTTGCCCGCGCCGTTTGGGCCAAGCAAGCCGATAAAGTCACCCTCCTCGATGGCGAAGGAGACGTCGTCGACCACCTTCAGGCCGCCGAACGCTTTGCTCAGATGTTCGACCTCGACCGTGACAGACATGGATTTACGTGAGCAGGGGATAGTTATGGTTGCGCAGCCAGTCGCCGAAGCGGCGCTCGATTTGGCGGATTTGCCAGGCTTCGAGCTGCGTTTTCCAACCGTCGATCGATCCATCGAAGATATGATTGTGATGCAGGAGGCTGCGGGAGTCGAAATATTCGGTCTTGTCCTCCGGCTTTTGCTTTTTGATTAGATCGATGCGGTTGAGCTGGGCTTGGAGAGAAAATTCTTCAGCTAGTGAAGCCGCCTCCGAAGGGGAAATTGTCATGTCGATCAGGGCCGACCAGCGGCTTACCTCGCCCGCCAACGCCGACACGATATCTTCGTAGCGGCTCGGGCAGACACCGGGGAAGGCCAGAACTTCGTTGGAGGCGCGGACGGCGGTTTCAAGCCATCCGTTGCGCGAAATCACGTGAGTGAAGGGAAGTTCCCATTTGCGCATCGCCGAGACCGCGACCGCGCGCAAATCGCGATAGGTGTAAAAGAGGTGGGCGTTCCCCTGTTCCAGTGATGTGCGCAATTCCGCAATGAGTCGGTGCGCCTTAAGCACCGCCATCCCGGGGGTTGCGCGAGCGGAGGCGAGCACGTCCGCAACGTTCTGGTCATCGACGAAGCCGGCACGGCGGCCGAGTTGATGCCTTTCGACCAGTTCAGCGATCACCTGGTATTGCAGCGTGGAACCGGAACGAATCATCCCGCAACAAAGCAGCAGTCGTTGATCAGGGGCCATGTCCTAACCCTCGGTTGAAGCCCGCGCTGCGCTACAGGGACAGGTTATCGGTGCAAAGTGGATGGAATCACCTCTTCGCACCACTGGAAAGCCCGCATAAAGACCGATCGGTCGCGGAAGAACAGCACGTTGCCCCACGATCCGCGAACCGTGTCGGTCCGATTGCAGTAGTAAGAGATAACGCCTTCGCCATCCACGTGGTAGATTACGATGTGCCAGCGATAGCCGCGGGCTCTCATTTCGGCGACCAGGTCCGCAAGAATCACGGACGAGGTGGCGCCGAATGCGTGAGCCGGATCCCAGAACTCGGCCATGACGACGGCGATGTCCGCGTCTGCGAGTCCGCGCAGCACCTCGAGGTCGAAACCTTCGGCGTCAACCTTGAGCACACCCGCGGCCCGCGGGAGCACGCCGCTTTGGATCATCTGCCCGATACTGGAGACCGGCACCGAAACGGCCTGGGTAAACTGCAAATCCTGAAGCAGCGGCCGCGGGACCAGAGTGTTGTAGAGGGTCGGGTCGCGCTGGGCCATCCCGGAGAGATCCGAGGCGATGTGCAGATCCATGACGCCGTCGCTGCTGCCGACTGCGAGTTGGAGCGCCCGGAACCTCGGGTTCGCCTGGAGGCGGTCGCGCAGACGCTCGTATGAGGGCGGGTACGGCTCAAAAGCGTAAACGGAGTATCCCGCCTCGAGCAGACGCTCGGAGACGGAGCCGACGTGCGCGCCGACATCAATCGCGGTCGTATCGGGCAAAAACGAATACAAGTACGCGAGCAGGCCGACTTCCGGATTTTCCGTGGAGAATCCGTCGGCGATTGCGAGACGCGGCCGCGATCGATCTCTTATCGGGCTTTCGGCCTCGCCGCCTGCGCGCGCTAGGACCAGCGTGCGGGTTTCGGCTATCAGTCCCGCGATCGAGGTGCTGAGCCTGGACTGGCCTTCCTCGATACGGGCGCTGACCTCATGCAAGGTGGCGAGCATCTGGGTCAGCGCGTCGAGAATCGTGGTGTCGTTCGCAACCAGTGAATGGAGAATGCTCTCCAACTCGTAGAGTGCGCTGTTGTCGGCGGACTCTTTGAAGGTGTCAGCCATGAGCTTGTTCGCCGTTCAGATCGCGCGCTGGCATCAGACGCTCGTAAATTTGGTCGCAGGCTTCGCCGGCAGCCAACGATCGCCAGATCCAATCCGCCGCGTTGGCCGCGGAGAATTTCTCGGCCACAGACGCCGCGCGAGCGCGTATCGACGACTGAAGGTCGGGCCTCAAGAGTTCGTCAATGGCGGCTCGCGCCGCTTCACTTTCGTACGGAACAATCCTGCCGAGATCGAAGCGCTCGAGGAATTGCGCCGCGGCGCTGCGCGGATGGCCCAGCAGCAGAATCGGGAGGTGCGAAGTCGCGACAATGAAGGTCATCCGGCTGGGCAGGCTGAGTTCAGCAATGGCCTGAACACTGGGAGGACTCTCGCCGTCAAGCGGGTCTGACGGGACGATCGCAAACGCATATTTTTCCAATACGGCTGGGAGTTGCGTATCGTGCACCGGTTCGAGCAGGTGGATTCCGTCCCTGGCAAGTTCGTCACGGTCGAGGATCAAGGCGCGAGGATTCTTCTGGTTGCAATACCAGTCCACCCGGTATCCGGTATTGCGAAACGTGCTGCGGAGCAGGTCGAGCCATCGCTGGCCCCACACGTTCCCAATCAACACACCGCATTTAGGATTGATTCCCTCGGCCGGGGGCCGCGGTGATCGGCGGATTAGCGCTTCCGAGACCAGCGGCGGCACCAGCCAGAACTTGAGGCCATATTTCTTTTCGTAGGCCGAGCGCATTTCGGGTGAAATCACCAGCCGAAGGTCGGACTTCGCGAGAAATTCCTCCATCAGCGAATCCGAGATTCCCTCTGCGCATACGTTTTTGTCGTCCATGATGAAGGTGCAGAGAGGTACCTTGAACAGTTCCTTGATCGCGACGGCGATCACCGGTTCGGCAGGCAGATAGGGAAGGCAAAGAGCGCGGCGCACCGTGGTTCCAGCCAGGCACCATTTGACCCAGGCAGTGACTTCCTTCACGGACGCCTGAATCAGCGGCAAACAGAAATTGGCCGCTCCAAACTCCTGCGGAACGTCGTAAAAGTTGGTGCTTCTCAACGATACGATCGAGCTTGAGTCGGGAAACATCCGCGAAACCAGGACGCCTGTTCCGTGGAGGTCGACGACTTCACAGGGCGTAATCACGAGATCGGTGGGATTGGGGAGCTTGAGCGCTCTAAAATTGGGTGGCCGTCCCTGCTGCATCGAGTTGAGTACCAGGCGCAACCGGGCGCGAGCCTTTTCGGCGATCAGTAAAGGACTTCCAACCATGGTTAGGTTCGATACCCTCCAGTGTTCTCGGCAAAGATCAGATCAGGTTGCTTTGACTGGCGCCGTGGGTCGAGCGGAGGAGCGCCCGGCGGCGCTTCCGAAGGACCATGTGTGCCGCGGAAAGTCATGCGGCGTCATGCTGGGTGCGAGCCAGGTCCGACAGGATTCGAGTAACGTTATGTTCAAGGCGCCAGCCGGGAAAGTGCGAATTAACCTTGGACAGGTCCGAGATGTAGCAAATGTGGTCGCCCTTGCGGTTCGACTGCTCGGGCCGGCGCTTGAGATTAAAACCCATCTGGTCAAGCGCGTCGATGGTTTCGAGAATGGAGATGCTGTTTTGCCGTCCGCCGCCGAGGTTGTAGACCTCACCGCATCGCGGCGCCTGATAAAATTCGTAGAATATCGACGCCACATCCTCGGAATGGATCTGGTCTCTGACCTGCTTGCCCTTGTAGCCATAAATCGTGTATTCAACGCCGCTAACCGCGCAGCGAACGATATACGCGAGATAGCCATGTAGCTCGACGGCGGCGTGTTGCGGGCCGGTAATGCATCCGCAGCGGAAGATTCCCACCGGCATGTTGAAGTAGCGGCCAAATTCCTGGCACAAAACGTCGGCTGCGACCTTTGAAACCCCGAACAGCGAGTGCAGGGTTTGATCGATCGCCATGCTCTCGCTAATCCCTGTGCGTCCGTCCGCATAATCGTAACGGGTCGGAAGTTCGGTCAGGGTGAGGTCGTTGGGCCGGTCGCCGTAGACTTTATTGGTGCTGGTAAAGCAGATGGGAGAATCGGCGCAGTAATCGCGCGCAGCCACCAGCAGATTCAAGGTGCCGACCGCGTTGATATCGAAGTCGTCGTATGGGATTGAGGCGGCCTTGTCGTGCGAGGGCTGGGCAGCGGTATGAACAATAAAGGCGGGGCGCACGGAGCGTACGAGATCGCTCAAGGCGCCGCGGTCGCGAATATCGATCGTGTGATGCTCATAGCGCGGATGCTCCTGACGCATCGCCTTGATCGCGCGCGCAGTCGACCCCTGGGAGCCGAAGAACGCCTGGCGCATATCGTTGTCGACGCCGACCACGTCCCATCCTCGTCTAGCCAGCAAACTGACGCAAGCGGACCCGACCAAACCTCCGGAGCCCGTGACCAGCGCCTTCAAATGTCGCATGTTTATGGGATGGCGAGTCGCCCAAGGTTAGGGTTGTTGATGCAAAATTGCGCCTCTTGTACCAGACCGCGTGCTGTTCGGTCAACGGGTGTCAGCGCGAGAGTCGCGCGTCTGCGAGGTATGAGCAGCAGAGATACCAGCCAGGCGTCTGGCAGCGCGGCGAGTGTTCCGATTGGTCGGGAAAAATGGTGAGCCGTCCGGGACTCGAACCCGGGACCCTGTGATTAAAAGTCACATGCTCTACCGGCCTGAGCTAACGGCTCACCGCAAAGATTTTGCAGAAAGCCGATTTTTACAGGGATTGGCGGTCATTGAAAGCCCGCCGGCCCGATTCCCGGTCAACCACCCGCGGTCCAGGACGCCACGTTCGCCTGCTCGAGATGGTTCCCGGTCAGGGTTTCAATCGCGTCGAACAGCGCGGCCTTCTTGATCGGCTTGTGCAACTCGAGGTCAGCGCCCGCCTCCCGCATCCGCCGCAGTTCGTCATCGAATGCCGAGGCGGTGAGCGCGATGACCCAGGTATGAGCAGCCCTATGACGCTCTTCCCACTCCCGTATCTTGCGCGTCGCCGTGATCCCGTTCATGACGGGCATGTGCAGGTCCATCAGGACGATGTCATAGGATCCTGCGACAAATTTGCTCATGGCGACCTCGCCGTTCTCCGCTTCATCGATCTCGCACGAAAGCCTTCTTAGATAGGTCCGCAGAACAAGGCGGTTGTCGGTCGAGTCCTCGACCAGCAGGATGCGCAGCGCGCGCCCGGCGACGGGGGGGTATGCGCGCCCGCTGACCCTTTCGTTCGCAGCCTCGGCGGCGTCGCTTGCCGGCGTCTGGATGGTATTGGGGGATTCGGCGGGCTGGAAGACATCGGCGTCGTCGTGATTGCCCTCGGCCGGTTCGCTGCCGGACGGAGCGATTGATGCTTCGCAAGGAGCGGGAGGCGCGGTCTCGGCACGACCGGGCGCGTTCATATTGCGCATGACCGTGGCGGCACAGGTCTCTCCGTTTATCTCGATCAATACGCCCGAGACAACTACCGGAATACTGGCGCCATCCCTGCGTCGAATCGTCATTTCCACGTCTCGCACGCTGCCGTCCGCGGCGAGTCGTCGACCGAATTCCTCGTGCAACCGCGCGTCTGGCCAGATTCCGAGTTGCGCCCACGTTCGGTCGATCATGTCCTGGCGCCGATAGCCCAGCCGCTCGAACCCGTGGTTCACCTCGATCAGGGTCGAATCCGCAAAGCGAGTAATTGCGATTGCGTCCGCCGCGATGTCGGCGATGCGGTGCAGATTGGCCTCGCATTCCTGCAGCCTCTGCTCGACCTGCTCGCGTTGCGCGATTTCCTCACGCAGACGCTGATTGATCGCGTCGAGTTCGATCAAATAGCGCCGGCCGAGAGTCTGGGCCAGACGTTCGCGCACGGCCGCCGCCAACTCCGGCATATGGGGGAGCCGGATCCTCGCGCGGGCGGTGTGCGCGGCGATGCCTTTTGCGTTCAGGAATCCCACAGCGGAAAGCTTCCTTCTCCCGCTAGCACTTCTCCCTTCCGATTTTTTCGAGAGCAAGCGCGGTGCCGCTTCGCGCATGGGCACTACCGCCAAACAAAGATGAAGGTTGCCGTTGGGAGCCCGAAACGTCGAGCTGTCGCTCAGGTCATCGAATGAAGCCGTTTTGCGACAAGGAGTCTCAAAATGAGAGCGCGCTTCCCCGGGTGAGCGACTTAGTCGTCGTAATCACCAACCGCATCCATCGTCAGCCTGAGCGCGTGATCGCGAAACCTCTGCCATTGGTCGAGCGAGTAGGTGCGCGATGCACCAGGGTGAGGCAAACGGAAATGAAACGGCGCCTCGCGGTTTGACCGTGCGGCGCCTTATCGCTCTTGAAATTTGCCGCTACTAGGCTTTAGCCGAGGAGAGCGGAGGCAAGCCCGACGGGCGCGAGCGGCTTGACCCCAGTCCATAGCGCGCGATCATCCGGTATACGGTGTAACGCGAGACGCCCAGCAGTTGGGCCGCACGATGGCAGTTGCCGCCGGTCTCGCGTAACGCGCGCATCAGAGCGGTCTTGGATGCTCTGTTGATCACCTCGTCGAGTGAGAAGTGTCGGTCTCTTTCCGAGTCCGCCGCCTCGTGATCGGCGTCGACCTCGAGGTCTTCATCCAACCGCTCGACTTCGCCGATCTCTCCCTCCCACAAATGGGTAGGGAGGTCCCCTAAGGCGATGCGATCGTTATCGGAGAGCATGACGGCGCTTTGGATGGCGTGGGCGAATTCGCGGACGTTGCCGGGCCAGGAGTGGGCGCGCAGGGCGGCCAGGGCGCGGCGCGAGATGGCGCTGAGTTGTTTGCCGAAGAGGCGGTTGTAGTGTTCGATGAAGTGGGCGGCCAGCGCGTCGAGCGCCTCGCGCCGCTCGCGCAGGGGTGGCACCGCGATGGTGGTGGCGCTCAGGCGGTAGTAGAGGTCGTCGCGGAACTGCCCGGCCTTGACCATCGCGCGCAGGTCGCGGTTGGTCGCCGCGATCAGCCGGATATCGACCTTGTAGCTTTGCGGCGAGCCCACCGGCTGCACTTCATGGGTCTCGACCGCGCGCAAAAGCTTGGGCTGCAGCCGCAGCGGCAATTCGCCGATTTCGTCAAGGAAGAGGGTGCCGCCGTTGGCCGAGCGAAAATAGCCCAGCGCGTCCTCGCGGGCGTCGGTGAAGGCCCCGCGCACGTGGCCGAACAACTGCGCCTCGGCCAGGGTTTCGACCAGGTTGGAGCAGTTGAAGGTGACGAAGGGCCCCTTGGGCACCGGCCCCAGCGTGTGCAGCGCGCGCGCCACCAACTCCTTGCCCGTGCCCGACTCCCCGTAGACCAAAACCGTCGCCTTGTACGGACCCAGCCGCGTGATCGTCCGCATCACTTTGCGCATCTGCTCCGACTTCACCATCATCCCACCCACGTCCTCACCGCCGTGGCTGAGGGACTCGAGGGTGAGCCATTCGACGCCGGGGGGCGGATTGGGCCCGTCGGGCAGGTTGGGAGCTAAAGGGCGGCCTGATTCCAAGGGACACTCTCTCGGATGCGCAGACTAACTCGCACGCGCAATCTGCCAGACAGTTCAGCAAGTCGCAGGCCATCGCAAACTCGAACTTTGGTTGAGAATACTTCGGATGATTTCGTGGATTACCGCTGTAAATCCATGGCAAATGATTGGCATTACGTCAGCGGAATGCCGTAACTGTCCCGTTTTAGATCATCCAGGGGCTTCCAAAGGCCGCGCCAGCCGCTTAATTCTGTTAAGGGGACCCCGCATATTCTTGCGTGAGCAATCTGTATAGTTTTTAGCTGCTGATGGCCGCGGCCGAAGCCAATACTACGAAGGAGCTTCTATCCTTCTCCCGCAGCGAGGTGGACACCCTTGTCGTCCGACTGGGCGGCGCGTGGCGGCTGCGGCATGGGATGCCCTCGATCGACGCGGTGGCGCGGGAATTCATCTCGCCGACACCACCGCGCAAGGTCGTGTTCGAGGCCTCAGCGCTGTCGCATTGGGACAGCAGCCTGGTGAGTTTCGTCGTCCGGCTGAATGAGCTTTGCCGGGTACGTCAGTTGCAGACCGACCTGGCCGGTCTGCCGGCCGGTCTGCAACGAATCGTCGCGCTGGCTGAAACGGTACCTGAGACCAAGGCGCGCGGGCTCGCCGGGGGTGGCGGCCTGCTGGAGCGTCTGGGTCTGGGGCTGGTGGGAGCGTTCGAAGGCGCCGGGGAGTTTCTCGACTTTCTGGGTCAAATCGCGGTTGCGACGGGCAAACTCGTACGGGGCAAGGCGCGCTATCGCCGCTCCGACCTGCTGGACGTGATCCAGCAATGCGGTGCAAACGCACTCGGGATCGTAACGCTGATTAGTTTCCTGGTGGGCATGATCCTCGCGTTCATGGGCGCGGTACAGCTCCAGCAGTTCGGCGCGGCCATCTATGTCGCAGACCTGGTCGGGATCGGGATGGTCCGCGAGATGGGTGCGATGATGACGGGGATTATAATGGCTGGGCGGACCGGCGCGGCCTTTGCGGCGGAACTGGGGACGATGAAGGTCACGGAGGAACTCGATGCGTTTGCCACCATGGGCATCTCGTCGGTCGAGTTCCTGGTCCTGCCGCGCGTGATCGCGTTGGTGGTGATGATGCCGATGCTATGCCTTTATGCGGACTTCGTTGGAGTCCTGGGCGGCGCGAGCGTTGGCTACACGATGCTCGGGCTCACGTTCACCACCTACTTAAGGGAGACCTTCCACGCCGTTACGCTGACCCAACTGATCGGCGGGCTGTCCAAAAGCACCGTGTACGGAGTTCTGATCGCCTACGCCGGATGCCTGCGGGGTTTCCAATGCGGCAACAGTTCCTCGGCAGTGGGTGATGCCGCGACCAACGCGGTGGTAACCGGAATCGTGGCAATCGTGGTCGCGTGCGGAATTTTTGCGATAGTCTTCAACGTGCTGGGCATCTGAGCCGCGGGGGGAGCGGCTTTTCCAGTGGCCAGGGCCAACGGCGACGAGAGCACCCATCGCGAGGCTGGGCAGGGCGCGCAGCCCCATATCGAAGTGCGCCACCTGACCATGGCCTACGGCGACTTCGTGGTGATGCGCGACCTCAATTTTAGCGTGGCGCGCGGCTCCGTGTTCATCGTGATGGGCGGCTCCGGATGCGGTAAAACGACGCTCCTGCGCAATATGCTCGGGCTACGGG
>Ga0335081_10016919_pt1 | contig 11813 bp, 9 predicted proteins | sample Lox_Sample_35_FD_206713 | JGI IMG/M metagenome (GOLD analysis project Ga0335081, IMG submission 206713) | Soil microbial communities from Loxahatchee National Wildlife Refuge, Florida, United States - Lox_Sample_3.5 | ecosystem: Environmental > Terrestrial > Soil > Wetlands | place: USA: Florida... | reverse complement strand
TTCTCACCGGCAGCTTCGTCCCGATCCACGACGGCAACCGCCGCGCCGCGATGAAAAAGCTCCAGGCAGGTAGCCCGGCCGATTCCCGAACTCCCGCCGGTGACTACCGCGACCTTGCCAGAAAAAGCCATCAAATTTTCTCACCACAGGGCAACCGAAATTCGGTAAGGAGGAAAAGTAACTCAATCAGACTGCATACAGTATACATACTATTCCAAAATAGGTTATTGTGGGTCAAGTGATATCTGTGGTAGATCGTATACAGGAGTTTTCTTGATGTCTGAAACGCCTGCGGCGACATCCAATGTGCCACCAACTAAAACCTTGAAAGCACACCTTGTCGCCACTTTGCGCGATGCCATCATTTCGGGAAAATTCAAGCCAGGAGAACGCCTGAATGAGAGCAAGCTGGCGCGCCAATACAACGTCAGCCGTATACCGGTGCGCGAAGCCTTGCAACAACTGCAAGAGCAAGGGCTCGTCATGCACCATCCCCGCCGGGGCATGTTCGTGAACACGCTGAGCGATGACGATTGCCAGCAAATCAACAGCCTGCGCATTGTTCTGGAAGCGGAGGCCCTCAGACTCTGCCGCGCGAGATTAACTGCGGCGTGGGAGAAGCAGCTGATCGATATGGTCGAGAAGTTGGAAAGCTGCAACGCCGGTTCCGAAATTGACGCTGCCAGCATGGATCTCGAGTTTCACCGCGCGATCTGGCGGCTGAGTGGGAATGCATATCTGGAGAGGATCCTGAATTCGCTGGTCCCGGTGCTTTTTGCCCACCAGGCGCTCGAATACACCAGCCACAATGAGAAACTCTGGCCGCTGTATCATCACCGCCATCTTCTCGACGTGATACTGGGCAAATCTGATCAAACCGCCGAAGAAGCAATGATTACTCATCTTCGGTTGCGGTACACCAACCCGGAGCGATACTCGAGCCTGGCATTCGCGCCGGCAAAATCGCGATCAGGATGAGGGAGATGAATCCGCGTTCGTGGTCTTGAGATAGCGATGAACATCACCCTAACTTTCGGCGAGATCATGCTGCGGCTGGCGCCGCCTGGATTCGAGCGCTTCTTGCAGACTCCCAGCTTTGAGGCGACCTTTGGCGGCGGGGAGGCCAATGTTGCGGTCAGCCTGGCAGGTTTCGGTTTGCCAGCCGCGTTTGTGACTGTGCTTCCGGAAAAGAATCCCGTTGCCGATGCGGTTTTCGGCGAATTACGGCGCTTTGGGGTCGACACTTCCCGGATCGTTCGGGGCAAAGGAAGGCTTGGCATTTATTTTCTCGAAGCCGGAGCTAACCAACGTCCGTCGAAAGTCGTTTACGATCGCGGATACAGCGCCATTGCGCTCGCCAAGCCCGGTGACATCGACTGGGACAGCGTCTTTCGCGATGTGGCTTGGTTTCACATCACGGGCATCACGCCCGCTCTGAGTGAAACGGCGGCCGGTTTGGCTTTCGAGGCCGTGACGAAAGCCCGAGCGAAGGGAGTGACGGTATCCTGCGACCTCAACTACCGCAAGAATCTCTGGAAATGGGGAAAGCCGGCCACAGAAGTGATGCGGGAATTGGCAAAGAATGTAGATATCGCCATCGCAAACGAAGAAGACGTCCAGATGGCGCTGGGCATACAAGCGGACGTGGACGTGCACTCCGGTCAACTAGATCCTAGGCAGTATCAGAGACTGACCAATGACGTCCTCGTTGAATATCCCGGCATGAAAGCGATCGCCATCACGCTGCGTGAGTCGAGGAGTGCGTCGCACAACGGTTGGTCGGCATGCCTGAACGATCGCAAAGAGTTCATTGTTAGCCGTCACTACGAAATCACCCACATTGTCGATCGAGTCGGTTCCGGCGATAGTTTTGCTGCCGGATTGATCTACGGTTTGCAGAAGCTCGCAACCATGCAGGAGGCGCTCGAGTTTGCCGTGGCTGCCAGCTGCCTCAAGCACTCGATTTCCGGAGACTTCAACCGGGCCAACGTCGAAGAGGTCGAAGCGTTGCTTAAAGGCGGCGGCTCAGGAAGAGTGCAGCGCTAGCTATAGATCTCCATTCCCCGCTCGATAACAATGTGCTTCTGCGCCGCGAATGGCCGCGAATGGGCGGCCATGAAGTCTAACGAAAGTCTCCGCGAATCATGCGGACGGTGTCGGCGGGCGTGAGGTCGCTGGCACTGCCGGAAGACGGCTCGCCATTTTCGGCAATTTCCACCGGCTCACCTTCTCCCGGCGCCAGAAACAGGTTCTGCTCCAGCCCGTGTTGTTTGGTGTACAAGTCGTAATAGCGTCCGCGCGCCGCGTAGAGTTGCTCATGCGTACCGCGCTCGACAATCTCGCCTTGTTCCATGACGAGAATCTGGTCGGCGCGGCGTATGGTAGAAAGGCGATGCGCAATAACGAACGTCGTTCTCCCTTGCATCAGATGCGAGAGACCATCCTGGATCATGGCTTCGGATTCGGAGTCGAGGCTGGAAGTGGCTTCATCGAGTATCAGGATGCGCGGTTCAGCCAGCAGCGCCCTTGCGATCGAAATTCGTTGTCTTTGTCCGCCAGAAAGTTTTACTCCGCGCTCGCCGACAATCGTTTCGTATTTGTCGGGGAAAGCATCGGCGAATTCATCCACGCGGGCGATGCGGCACGCGCGCATGATTTCTTGTTCACTGGCATCAGGTTTGGAGAACGCCACATTCTCGCGAATCGTCCCGTCGAAGAGAAAAGATTCCTGCAACACCACGCCCAGCCGCGTGCGATACGAATCGAGCCTCACCGTGCTCAGGTCGATCCCATCTACCAGAATTCTTCCCTCCGTGGGCACGTAAAAAGCTGCAATCAAGCCGATCGTGGTAGATTTGCCTGAACCGGAAGATCCCACCAAAGCCGTTACAGTTCCCGGCTCGGCCTGGAATGAAACGTCACGCAAAACTGTGCGATTGCCGTCATAGCTGAAACTGACATGCTGGAATTCGATTCTCCCAAAAATGTCTTCCAGCCTGATTGTCCGCCTTGGGTCCTTATCTTCGGGGCGCTCGGTTAGGATTTCATGCGTCCGCTCCAGCCCGGCCAGAGCTTCCGTCAGCTGAGTGCCGATCGCCACGATCTGAGTGATGGGCGCTACCAGGAACCCGAGGAATAGGGTGTAGGTAAAAAAACTCCCGATAGTAAGCGCGCCCGAGATAATTTGATGCGCACCAACGTACATGATGACCGCGCCTACCACGCCCAGCAGCAGGCTGGCGGAAAGGCCCATGAGCGAAGTCGCGGTCAGGGTGCGCAAGACGTTTTCGAGGAGACGGCGCACCCCCCTTGCAAAAACTGCTTCTTCGCGGTCCTCGGCGTGATATCCCTTCACCACCCGCACCCCGCCCAAGGACTCAGCCAAGCGGCCCGTGACGTCTGCATTGATCTTGCTGCGCTCCCTGAAAATCGGGCGGATCGTTCCCAGCGCTTTATTCAAGGCCAGCGCGAAGCAAAGCAAAAAGCCGAATGCCAATCCCGTCATCAGTGGGCTGATACGAAACAGCACGATCAACGCAATCCCGGAAGTGAGCAGTCCGCCCACAAGATCCACCAGCCCCGTACCCAACAGATTGCGCACGCCCTCCACGTCGGTCATGATGCGAGAGACCAAGGTTCCAGTCTTGTTCGTGTCATAAAACGCGACTGGAAGATGAGAAATATGCACCTGGACCTTCTGGCGAAGCTCCGCGATCAAACGCTGCGCCGCTTTCGATAACAATTGGGTCAGTGAAAACGAGGTGATCCCTTGCACTACCGTTGCCGCCAAAACTGCGGTCACTAAGGGACGGAGCAACTCGATATGGTGTTTGATGATTACGCTGTCGATCAGATATTTCGTGGAATAAGGGAGCACCAATCCAGAGACGCGATTTACCACCATCACGGCGAAGCCCAACGCCAGCAGGCCTCGTCGCGGCCGGATGAGTTCCCAAACGTCGGGGAGGATCGCCCGTAGCTTCTGGGCCGTAAGCTTTGGTTTGGCGGCAGGTGTGGAAGCCGGAGTCACAAAAATAATTAGAGTTTAACAAGAGCGACAGGGCTTCATTATTCGCGCAGCGCGATAAAGCACACTTGGGATCATGCTCCTGGTCCTTCTGAGCGGGTAGAATTGGCCCAATTCGCGATTGAAAATTCCAAATGGGGCTCCTCAGCCAATTTTCTGTTCCGCAACGGGATTATTCTCTGGCCCCAATCTCCGTAACCAGCTGCTTAATCAATGCCTAATTTTTGGCGCGTGAAGTGCTTGAGAAATCTTGTCGAAGATGTGGTGCGATCACCGCGAAGGGTGGTTATGCCTCAGTTGCGCCAGGACCGATTGACCCGGGAATGGGTATTCGTTGCCAGCGAGAGCCCACGCCATCCCGAGGAACTAATTGTAAAACGAGCCCGAAGGCCTTTACCCGCTTACGATCCTTCTTGTCCGCTCTGCCCGGGCCACGATATGAATCCAGTTGCCCTTCCTGACATGTTCCCTACAGATCCCTATACGAGAAATGCTTTCTCTGTACGCGTCGTTTCACCTAAGACACATATATCCAATGCGGAAGGAGAGATGCCCCGTCTTGTGAGGCTCTCTGACTTGAAGAGTGAATCAGCTGCGCAGGAGATTATTGTGGAAACGTCAGACCACTCTCTCTCCACGGCGTTGCTTCCTGAGCCTCAACTGTTTGCTGTTTTATGCGCGGCCAAGATTCGTTATGAAGAGCTGAGCCGGGACCCTCGATTTGCTCACATTTCCCTGGGGAAGAAGCACGGTCGTGGGGCGGGGGCTGTATTTGATCATGCCCATTGGCTGCTCAGCGCTACCGGGACCATTCCAGCTCAGGTGCTGGACTGGATGCAGCATGCGCGCCGCCACTTCGGTAAATCGGGGACGTGCATCTTCTGTACTGTGCTCGAGGAGGAATTCCAATCACAACAGCGGATTGTGATGTCCGGTGAGCATTTCATCGCACTTGAGCCTTATGCCTCTCCCGCGCCGTTCTGCACCCACATTTTCCCAAGGCGGCACATGGCCAGTTTTGCCGAAATTGACAGCGAAGAGACTGAAGATCTGGCGCGGATTCTGCACGGAGTTCTGGCCCGCTTCCATCACGGTTTGGAAGATCCGGATTTCGTTTGCGCTTTACGAACGACTCCTCTCGCCAACAAAGGCGTGAAATACTACCACTGGTCGCTTTGCCTTGTACCTCGTTTGATTCAACCAGAAAACGCAGCATCAGGCAAAAACGCTTTACTGAATTCCGTGTTACCGGAAACCGCGGCAGAATTTTTGCGCTCTGTGCGCATCGAGCAGGCCATTCCCGCTTAGATCACTCTGCGTTCTTAACTCCTGCGTCCGGAGTGTTCTACCGAATCACGAAATAAGGTTGCTCCGAGGCTCGGCAAATCGTTGCGGTTTCCGCATTGAACCGGTCCTGGCTGTCGCAGCGGGAGTATAATTACCATCGTTCGCTAACCATGCGTTCTTTGAGGTGATCTACTCATGACTTCGCCAAGGGCCCGGGTTCTCAGTCTCGTTATCCTGTTTCTAACATTGCCACTGTTTGCTCAGAATCAGACCTCTGCCAAACCAAAGCCCCACGTCATCGTCGTCGGCGTGAACGGCATGGAGTTGGATGTGATTCGCCCCCTTTTGCTCAAGGGCGACCTGCCCAACCTGGCGAAAGTGATCAAAAACGGCTCCTACGGCAAATTGCGTACCGTCGACGCTCCCAATTGTCCCCGCGTGTATAGCACCATGTTCACCAGCACCTCACCCGCGGAACATGGCATTACCGGGTTCTTGATCGGCGGCATTACTGCCAACACCAACATGCTGAAAGAAGAGCCGATCTGGTCGATCCTCTCGAAGAATGGCGTGACTGTCGGCATGGCCAATGTCCCGGCGACTTTTCCAGTCATGCCCGTGAATGGCTACATGGTGAGCGGCATGTTGACCCGTGGCAAGAATTGTGAAGACGGCGTCCTTTGCGCACCCAAACTTTCCGAAGTTGAAGGCGGAGACGCGGTCTACCCGCCCGCTCTAAAGGCGGAGCTGTTAAAGAATGTCGGAGATTTTTATATCGATTGCGAGCGTATGCCCGGGGCCGAACAACTCCGGGGACACGAGACTGAAGTCATCGACGCTTGGCTGAAAAAAGTCGATCTGATCCGCGAACAACAGACCAAGCTTTTTGATTACCTGCTGGCTAATCACCCGACTGAGTTTACCTGGTTTGTCCAGTCCTGCGAAGATCGCACAGGCCATTGGCTTTACCCCATCGCCCCTTATAACGTCGGTTACAACGCAAAAATCAATTCCGTGCGCCCGGACGCATTTCCAGATCAGTACATTGACTTCGACAAGGTGTTAGGCGCGATCCTCGAGCACGTTGATGAGAACACCTACCTGTTCATCGTTTCCGACCATGGCATCAAACCGTTGCGCGAGTTTGAGCAAACAGATCCTCATGCCCACATGGACCATGAAAAGACCACGCCAGTGATCGCCAAACACGATTTCGCCGACGGCGATGACGTTCCCGGATCATTTTTCGCCATGGGCCCCGGCATAAAACACGATCAGCGGCTGATGGGTTTTGAGGCCTCCGTGTATGATATTGCGCCCACTATTCTGCACCTGTACGGCGTCGATCCACCAAAGCAAATGCGGGGTCACGTCCTGAGTGTCATCTTCGAGAATCCGGAGAATAAGGTGGCACAGAAATAGAGGATTAACGGCGAATTCGACGCAGATTTAAAATCGGAATCGAGATTTGTTGGCTTGGCGCTAAAACGACTTTGAGCGCAATATCCGGATAGCTGGGTGGGCCACACCTATCATAATTTCTCCGGAACGGGGAAAACTCACATGCAAGAAACTCCTCAGCAGTACACACAGCGTATCCTGGGCCACAGCACGGGTAAGGACCCGATCAGGATTCAAGGCACTACCGCAGCGCGGCTTAGTGCAGCCACTAAGCGGCTCAAGAAGAGCCAGCTCGCGCGGCGGCCGGCGCCTGGCAAATGGTCGATTGCGGAAATCCTGGCCCATCTCGCCGATGCCGAATTGGTGATCGGCTTCCGCATGCGATTGGTCCTGGGTAAGAATGGCACAGCCATTCAAGCCTTTGACCAGGACGCCTGGGCTACCACGTTCAACTACGGCAAATCCGATCCCAAAACCTCGCTGGAAACCTTCCGTTCTCTGCGTGAGAACAACCTGCGGCTGCTCAAATCCGTGCCGCGTACCTTATGGGACAACTATGGCATGCACGAAGAGCGGGGGCAGGAAAGCGTACATCACATCGTGCGCATGATCGCCGGCCACGACTTGAATCATCTTAAGCAGGTGGAGGACATCGCCAAAGCCGCGCGCAAATCTCGTTAGGAGCCGGTCTTACCCTGCACCAGGGGCACGCGAGTTCTAGTTTATAATCTGGTTTTCCGCTTGTTTCTTGGAGTGCAATCAAAATGATTCGATTTCTACAGACGCCCGGCCCAACCCTCAAGATTATTCTCGGCGCGATCTTGCTCATCATCTGCGGTTCCATGGTGGTGACGCTGATCCCGGGGTTCGGAGCGAATCTTGGCATTGGCGGCCCACAGCATGGCGTGGTGGCAACAGTTGCCGGCCAGGACATCACTGCCCTTGACGTCCAGAACGAGGCCAGGCAAGCATTCCGCCAGCAATTTCCCAAGGGCGGGGTCCAGGAGTCAACCGTCCTCCCCTATTTCACCCAGCAGGCTTTGCAGAGGCTGGTCCTGCAAAAGGCTCTCCTTGCTGAAGCCAAACGCCTGGGCCTGCGTGCCACCGACCAGGAGGTGCGCGACGAGCTCGAACATGGTGCGTACGCCGAAGCTTTCTTTCCCGGTGGCAAGTTCATTGGCGAAGAAGAGTATGAGGCGAGACTGGCGGAAAACGATCCGCCCTTGACCCCTCAGCAGTTTGAGCAAGAGATCAAACAGCAGATTCTATTCAACAAACTCCGCGACCTGGTCAGCGGGAGTGCGGTAGCTACAGATGCGGAAGTGCGGCGTGAGTTCGAAAAACGCAACGTAAAGGTCAAATTCGACTATGCGGTGTTGCGTAAAGACGATTTGCTCAAAGACATCAAGCCCAGCGACGCTGAGCTCAAGGCGTTTTACGAACACAACAAGGCAAGCTACGTTAATTCCATACCGGAGAAACGCAAGATCCGTTACGCCGTGATCAACGAAGCGAAAATCCAGTCTCAGACTGAAGTGATTCATCCCGAGTTGCAGTTTTATTACAACGAGCACCGCGACGAATTCCGCGTTCCTGAACAAGTGAACATCCGCCAGATTGTCGTCAAAATGCCGCTGCCCGGGCCGGATGGCAAGGTGGACCAAAAGGGCGTCGATGAGGCCCGCAAAAAAACAGAAGATGTGCTTGCTCAACTCAAAAGTGGCGCCAAGTTCGAAGACCTGGCGAAGAAATACTCTGACGATCCCAGCGGTAAAGACGGAGGCTCTTTAGGCTGGCTCGCGCGCGGGCGTTTTCCCGCCGATGTCGACAAAATTGCCTTTTCTCTCGCAAAGGGCGCGAACAGCGACGTAATCAATGCCGGTTATGCGTTCGTCATTCTGCACGTGGATGACAAGCAGGAAGCGCACTTCAAGACGCTCGATGAAGTGAAGGCCCAGATTGAGCCTTTGATCAAGCTGCAGAAGGCTCAACAAGCCGCCCAAGCGCAATCCGACGCGCTGCTTACTGCGGCGCGCAGCAACGGCCTCGAAAAAGCAGCCGCCGGCAAAGGCCTGGAAGTGATTTCTACCGATTTCGTCACGCGCACGGACTCATTGCCCGGGGTCGGCAGTTCGCCTCAGTTGATGAGTGCGGTTTTTAGTGCGCAGCCCAAGTCTCCACCCGATGTGTTTCAGGCGGGCCAGGACTACGTCGTCTTCGAGGTGCTCGACACTAAACCGCCCGCGACACCGACATTTGAGGAGATTCGCAGCCGGGTAGAAACCGAGTTCAAGAACCAGCGGGTTGCAGCTTTGCTTTCACAAAAAACCCAGGAGCTCTCCGACCGTGCCAAAGCCAGCCACGACCTGAAGAAAGCTGCCAAAGAGCTCGGCGCCACGGTTAAAACCAGCGACCCGGTCACACTCGAGGGCCAGGTTCCCGATCTCGGATCCATGGGCGGAGGGGCTTCAGTCGCCTTCAGTATGAAACCGGGAGACATCAGCGGCCCTATTGACAACGGCAATACCGGTGTCGTGCTTCAACTTCTCGACCGGCAAGAGCCCTCCGACGCGGACTTCCCGGCGAAAGAAGACCAAATCCGCCAGGGGCTCCTGCTCGAGAAGCAGCAGGAAATTTTCGCTTTGTTCATGACGAACTTGCGCGAGGAAATGCAGAAATCCGGCAAAATCAAAATCAATCGTCAGGAGTTGGAGAACCTGGCGCGCCCAAGCGAAGAAGGCGAATAACCAGATAACCCAAGTCCACCGCAGCACGGTTGTCCCCAAATGCAAATTCCCCGCTTGACTGGAATTCTCCTCCATCCAACTTCGCTGCCTTCTTATGGGGGGATCGGGGATTTCGGGCCCGTGGCCTATGGGTTTGCTGATTTCCTGGCCGCTGCGCGCCAGGGCTTGTGGCAGGTGCTGCCACTCGGGCCTCCTGCCCGTGGAAATTCGCCCTACTCATCTACTTCCGCTTTCGCCGGAAACCCGCTGCTCATCAGCCTGGAACGACTGGCGGAGCATGGCTGGATCGACCGCACCCGCCTCGAGTCCGTTCCCAGCAATTCCGGCCCGATCAACTATGAGGAAGTGTCGGCGGCTAAACTGCCCTTGCTTTTCGAGGGCGCCCGGAACTTTGTACGCCAGAGCACTGGGGACATCCGCGCACGATTCGAGAGGTTCTGTGCCGAAAACTCCTGGTGGCTTGAGGAGTTTGTTCTCTTCGCCGCATTTAGCGAGCATCATGGCCTCGCCTGGAACCAGTGGCCGCCTGAACTCGCGCGCCATGAAGATGCCGCTGTCAAAACAGCGCGTCAAGAACTAGAACCTGAGCTCGCCGTTCGCCGCGCTATTGAGTTTGCCTTCTACGAGCAATGGCGCGCTCTGCGGCGCTATTGCGCGCAACGTTCGATTCGGGTGGTGGGCGACATTGCTATTTTTGTCGACTACGAGAGTGCCGACGTCTGGAGCCACCGTGATTTATTCCGGCTCCACGAAGACCTTAGTCCAGAAGTTGTCTCCGGAGTTCCGCCAGACGCTTTCAGCCGTACGGGTCAGCGCTGGGGAAATCCCCTTTATAACTGGGACGCCATGAGGACACGCGGCTACGATTGGTGGATCCGGCGCCTGCGTTGGGCCGCCCAGAATTTCGACTACATTCGGCTCGATCATTTTCGAGGCTTCGCGCAGTTCTGGGAAATTCCAGCGAGCGAGCCGACCGCGATCCACGGCCGCTGGGTCGATGGGCCGGGTGATGACTTCTTTCGCCACTTGCGGGATGCATTGGGTGGGCTGCCATTTTTCGCCGAAGACCTGGGCTATATCACTCCCGACGTTCACGCTCTGCGCGAACGGCAGGGAATTCCCGGCATGGCGGTGCTGCAGTTTGGCTTTGGCGATCCCGGCGCTCATATGTATCTGCCACAAAGTCTGACGCCCGACCGGGTCATTTACACGGGGACCCACGACAACGATACAACGCTGGGGTGGTGGAAGACCGCGACCGACTACGAAAGATCTTCTGTCAAAACGCTGGTCGGCGAATGCAAAGACGGCGTGAATTGGGCGTTTATCCGGCTCGCGCAAGGCTCTGTGGCCCGTCTTTCCGTTGTTCCATTGCAAGATGTACTCGGCCTTGGCAGCGAAGCCCGCATGAACATTCCGAGCACTGCGGAAGGGAATTATCGTTGGCGTTTCCAGCCGGGTGCGTTGAGCCGCGACCTCGCGGAGAAATTAGCCAGGCTGGCGGAGGTTACGGATCGCTTGCCACAGCCAATGGCCGTGGGCCAAGAAGAGGAATTTGCCGCCTAAAAAAAAGCCGGAACTTTGCAGTCCCGGCTTGCAGTTGGCTGGTTGCCCGGAAAAATTGAGGCGCTTGCGCGGCGTCGGAGCCGCGCGCCGAAATCCTGACCCTGACGCCGAGGCGGAAGGGCAAGGAACTCAGGCAGACCTTCTCGGTCTCAACGTCAAATCCCGCACTTGCGTCAGAATGCTCGACATCTGCATTCCGTTCAGTTGCGAGACGAACGGCAGCAGTTCCGCGATAAACTGATCTTTAATCAGCTCGCTGATCTCTTCTTGGCGATTGCGTTCGCCACCTGAGAGCAAGTCCGGCACGGTCACCTCCAGGGCTCGCGCCAGCCGCTCCAGTGAGGAAAGGGTCGGCGTGGCTTTTTCGTTTTCGATTTTTGAAACATAGGTGCGCGGAACAGACATGCGCGTCGCCAATTGTCTCTGGCTGAGCCCGTTGCGCAAGCGCAGCGAACGGATCGAAGCCGCCAGGTTCAAATGCCCGCGGCCATTCCCGTTCGCCGGCATCATCTGCGGCGGCGTGGGAGCCGCAACAATTTCCGGCTCATCCTCGTCGAGCGAGCCGTGGCAACGGCGGCATAGATTGTTGGTTGTGCGAAACTGAACCAGCAGGCAACGGTCGCAGCGGATAACTTCCCTGGAATCTACCGGGGCAAGTGTGGTGGCCATCTAGGTGTGGGAGGTGCCAGAGCGAGGCGTCTCCTGGAACCAAATGTGTCACCATGGTTCCAAACCTGATGCGTAATCTGCGGGAGAAGCACTGTGGATGTCAAGGGAATTCTCGG
>Ga0335081_10016918_pt1 | contig 11814 bp, 10 predicted proteins | sample Lox_Sample_35_FD_206713 | JGI IMG/M metagenome (GOLD analysis project Ga0335081, IMG submission 206713) | Soil microbial communities from Loxahatchee National Wildlife Refuge, Florida, United States - Lox_Sample_3.5 | ecosystem: Environmental > Terrestrial > Soil > Wetlands | place: USA... | reverse complement strand
GGTCATGGAATGCGTCGCGATTGCCGAGCCGCGCAGGATACCGGTAATCGCCGACGGCGGCATCAGGTTCTCGGGCGACATCACCAAGGCGCTGGCGGCAGGCGCCTCGACCGTGATGATCGGCTCGCTATTCGCGGGTACCGAGGAGAGTCCGGGCGAGACCATTCTCTACCAGGGGCGCACCTATAAGCTTCATCGCGGCATGGGTTCGCTGGGCGCGATGACCGAGCGCACCCGCGATCGCTACGGCCAGGCGGAAGTGCCCGAGACCAAGCTCGTACCCGAGGGCATCGAAGGGCGCGTGCCCTATCGCGGCTCGCTGTTTTCCACCATCGACCAGTTGATCGGCGGATTGCAGTCCGGGATGGGCTACCTCGGCGCGGCTAATCTGGCCGAGCTTCGCCGCCGCGCGAAATTCATCCGCGTCAGCGACGCGGGCCAGCGCGAGAGCCACGTCCACGACGTATTCATCACCAAGGAGGCGCCCAATTACCGGAGATAGGCGCGCTGAGTTGAAGATTCCCTAAATGAAACGTCAGCTTTGCTCGTCATTCTGAGCGCAGCGAGGAATCAACGCGGAGCGATTTTCTTCTTGTCGCTGCCTCAGAAAAAAGACTCATCGCTTCGCGGCGATCCTTCGCTTCGCGCAGGATGACATTCGCACGTTTCGTCTGAGTATTCTTTTTTCGAGCCGGGCTGGCTGGAGCGGATTGCGCTAGCGATGAGCAGAATCAGAGTTGGGGTTATTTTTGGCGGCCGTTCGGGCGAGCACGAAATTTCGCTGCGCTCGGCGCTGACGATCATGGGCGCGATGGATCCGGCGAAGTATGAGATCGTGCCGATCGGTATCGCGCGCGACGGCCGATGGTATTTTCGCGCCGACGCGATGCGCGTTCTGAGCGACGCCACTCAGCGCCGGGCCGAGCTCGACGGGGCCGGCGTCCCGGTGAGCCTGCTGCCGCATCCCGCAGGCGGCGGTCTGGTCCGATACGCGGTCGAAGCCGCCGGCCGCGAAGCGCTTGTATCGGATAGCGGCTCGGACTTGAGCGCCCCGATCGACGTCATCTTTCCGGTCTTGCACGGGACCTACGGCGAAGACGGCACGGTGCAGGGCTTGCTCGAACTGGCGGGGATACCGTACGTCGGCGCCGGCGTAATCGGCTCCGTGCTGGGCATGGACAAGGAGGCGCAAAAGCGCGTGCTGCGCGATTGCGGCATTCCAGTGGTGAGGTTCGTCGCGCTCGACCGCCGCGACTATCGCGAACAACCGCGTCTGGCCCCGCGATTGGCGGAGGAGCTTGGCTATCCGGTTTTCGTCAAGCCCAACGCTTTGGGCTCCTCGATCGGCATCAGCAAGGTCAAGGATCGCGACGAGCTGAGCGGCGCGCTGGAGGACGCGTTCCAATACGACCGCAAGGCGCTGATCGAGGCCGCGTGCGAAGGCCGCGAGCTCGAGTGCGCGGTGCTCGGCAACGATCGGCCGCAAGCGTCGCAGCCGGGCGAGATCGTCGTCAAGCGCGGCCACGATTTCTACAGCTACGAATCGAAGTATCTCGACCCCGCCGGGGCGGAGTGCAGAATCCCGGCGGTGCTGCCGGCACCAGTGGCCGAGCGTATCCGCACCCTTTCGATAGCCGCGTTCAAGGCGTTGAGTCTGCGCGGGATGGCGCGAGTGGATTTTCTGGCCCGCCGCGACCTCAGCGAAATTTTCGTCAACGAGGTTAATACCATCCCGGGCTTCACCTCGATCAGCATGTATCCCAAGCTGTGGGAGGTTTCGGGCTTGCCGCTTGCGCGCCTGATCGATCGCTTGATCGAGCTGGCGCTCGAAGAACATCAGGATCGGAAGTCGCTCAAGTTCACCTATCAGCCCCGCGCGTGATCGGGCGCGCATCCTCGCGAGCGAAACGCGCCTCCTCATGACCAGGCTTTTGATCGCGACTACCAATCCGGCCAAGCTCGGCGAGTATCGGCGGCTGCTGCGCGATTTCGCGCTCGAGGCGATCTCGCTGCGCGATGTGGGAATCGAAAACCAGCCGCCGGAAACCGGCGCCAGCTTCGCCGAGAACGCGATGCTCAAGGCGCGCCACTATTTCGAGCGCTCGCGGCTGGCGACTCTGGCCGACGACGGCGGATTGGAGATCGACGCGCTCGGCGGCGAACCCGGCGTCCGTTCCCATCGATGGCTCGGCGACGCGGCCGGCGGCGACCGGGCGCTGGTCGCCGAAGTAATCCGCCGGATGGGGAACGTCGAAGAGAACCGCCGAACCGCGCGGCTCCGCAACGCGCTGGCGCTGGTCTATCGTGCCGGCGGCGAAGTGCGCGAGCGGGTCGTGGAAGGAGTGCTCGGCGGCATCATCCCGCGTTCGGCCTATCCGACGATTACGCCCGGTTTTCCCTATCGATCGGTGTTGTTCTTGCCGGAGCGCGGATGCTATCTGGCCGAGCTCAGCGAGGAGGAGCAGGCGCGGCTGAGCCAGCGCCGGATCGCGGTCGAACGCGCGCGGGCTTACTTGCTCGAAATCGCCGCGGCCGGCTGACGAGGTTGGCCGCAAATCGGGAGGTGGCGCTTTAGCGATGCTTCGGATCGTTGTGACCGGGCTGGCCGCGACCTATCCGCTGGGCGGAGTTTTCTGGGACTACCTTCAGTATGTGGTGGGATTTCAGAAGCTCGGCCACGACGTGCTCTACGTCGAAGACTGCTGCAGGTGGTGCTACGATCCGCTCCAGCAGACGTTCGTACAAGACAGCGAATCCAACGCCGCCTATCTAGCCCGTCATATCGCCCTGCTCGATCCCGAGCTCGCCGAACGCTGGTTCTTTCGCGACGTGCGCGGGAAGACCTACGGACGCAGTTGGGAGCAGGTCGCCGAGTTCTGCCGGTCGGCCGATCTATTTATCAACGTCTCCAATTCCGGCCTGATGCGCGAAGAATATTTCGCGGCGTCGCGCATCGACAGCGATCCAATTTACACGCAGGCGTCGATTAGGGAGTCGGAAGCGGCCAGCGACGACGCGTGGGCGCGCGGCAGAGTCGAGGCTTTTCGCCGCCACGACGTGTTCTTCACTTTCGGCGAGAACGCCGGCGATCCTGACTGCCGGATCCCGGCCGAGCCGCTCAACTGGATCGCCACGCGCCAGCCGATCGTTCTCGACCGCTTCCACGATGCCGTCGTGCCGCTGGCCTCGCGGCGGCGCGTGTTGACCACGGTGGCTTCGTGGGAGCCGGCGGAGAAGGGGCCGCTGCTTGACGGAGTCAGCTATCGCGGCAAGAGTGTCGAGTTCGAGCGCTTCATCACGATGCCGTCGGCGAGCCCGCTACCGATGGAGTTGGCGATGAGCGGGCCGGCGCCGATCGAGCGATTGCGCGCGGCGGGATGGCGCATTCTCGACGCTTACGGCATTTCCGCCGATCCCTGGGCATATCGCGGCTATCTGGCAGATTCGTTCGGCGAATGGAGCGTGGCCAAGAACGCTTACGTCGCCAGCCGCAGCGGATGGTTCTCGTGCCGCAGCGCCTGCTATCTGGCGCTCGGCGTTCCGGTGATCGTGCAGGACACCGGCTTTAGCCGCCACATCCCGGCGGGCGAAGGCATACTCTGTTTCTCGACGATCGACGATGCGCGCGCGGCGATCGCGGAACTAATCGCGGACCCTGAGCGTCATGCGCGCGCCGCGCGTGAAATCGCACGGGAATATTTCGCCTCTGACAAAGTGCTGAAGCGCTTCATCGATCAGGCGCTGGCTGGATAAGGCTTGGGACGGATCGGTTGAAACGCTCGACTGGAGCGCGCTCTGAACTACTCGCGCTGTAATTCACGTTCGACGAGATCGAGCCGGTCCTTGCCCCAGAACATCTCGGTGCCGACGAAAAAGGTCGGAGCGCCGAAGACGCCGCGCTCGATCGCATGCGCGGTGATCGCTGACAGTTCGTCGCGAATCGCGGCCGAATCGACAGAGCTGAGAAACGCGTTTCGATCGAGCCGCACGCTTTCGGCTATCGCGCCCAGCACGATCGGATCGCTGATGTCCTGATCGCGTTCCCAATAGGCGCGAAACACCGCCTGCGAGAAATCCGCCGCGGCGGTCTCGGCGATCCGGCGGGCGGCCACCACGCCGCGCAACGCCGCGCTGGTCTTGATCGGAAAGCGACTTGGCTTTTTGAACGGCAGCCCGGTCATTTCGCCGTAGCGCTGATGGTCTCGCCACAGGTAGCGCGCCTTGGCCGGCGACATCGCCATCACGTCGAATCCCGTGCCGCGAAATACCGCGGCCAGATGAATCGGCAGCCAATTGACGCGCGCGTCATTGCGCTTGCAGATCTCGGGCAGCAGGAACGCGGCGAAGTAGCTATTGGTGCTGGAGAAATCGAAATAGAAGTCGACCGGTTTTTTCACGCGCGCGTCATTCCTGGTCGAGGTAGAAGCGGTCGTCGTCCTTGTTATAGCCGAAGAGTTCCGCGAACCGGCCCCAGTTCACGATGGTCGTGAACAGGCGCTCGGGATTCTCGTTGGGCAGCAGCATCGCCAGGTGCTCGACGATCACTTCCTTGGGCAACGAGCGCTCCTCCTGGCCGCGCAGCAAACGGATCAGATAGCTGAACAGGCCATGCTGCTTGAGCCGTTCGCGCAGCATCAGCTTGCGCTGGTTGATATCGCTTTCGAGGAACTGCTTGCCGAGCGGCTCGAGCACGATATCGCCGCGCGGAGTATCGACGAAGCCGAGCACCTCGGCCGCCTTCATCACCTTGAGCAAGTCGCTGAAGTTGTAGTTCAACTCGCGCGCGAGCTTGTAGCCGTCTTCCTTGCCGCCGCGATCGTCGAGCACCTCGAGCAATCCGAACACTCGCGGCAGGCTGGTATCGGGGATCGGGTTGATGCCTGACGGCGGACTCACGCACGCTCCTCGATTAGCGAAAAGACCTTGTCGGTCAGCGCGTTAAACGCTTCGGTGCGCTTGTCGCGCGGGCGCGGCAGGTCGATCTTGAGGTCGTTCACCACGCGTCCCGGATTGGGGGACATCACCACCACCCGGTCCGCCAGCTCGATCGCCTCCTCGATCATGTGGGTCACCATCACGATGGTGTGGACGGGCGAGTCGGGCGCCTGCCAGATATCGAGCAGTTCCTCGCGCAGCGTGATCGCGGTGAGCGCGTCGAGCGCCGAGAACGGCTCGTCCATCAGCAAGAGCTTGGGCTCGACCGCGAGCGCACGCGCGATGCCGACGCGCTGTTTCATGCCGCCGGAAAGCTCGCGCGGGTAGGCTTCTTCGAAGCCGTCGAGTCCGACTTTGTCGATCAGGACGCCGGCGCGTTTCTCGCGCTCGGCGGGGCCCATTCCGCGCGCCTCCAGGCCCAGCTCGACGTTGGCTTTAACCGTCAGCCATGGCAGCAGGGCGAAGGACTGGAACACCAGCGCGCATTCGAGATTGATCCCGTCGACCTGTCTGCCCTGGTACAGCACCTGGCCCGAGGTCGGCGGCATGAGGCCGTTGATGATGCGCAGCAGAGTCGATTTACCGCACCCCGAGGGGCCGACTAGAGCCACAAATTCGCCTTGCTCGATCGTGAAGGAGATATTCTCGAGCACGCGCAGGTTGCCCTTGGCATGAGCAAAACTCTTCGACACATCTTTGAGTTCGAGCAGGGCCATGGGTCCGCGCACTCTGTGTGACGCATCGCGGTCTCGTTAATAATCGAGCTTGTACCGTCCCATCGCGAAAACGTACAACCGCCTCCAGACTAACCGGTTTATAGCCATCACCGCCAGAATCATCGAAAGCAGGCTCAGCAGGATCATCACGCTGTTGCCGGTCGCATAGGTAGCGCGGTCGAGCAGCGCGCCCAGGCCGAGCACCTGGTAGGTGTGGTCATGGTAAACAAAGTACTCGGACAGGATTAGCGCGTTCCATCCGCCGCCCCACGCGGTGATACTGCCGGTTATCAGCGAGGGCAGAAGGGCCGGCACCGTGAGTTTTCGCCAGGTGGCGAACCGGGTCAGACCAAAAGACCGCGCCGCTTCCTTTAGATCGGCGGGCACCTGGCGCGTGCCGGCCAGCAGGTTGAAGAGCAGATACCACTGCATCCCGGTCAAGATCAGCAGCACCGAAGCGAGGTTCATTCCGCCCGTGACCTCGATCACCAGCACCACGATCAAGGGGAACAGAGCGGTCGCGGGCATCGAGCCCGCGATCTCCGCGAACGGCGCGACTACGCGATTGAAGCGCGGGCTTTCCGCCGCCCACAGCGCGCAAGGCAAGGTCCAGGCCAGCGAGATGACGTAGGCGATCGCGAGGCGGAGAAACGAGGCGGCGGTCGCGGCCGGGATCAACTTGGCCTCGGCGGGCCACGGCCTCGCAAGCGCGTGGAAGAGCGCAAAAATCCCCGCGAAAGCACCGTACGCGAATAGCGCCAGCAGCGCGACTAGCAAGCCCAGGCGCACTACGCCCGCGGCGCGCGCCAACCATACGCGGCCGCGAGGCGTCAGCGCCGGCCGCAGTTCCCATGCGCCTTGTAGCGATCGCAGGATTGGATTCAGGCGCCCATGAATCGCGTGGCCAAAAGCGAGGCCAAGACCGCCAATCACGTGGGCCATCCACAGCGATCCCATCGGCTCCGACGTCGCGGCGAACTCGTAGCGGAATTTCTCCGCCCACACCGACAGCGGCTGCCACACGCAGATGTCCATCACGACGATGACCCCGAGCAGGGTGGCGAGTCCTCCGATCAACTCACCGACCCGTCCCTTGTCGGCGGCCGACATCAGGAAGCTGCCCAGTCCGGGCAACTGGTAGTGAGCCGGGCCGACGGTGATGATTTCGCACGCGATCAGAAAGTACCATCCCGCCACCCACGACAGGATCGAGTTGTAAACCAGCTTGGGCACGCTGGCCGGAATCAGCAGGCGCCTCAACTTGAGCCATCGGCTGGCGCCGAAAGCGTCCAGCGCTTCGATTGAATCGCGCGGGATGGTCTTGGCCGCTTCGTAGACGCCCAGCGCCAAATTCCACGCCTGGCTGGTAAAGATCAGAAAGATCGCCGCCATCTCGACTCCGAGGCGGCTTCCGTGCGTGAGCGCGACGAAGAAGTAGATCGCGGCCGGGAAGAAGCCGACCACCGGCACGGACTGCGCGATATCGATCGCCGGAATCATGACGCGCTCGTACATCGGGCTTTTCGCCGCGCCCAATCCGTAGCTGACGGCGAACACCAGCGAGATCAGGTAAGCGACGAACATCCGATAGAACGAACAAAATGCGTAGTAGGGAAGGTTGTGTACATTGACGCTTAAGCGCGGCGGACGGGCGATGTGATGGCGGTATTGGAAAAACAGCGCGAGCAGACCCGCCAGGATGAGGAAGGAAATGAACCAGTCTAAGAGCTTGCGAAGCTCGATAATCGGGCGCTGCATGGTTTGGTGACCAATCCTGCCAGCATAGCGGTTGGCGGCGGCGGCTCAAATGAAGGCGGGTTTAAGAAACGGTTATTTTATGCGGCTGCTCGGGGCGGCGCGGGTCGCGCGCACCAAACCGCGCGAGATCGCGTCCTCGCCGAAGCGCTTGTTCACTTCGTCGAGCGCGCGATTCAGCCGAGCGTGTTTCGCGTCGGTTTGCGGCGCGGCGTCGAACAGGCCCAACTGCGACTGATCCGAGCGATCGAGATTATGCACCTGAAGCCCGGCGAGTCGGATTTTTTCATCGCGCTTGATCTTCGAGAGCAGCGACAGTGCGACGCTGGTAATCTCGGCGCCGTCGTCGGTCGGATGGTCGATCGACAAGCGCGACGTAATCGTCGGGTAGCGTCCGCCGCCGAGCGGGCGCGCCAGCTTCAGCTTGAGCGTCACGGTGCGCGCGCGGGTGCGGTCGGCGCGCAATCGATGGGCCAGCGCTTCGCCGTGCGCGATCAACGTGCGCTTGAGTTCGAGCGAATCCAGCGGCAAGTCGTGCTCGAAGGTGTTCTCCTCACCGTAGGACTTGCGCTGCCAGTCGGCGATCACCGGGCGCGGATCATGCGCGCGGGCAAGTTCGCTCAGATGGGTTCCCATCGAGCCGAAGCGCTGGCGCAGCACGGCAGGGTCGTGGCGCGCCAGCTCGCCGATGGTCTTGATTCCGAACTGGTGCAGGCGCTCGAGCGTCACGCGTCCCACACCCCATAACCGCTCCACCGGCAGAGGATCGAGGAACTCGCGAAGGTACTCGGGCCCAAGGATTAGCAAGCCGTCGGGCTTGGACATATCGCTCAAGATTTTGGCCGCCATCTTGATCGGCGCGACGCCTACCGAAACCACCAGGCCGGTCGATTCGCGCACCCGGCGCTTGAGTGCGCGCGCGGCTTCGAGCGGAGTTCCCAGCAGGCGCTCGGTGCCGGTCAAATCGAGAAAAGCCTCGTCGAGCGACAGCGGTTCGACGATCGGCGTGAAGCTTTCGAAGATCTTGCGAATCGCGCGCGAGATCTCGGCGTAACGCTCCATCCGGCCGGGCACGAAAATCCCGTTCGGGCAGAGCTTGTGCGCCTGCGCGGTCGGCATCGCCGCGCGCACGCCGAAGGGGCGCGCTTCGTACGAGGCCGAGGTCACCACGCCGCGCCGGCTGCTGCCGCCGACGATTACCGGCTCGCCGCGCAGCGCGGGATTATCGAGCTGCTCGACCGAGGCGTAAAACGCGTCCATGTCGGCGTGGATGATCATGGCGGAGTAATTGGCAGTCGTTACCGCCCCTGTACCGCTATGTATTCGCGGTCAATTGCGATAACACCGCTTCGGCGGCTAGCTCGCCGCTGTGAATGCAATCGGGCACGCCGACTCCGCGCAGCGCCGATCCGGCGAGCGCCAGGGCCGGCAAGGCAGCCGCGCGGCGTTCGATTTCAGCGACGCGGCCGAGATGGCCGACCTCATACTGCGGCATCGCGTCCGGCCATCGCTCGACGTGCGCAAGAATCGGTTCGGCGCTGACCCCGAGTATCGATCTGAACTCGTCGCGCGCCGCCGCGATCATCTCGGCGTCGCTCAGCGCCATCATCGTTCGCTGGAGCGCGCCGCCCAAAAACACTCTCGACAAAATCGCGCCTTCCGGAGCGCGCCCCGCGAATTTGAGGCTCGAGAAAGTGCAGGCGATAATCTTGCGCCGCTCGATCGCCGGAACGACGAAACCGAAACCGTCGGGTGGACGCGGGAAATCGCTCAGCCGGTATGCGAGATTGACGGTCGCGGCGGAGTTGTAGACGATCGCGCGCAGACGCTCCGCCAGTTGCGCGTCATGAGGCTCGATCAGACGCGCGGCGATCGGCGCCGAAGCGGTGCAGATCACGCCGTCGGCGTCGAGCTGGTCACTGTTGGCGAGGCTCAAGCGCCAGCGCCCATTACCGTCGCGCCCGAGCGCCGTCACGGCGCGGCCGAGCCGTACACATCCTTCCTCCAGTTGCGAGGCGAGCTTTTCGACCAGAACTCGCATGCCGCCCTTGAAAGTCACAAACAGACTCCATCGCGGGCCGCTTGCGGTTGGAGCATGCGCGGACTGCGCGGCGCGCAGGCCCAGGATGAGGCTGCGGTAGCGGCGTTCGACCTCAAGAAAACGCGGCATCGTGGCTTCGAGGCTTAGGATCGCCGGGTCGGCGGTGTAAATTCCGCCAGCCAGCGGCTGAACCAAGCGATCGAGGACCTCGCGTCCGAGGCGGCGCTCGACGAACGAACCGAGGCTTTCGTCGCCGCTCTCGCGCCGGCGCGGTAACACCAGATCGAGCGCCATCCGCAGCTTGCCGCGGAGGCTGAAGATCCGGCTCTTGAGAACCGGACCGACGCGAGTCGGGGCGAGCAGCAGGAATCCCGGCGGAATCTCTTCGAGCCGGCCGGCACGCACGACGTAGGTTTTGCGAAATTGTTCCTGGGTTCCGATCAGCTCCGACTCCAAGCCGAGCCGCCTGGCCAGCGCCAATCCCCACGGCTTTTCCGAAATGAAAGAATCAACGCCGGTTTCGAGCAGGAAGCCCTGTTCGCGAAGGGTGTGAATCGAGCCGCCGAGCCGCGTATCCGCTTCCAGCAGCGTCACGTGAAGCGGCATCTCGCGCCGTGCGGCCTCTTCGCGCAGGCGATGGGCCGCGGCGAGTCCGGTTATCCCCGCGCCGATTACGGCCACGCTGCGCGCGCGCCCCGTCATCGCGCCAGGGCTATCCACGGCCCTAAGCCTCACCGATATGGCGGCGTATGACGTCCGCCATCATCGCGATGAAGCGCGGATCGGAGCCGACCGTGGCCGCGCGCACCATCCGCACGCCGGCCTCGCGGGCTATCGCCGCCGCCGCGATGTCGAGATCGTAGAGCACTTCGACGTGGTCGCAGATAAATCCGATCGGAACCACCACCGCCGGGCGTCCGCTGAGGCCGCGCAACACCTCGGCGATATCGGGTTCGAGCCAAGGGTCACGCGGGCCGCCGCTGCGGCTTTGAAACGCCAACGACCACGAGCGATGGCCGATCGCATTCGCCACCAATCGCGCCGAGTCGGTGACCTGTTCGACGTAGCCGCTTACCGCCGCCATCGGGGTCGGGATGCTGTGGGCGGTGAAGATGAGCTGCGCGCGCGAACGCTCCGCCTCGTCGAGCTGGGCGATCGCGGCCGCGGCCTGCGCGGCAACCGCGTCGATAAACATCGGATGGTCGTGCCAGCTCGCGACGTAATCGACTTGTGGCGTAGCGGCGCCGAGCACTTCCTGCGCTTCACGCACGCTGTCCTGATAGCGCTCGAAGCTCACCTCGCTGCGATGCGGGGCGAGGATCATGCCGACCACGCGCCGTATCCCGGCTTGCGACATCTCGGCCATGACATCGCGCACGTACGGCGTCCAGTTGCGCATTCCGACGTAGACCGGAAGCCGCGGCCCGTCGCGATCGAGCTTCTCGCGCAGCGCGGCGGCCTGCTCAAAGGTGCGTTGGTTGAAGGGCGAGCCTCCGCCGATCGCGTCGTAATGGCGCACCACCTCTTCAACGCGGCTCGGCGGTATCGGCCGTCCTTTCAACAACTCGGCGAGAAAGGGGCGGATTTCTTCGCGGCGGCTGGGAGCGCCGAACGCGATCAACAGGACCGCGTCGTACGGCCCGGGTTTCTGTTCCTTCGCGAGCATGTCCGGATTGTTGGTCATTTGCGGCCTTCCGCGAAGAGGCGTCAGCGCCTGCTCATTTCGTGCACCGCGTCCACCAGCGCGATCGCATGATCGACCGGAGTCTCGGGCAGGATGCCGTGGCCGAGATTGAAGATGTGGCCGGGCCGATTGCCGGCCTGGTCAAGGATTACGCGCACGCGCCGGCGGATTTCCGCAACATCGGCGAACAGCGCCACCGGATCGAGATTGCCCTGCACGCCGACGCCGTCGCCCAGACGCGCCCATGCCTGATCGAGGTTGATCCGCCAGTCGAGGCCGATCACGTCGCCGCCCGCTTCGGCCACCAGCTCGAGTAAACCGCCGGTATCGGTGCCGAAATGGATAACCGGCACACTTGGCGTGAGCGCGCGAATCACGGCGCCGCTGTAGGGCAGTACGAAACGGCGATAGTCGTCGGGACCGAGGCATCCGACCCAGCTATCGAAAAGCTGCACCAGGTCGGCGCCCGCAGCGATCTGCATGTTGAGATAGTCGGCGGTCACCCGCGCAATCATCCGCATCAGCCGGTCCCAAGTCTCCGGATGGTTGTACATCAGAGTTTTGGTGGCGCGGTATTGGCGCGAGCCGCCGCCCTCGATCATGTAGGAGGCGAGGGTGAACGGAGCGCCCGCGAAACCGATGATCGGCGTCCGGCCGGCCAGCTCCGCACGCGTGAGCTTGAT
>Ga0335081_10016917_pt1 | contig 11814 bp, 11 predicted proteins | sample Lox_Sample_35_FD_206713 | JGI IMG/M metagenome (GOLD analysis project Ga0335081, IMG submission 206713) | Soil microbial communities from Loxahatchee National Wildlife Refuge, Florida, United States - Lox_Sample_3.5 | ecosystem: Environmental > Terrestrial > Soil > Wetlands | place: USA... | reverse complement strand
GAAAAGCGGCGCCGAGGCCGAGGTGCCACCAATCACAGAGTTATTGCTGAGTGCAGACGCGATGCCGCTGGCACAGCTGCTCGTGGGTGTGCCGGTGTTCACCCCCAATTCCGACAATTGTGTGCAAAAGATGTATCCGGGGAAATTCGGGGAGGCCAGAAAAGAAATGTCCGGGGAAAAGCGCACGCTGGACTGCCCCGATACGGTGACAGTTTGCCAGGAAGGCTTGGCGAAACCGGAGACACACGCTGAATTGTCTGCGGTCTGTTTGGCGCAGTTGCTGGCGCCGCCGCCGGTCGAAGAAATGCCGTCACCGAGGAGTGCGAGATCCTGTTGGGCAATTTTGGCTGAGGTGATGGCCACCCACCCGGTAACCTTGGTCGCTCCGCCCTGGAGGCAGAACTTGTTCGCGGACTGCGATGACTGAGCGCAGAACTGAGCAATCTCGTTGTCATCATTCCATGCTTGTTCGGGAACGTATTCCGTAGCTGACCCATTGTTGGTATTGCTGGTTTGCCAGAAAGGGCTGCCGAAATCCGCCAAAGGAGTGGCGGTCCCACCGACACCGGTAACCTCAGGGCTGCTTGCGGGATAGCTGATTGCGATGCCCTGGGTCGCCGACGAGCCATTTGGGTCGGGAGGGGTCCAGCCGCTTTGGGTTGGATCGCACTCGGCCGCGCCACTGTCACCGGAAGAATTGACGAAAGTAATTCCTTGGGAATTCGCTTTTTTGAGTTCAGTTTCGTCCGCCAGGTCATTGCCGTTTGAATCAAGCACATCGTTATCGCCGAACTCGCAAAGGCCATAACTCAAACTGATGACGGGCGCGATGTTGCCGTCGACGGCGGCGTACCAAGCGCCCCACACGCCCGCACCTACGCCGCTGGCGTTCGCCGGGGCGTTGACGTAGATGATCTGCGCACCGCGTGCGACGGCGGACGACATCTCGATGTCAAGGTCGGCTTCGCCGAGATCGCCACTGAGGGGACTCTGCGGGTCCGTCCCAGCGCCGCTCGGCACCACGTATTTAAAGTGGGGATCGTTGCACGCGGTGATGACTCCGCTGGTGTTTGCTGTACACGAAATGGCACTCAGACCGAAATCAGAACGGAAGTCGGCGATGTCCGCCAAGTAAATGTCAGTCTGGCCGGCAATGGCTACTTTCTGGCCGGTACCGTCATTCCCAGCCGTGTAGAGCGGCGTGATGTCGTAAATTGTGGCGATGTCGGTAGGGCTGACGAACTGCGAACCGGAGGCGGAGTCGAAATAATTCGGCCGAATGCGCGCCCTTGGTTTGAGATAAAAATCGTTCAGACCGTGAATGCCAGTCACGATGCCGGAGAGCCCGGCAGGAATCTTCACCGGGATGGCATTGGCCACGTGCATCTCGCCGTTCACGTTGAACGAGTGAATCGCCGTACCAAAGGCGCTCTCGATCTGGATCGCGGTGCCGCTGAAGCTGACCCAGTTTCGCCCGCGGGCTACGTATTCGACGGTGAAGCCCTGCGACTTCAGCCAGGTCGTAATTTTCTGGATATCGTTTTGACTCAGGCCGAAACGGTCGGCCCACTGCTCCGGCGTCAGCCAGCGGTGATAGTTGGGCGAAGAGGGATCCTGTTGCTCCGCCAGCAGTTGATTCAATGCGCGCTGCTGGGCCAGAGTCGGGTTGGTCAACAGCATGACGCTGCCAAATCGCAGCGCCGGGTCCGCGGGCCCTTGGTCAAAGCGTGCTTGAGCCGCGCGATGGACGGTGCCGGGCAGCGTCATCGAACCGACACCGGTGACGGGACTGAGGACGCGATCGGCTTGCGCCGCATACGCGACGGCAGAAGTTACGGCAATCAACGACAGAGATATCCACACCCGGCAGATAGACATGAACGGCCCCCTGCAGCTTCCAAAATGTCGTCCCTAGCTTATACGGTTTATCCCTTGTTCGATCAAGCGAAAGGACTCGAAGGTTGTATGGGCGGAGGAAAGTTACAGTTTGCAGACATTGAAGAATCGTTACAATTGGCCGGAAATGATGATTTCCAGCGGTGACCGGAATCACGCTCGGATTCAGGAGTCTGGGCGCCGGGTACCGTATACTGCGCCAGGAAAAATGAGTCCGGATGCCGCCAAATCTCGGCTGTCTTATATCGACTGGATGCGCGGCCTGGCCTGTCTGCTGATGTTCCAGACCCACTGTTATGACTCCTGGCTGGGCGGAACTGCGAGGCAAAGCCGTTTTTTCATGGACTCGCAGTTGTTAGGAACCTTCCCCGCCCCATTGTTCCTTTTCCTCGCGGGAATATCCTTTGCCTTGGTCACGGTGAAGCTGCAGCGGAAGGGCATGTCTGCCGGGGAGATCGCGCGATCGACCATCCGCCGGGGGGCGGAAATTCTTGGCTTCGGGGTGCTGTTCCGGTTGCAAGAGTATTTGATCGCCTGGGGATGGGCTCCGAAAAGTGATCTGTTCCGCGTGGATATTCTAAATACGATCGGCGTGTCGATGATGCTGATGGGGGCGATGTGCTGGGGAGTTATGCTCGTGTGGGGACAGCCGCCCTCGGATGTCCGAGAAACCCAGCAATTCCAAAATGGGGGTGCCCTGGGTCTCGCCGGTTTTGCGAGACCCGGGAAAAACGCGCATCTGATTCTCGGTGCTGCTGCATTGGCGCTGCTCTTCGCCCTTCTCACGCCTCTTCTCTGGACTACATGGGCGCCGCGCTGGCTGCCGTGGCCGATCGAGTCGTACATCAACGGGGTGCACAATCTTGGCACGCCGCAGGCGTGGCTGTTTCCGATTTTTCCCTGGGCTGGATTTGCGTTTGCCGGGCTGGCGGTGGGATTCGTATTGCAGTCGGATTGGGCGAAGCTTCGGGGGCCGTGGGTGTTCGCGATTGTGGGCGCTGCCGGACTCGCGCTGGTCGAGTTATCGCGCCTGCTGGACCGGCTGAGTTTCCAGCTTTATCCCGTGTACGACTACTGGCATACCAGTCCGAATTTCTTTTTGATTCGCGTGGGCATGTTGTTGATGATCGCGGCCGCCAGCGATGCGTGGTGCCGTTGGGGTGCAGGCGAACGGGGATTCAGCCCGCTGATCCAGCTGGGGCAGGCGTCGCTGGTGGTTTATTGGGTGCACATTGAATTTGTATACGGCAGGGTTTCGATCCTCAAGAAACATTCACAGGGGATTGGCGGAGCGACCGTGGGATTGATGATCATTTTTCTGGCTATGCTCGCGTTGGCGTATGTGCGAACGCACATGAAGGGGTGGACAGCTGCGTTTCGTCCCGGCGGGACGAGGGACAATAGCCCGCCAGTTTCACTGGCGGGAACGCGGCGAGATTCTGAACGGGGCGTGCCGGAGGTACGCCTGAAATGAAAAAAGCAAACCAACTGCTGGTTCTCAGGCGTCCCTCCGGGACGCGGTTCAAAACTCCACGTGCGACCCGGCGTTGAAACGCCGACTATTGCCACTTGTCACTCCGTGACATCGTGCCCGGTCAAAGTGACCGGGTAACAATCATTCCGTCTCACGAATTCCACGACTTCGCGTTCGGCCCAGCGGCCATCGTAGCCGTCGCCGTCCGGCGCTCCGACGAACGCGCAATGACCGCCGTCAGCAGTTTCGATAAACGTGATGTTCGGGTTGGCCGATATCTTTTCGCGGGTCTCGGGACGAATGCGGATGAAAGGGTCATTAGCCGCGTGGATGATCAGGGCGGGAACCGCGATTGTGTCGACAACATTCGCGGCCGCAGCGCGCGCATAATAATCGTCGGCGCCGGCGAATCCGCAATAGTAGGCGGTTACGCGATCATCGAATAAACGCAGGCTGCTGATGCCGCGCAGGCGCGAAAGATCGAAACAGTCAGGGAAGTAGCGCGCCTTCAGCCGCATTCTCCGAAACAATTGCAGCAGAAAATACCATTCGTAAATGCGATTGGCAGGTTCATGCAGCGCGTCGGCCGAAACGGCAAGGTCCAGGGCCGGGCAGACCGCCCCGACCGCTTTGAATTCTTTCGGCGCATTCGTACCCCATTCCCCAGCACACTTCAGAACGAGATTTCCTCCCATCGAAAATCCGATCAGGGCGAAGCGGGAGAGCTGGTCGCTCTCCACAATCGATCGCGCCACGGTGGCAACATCGGCCGACAGGCTCGAGTTATAGAGAACGGGCGCGCAGTGGTCCATTCCGCCGCAATTGCGCTGGTTCATGAGGACAACATTCATGCCGGAGGCCAGCCCATTCCGCGCGACCCCCAGCATGTACTGGGATTCGGAGGAGCCTTCAAGGCCGTGAACGGCGATGATCGTTTGCGCTTCGGACTTATTCTTCTGCCAATAGCACCAGCAGCGAAGCTTCACTCCCGCGGCCACTTCGATCTGGCGCTCCTCAGGCGGCGGCAGCTGGATTCTGCGTGGAATGAGAAAACTGGCGATGGTCTGAACGTGTCCGCCGCGAAGCCAAGGGCGCGCCCGGAAGGCCGTAGCGCTGGCGCGTCGCCGGTTGTCGTGCTGCGAATCGATTTGCGAACTCCCCACAAATTGATTCTAATATCGAGGGGAGCCGCGCATGCCTATCTTTGAATACATCTGCAAGGAATGCCACCATCAGTTCGAGGCGCTCGTCTATGGCAAGGAAAAAGCCGAGTGCCCGAAATGCCATACCAAGAAGCTGGAGCCGCAGCTTTCGGTATTCGCAGTGTCGGCGAAGAGTTCATCAGGATCGACTGCACCGAGTGGGGCTTGCGGCAGTTGCGGCGATCCTCGGGGGCCGGGTGCGTGCTCGATGCGAGATATGAATTGAGGCGTTTTAGCGGGCGCCTCATCCCGCTGCTGAAATCCCGAGCAACGCGAGGGTCCCACATCCCCACTCAAGCCAAAATCGGGCTTGAGTGGGCCACTCAGACTCTCGCCCTACAGCAGCTTCGCAATCGTCTTGATGTCGATGTGCTCGTTATAGCGGTCGTGATGGCGAACCCATGCCATGGGATAAGGCTTGATACCTGTTTCGTCGCGTCCCTTGGCCGTCAGGTCGAGCCAGTTGTAAGTTGGCAGCAGAATGTCGAGGCCGCGCGCATAACTGGAATAGGTGTGGAATATCTCGCCATCCTTGTTGAAGAACACGCTGGCACCCGGCGCTTCTTCGCCGGTAGAGCCCGAGGTCCCGTAGTTGTAGAGTTTCTTGCCGCTCACGATTTCCTCTTTCGAATAGGAAACCCCAAAGTCATGATTGAAATCTGTTCCGTGAGATGAGACCCAGGGAAAGCGCCATCTCATGCGCTTCTTGAAGGCTTCGATTTCGGGCAGCGTGGCGCGCGAGATGGCGGTGAAGGCAGTATCGCGCTGGGCGAGATGCACGACCGAGCCGTCGAACGAGTCAGCCAGGAACGAGCAACTGGGGCATCCCTCTTTCCAGCCGGGGCCGAACATGAAGTGATAGATGATCAGCTGGGATTTCCCGTTGAAAAGGTCAGGCAGGCCGACCGTTCCCCGCGGGCCTTCGAAGAGGTAGTTCTTTTCGATTTTTTCCCAGGGCATTTCGCGCCGCTGACGGCTCAATTCGTCCCGCAGGCGCGTGAATTCTTTTTCTTTGGCCAGCAGTTGTTTCCGTGCGGCCAGCCATTCTGCGGGAGATGCGATTTTTGCTTCTGCTTTCTCAGACGTTGCGGTTGACATGCTCACGACTCCTTTTTCGATTCACCTTTTTTCTTGCGAAGAATTCTTGCGATGAGCGCGGCCACTCCACCGGTCGAAACGACGCAGCCGATAACCACTCCGGCGCTGGCCATACATGCTGGACACATAATTGACTCCTTACTTCGTCGCCCGCTCTGCGCGCGCTTTGATGAGCGAATTGATCTTGGTCCATCCTTGGTTCACGCCGCGGCGGTGCTCTTCGTGAATGAGGCCGAACGCCTTGTGATGAAACTTGATCAGCGTGCTGCCACCTCCCTCATCGCTGAGGCGGTATTGCAGGTTGGAGACGACGCCATACGACATGAACAGTGGCCCCGTGATCTCGAGCAGAGTCGGACGCTTGATGGCCTGCACGTGTCCCCAGAAGTGGCCGTTGTTGTTGCCCAGATCGCGGAACCAGCGGCCACCGGGCCAGGCTTCGAGCTTCATCGGCATTTTGGCCTCGGGAGTCTCGTTTTCGGGGCCGAGTTGTTCGAGCAGCGCTTCGAAAGTCTGTTCCAGGCTGGCGCGAACATGAATTTCCTGCGTGACCAGCAGCGTGCAACTCTCAATTCCAGGCATGGTTGGACTAAGACTCATGATTTCCTCCTGTAGTGCTATCCAGAATTCTTGCTTTTTCCTCGGCCCGTTCTTTAATGCGAAGCAGTTGATGCGCCCACATCTTCTCGAACGTCTTGGTCCACTCATAGAGCGGACGAATCGCTTCGGCGTTGGTGCGATAAAGCATGTGCCTGCCATTGCGGCGAACGCGCACCAGGCCGACGTCGCGCAGGACTTTGAGATGCTTTGAGACCGACGGCTGCTCGAGCTTGAGCCGGATCACCAGATCGCCAACCGGGAGCTCGCCCGCCGCAAGATAATCGAGGATCTCGCGGCGACGGGGTTCGGCCACAGCGTTGAATGCATCGGAAGTAGTGGCCGCTCGGGGCATGGAATTAATATATTCCTATATAGGAATATGTCAAGCGAATAAATTCGCGCTGCTAAACTGCGTATATGCGCGTGAAAATTCTTGGCTCGGCTGCGGGCGGCGGATTCCCCCAGTGGAACTGCGCTTGTCCGAACTGCCGCGCTGTTCGGGCGGGAACATTCCAGGGAAACGCGAGGACGCAGGCGCAAGTGGCGATCAGCGCGGATGGTCGCGAATGGTTTCTGCTGGGCGCATCGCCCGATTTACGAGCGCAGATTGAAGCCACGCCCGAGCTTCAGCCACAAGGCGAGGGCACGCGGCAGTCGCCGATTTCGGGCGCTGTCCTGCTAAACGCGGATGTGGATCACGCGCTGGGGCTACTTCTGCTGCGCGAGTTACAGCCGCTTCATGTCTACGCGACGGAATCGGTGCAGCGCATTTTGACTGAAGACAATTCGATGTTCGGCATGCTGCAGCGCGTGCCCGGCCAGCTGACGTGGACTACGTTCGCGCCGCGAAAAGTCTTCAGTCCTGCTGCCAAAGTTTGTCACTCCGACCCTGAGCGGGCCGAAGACAAGGCCGCTTCTGCGATCCCCTGCCGCGCGATTCCCCTCGGCGAACATTTTCCCGCCTATGTGTCGGACGAGCGGCGGGTGGAGCTGTCGTCCGGCGAGGCTTCGCTTGGCCTTGTCGTCGAGTCGGGCTCGGGCAGGCGCCTCGGATACATGCCCGCTGTCCCACAGATTACCGAGGAACTCCTGCGTGAATTCGAATCCGTCAACGTGCTTCTGATGGATGGCACTTTCTGGAGCGATGACGAACTCATCCGCCTGCATGGCTCGAGCCAGACTGCGCTTCAGATGGGCCACGTGCCCGTTTCTAGTCCCGATGGAAGCCTGCGCCGGTTGGCTCATCTGCGGCGTCCACGTAAAATCTATATCCACGTGAATAACACGAATCCCATGCTGAATGAGGCTGGTCCGGAGTATCGCGATGTGCGCGAGGCCGGATGGGAGATCGCGGAGGATGGATGGCAGTTCGAACTCTAGAACCCGCCGCAGAGCCGAGACTGCTCTCGTTCGACGAACTGCGCGCCGCGCTGCGGGCTGTGGGAGAGGAGCGATATCACCACAAACATCCCTTCCACCTGTTGATGCATGAGGGCCGCCTCAGCCGCGGACAGCTGCAGGCATGGGCGCTGAATCGCTACTACTACCAGAGTATTATTCCGATCAAGGACTCGATCATCCTTTCGCGCGGGCCGGATCCGGCATTCCGCCGCGCTTGGCGCAAACGCGTGATCGATCACGATGGCGACGCGGCCAGCGAAGGCGGCATCAAACGATGGTTGAAATTGGCGGAGGCGACGGGATTGAATGTCGATCAGGTGCGCGCTGGAGCCGGAATTCTTCCGGCGACTCGTTTCGCCGTGAATGAATATCTGAATATTGTTCGGAACCGCAGTCTTCTGGAAGCGGTGGCTTCGTCGTTGACCGAGCTTTTTTCGCGCGACCTGATTTCGCTGCGCATGGAAAAGCTGCGGCAACACTATCCGTGGCTCGCGGGCGGATTGGACTATTTCCAGGCGCGGCTGACGCAGGCTCCTGAAGATGCGCAGTTCGCCATCGACTATGTTTATGAAAATGCGCAAACACGCGCGGAGCAGGAGCTTGCTATCCAGGCCCTGCGCGATAAGTGCGACATTCTATGGGCGCAGCTCGACGCGCTCTACTTCGCTTACGTCCAGCCGGGTTGGCCGCCTCCGGGCGCGCTTCGCATCGAGGAGAAGTGATGGCACCCCCTGCAGATGAGAGCCAGCCGCGCCTGGCCGCCGGATGTCGCTGGGGCGGCACGGAAGAGAATCGCGTCATCTTGTTTCCTGAGGGCGCCATCAAATTGCAGGGCACCGGACGCCAGATACTGGAGCGCTGCGATGGCCAGCGCACCTTCGGCGAGATCATCGCCGAGTTGCAGAAGGAATTCGGAAAGACCGATCCGGAGAAAATTCGCGCGGATATCAGCACGTTTCTGGAGCAGTTGCAGCGGAAGAGAATTGTGGACTACTGAATCGGATTGAGAAATTGAGTAATTTGGTAATTGAGTAATTGAAACTCGTCAATGCTGATCCGGCCGCTCAATTCCTGAAATTACACAATTACTCAATTCCCCAATTACCCAATGGTTTCCAATCCCCTCGCCCTGATCGCCGAAGTGACCCACCGCTGCCCGCTGCACTGCGTGTACTGCTCGAATCCTGTGCAGATGGCTGGAACTCAGGCGGAGCTGTCGACCGAGCAGTGGACGAGCGTGTTCCGACAGGCGGGCAAACTCGGCATGCTGCACGCGCACTTCACCGGCGGCGAACCGCTGGCGAGGACAGATCTTACCGAACTGATCGCAGCCGCGCGGGCGGCGGGCCTGTACACCAATCTCATCACCTCAGGCCTTGGATTGAACGAGACACGATTGCAGGGTTTGGTGAACGCCGGCCTCGATCACATCCAGATTAGTTTTCAGGATTCGGACGAAGACGCGGCCAACTGGATCGCCGGGGCCAAGGCGCATGCCCACAAGATCGAGCTTTCGCGCCACATACGGAAACATAAGATTGCTTTCACCGTGAATCTGGTCGTGCATCGCCAGAATCTCGATCATCTCGAAGAGATGATCGCCTTCATCGAGCAATTGAATCCCGAACGGGTCGAGATCGCGCACACGCAATATTACGGCTGGGCGCTGGCGAATCGCGCGGCGCTGATGCCGACGCGCGAACAGGTGGAGCGAGCGGTCGCCATTGTCGCCGCAGCCGAGAAACGCCTTGCAGGAAAGATTCGGATCGATTCGGTTGTTCCCGATTACTATGCGCAGTATCCCAAAGCCTGCATGGGTGGATGGGGGCGAAAATTGATGCTCATCAATCCGGCAGGCAAGGTTCTGCCATGCCATGCGGCCGAAGTGCTACCGGGACTATCGTTCGAAAACGTGCGCGAGAAATCGCTCGAGTGGATCTGGCAGGAATCCGATTCGTTCCGGCGCTTTCGCGGCGAAGAGTGGATGCCGGAGCCGTGCCGCAGCTGTGATCGCCGCGCGGAAGACTTCGGCGGCTGCCGCTGTCAGGCTTTTCTGCTGGCGGGGAATGCTTCGGTGACCGATCCGGCGTGCTCGCTGGCTCCAGCGCACTCTATCGTGCAGACTGCAGTGCGAGAAGCAAACGCGAATGGCAATAAGGCACAAGCATCGACCGCGCAGTCATTTGTTCAGCTTCAGAAGCTGACGGCAGACCTTTGGCGTTATCGCACAAATCCGGAGTGAGCGGAGTGCAGTTTTTCTCAGCGCTCTCGGTTTCTCTCTGCGATCTCGGTGGTCAAAATCTTTAACCGCTGAGGAGCGCTGAGATTTCGCAGAGGTCGCCGAGAAAATCCGTAAAAATCCGTGTTGATCCGTGGCAAGATTTTTACCATCTCACGCCGATCGTGATCGGGCGCAGATCGGTCGTTGTCCCATCGCCTTTGCCGTGCAGGTACCGGAATTCGACATAGAAGTCCAGGTTCGGCCGGATTTTGCGGGTGATGCCACCGCCGAAGTTTTCGCCAAATTGATTCATGCCCGAGCTCAGGAAATTGCCATTCACAGGCAGGCTGCCCGCATAACAGGTTCCCCACCAGGTGAAAAATCCGCCGCAGGCGGAGCCGGGAATAGCGGTCGAGGAGTCGAGCTTTCCCGAGCGGCGATAGTATGCGCCGCCGAAAACGATGTATCCCCCCCAGTTTGGCGAGACCGGAATATTGATGATGGGGTCGAAAAGGAAACTGTAAACGTGGCTGGTTGCGCTTGGAGCTTGCGCAAGTTCAAGCGTCTGATTGCGCAGGGGCAGGTTGTCGAATTGGAAGTCGGCGCGCAGACCGAAGTACTTGCTGAAATTGCGGGCGACTCCGGCGGCCCCGACGCCACCTCCGCCGCGCACGAAGTCCTTGGTGGCACCGTTCGTCAGGCTGGCCCCCCCACCTACATTGAAGCTCCAATTCTTGTATTCGCGAACTTTGATCTTTCGGGTGGTTTCCTCCTGCGAGGCTTCCTGGCCGCTGGGTTGCTGCTCTTGTTGCTGCTGTGCTTGAGTGGGCTGAGTTGCCGCGGGCTGCGTTTGCTGCGCATGGAGTGCGGAAACTGGAGCAAGGGAAACTATAAGGACGGCCGAAAAAAACGTGTTCAAGCCTGGGACCGCTCGGAACTGTCGAATCATTCACTCTCCTCCCGCTGCCGGGCGTACTGGCGGACCGCAGCGCTCGCAATCAGATCTGGTCAACGACAGGCGCTTGTAAAAGAGCGTGTCCGCGATGCTCCCGCTAGTTTTGCATGCAGCAGGCAGGCACCATCTTATCAACTTTGATGCGAGGTCGGCGCGGACAGAGGCCCGAGGATGCTCTCTGCAGTTTGCGAGTTCGCTTGACCCACGTATCATAGGACTTCGATTTTTTTGAGGGAAACGAATTCGTGAACCGGCCCACCGCGGAAACGCAAAGGACTCTTGCCCACCAGAACGGCAGCAGTGGCGTGTGTCGCGTTGCCCTGATCGGTTTTGGGACGGTAGGGCGCGCGACCGCAAAGATTCTCTGCGACAGCGATCAGAAGGCTCTTCGCCTCACGCACATCGTCAATCGCAACGTTGAGCGAAAAAAGCAGCCGTGGGTCCCGAGCGATGTTATCTGGACCGAAGATGTCGATTGGGTGCTTCGGTCAGACGTCGCCATCGTGATTGAGCTGATCGGTGGGCTGACTCCCGCCGAGCAGATCGTGCGCCGGGCGCTCGAATCGGGAAAATCTGTCGTGACCGCCAACAAGCAGCTGATTGCGCGCCACGGCCCAGAATTGCTCGAACTTGCCGCGAAACATGCATGCCATCTTGAGTTCGGAGCATCGGTTGCCGGCGGTGTACCGGTGCTGCCCGCGCTGCGCACTGGGTTGAGCGGAGATCGACTGCACGGCATTGCGGGAATCCTGAATGGGACCTGCAACTACATTCTGAGCCGGATCGAGAGCGCGCGTATTCCTTTCAGCGAGGCACTCGAAGAAGCGCAGGCGCGCGGATACGCGGAGGCAGATGCTTCGGAAGATCTCGATGGCGGCGATGCGCGGGCAAAACTGGCGATCCTCGCGCTGGCCGGATTGCACACGCGGGTCGCGCCCGAGTCGATCCGCGCGCGGACGATTCGCGC
>Ga0335081_10016916_pt1 | contig 11814 bp, 9 predicted proteins | sample Lox_Sample_35_FD_206713 | JGI IMG/M metagenome (GOLD analysis project Ga0335081, IMG submission 206713) | Soil microbial communities from Loxahatchee National Wildlife Refuge, Florida, United States - Lox_Sample_3.5 | ecosystem: Environmental > Terrestrial > Soil > Wetlands | place: USA: Florida... | reverse complement strand
GGGCAACTGGTTGGGCAGGTCCATGGAAACCTTCAGGCCCTCGAACTTCGTGCCGAACGCGGTCCCCATCCAATGCCGGGTGTAGTGCTCGATGGTGCGCGGGGTCGCCGCCTCCGCCCAATCAATCCGCGCCCGCACCCCGGGAATGAAGCGCTCGAGGCAGGCGATGGACTCTTCGATCACGCGCCGCTTCTCCCGCTCGTACTCTTCCGCGGACAGCCGGTTCCAGTCCTCGTACCGGGCGTTGAGCGAGCAGACCACGGTGTAGCGGCCGGTACCCGGGCGCGTCTCGGGATAATAGACCGAGAAGGTCCGGCTGGTGGTGTTAAAGTCGACCAGCTCGCTGCTGCGGAAGGCGGTCGCGTCGGAGACAAAGATCAGATCGCCGATGTGGGGGATCGACTCGCCCTGGCGGATGCCGAGGTAGACCTGACAGGAGCTGGTGTTGATGCGCACAGACCGGGCCTCCGCCGTGAATTCCGGCGCGAAATGCTCCGCCCCCGCCAGCTTGAAGATCGTGCCCTTCAGGTTGGCGTTCGAGAGCACCGCATCGCAGCGGATGGTGCGGCCGCCGGCGACCACGCCGCTGACCCGCCGGCCGGCCGCCGACGCGTCCACGACCACCTTTTCGACCATCACGTGCTTGCGGAGCTCGACGCCATTGCGCACGAGTTCCGCGGTCATCTTCTTGATAAGCAGGTCGGTGCCGCCACGGAAGGTGTACACGCCCTTGCTCATGAAATTGGAGAAGACGATGCCGTAGGTGATCGCCGGGTCCTCGAGCGTGGAGCCGTTGGCGTAGGCGATCGGCTCCATCAAAAAGCGTTTCACATCGTCCCGGCCGGGGAAGTAGCGCTCGAGCATCTCGCCGGTGGTCTCCGGGTTGTGGTCGTAGAAATTCATCGCCCGAAGATCGGCGAAGAACCGCTCCACGGTCTCCGCGGGGATCCGGAAGCGCTCGATGAGCAGGCGCGTGAAGTCCGTGCGGTCGAAGGTGGTCGTCAGGTCGAACTGCGGGTTGACGAAGCGGATGCCCTTGAGCTGGACGATGGCGTCGGCGATCTCCTGCGACCAGTACTTGCGGGCCGACTTGATCATACCGATGGGGAAGCCGTGCAGCGAGATGTCGAAGATGTGCCCGCCCTTGCGCGTAAACCAGGTGGCGAGGCCGCCAAACTGGTAGTGATGCTCAAGCAGGAGGACTTTGTGGCCGCACTTGGCGAGGCAGTTGGCGCCGGTCAGGCCGGCCAGACCGCTGCCGATCACGACGACGTCGTAGTGGTCGCCGACTCCTTTGAGCCAATCGTAGGCCATGAAGCGATTCACTAAGCACGACCGCTTCCGACGGGGCAACTGGGAATTTCCCGCGGCGATGGCGAATCCCGCGCAAGTCCGCGGGTGCGACCGAGCAAGGGCCCGGTGGGTCCGCCCCTCAACTCGTTGCGCCCGAACCCCGGGCGGGCGTTCCTCGCGCGGACTCTGGCGGATCCGCCCGGAGTGCGGGCGCCATCGCTTGCTGGGGTGGATTCCGTTTTCCTGCCGGCAGTGCAGGGCGCTCCCCTGGTCGCCACCGCTCGGGGTTGGCGGCGACCTTCGGCACCGGCCAAGCTCGGGCCCTACCCGCCGTCAGCCCCCGGCCCCCGGCTGGAGGATGTGGCGGTTCGCCATCGTGATGCCGCTGAGCATCGCGCCGACAATGCCGAGCAGCCCCTGGTCGGTGCCGCACAAGTACAAGTTCTTCACGGCGGTGCGCCCGTCGCGAATCTTTTCCGGCGCGCCATAGACCGCACCCTGCACGTGGCCGGTGAATCGCGTGATCGTGCGCGGCGTGAAGATGTCGCTGGCGACGGTCGCGGCCGCGAGGGTTTCCGGCGACACCAGCGGCAGGAACCGGCAGGCGCTGCGCGTCGCCTCGCCGAGCCAGCGGGCTTTGTCGGCGCGGTATTGTTCCTCCGGCAGGTGCGCCCACAGGTCGTAGTTCGCCAGACAGGTGATCCGCAACTGGCCTTCCGGCAGCTCCCGGCCGCCGAAATCGAAGTTGTTCGGCAGGCAGACGACGCCGCTGCGCGTGTCCACCTGGCCCGCGGGCCGGGCGTAGGTGAAATGGGTCGAGTCGTTGAAAAAGACGATGGTATCGCTCCCCCACCCCAATTCCCGCGGCTGCGGTTTCAGCACGCGGATGCTCTCGATGAACGACAGCCGGTTCGACGCATCTTCCGCGGGCACAAGCCGGCCGTCGTGCCTCGGGCCGGCCAGCAACTGGCGCGTTTCGAGCGCGCCGATCGAGGAGATCACATGGGCCGCTGAGATTTCCTCGCCGCTGTCGAGCCGCAGGCCCGTGGCGCGGCCGTCCCGCTCGAGGATCCGCTCCACGCCGCAGTTCATGCGCCGTTCGCCGCCGGCAGCACGGTATTTCTCCAGCAGCACCCGGATCACCTGGCGCACGCCGTCAAAGGGCCGCGCGAGGCCTTCGCGGAAAACGGCTTTGAACAGGATCCCGAATTGGGTGAAATCCACGTCGTTCGCCTCGGCGCTGCCGTAGTACAGGAGCGGACAAAGCAGCATGTCCTCGAGCAGCGGATCTGTAAGGTGGCGCCGGACCACGGCGCGGGCCGAGAAAGCCGGCGCGCCCAGGTCCATGCCATCATAGGTTCCCGCGAGCGCGGTCAGCCGGCGAAAGCCGTCAATCTGGGTCGGAAATTTCGCCGCAATCTCGCCTTCCAGCACCGCGAAGTCGTTGGTGAAGCGCAGCGCGATCTCGCCGCGTGCGCCGAAGGCGATGCGCGACTGCTTCTGCGGGCAGAGTCCGAACTCGTCGCGGTCGATCCGGAGCTGGCGCAGGATTTTGCCGAGGGGCGTGCCTTTCACGCCCGGCGCCACGTAATTGGTCATGGCGTGCAGCCCGACGTCGTAGTTTCGCCCCCCCAGGCGGTAGAAGCTGTTCAGGCCGCCCGGCGCATAATGCCGTTCGAAAATGCAGACGCGCCGGCCAAAATGCGCCAGGCGGATGCCGGCGGCCAGGCCGGACATGCCGGCGCCGATGATGGCGACGTCGTAGTGCGGGGCAGGAGTCACGGGAGATGAAGCAGCACGCGGGCCGCGCCGGGCCGCGGCCGCGATTACTCACAGCCGGGGCCGGTCGGCGGTCAAGCGAGGAGCGGAGGCACCGCGCGCCACGACGCCGGCAGCATCAAGTCCGAGACGGTTCTCCAATTTCCCTCGCCGGGAGGCCGAGGCTCTCGCCGAGTCGATTTCGCAGATGCCGGGACACGTTCGGCGAACACGGAGGTCCGCCCTCCCAGCACGGGATTCTTCGCTGCGCCCAGAATGAAAAATTCCGGACCGACGGCGTGTGAAAACCCGCCTACGGCTTCGCTCCGAGCGCGTTGAATTTCGGCGTCAGGTACTCCGCGCAACTGTCGAGGGACGCCAGCTGGATGTAATCCGCCTCCGGCACCTCGATGCCGTACCGCTTCCGCAGCTCCATGACGATGTCGAGGAAATCCATGGAATCGAGTTGGAGCTGGTCGCGCAGGCGCACCTCCGGCTTCAGATGGCCGAGATCCTCGTCCGGCGCGATGTCGGCGATGATTTCGACGACCAGCTTTTGGCATTCTTCTTTGGTCATAGGAAGGCGCGCGGTCAGGCCGGGCAGCGCGTGATGATGAGAGCAGAATTGATTCCAAGCATACCAAACGAGTTGTTCAGAATTGCGTCAACCCGTTTTGCCTTTTTCGCCTCGTTGAGCACGAGGCCGGGGACGTCGCACTGGGGATCCAACTCGTCAACGTTGATGGTCGGATGCACCATGAGATCGTCAAAGGCCGGCAGATTGCCGGCCAATTCCAGCGCCCCGGCCGCGCCCATGGCGTGGCCGATGAAGCTCTTCGTATTGTTGATGCGCACGTCGGGACAGCCGGCGAACACCTCTGCGATGGCCTGGCATTCCTGGATGTCGCCCTGGGGTGTGGCGGTGGCGTGGGTGTTGACGATGTCGATGTCGGCGGGCGCGAGGCCGGCGTGGGCGATGGCCTTGCGGATGCACTCGGCCTGGCGCTGTGCGTTCGGCAGCACATAGTCGGTGGCGTCGGAATTGACGCAGTAGCCGCGCACCTCGCCGTAAATTCTGGCGCCCCGCGCCCGGGCGTCCTCGAGGCGCTCCAGCGTATAGATGCAGCCGCCCTCGCTCACCACGATGCCGTTGCGCTTCAGGTCGAACGGCCGGCTGGCCTTGGTGGGATCGGGATGGGAGGCGAGCGCGCCCTGGCTCTTGAACGCGGCGAAAATGCCAAAGGTCTGGATGGCCTCGCTCACGCCACCGGCAAAGGCCAAATCGACCTCGCCGAGGCGCAGCATCTGCGCCGCATGGATGAGTCCCAGGTTGCCCGCCGCGCACGCGGCGCCGAGGGTGTAGGCGGGGCCGGTGACGCCGAGATTGAGCGAGACCTCGCCCGCGGGATTGTTGGCCACCGTGCGCGGATTGTGGTGATGCGTCCAGAACCGCGTGTCGTACTTGAACAGCGAGATGTTGTAGATCTCGTTCTCGGTCTCGACATTGCCATGCTCGGTGATGCCGAGGTAGATGCCGGCGCGCGACTTGTCGAACGCCTCCCAGTTCAGCGCGCTGTCGGCGAGGGCCTCGCGGGCGCACAGGATGCTGATGCTACCGGCGCGCGTGCCGATGCGGACGTCCTTTTTCTTCTGGTACTTGAGCGGATCAAAGTGGCAGACGCCCGCCGGCTGGGCGCCCATGTACCGCACCTCGATCAGTTCCACGCCGGAGACGCCGGTGAGCAGATTCTGCCGGAACTCGGCCAGTGTGTTGCCATTGGGCGCGGTGAGGCCCAGTCCGGTGATGACGATGCGGGAATCCTTCATGCGATGGCTCGGATGGAATTTCAGGCGCGCCCAGTCCGGTGCGCAAGAGAGTTTTGCCTAGCCATCGCTCGGGGAAAATCAATACAAGTCTCGTCCGATGAATGTTCTCGTTGTTGGCGGCGCCGGCTACATTGGCAGCCATTGCGTGCGGCAGCTCACGGCCGCCGGTCATCGGCCCGTGGTGATCGACAACCTCGTCTACGGTCACCGCCGGTCTCTGGCGCCGCCCGTGCCCTTCTACGGGGCGGGCATCGGCGACGAGCCGGCGGTGCGCACGGTCCTCGCGAAGGAGAAGATCGGCCTGGTGATGCACTTCGCCGCGTACTGCTACGTGGGCGAATCCGTCCAGGCGCCGCTGAAATATTACCTGAACAATGTAGCCGCCACCCTCCACCTGCTCCAGGCCATGCGCGACGAGGGTGTGACAAAATTCGTGTTCTCCTCGACCTGCGCGACCTATGGCGTCCCCGTGGCCCTGCCGCTCGTCGAGACCATGCCGCAGCAACCGATCAATCCGTATGGCCAGACCAAGCTGGACGTGGAGAACGCCCTCAAGGCCCTGGCGCAAGCCGATGGAATGAGCTTCGCGGCCTTCCGTTATTTCAACGCCGCCGGCGCCGCCGAGGACGGCACGATCGGCGAAGACCACGATCCTGAGACACACCTCATTCCGCTCGCCATCGACGCCGCGCTCGGCCGGCGTCCGCACCTGCAGCTCTTCGGCACCGATTACCCCACGCCGGACGGCACCTGCCTGCGCGATTACGTGCACGTGGACGATCTGAGCCGGGCCCACATCGCGGTGTTTGACCGGCTGGAAGCTCCGGGCACCGCGCTCTTCTACAACCTCGGCACGGGCCGGCCCTCGTCCAATCGCGAGGTCATTCGCGCGGTCGAGAAGGTCTCCGGGCGGAAGGTGCCGCTGGTCGAGGCACCGCGGCGCGCCGGCGACCCGCCCGCGCTCTACGCCGATGCCACGCGGGCGCAGCGCGAGCTCGCCTGGAAGGTCAAGTTCCCCGACGCCGAGTCGATTGTCGCCACCGCCTGGAGGTGGCACTCGACGCACCCGCGCGGCTTCGGCGACAAGCGGTAGCGCCCTCCCGCCGGCGCGATCCGGCGCCGTTCCCTGCTCCCCCGGCGCGGCAGCGGCGCTCACACCTTCAGATTCAGCGCATCGATGCGTTTGCGCAACGTCGTGCGCGTGATGCCAAGCCGCTCGGAGGCGCGCACGAGGTTGCCGCGTTCGTCCTTCAGCACGCGCTCGATCATCTCGCGTTCGAGCCGTTCCAGCACCGGCGCGGCGCCCTCGGCCTTCAGGCGGGCGTACACAAAATCGAGCGCATTCTTCAGGGTGAGCGGCGGGGGCTCCAGCGCCGCCACCGCGGCTCCGGGCGGGTGAGGCTCCCCGGTGGCCGTAGGCGGAACCGACACGGCGGGCCCTTCGACCGACACTGCGGGCATGGCGGCCGCTGCGACGACCGGCGCGGTCGGCGTCTCGGCGGAGGCCGCTTCGCGAATTTCCGGCGGCAGATCCTTGAGCAGGATCGCGTCACCCTGCGCGATCACGGCGCTGCGGTAGATGACGTTCTCGAGTTCGCGCACGTTGCCCGGCCAACGGTGCCGCAGCAGCACGGCCCGCGCCTCGGCCGACACGCGCGTCACGCGCGTCTTTTTCTGTTTTTGCAGCGTCTGCAGCACGTAATCGACGATCTGCGGGATGTCCTCCGGGCGTTCGCGCAGCGGCGGCATGCGGATGCGCACGACGTTGAGACGATAGTAGAGATCCTCGCGGAAGGCGCGACTTTTCACGATCGCCTCCAGATCTTTGTTGGTCGCGGCGATCACGCGCACGTCGACCCGGATGGTTTCGACGCCGCCCACGCGCTGGATCTCCCCGTCCTGGAGCACGCGCAGGATCTTCGTCTGCGTGGCCAGCGCCATGTCGCCGATCTCGTCGAGGAAGATGGTGCCGCCGTCACACAGCTCGAACTTGCCGATGCGCTGGCCGGTCGCGCCAGTGAACGAGCCCTTCTCGTGGCCGAACAGCTCGCTCTCGATGAGGTTCTCGGGAATGGCTGCGCAGTTGACGGCGATGAAGGGTTTGCCGGCACGATGGCTGTGCTGATAGATGCTTCGCGCCACCAGTTCCTTGCCCGTGCCGCTCTCGCCGGTGATCATCACCGTGACGTCGCTCGCGGTGACCTGGCCGATGGTCTTGAATACCTCCTGCATGGCTGCGGAGCTGCCCACAATACCCTCCTTGTAGTCCTCCGTGTTCAGGATCGGCCTGTAATCGCCGGCGGCGTGCAGATCGGCGTGGGTCTTGAGCGCGTGCTCCGCCAGGGCCAGCACCTTCTGCGGATCGAACGGCTTCATGATGTAGTCAAACGCCCCGTATTTCATCGCTTCGATGGCCGTCTGCGCCGTGCCGAAGGCGGTCATCAGGATCACGAGCTGGCGCGGATTGACCGAGCGGATGTGCTGCAGCGCTTCGATGCCGCCCATGCCGGCGAGCCGCACATCGAGGAAGATGACGTCCGGGGGGCTGGCCTTGACCGCGGCGATGCCCTCCTCGCCGCTGGCGGCAGCCGTCACGGCGTAGTTGCGTGACGACAGCACCCGCGCGAGCGAGTAGCGGATCTCGGTATCGTCGTCGATGACGAGGATGGTGGGCCGGGCGGCGGTCATGGCGAAATTGCGGGGAACAAATGTGGGCGGCGCTTATCGATTAGCGTTTCGCCCGAAAGGGGCCTTACTAGAACAAATGCTTGGGTGGTCAATTAACTTGTGCCGGGTCTTCGGCATCCGCCTGGCCGTGCATTTCAGCTTTCTCCTGCTGCTGGCCTACGTCGTGTGGGACGGCTGGCGGGAGGATGGCTGGCTGGGGGCGGCGTGGAGCACCGCTGCGGTGGTGCTGCTGTTCGCGTGCATCGTGCTGCACGAGCTGGGACATTCGCTGACCGCCCGCCGGTTCGGCATCGTTGTGCCGCGCATCCTCCTCTTGCCCATCGGCGGCATGGCGGAATTCTCGGCGATCCCGCGCCAGCCGCGCCGTGAACTCCTGATCACCCTGGCCGGCCCGGCGGTTAATTTTGCCTTCGTGCTCGGCATGGGGCCCTTCCTGCCCCTGTCGCGCCTCGCGGCCAACGGGGAAGTGCCGCTCACCCTGATGGGGCTGGCTCTGGAGATCTGGCTCATGAATCTGGTCATGGGCTGTTTCAATTTGTTGCCGGTCTTCCCGATGGATGGCGGTCGCATTCTGCGGGCCCTGCTCGCCACGCGCTGGCCTTACCTCAAGGCGACCTTCTGGGCCGCTTCGGTCGGGAAGGTGCTCGCCATCATCGGCATCGCGGTCATGGCCTTCATCGTGCACAATCCTCTCGGCGCCATTCTCTTCGCCTTCATCTTCATCGCCGGCGACCTGGAATACCGCATGATCAAGCGCCGGGAGGAGGAGAACGCGCAGTGGGAGATGCTCATCCGCCGCCTGTACGGCGATGCGAAAGACGACGGCCGCAGCGTGACGGTCAACCTGCTGCACGGGCCGAACTGATTGCCTGGCGCGGTGAGGGTTTTCGCTGCCGGCCGGGCTAGATCGCGACCCGCTTCCCCCTGGCTGCGGCTTCGTAGATCGCGGACAGAATCTGAATATCCCGTCGGCCCAGCTCACCCGGCACGGGCGTCGCCCGCCCGGTGAGAATGCAGTCCGCGAAGTCGTCCATCTGCCGGGCCTGCTGGTTGACGGCCGGCTCAAAATGGAGCGGCCCGCGACTGGTCGCGGCCCGGATGCCCTGGTACGAGAAGGCGTTCTCCGGGAAATCGATCCAGCCGTGCGGGCCCTCCGCGCGAAAGTGGTTGGCGTTGCGTGCAAAACTCGACGCTCCCTCGCAGATCGCCCCACCGGGGAATAGCATCGTCCAGCGCATCGATTCCTCAACGTCCTTGAAGAAATCGGGTCGCGTTTTGGGCTCCTCGTGCGCGATCACCGCAAGCGGCGTGGCGCCGGCGGCCATGCAGGCGGCGTGGATCACGTAAATCCCGAGGTCCATCATCGGCCCGCCACCCGCGAGTCGTTTCTCCGCCCGCCATTGTTTCCCGTACATCACGAAGCTGAATTCGCCGTTCATCCGCGTCAACGGACCGAAGCCGGGATCGGCGGCCAGCCGCATCAGCTCCTGATGGTACGGATCGAAGTGGAGCCGGTAGCCGATGGAGAGTTTCACCCCGGCATCGCGACAGGCCGCGATCATGGCATCGCAGTCCGCCACCGAGCAGGCCATGGGCTTCTCGGAGATGACATGTTTGCCGGCTTTCGCGGCGCGGATCGCGAACGGGGAGTGGAGCGCCGGCGGTGTCACCACGTAGACGATGTCGATGTCGGGATTCTCGGCGATCCGCTCGAGGTTGTCGTAATTGTACAGATTCTTCTTCGGCAGGCCGTATCGGTGAGCCCAGCGGGCGGCTTTGTCCGGCGAGCCGCTGATCACGCCGGTCAGCCGGCAGAGCCTGGTTTCCTGCAAGGCGGGTGCCAGTTCGTTCGTGGCGTACGAACCGAGCCCCAGCAGCGCGACGCCGAGCTGGCGCGCCTTCGCAGGGGGCGGGCCTTCAGCACGCGCGGCGGGGCGCAGCAGGGAGCCGCCGGCAACTGCGAGCGAGCCGAGCGAAGTGAGCCGAATGAAATCCCGCCGGGACGGTGCGTGAGGCATGGGCGGATCTTGCCCGGCTGCGGCCGATTCTCAAGCCGCGATGGCAGAACCTTGGAACCCGCAGCGCCGCGACGGCTTTCCACCGGATCGCAGTTCCGCACGGCGCGATCCGGCTTCGCCTGTCAGGCGCCCGGCCACCTTTCCGCGCCGGCCGTTTTCCTTTCGAGGGCGCCGGGAGTAAGGTACTGGCCGACGTTGAGCTTCGAGCCTCAAAGAGCGTGGCGGACGCCGCCACCAGCACCAATTTTCCCTCCGATTTCGAGCGGCGGCATTTACCGCTCTTTCATAGGATTACCCTTGCGCTAGCGTAATTTCTGCAATTTCGTTGCACTTACCGATCTGGTACGTGACAGACGGCGTTTATCATCCCATCATACATTCCTCCCATGCATAAAGTCCTTCGCTCGGGCAAGGGCTTTACCCTTGTAGAAATCATGATTGTCGTGGTCATCATCGGCCTGCTGGCCGCGATGGCCATTCCGGCGTTTCAGAGGGTGCGGGCCAACTCACAAGACAAGACGGTTTACAACAACATGCGGGTTCTCGCGGCAGCGGCCGACGAATACTTCATGGAGTTCGGCACCGACACGGCCGCAATCACCTCGCTCGTCGGCTCCTCGGCCTATGTCAAGGCCATCAATACGGTGGCCAATGAATCCTATCCCGAGGTGTACACGCAGGCGACACCCATAATTGTGACCGGAATTGCGGGTGCGCGCACGCTGACCTTCATGCAATAAGCGGTGAACGCCCACCCCACAACCGCCGGCAGGTATTGCCGGCGGTGTTCCCGGTCTGCCGCGGGCCTTCGACAGCGGTAGGGCCGAATCTGTCCGTGCCGGCGCGGCGCGGAACCTTGACGCCGTCCTGGTGCCTCGCGCCGCGGCCGCATTCCTTGCCAAGGGGACTCACGATTTGCCTTTGCGCGGCGGCGTGTATTCTGAAAGCCGTCATGGCGCCCCTTACCCTCCCTGTCGCCTCCTTGCTCCGGGACAGATGGCGCTGTCCGCGCGGGCATGACTCATTGCAGGGTCAGTCGCCGGTTCGCGCCAGCCTGCTGTCAAGATCGCCGCCACCTGTCCTGGGCTTCCGTCGAACGATGAAACAAAGCCTGCTGGGCTGGCTGCTTTTGGTGCTGGCCGCCGGCGGCCCGAGTACGGCCGGCCAGCCCGCCCCCGCCAATCCGCCGGCGAAGCCGTGGTGGCAGTCAGGGCGCTGGGCGCCGCCTGCGCCCAACGCCAAGGCCGGGCTGCTCCCGCGAATCTCGGTTCAGGGGAACCATTTGGTGAATCCAACGGGCGCCACCATGCTTTTCCGCGGCCTGGCGGTCGCGGATCCCGACAAACTGGCGGTGCAGGGGCATTGGAACCGCGAGTTATTCGCAGCCGTGAAGGACATGGGCGCCAATCTGGTACGGCTCCCGGTGCATCCCGTCGCGTGGCGGAGCCGCACCCCGGCCGGCTACCTCGAACTGCTCGATCAAGCCGTGGATTGGTGCACGGATCTGGGCCTTTATGTGATCATCGACTGGCATTCAATCGGCAACTTGAAGAGCGGCCTGTTCCAAGCGCCCAATTACGAAACCAGCGTCGCGGAGACCCTGAATTTTTGGCGGACGATCGCCCTGCATTTTCGCGGCAACCATACCGTCGCCTTCTATGAGCTGTTCAACGAACCGACGCACTTCCGGGGAATGCTCGGCACGTTGAGTTGGACGGACTGGCGCGAATTGAACGAGGAGATGATCGGCGTAATCCGCTATTGGGACAAAGAGGTCATCCCGCTGGTGGCCGGGTTTGACTGGGCCTACGATCTCGATCCGATCCGCTACGAACCCGTGCGGGCGGAAGGCATCGGGTATGTTGCGCACCCATACGCCAGCAAGCGCACGCCACCCTGGGAGCCGAAATGGGAGGAAGACTTCGCCTTTGCGGCTGAACGCTATCCGGTGATCGCCACCGAGCTGGGCTTCGCCCTTAAGCCGGGCGACGTGGTCGACGACGAACACTACGGCAATCGCATCACGCGGTTTCTGGAGCAGCGTGGAATCAGCTGGCTCGCGTGGGTCTTCGATCCCAATTGGGGCCCGCCGCTGCTGCAGAGCTTCGATGGCTTCAAGCTCACACCGAGCGGCGAATTCTTCAAACAGGCCCTGCACCGGCCGCCGGCGCCACTCGCGGCGCCGAAGAGTGAGTAGGCGGCGCCTGCCAAGCCCGACTGGGCGATCGAT
>Ga0335081_10016913_pt1 | contig 11814 bp, 12 predicted proteins | sample Lox_Sample_35_FD_206713 | JGI IMG/M metagenome (GOLD analysis project Ga0335081, IMG submission 206713) | Soil microbial communities from Loxahatchee National Wildlife Refuge, Florida, United States - Lox_Sample_3.5 | ecosystem: Environmental > Terrestrial > Soil > Wetlands | place: USA... | reverse complement strand
CCGTTCTCCGGGCTCTCCATCCCCTATCGTGACATCGCCTTTCATGGTCTCATCCCTCGTCCAGCAACTTCGCGTTGTCCGGAGCTGCCCCGGAAGCTGGGCGGCGCCGACGCTCTAGCCACCCGTGAATGATGTAAAAGACGCAGGGGACAAAGAACAGGGTTGCCAGGGTGGCAAACAATAGCCCGCCGATCACGGCACGCCCCAAGGGCGCATTCTGCTCTCCCCCCTCGCCCAGTCCAGTGGCCATGGGGACCATGCCGATGATCATTGCCAGCGCGGTCATCACAACGGGCCGAATGCGAACGAACCCCGCCTCGACTGCCGCCTCGGCGGCGCTCTTCCCGCCCTGCATCTGTTCGCGGGCGAAAGAGACCATCAGGATGCTGTTGGCCGTCGCCACGCCCATGCACATGATGGCCCCGGTGAGCGAGGGAACGCTCAACGTGGTGTGCGTGAACAGGAGCATCCAGCAAATGCCGGCAAGCGCCCCCGGAAGAGCGGTGATGATGATGAAGGGATCCAGCCAGGACTGAAAGTTCACGACGATGAGGAGATAGGCGAGCAGGATGGCGGCCACGAGCCCCACGCCCAGGCCCCGGAACGAGGTGGCCATCGTCTCAACTTGGCCACGGATGAAGATGCGGCTGGATCGGGGCAGCTCTTGTTGGATCCCAGCCACGAGCTTGCCCACTTCTTCGGACACCGAGCCCAGATCGCGCCGAGAGACGGATGCATAGACGTTGATCATGGGCTGAACGTTGTAGTGGGAGATGGAAGCGGGGCGCGCCACCGTCGAGAACGAGGTCAGGTTGGCCAGGATCTGCGGCGAGGAATTCCTGCTGGCGACCGCGATGGGCGTGTTCTGCAAGGCCTGAACGGTATCGACGCGATATTGTGGCGTCTGGACCGCGACGTTGTAGCTGACGCCGTTCTTGGGGTCGAGCCAGAAGCTCGGAGCAGTCTGGAAACTGGAAGAGAGCGAGACGAGCAGGTTCTGGGCGATGTCGCGCGCCTCGACGCCGATTCCCTGAGCGCGCGCGCGGTCAATGTCCAGGAACAGGGTGGGAGCATCGAATGCCTGCTGAACGTGAACGTCGGCGGTACCCGGGACGCGGCGGATTCGATTGGCCAGCTTGAGTCCAATCTGGTAGTTGGCGGCCTGGTCCGGACCGATGATCTGGATGTCGATGGGAGCCGGGGTCCCGAAGTTCAGGATCTGCGTCACGATGTCCGCCGGCTGGAAGAAGATCTGGACGCCGGGATACTCGTGTGGCAAGCGGCGGCGCAGTTCCTCGATGTACTCGCTGGTGGGTCGCCGCCGATCCTCTTTGAGCTGAACCAGGATCTCGCCGTCAGCCGTCCCGATGGTACCCGAGTTGCTGTAGGTAAGGTTGATGCCGGAGTACGGCACGCCGATGTTGTCGAGAACCGTGAGGAGATCCTCCTCCGGGATGATCCGACGAATGACCTGGTTGATCTGGTCGGTGAGTCGCGCGGTTTCCTCTATGCGCAGGCCCGTGCGCGCCCGCAGGTGCATGCGGATCTGCCCCGCGTCCACGCTGGGAAAGAAGTCCCTTCCGAGCACGAGCGTCAGACCGGCAGAAAGTAGACAGAACCCGAGAAAACAGACGGCAAAGAGCCGCGCACGCTGCAGCACGACCGTCAACGCGTTCCGATAGGCGCAACGGAAGCGCTCGAAAGCGCGCTCGAAGACCTGTTGGTAGCGACGGAGCAGCCCCTCCCGTTCGCCCACGTGCTCGCTGGCGCGGTATTCGTCCTCGGCGCTCAACAGGTACTTCGCCAGGGTCGGGACGATGGTGCGCGACCAGGCATAGGATGCCAGCATGGCGAAGCTCACCGCTTCCGCCAACGGAACGAACAGATACCTGGCAACTCCCGAGAGGAGGAACATCGGGATGAATACGATGCAGATGCAGAGCGTGGAGACGAAGGCCGGGACGGCGATCTGCTGGGCGCCGTCGAGAATCGCCTGCACCGTATCCTTTCCCATCGCCAGGTTGCGATTGATGTTTTCGATTTCGACGGTGGCATCGTCGACCAGGATGCCCACGGCGAGGGCCAGTCCGCCCAGCGTCATGATGTTGATGGTTTCCCCGAGGGCGCTCAGGCAAAGGATGCTGACGAGGATGGAGAGGGGAATGGAGATGGCGATGATGAGGGTGCTCTTCCAGTTGCCGAGGAAGAGCAAGATCATGACGGCGGTCAGACAGGCCGCGATCAAGGCCTCGCGGAGCACACCCTGGATCGAGGCGCGAACGAAGAGAGACTGGTCGAACAACGTGGTGACCTTCAGCCCTTCGGGCAGCGAGGGCTGGTAGTCCTTGATCGTCTGCTTCACGCGCTCGACGATGGAGAGCGTCGAGGCGTTCCCGGTCTTGTAGACGCTCATCAGGACGCCGCGCTGACCGTTCGCCATCACGACGTTGGTCTGGGGAGCAAATCCATCGCGCACGTGAGCGACATCGCGCAGGTAGATGGTGGACCCGTTGACGGTCTTGACGGGCAGGTCATTCAACTCCGCGACTGACCTCGGGCTACCGTTCATTTCCACGTTGTACTCAAACGTGCCCAGCTTGGCCGTCCCCATCGGCAGGATGAGATTCTGCGTGTTTACACTGTTGACGATGTCCACCGGGGACAGCCCCTTGGCTTGCAGCGCGACGGGATCGATGTCCACGGAGATCAGCCGCTGTTTTCCGCCGTAGGGGTACGGCATGGAAGCGCCCTGGACGGTAGCCAGTTGGGTGCGGATGAAGTTGTTGCCGTAGTCGAACAATTGCTGCTCGCTCAACCGGTCGCTGGTCAACCCGATCTGGAGGACCGGCACGGTGGACGCGGAGTAGATCATGACGAGCGGCGGAGTGGTGCCGGGTGGCAGGGCTCGCAGAAACGTTTGCGAAATCCCCGCGGTCTGCGCCAACGCCGTCTGAATGTTGGCATTGGGTTGGAGGAAGACCTTGATGATGGCGATGCCGCTCAAGGATTGCGATTCAATGTGTTCGACGTCATTGACAAGCGTGGTGATGCCGCGCTCGACATTGGACGTGATCCGCCGCTCCATCTCCTGAGGCTGCAGGCCGGTGTAGGTCCAGACCAGCCCAATCACCGGGATATTGATGTCTGGAAAGATGTCCGTGGGCGTGCGCATGAGCACGACCGGGGTCACCAGTGCGATGACCAGCGCCAACACAATGAACGTGTAGGGCCTAGAAAGCGCGAGCCGGACGATCCACATAGAGTTGAGATAGCCTCATTCCATCAGGGTGCCAGAGCGAAGCGCGCACCGCGCAACGCTTCTCCCGAAGCAGCGGTTCCCCGGCGACCGGAAACAGCTCGGAGCAGAAGAACGGTCCCCCACCTGAGCGATGCGGCGGCCGCGGGCGAGCTCAGATGGCGGAGCAGGGGGCGTGGCTACGAGATGTCCCGCAATCCATCGCACGCGATGAATCCGCAAGAGGGTACGAACGGCCGGCAACATGTCAGACCCACTCGCCACAATGCTGGCCGCGGCAGTTGCACCCATCAGCAGCCGGGATGGTGGCTCGGCGAAACGTCGGCATGGCGCTGCGCCCGACCCCCGATGAGACCAGCCTCGTGGCTGAACCACGTCGGATCGGGCGCCGATGGGAACCGACCTGTCTCTGCTGGCGGCGGAAGTCGTCATTGCGGGACAGCCCTTCGACGAGTCACTCGGGGCGGTACGCGCGCATGAAGGTCCAAACGGCGCGCCTCACGGTCTCTGGCACTTCTTCGTCTAGCGGGTCCTTCAGGATGGCGAGGCGCGCCCGGGCAACGAGGTCCGCTTGACACAGGGCCACGAACTGCACTGCCGCAGCGCGCGCGTCATCGATGCGCAACGCGCCAATTCGATTCCAACGCTCGAGGTGGGAGGCGATCGTTTCGTGAATGACGCGCAGTCCACGGTCGAAGATCATTTGCCCAACGTCCGGGACACGAGCGGCCTCGGCGAGAATGTGCCGGTACAGGCAGACCATGCTTTTGGAGAGGAACAGACGCAAGATGTTCTCACCCATGAGCCGAAGCGTGGGCTCGACGTCTCCCGCTGGCTCAGCCATGCATGCGCAGAACGCCGCGCGCATCTCCTCGGCTTCGTGGGTGATGCAGTCGACGAACAGGGCAGCCTTGTTCTGATAGTGGCTGTAAATGGTGGCCTTCGAGACCCCTGCTCGGGACGCGATGAGGTCGACGCTAGCTCGCTCGAATCCGAGTTCCGCGAACACTTCGCGGGCACCTGCCAAGACTTGGCGTCGCTTCGGAGGGAGGAGCGCGATGTTAGGGACAACTCCTCCAGTTTTAGCTATACTGAACGCTTCAGTATCGTTTGTCAAGTTGGACTCCGCTGGGGTGCCTTGTGTCGTTGAGAGCAGCGGGGGGGGTGCTTCGAGCAGGCTCGCCAGCTCTCACCTGTTTTGGTGGGTCACGACTGAATGCATCGAGCGATCAGTGGACGGAGCAGCTCCCGCCGCTTCGTGGCGTTGGCAAGCATGCGTGACGAGCGCTCCCCCGACGGGACGACTCAACTTCGCGGGGCGTGGTGTCTGGCTCGCGCGGGCACGCACCCCGCGAACGTCCCTCATCGTCAGAATCGCTGAGGACGCCGACCTTGCCGAAAAATGCTGCTCACACAGGTCCTCGCGATCTGGCTTGCGCTCGTCCAGCAAGCGAGCATGCGTCAGCTCACAGGCGAGCACGAACGGGGGAGCGAGAGAGAACCCGGCCCGAAAACCAGTGCACCAGAACTCCCCGAGAGTTGGCCGTGCGGCCAGTTCTCTGAATTGCACCATCCGTATTTCTCCGCTGCCTGCATCTTGACGTACCGTTCACCGTCGTAGCGTTCAGGGAATTCAGCGAACGCACTCATATGCTGCCCGAGGTAAAACGCTTGTGCTCACGTGAAATTCCGCCACCCCCTTCGAAGATGGCTGGTTTCGGCCGCTCGAGGGTCTACGAGAGACATCCGGCAAATCCATCGGGAACGCGAGCTGCCACTGGCCGGGGAACTCTCGGAGGACGGGGGTCAGGAACGGCCGAGCACAGCGAGGGAGGCCCTTGCCAGTGGCTGATACAGAGGAGGGTACAGAGCTGAGTCGAACGCGCGCGGGCTACATCACCGGCCCTTCGCAGGACCTGGCATTCCTTCCCTCCGTCGATCGTCTGGGGGGAGCGGGCCACCGTGATGCCCGCTCCCCTTGGGGGGCCATCCTTCCCGGACCTGGACAGCGGCTTGTCGCGTCCGGCTGTCAGACCTTCTCCCCACACGCTCGCCATGGGATTGGAGGGAGGGCCGAACACGAAGTCGTGATCTTGCGCTACAGCAGTAACGGAGCGGCAAGGCGCCCCGTCCAAGTCAACCGCACCCCACGCCCTCGACGGATGCACCGGGGAGACGAGGCGGATCCCATCCTCAGCCGGAACGCGAGAACCGTCGGCACGGCGCTGGCCCCCGGATGAGACCGGCCTCCGTAGCTGAACCCCAGCCGAAAGGGTTGGGGGCACTTTTAGCAACCCGTGGGGAGCAGCAGGACAGTCTCCCATAGAGGGGGCGAGAGCAGGCGAGCGACAGGATAGATCACTCGTAGTAGATGCCGCAAACAGCAGAGGGCGTGCCTTCCTGCCTTCCCTCAAGCAACCGCCTGTGTCGGGTGGCCAAGATGGCGGGCAGGATGGAGAGTCGAGTCAGTCAGGCGGACGAAGGCGGCTCGTCCTCTCCCGCTTTCGCGGAGGTGGCCCGGCCCAAGCGTACCATCTGACAGATTGTATGCAAGCGCTTCAAGCACCTCGGCGTACGCTGGTGCCAGCCTCGGCGAGCCACCCGACGAAACTCGAAGCCTTGCTTGAGCGTGAACATCAATGACCTTACGGTGGAGCGCAAGTTGCGCGGCGTATTCGCCATCGTCCCAGTCGGCGCGCTCGGTGAGACCCCGTCACTTGGCGCCCTTGATGCTGGCCACGTCCCGGTCGCTACCGTGCCATCATGAAGGACCTACTGACCGGCAAGGCTCTGACGATCTACTGGGCCTTCAATGTGCTTGGTCTCGTCTCATGCGCGCACATGACGAACTCGAATCTCATGGGGACTCGCAGTTCCTCGACGCGGATTTCCATTCGCTCGTGATCGACGAGGAGAGGACCGTGGGCTTCCGCCTCCTTCGCTTGCCTGAGAGTATCAGTTCCGGGCTCGTAGAACATCAATCCCCGGGATCTTGTGGTGCTCGACGGACTCCTTCGCCTCGTCGTCGACGATGACGGCCGCTGATGGTGAGCAGCGGGCTCGTTTACCATGTGAGCGATGGAGCAAGCCCTCTGCTCTGCCGGGGAGACTCCTCGACCATCTTCTGGTGGGTCCCCACGTTGACGAAGTACTCGATGTCCTGATCTTCGCAGAAGTCGCACAGCGCTGGGCAGGCAAAGCCGTTGTCTGCCCGCAGGGCGAGCACGAGCGCCGGGAAGGCGTCCCGCAGCTTGACAACCTCCCCGCGTATCGCTGCCAGCGCTACCTGGCGCACATCGACTTTGCCCGGCAACAGTGCGTCGAAGAGCAAGACGCCGTCAGGTGTATGTGAACAGGTACCGGTAGCAGTGGTGCGCGTAGTGGCCATTGTAGAAGGCGAGTTCCTGCTGGCCGTGCGTCTCGTCGTCGGTCGTGTCGACGCCGATAATGAGTCGCCTGGGCCGGGTAAAGCGGAGCTTGTAGCGACGGATGAAGTGCTCGACCAGCACATATCTGTTTCAAGTCCATCAGCGGTCGCCCCATCCTCGAACCGCGAGAGCGTGGGTTGGCTTGCCAAGGCAGGGTCATCGCCCCTGCGCCAGATCGCCTTGCTCGTTGCGCAGAGAGGCAGCGTCGTTGGAGTGCCCCGGCATCGGTGTTGATTTCTCCCTCGTTGAAGGGGGCGATGACCTGCTGGGGCGCAAGAAACTGAACCCAGCCTGAGTCGAAGTCGCATTCCACTCTGTCACGCGGGAGGAGGCTCCCGTGGTGGCCTGCGGTGTGGGACGCACACAAGCTATCGCAGCGAAATCCTCCCGCAACTATTCACCTACCGCAACATTCAGCGCGCCCTAAATGATTTGTCCGGGTTAAGGTTGCCCTCCTCGAGGTCGCGCCTCGGATCTGGCGTCGCGGGCAGCACGAAGCTCTCCAACCTTGCATCGAACGCTGCAGTTCGTCATGGGCTGGGAGAATGCCCACCTGCACCGCTTCGAAATCAACAACGTCGAGTACGGCACCGGGCCCGGCACCTGCCACAGGAGCCACAGGGACCCGGCACTCGAGCACATCGTCGCGCCGCGCCTGGACATTCGCCGAAGTCAGGTGCGGCGCCCCTGGAACGGCTATGCCCGGCAAGGCACTGCGGGCCTTGCCGGCGCAATTTCATTGCATGCAGGGTAGCTTGGGCTTCAACAATCGTAGGGCTTCCACCCAACGAGCGCAAAGCCGTACGTGAATTTCAATTCAACGCACTGATGGTTATCCTTGGCGGTGACGAACGTGTCGTTTAGGCTTGCCTCAGTGTCATATACGTAGAAGGCGCAGGCTGCTGCCGCCACAGGCGTTTCAGTGAGGGCCGCACAGAGTGCCGCCGCGTACTTCACCTTGCTCATGCCTGGCTCCCAGTACCACTGAACCTCCTCTTTGCTGTACTTCACATAGATGAACCACCCGAAACTGATGGACGGGTCCGCTACCACCGGGAAGACCGCGCCCGTTGTATCTACCTCTTGGACCACCCGCTGGCCTTCAGCGACCGTATACGTTGTCGGTAGGCGCTTCCCCACGGCATCGAGTGCCCAGGGCCTTTCAATAGACGCGTAGCCTTGCCCCGTCTCATCGCTGATTACGAGCCCGCCGTCCCCTCTGTCCGCGACCCTGGAGCCGGCTGGAAGGGTCAGCTTGTAAGCGGCTTGGCTTTGCCCTTCCGGGAGCACGGTCGCGAGGCGAACACCGTCTGGAGTTTCGCGTACCACGGTACCAGTCGCAGGCTCCGCCTCGATCGATATGTCGTGGCCGTCCTGGGATATCGTTGCACTTGCAGCTTCTCTACTCACGGCGCGAGAGACCGTCAACACATGGGACGAACCACCTCGTGCCTCCACGGGACCCTCTACCGTGGCAATCGCCCGATCGACCAACGCCTCAGACGAGAAAGGGGGCGCGCTTCCTTCCTGACCCCATCCGCTCACAGGAAGGAGGACGACAGCGGTGCACAGGGCAAACAAGACAAGAGAACGCGAGAATCCGAGAAACAACATCACGAGTCTCCTCTCGTGCGATTTGGGAGATATTGGGCCCACTCGGTCAGCAGCGAGGAGCGAGCATGGCCTTCAGAACATCGACAATGCGACTTCGCTTTTCGTAGCACACCTGAAATGCCTTGTGAACATGCATACGGGGTTCGCCGAGGGCGAAACCCCAAGGGAGGGGCCCTCGGCGGCGGGGTTCGCCCGACAAGCCCTGCTCGGGGCCCCCGATGCGGGCCTGAGCTCTGGTGGACGAGCCAGTCCAGGCGGTACGAGTACCGTACCCATCGTGAAGTCGGTGATTACGATCTTCGGAAGTCTCTCAAGCACGCGCTCGACCCCGACGAGACAGGAGCGGCGCAAAGTGGAGTTCATTCGTCCACTGCAGGTAAGCACATACTTGCTGTGACGCCTGATCCGCAGGAGGGTTGAGGCTCGTGCGCGCGATGTCGAGGAGATGCGTGGCCGGCGCGGGGAAGGGCGGGAGGTATCTCTTTGCCCTGGCCACGGCGTGGGTGATGCCCGGGCCGGCGCAAAGATCACTCGTCTCTACCGTCCTGGAACAGAACTTCGCATCATTAAGTGGTTGAGTGAGGCTCAGAGGTACGCTGGGCGAACCGCGCGATGCTCGCGAGGATGTCATCGGCAGTCTTGGTCCAGATGAATGGCTTGGGAACCTTGTCGTTCTGGTCCAGGGATTCGTGGATCGCCCGCTTCAGCTCGACAACGCTGCAATGCGCTCCTCGCTTGCTCTGCCGCTCGGTGAGCAGGCCGAACCATCGTTCGACTTGGTTAAGCCAAGAGCCATGGGGCGGCGTGAAATGAAGGCGATAGCGAGGCCGTTTGGCGAGCCATCGCTTGATGATCGGGGCCTTGTGGGTCCCGTAGTTGTCGAGCACGATGTGTATATCCTTGTCCGGCGGAACCACGGCATCGACAGTCTCGAGGAACCTGCGGAACTCGATGGCGCGACGTCTCCCGTGGCACTCGCCGACGACATTCCCGGTCACCACGTCAAGGGCGGCAAACAAGGTCGTCGTTCCGTGGCGTTCGTAGTCGCGCGTGCGGCGCTCGGCCTGTCCGGGCCGCAGGCGCAGAAGCGGCTGCGTGCGATTGAGCGCCTGGATTTGCGATTTCTCGTCAACGCAAAGCACGAGGGCATTGTCTGGCGGGCTCATGTAGAGACCGACGATGTCCCGAACCTTCTCGGCCAGTAGAGGATCCTTCGAAAGATGAAAGTGCTCGGTCCGGTGCGGCTGAAGCCCAAAGGCGCGCCAGATACGCCCCACGGTGGCGTGACTGAGGCCAACTGCCTTCGCCATCTGGCGAGTACTCCAATGCCTCGCGCCCCTGGGCGTGGATTCGAGCGTGCGTGTCACGATGGCCTCGACCGCATCGTCGGTGATCTTGCGCGGCGCTCCTGGCCTCGGCTCGTCCACCAACCCGTCCAGGCGCTTGGCAACGAACCGCTTGCGCCACTTGCCCACCGTGGGAGCCGTCACGCGGAGCATTCGCGCCACTTTCTTATTCGACTTCGCGGTCGCGCACGCCAGCACGATCTCCGAACGTAGCGCGAGCCCGTGGGCAGTCGTTCGGCGACGTGCCCATCCCTCCAGTGTGTGGCGTTCTTCCTCGCTCAAGATCAACTCCGCCTTCGGTCGTCCTCTCTTTCCTCGCATTTTGCCTCCAGGAGAGCCTCCTGGAGACCGTCTGCAGGAATTATGCTACGAAGCTCTGTTCCACGACACTAATTCGCGCAGGAGCGTGGGGGCTGGTGAATCTGTGGCGGATAATGGCAGTCACCACCGTATCGTGGGCCCGCCCGTCAGGGCGGATCCCGATCGACCTGGACGATATACGCTCAACCACAAGGCCGGCCGTAAAGCAGGTTGGCGCTGGCTGGTGGCGCGATGCGGTTCTCTCCACGGGAACAAGGATTGTCCACGCCTGGGGCCTCAATCTGGTCGTGCTGACCATCCGAGTGATGCCACCTTGGGGCGGTGAGCCGCTGGGATTGCCGGTCAACGTGCGCCTGCACCGAACGGGTGGCCAGGATCTGATCGAGCTTGCAGACGAGATGGTCCGAGAGTTCTGTTCCTGGTTCCCGGACCGTGAGTTCTGTGCGCGGACGGCGCCTACGCGACGCTCGCCGGCGCGGGCCTTCCGCGCGTCCACGTCACCTCGCGCATGCGGCGCGATGCCGCTGTCTACGAGCTTCCTCCCGCACGACGAAAGGGCAGCGCGGGCGCCCGAAGAAGAAGGGTCGCCGCTTGCCGACTCCGGAGCAGATGGCCAAGGCGAAGGTGGGATGCCGCGGAGCTACTTGCTCGGAGAGGGGCAAGACACGGGAGCGCCTCGTTCTCGCCGAGGTATTGTTTCACATTTCGGGACGTGTCTTCGATGGACCACCTCCCAGCGTAGCGGCCAATTGCTACTACTTCGTCGGGAGAGGCTGATAGGTCACAGCTCGCAAAGGTCTCTGGTACGCAGTTTGCTCGGACAAGCCCGTGCAACTCGTGATCAGTCGTGACCCAGAGGGAAAGGAACACGATGACTTCTTCTTCAATACTGTCCTGGAGGGCCGAGGGCCCCGAGCGGGCAGCAGGATTCTCCCTCTGGCACTACTCCGCGGTCGGGACCTGGTACGTCAACAACCCATGGCGCTCGCAGGACCTGGCGCCTCTTGCCCTGGTACACTGACAAGTCAACCCCTTCATTCGTGGACGCTTTGGCTGTCCTGCGCCACAGCATTTGGCGAAACGACTTTTCGACGGCACCAATGTGAACCCCCTCACGCCGAAAATCGCCGGGCGACCAATCGAGTTGCTTGCCTGCGCTGCATAGGGGGCAACGGACTCTTCCATTCACTATTCGTCCTGGCGACAAGCGCGAAAGTCCACTGACATTATCGCTGTACTATTTTGTGCCTGTCGTGAAACTGACCGCGCCCGGCGCTGATGGCCACGCGACGTGGTTCCGGCGCCAGTTGTCTGGGAGTGCCGACCACGTCTCCTCAGCCGGCGTGGCATTGGCCCGTGACGTAGTGCCCGGGGAGCCACACACCGTCGTGTGAGCCATTCACGTCGTAGCCGACATGGTCTTTGATCTTCCCCCGACCTCGACCGTGTCCCCCTTGGTCATGAACTTCTTGAGAAAGCTCGGCTTGGGCGACGCACCTGGAATGCAATGATGGGCTGCGACGATGAAAGGGAATTCGTCGTCCTCAGCGAGTGTTCGAGAAGTGGAACTCGCACGGCCCCCGGGTAGAGCTGATGACATCACCCAGCGTAGCTGCCTCGTCACCACTCGATATTCGGTACTGAGCCCCTTTCACCATCGGAATGTTCCCCTCGAATGGTGACCGTATTCGGTCCACTCGAACTGTCGGATGACCGACCCACGTCGGGATAGGGGATGGGCGCCGGCCCGGAGGGCGTGGGCGTCTTGCAGACGTCCGGCATGACGATGCTGTGCCCCCAGAGTTCACTTTGGGCTGGCCAATCACTTGAGCCGCCAAACCAGCTTCCG
>Ga0335081_10016912_pt1 | contig 11815 bp, 14 predicted proteins | sample Lox_Sample_35_FD_206713 | JGI IMG/M metagenome (GOLD analysis project Ga0335081, IMG submission 206713) | Soil microbial communities from Loxahatchee National Wildlife Refuge, Florida, United States - Lox_Sample_3.5 | ecosystem: Environmental > Terrestrial > Soil > Wetlands | place: USA... | reverse complement strand
CTCCCCCGCAAGCGGGGGAGGGATAAAGCGTAATGCGCATCCTCATCACCAACGACGACGGCATCCACGCGCCGGGGCTCAATGCCTGCGAGGCGATCGCGCGCGCATTGTCGGACGACGTGTGGATCGTGGCGCCGGAGAGCGACCAGTCGGGCGTGTCGCATTCGCTCTCGCTCAACGATCCCTTGCGCCTGCGCGAGGTGGGCGAGCGGCACTTCGCGGTCAAGGGCACGCCGACCGATTGCGTGATCATGGGCGCGCGCCATCTGCTGCCGGACAAGCCCGACCTCGTGCTGTCCGGCGTCAACCGCGGCCGCAACTGCGCCGAGGACGTCACCTATTCCGGCACGGTCGCCGGCGCGATGGAGGGCACCGTGCTCGGCATTCCCTCGTTCGCGCTGTCGCAGGCCTATGCGTTCAGCACCAAGCGCGCGCCGTTCTGGGACACCGCGATTGCGCACGCGCCCGATCTGATCCGCCGCGTGCTCGAGGCCGGCATGCCGCGCGACGTGCTGGTGAACGTGAATTTCCCCGATTGCCCGCCCGCGGAAGTCGCCGGCGTGTCGATCGCCGTGCAGGGCAAGCGCGACCAGGAGCTGCTGCGCATCGACGCGCGCCACGACGGGCGCGGCAATCCCTATTACTGGATCGCCTTCGGGCGCGGCGGCATCGCCGGCGCGGCGCAAGGCAGCGATCTTGCCGCGCTCAACGAGAAGCGCATCGCGGTGACGCCGCTGCGGCTCGATTTGACCGACGAGCCGTTCATGACGCGGCTGGCGGAGGTGTTCGACTAGGCCGTCGCCAGCAGGGCATCGAGCATGCTGCCGAGCTGCTCGGCCTGGAACGGCTTCTGCAGCGCCGGGCGGTCGCGGTAGCGCTCGGGCAGGCTGCGCTCGCCATAGCCGGTGACGAAGACGAAGGGCAGCTGGCGCGCGGCCAGGATATCGGCGACCGGGAAAATCTCCTGGCCCTCGAGATTGACGTCGAGGATGGCGGCGCTGAAATCGCCGTCGGCGGCCTGCGCGCGCGCCTCCGCGATCGAGCCGACCGCGGCGGCGACCGAGTAGCCGAGGTCGGCCAGCATGTCCTCCAGCAGCATGCGGATCAGGTATTCGTCCTCGACCACCAGAACGCGCGGCTGCTGTTGCGCAGAATCGTTCATCGCCTATTCCCCGCCCATAAAACGCCAGTGCTTCCCACGGGTTCCATCGCGCATCCTACAGGAATCGGCGGCAATCGTGCTAAAAATGCCGGCGGAGGGGGAGGGGCTTGCCGGATCAGCCGCAACGCGCCGAAGGGCGCATGGAATTCCTGCTCAATCTGCGCCGCCGCGGCATCATGGACCAGGCGGTGCTGCGCGCCATGGACGAAGTGCCGCGCGAAATGTTCGTCGGCGCGGAGTTCGCCCAGCAGGCCTATGCCGACCAGGCGCTGCCGATCGCCTGCGGGCAGACCATCAGCCAGCCTTATGTCGTGGCCTATCTGACCGAGCAGCTCGCGCTGCGCCCGCACCACCGCGTGCTCGAGATCGGCACCGGCTCGGGCTATCAGGCCGCCGTGCTGTCACGCCTCGCGTGCGAAGTGGTCAGCATCGAGCGCTACCGCACGCTCGCCGACGGCGCGCGCGGGCGGCTCGCAGCGCTCGGCTTCGACAATGTCGAGGTCGTGGTCGGCGACGGGCTCGCCGGCGTGCCGGCCGGCGCGCCGTTCGACCGCATCCTGGTCAGCGCCGCGGCCGAGCGGCTGCCGCCGACGCTGGTCGACTTGGTCGTCGACAACGGCATCCTGCTGCTCCCCCTCGGCCCGCATCGGGGACCGCAACACATTGTCAAGCTTACCAAGTCGCAAACCGGCCTTACCCGCGAAGATCTGATTGCGGTCCGTTTCGTGCCGCTGGTTTCGGGCGAAGCGCAAGAGCTGTGAGCTGCCGCGCGGCTTGTGACATTTTTGCCAGACTTTTTCCTGCGCGTAACGAAACGCTAATTCTTAAAGCCTTGTTTACTCGCGACTGGTTTAGTCGAAATCTAGCTTGTTAGCGTATGAGTGAGTAACCACATGCCGCGCCTCAAGGTGCCGTCTCGCCCGCGTGCTTGGTCGCGGGTCGCAGTCCTCGCGCTCGTTGGTGTTGCTGTCGCCGGTTGCGAAAATTCAGCGCGCTTCGATTCCAGCCCCTTCGCCTCCAATCGCGACTCGCGTCCGGAATATACCGGGTCGGTCGCGTCGCGCCCGGCGCACGCCCACAGCGTGGTAGCGCAGCCGCTGCCGGCGCCGACCAAGCCGGCGACTGTCGCTTCCAATTCGGGCGTGGCCTACGGCGATCGCGGCTTTGGGGCCTACCGGCCGGACGGGCGCGCCGAGGTGACCGGCTCGGTCCCGGCGCACCACGTGGCGCCGCCTGCGCCAAGTGGGCATTGGACCTGGGACGGTGGCCGGCCGGTCACCGTCGGCTATGGCGAAACGCTGGACAGTATCGCCCGCCGCACCGGCGTGCCGGCCTCCGCCATCATGGAGACCAACGGCATCCGCAGCGCGGCGCAGATCAAGCCCGGTCAGCGGCTGGTCATTCCGCGCTACATTTCCGAAGCGCAATCGCGCGAGAGCCCGCAGTCGCCGGCGCGCGCGGCTGACAATGTGCACGTGGTTGAGCCGGGCGAAAGCCTGCTCGGCATCGCCCACCGCTACGGCGTCTCGCTGACGGCGCTGGCGCACGCCAACAACATCCAGCCCTACAGCAAGGTCAGTATCGGCGACCGCCTGAACATTCCGGGCGGGCGCAAGGTCGCGCAGCGCGAGCCGGCGCCCAAGGTGGCGCAGCCGCGCACCGTGCCGGCCGAGCGGGTCGCCAGCGCGCCGGTGCAGAACGCGCGCGTCGCCAAGACCGAGGTCCAGGAAACCAAGAGCGTCACCAAGCAGGCGGAAGCGGCGGGCGCCATGCCGTCGTTCCGCTGGCCGGTGCGCGGGCGCATCATCGCCGGCTTCGGGCCGCGCTCGAACGGCGCGCAGAACGACGGCATCAATCTGGCCGTGCCGGAAGGCACGCCGATCAAGGCGGCCGAGGATGGCGTGGTGGCTTATGCCGGCAACGAGCTCAAGGGCTACGGCAATCTGGTGCTGATCCGCCATGCCGACGGCTATGTCTCGGCCTATGCCAACGCCAGCGAGCTGCTGGTCAAGCGCGGCGACACCGTCAAGCGCGGGCAGGTGATCGCGCGCGCCGGCCAGACCGGCAACGTCACCTCGCCGCAGCTGCACTTCGAGATTCGCAAGGGCTCGACGCCGGTCGATCCAAGCAAATATCTCAGCGGGGCGTGACGCGCAGCCTTTCGACCTTGCTCATGTCCTCGCAGCCCGACGTCTGATTGTGCGCATCATTTGCCGCCAGAAGGCGCCGATAGTCGTCTTCATCTTCGTCGGGGAACGAGGCGTCGTGCGGTTCGAATATCTTGCCCAGAATCGCAAGCCATGCAGCGTTAACCCAGCGCAGCATCGGCAATAGCACGAGACCCAGCACGAAAGCGGCGATTGCCAATGCGGCGGTATGGTCATGCATGCGACCCATAGGCCGCCTTAACATGATCGAATTGCGGTGCTCGTGTACGATTTCAATAGAACGCCGTAAAATCGCGTAGCGTCGACGTAAATTCTATGGAAAGATGCCGCTTCCAGCGCGTGCGGCCTATTGCTCCGTGTTGCGATCTTCATAGATTGCCGTCATGGAAAGCCTTCTTGAGCGGTCGACCGGGTATTTCACGGTCTTTGGAATATCGATTCGCTATTACGTGGTGCTCTTTGCCGCGATTTTTATCGCTTGGGTCTTGGCGGCAGCTTGGAGCAGACGGTCGTCGGACTAGGCGCGACGACCGATGAGGGAAGCGGCGACAGGCGCGGCGCATTTGCCGCGATGCGGCGATCGCAAATAGAAATTTCTGAGGTCAGGGCCGAGCGCGGGAGCCCTAACGGTCAGTCTTCCGGCTTTTCAGCCTTCTGACTTTGCCTGTAGGCGCCAAAATCGGCCCCGGCCCCGGCGCGGTCGCCCAGTTTCTCCTTGGCAAGGCTGCGATGATAGAGCGCCTGGGAATAACCGAGCTCGATGGCGCGGTCATAATCGGCAACCGCGAGATCGTATTGACCTTTGCGGAAATAGGCGACGCCGCGCGTGTCGAACAGGCGACCGAGGTTCTTTTGCTTTCGTTTGGTCTGAATCAGGATGGTGCAGCCCTTGATCTGCTGGTCGAGCATCGCCCGCTGTCTGCTCATGCACCAAGCGCGGGCTTGCAAATGGTGCCGTGGCCCGGCCTGAGCCGGGCCTGCCAATGCCGCCAGCACCATGGCCCCGGCAATGAGAGCCGCGCGGGTCGTGACCGATCGGCGCGGGCAGGGGGCAGGGCTGCGCCGCTTTTCACGACGACCGGCGCCATCATGGAACGGCAACGCATCTGGCAATGTGCGCGGCATCATCCGCATCCCCCGAAGCCGCGCACTGTCGGAGGTTTTTTGGGCCGAATTTGGGCTTTCTGAAACGAGCGGGCCCGGAGTCCAGTGCGCGCCATGAGGTGCTTACTGAATTCCGAGCCCGAATTTTGCCGGCCGCGCTGGCGGCCGGCGTTTGGTCTCAGGTGTGGATGAACATGCGGCTGATGGCGACCAACACCACGAGCAACACGATGCCGAGGCCGAGGCTCCACGAGATCAGCTTCTTCTCGATGGGCAGCAGCGGCTCAGCATGCATCTTCTGCATTTCCTCGCCGATCTTGGGTTGCTGTTGTTGCATGATATCCCCCTGTTAGCCGGTGACCAGCGGCGGCTTGACGCCGGCGTAGAAGAGCAGGGAGATCACCAGCCCCACCCAGATGACGAAGCCGAATAGCGTCAGCAGATAGACGCCGGCCAAGCGGCCGATGCCTTCTTCCCAGAGCTTGCGGAAGTCGCTCATCACGCCGATGGTGAAGAACGTGAGCACGAAGAAAATACCGCGGAAGGTATTCGCTTCGCCCATCGCCGCTTTGACCGCCGCCACCGTCGGCGCGGAGGCCGTGAGCGCAATCAGCAGGATGATGACGAAGGTGAGCACGTAGCCGATGACGAATTTCGGGAAACGATCCCAAATCTCGCTCACGTGCGCCCTGTCGCCCGCCGCGCGCGGCTCGATGTGCCGGGTCCAGATATAGGCCAGCACGAACGCCCACACGCCGATGAAGATGTCGATGAACACCTTCACCGTTGCCGCCGTGCCGAGGATCCAGCCGGGCTGATACTTGATGCCGGCCGCCGCGGCCTTGGCGTAAATGAGCCCCTCGGTGATGGCGCCGCTCGCCACCGCCGCGCCGTCGGTCTTGACCGAGAGCGCCATCCAGGCGCCCGCCGCAATCGGCTGGTCGCTCAGAAAGTAGCCGGCAATGCCCGGCAGAATGAGCAACTCGACCACGGCGAAGATCACCACCAGCGACGACACCATGACGGCGACCGTCGGTCGCGCGCGGATGGCGCCGCCGGTCGCGATGGCCGCCGACACGCCGCACACGGAAATGCCGGAGGCGAGCGGTGCCGCCCATTCGCGGCTGAAGCCGAACCAGACCCGCGCCACGTAGTAGACCACCGACCAGAAGATCAGATAGGCGACGATGATCGAGGCGAGGCCGAGGAACATCAGCGAGGTCGCCAGCCCGAGCTTCTCCGCCGACACGATGCCGAGGAAGCCGCCGAGAACGACGATGGCGATCTTGACGTAGAGTTCAGGCCGCACCGCCTCCTTCATCCAGTTGGCAAGACCGGGCAAGAAATTGCCGACGATCAAGCCGACGACCAGCGCGACGACGAAGCCGCCCTCGGGCGTCAGCCGCAGCGACCAGCTGATGCCTGCCTTCTCCATCGCCGCCGGCGTATTGAGCGCAACGTGGACGTTGCTGCCGATGATCCAGCAGGCATAGGCGATAAAGAACACGACGGTGAATTTCGGGATGAATCGTCCAACCTCGGCCCCCAGGGCCGCGGCCCCCGCCGTCATGATCACCAGCAAGCCGACATAGGTGGCGATCAGCGAACCGACGCCGCCCAGACCGGCATAAGCCTTCGATACCGGCGCAAGCGCGGTGCCGATGCTTGACCATACGGAGGTGGTGACCACCCAGCCGAGCAGGTCAATGTTGGCGAGCAGGCCGAGTGAAAGGACGAATATTACGAGTCCGATGATGAGCGATAACCAGTCTTCGGTAAGCCCCTTCCCGTTCATTTGTCTCCCCTTTGTTTATTGTTCGTCTGTGCGCTGCCGCACCCGGCAAAGGCGCGCGGCAGGTTGCCTCCAATTTTTCTTGGTTCGTCGTTCCCCCAGAGGCCGCAGGCTATCGTGGCGGCCGGTCTTAAAAAATAATATTTCGAAACAGAGATATGATTGGCAACAACTATTTTATGTGCGCTGCAATAACTTCTATTTGCAGTGCACTTCGATCGTCAGGTTCTATTGATGCAAGGGGCGCGCGCTAGTCACGCAGTGCAACGCCGAGCCGTCCGGCAAGGTCTTGGATAAATTGCCAAGCCACGCGGCCCGAGCGCGAACCGCGCGTGGTCGCCCATTCGAGCGCGTCGCGATGCAGCGACTCGCGCTCGGTCGTCACCTTGTAATGCTTCACATAGCCGTCGACCATCGCGAGATATTCGTCCTGGCTGCAGCGGTGGAAGCCGAGCCACAGACCGAAGCGGTCGGACAACGACACCTTTTCCTCGACGGCTTCGCCAGGATTGATCCCGGTCGAGCGCTCGTTCTCGATCATGTCGCGCGACATCAGATGGCGCCGGTTCGAGGTGGCGTAGAAGATGACGTTGTCGGGCCGGCCTTCGATGCCGCCCTCGAGCAGCGCCTTGAGCGACTTGTAGGTGGTGTCTTCGGCGTCGAAGGAGAGGTCGTCGCAGAACACGATGAAGCGCGAGGACGCGCCGCGGATCAGCGCCATCAATTCCGGCAGGCTCTCGATGTCCTCGCGGTGGATTTCGACGAGCTTGAGCGGCCCGCGCTTGCTGGCGCGTGTCAAGCCGGCATTGACCGCCGCGTGCGCGGCCTTCACCAGCGACGACTTGCCCATGCCGCGCGCGCCCCACAGCAGCGCGTTATTGGCCGGCAGGCCCTTGGCGAAGCGCTCGGTGTTCTCCACCAGCACGTCGCGCACGCGATCGATGCCCTTGAGCAGTGACATCTCGACGCGGTTGACGCGCGCAACCGGCGCGAGCCGCCGTCCGTCGGGATGCCAGACATAGGCATCGGCGGCGGCGAAGTCGGGCAGCACCGCTTGCTGCGGCGCCAGCCGCTCGAGCGCATTGGCGATGCGCTCGAACAGGTCGCGCTCCGGCGGCTTGCCGGTCGTCTTGGCTTTGGCGTTGCGCGGCGATGTGGACTTCGACTTGGGCATGATCGGCGCTTTTTAAAAGTTGCGCTGCTCTTAGCCGGGCGGCCTTGAGCCCGCAAGGCGAAGTCGGAAAGGGCCCAAAAACGCCGGTTTTGCGGGCGGATGGCAGCGTTGCAATTGGGCGGGCGGCCGCTATAGTCCGCGCGAATTTGCGGGCCGCCGCAACGGCAGCTCAAAGCCACGACAAAAGAGGAACCAAAGTGGATATTGGCGCGATGTTGATAACGCCGGCCCATGCGCAGGGCTCGCTTTTCGGCGGCGGGGTAGGCGGCGACGGCGGCATGCTGATGTCGCTGCTGCCGTTCGTGCTTATTTTCGTCATCATGTATTTCCTGATCCTGCGGCCGCAGCAGAAGCGCGTGAAGCAGCATCAGGAAATGGTCAAGAACGTGCGGCGGGGCGACACCGTCATCACCAACGGCGGCCTTATCGGCAAGGTTACCAAGGTGATCGACGACGACCAGATCGAGATCGAGATCGCGGACGATGTGCGCATTCGCCAATTGCGGTCGATGCTCACCGACGTGCGCGCCAAAGGTGAACCGGTGAAGGACGAGGCCGCCGCCGGCTGACGCGGCCTTCGCTCACCCCGCCAAGTCGGGACGTCATGCTTTATTTCACGCGTTGGAAGATGGCGGCGATTCTCGGTACGGTGTTCGCCGTCATCTTGTTTGCCGTGCCCAATTTCCTGCCGGCGAAGTTCGTGGATTCCTGGCCGAAATGGGCGCAGCGCCACGTGGTGCTCGGGCTCGACCTGCAGGGCGGCTCGCATCTGCTGCTCGAGGTCGACACCAAGGCCGTGCGCAAGGAGATGCTGGAGAACTTGCGCGACGATGTGCGCCGCGTGCTACGCGAGGCGCGCATCGGCTATACTGGGCTGGTGGTGCGCGGCAACAGCGTCGAGGTGCACATCCGCGAGGGCCACAATTCGAACGAGGCGCAGGCCAAGCTGCAGACGCTGGTGCAGCCGCTCGGCGGCATTCTGAGCGCCACCGGCCACAACAACATCGACATCACCAGCGAGCCGGGCGACGTATTCCGCCTGACGCTCACCGATCCGACCATCCTCGAGCGCGTGCGGCAGGCGGTCGACCAGTCGATCGAAATCATCGGGCGGCGCGTCAACGAGCTGGGCACGGTGGAGCCGCTCATCCAGCGCGAAGGCACCGACCGCATTCTGGTGCAGGTTCCCGGCTTGCAGGATCCGACGCGGCTGAAGGAACTGCTCGGCAAGACCGCCAAGCTCGACTTCCGCATGGTCGACGTCACGGTCTCGCCCGAGGCGGCGCTGCAGGGCCAATTGCCGCCGGAGGATGAGATCGTCTACAGCCAAACCGCGCCCAAGCGACCTTATGTGCTGGAGAAGCGTATCCTGGTGTCGGGCGGCGACCTGACCGACGCGCGGCCCGGCTTCGATCCGCGCACCAACGAGCCGGTGGTCGATTTCCGCTTCAACACCTCGGGCGCGCGCAAATTCGCCCAGGCGACGCAGGAGAACGTCGGCAAGCCCTTCGCCATCGTGCTCGACAATCAGGTGATCTCGTCGCCGGTGATCCGCGAGCCGATCCTCGGCGGCTCGGGGCAGATTTCCGGCAGTTTCACGGTGCAGGGCGCGAACGATCTCGCCATCCTGTTGCGCGCCGGCGCGCTGCCGGCCCCGCTCACCATCATCGAGGAACGCACGGTGGGACCGGGCCTCGGCGCCGACTCGATCGCCCAGGGCAAGATCTCGTCCTATGTGGGCGCTGCGATGGTGATCGTCTTCATGCTGGTGACCTACGGCCTGTTCGGCCTGTTCGCCAATATCGCGGTCGCCGTCAACGTCGCCATGATCTTCGGCGTGCTGTCGATGCTCAACGCCACGCTCACGCTGCCCGGCATCGCGGGAATCGTGCTTACCGTCGGCATCGCGGTCGATTCCAACGTGCTGATCTACGAGCGCATCCGCGAGGAGGTGCGCGGCGGCCGCTCGCCGATCAACGCCATCGACGCAGGGTTTACGCGCGCGCTCGCCACCATCCTCGACTCCAACATCACCACCTTTATCGCCGCCGCGGTGCTTTTTTATATCGGCACCGGTCCGGTGCGCGGCTTTGCGGTGACGCTCGGCGTCGGCATCCTCACCACGGTGTTCACCGCCTTCACCCTGACGCGGCTGATCGTGGCCGTCTGGGTGCGCTGGCGGCGCCCGCAGCGCGTTCCGATCTGAGGACAACGCATGATCCCGAAAAGTGGGAACCGGTTTTCGGATAAGATCATGCTTCAGGAAAAATAAGCATGCGGCTGCTTCGCATCGTTCCCGACAATACCAAGTTCGATTTCATGCGCTTCCGGCGCATCAGCTTTCCCATTTCCGCGCTGATGTCGATCCTGGCCATCTCGCTCTATTTCTTCCACGGGCTCAATTTCGGCATCGACTTCAAGGGCGGCCTGCTGTTGGAGGTGCAGAGCAAGACGGCAGAGGCCGATCTCGCCAAGATGCGGGCAACGCTCGGCGCGCTCGGCCTCGGCGAGGTGCAACTGCAGCAGTTCGGCGCGCCCAACGACGTGCTCATTCGCATTGCCGAGCAGCCGGGCGGCGACGAGGCGCAGCAGGCGGCCGTGAACAAGGTGCGCGGCGCGCTCGGCGACGCGGTGGAGTACCGCCGGGTCGAGGTGGTGGGGCCGCGCGTCTCCAGCGAGCTGTTGTCCTACGGCACCATCGGCTTGGTGCTCGCGATCTTCTGCATCCTGATCTATCTCTGGTTCCGCTTCGAATGGCAGTTCGCGCTCGGCGCCATGATCGCCAACGTGCACGACCTGGTGCTGACCATCGGCTTCATGTCGCTCACCCGCGTCGACTTCGACCTCACCAGCATCGCCGCCTTGCTCACCATTCTCGGCTATTCGCTCAACGATACCGTCGTCATCTACGACCGTATTCGCGAGATGCTGCGCCGCTACAAGAAGATGCCGATGCCGGACCTGCTCAACGCCTCGGTCAACCAGACACTGTCGCGCTCGGTGATCACGCACGTCACCGTGTCGCTCGCCTTGCTGGCGCTGCTGTTGTTCGGCGGGCAGGCGATCCACTCGTTCACCGCCACCATGATGTTCGGCGTGGTGCTGGTCGGCACCTACACCTCGGTGTTCATCGCCTCGCCGATCCTGATCTATCTCGGCGTCGGCACCGGGCGCGACTCGCTGAGCGCCGGCCTGGCCGAGGCGCCGGCTGAGCCGGCGGCGGTCGAGAAGAAGGAGCCGGCGCGGCCGGCGCCGACCGGCCGGCAGCCGGTCAGGCCGAGGGGCCGCTAACGATGGCGGGCGGGCTCGGGCCGGACGACCCGCACCTGCCGAGCCCGGCGCCGATCGAGTCTTACGGCAATGGCGGCTTTCGCTTCGCCGGCATGTCGCATCGCGGCTCGCTGCTGTGTTTTCCCGACGGCATCTGGGCTTGGCCGGTCACGAGCCTCGCCGAGCTGAGCGTGGACGCGCTGGCGCCTGCCTTTGCGCGGACGGGACAGCTCGATTTCTTCCTGATCGGCGGCGGCCTTGACCCCTGGGTGTTGCCGGAAGCGCTGCGCGCGCGCTTTAGCGCAGCCTCGCTTTCGGTCGACGCTATGACCACCGGGGCGGCCGTGCGCACCTACAACATCCTCCTGGCGGAAAACCGCCGCGTCGGCGCCGGGCTGATCGCGGTATAAATCGCCATGAGCGACAATATCCGCCAAGCCCACCGCCATTGCGAGCGGCTCGTCCGCGCGCACGACAAGGATCGTTATCTGGCGAGCCTGTTCGCGCCGGCCGACCGCCGGCCCTATCTGTTCGCGCTTTATGCCTTCGCGCTCGAGCTTGCGCGCGTAAAAATGCTGGTGAAGGAGCCGATGGCCGGCGCCATCCGTTTGCAATGGTGGCGTGAGGCGATCGAGGGTCTGCGCGCGGAGGAGGCGGCGGCAAATCCGGTGATGAGCGCGCTGCAGGATGCCGCGCGCCAAACTGGCGTTTCGCTCGCGCCGCTCACCGCCGCGGTCGAAGCGCGCGAAGCCGAATTGCACGGCACGCCGCCGATCGGTGCGGCCGCGACGGTCTTCACGATGGCCGCGCGCTTGCTCGGCGCCGACGGCGAGGCGATTGCGCCTGCGGCGGACCTTGCGGGGCAAGCCGTGACCTTGATCGAAACCGAACCGAACCAAGCGCGCGCCGCCTATCGCGCGTTTCGCGGGATAGTTGGCAGCCAGCCAGAGGCGGCGCTGCCCGCATTCTTGCCGGCTGCATTGGTGCCGCTGCGGCTGCAACGGCCCAACGCGCCGCAGTGGCGCCGGCAAATCGTATTGCTGCGCACGGCGTGGTTCGGCTTTCCGAGGATCTAGAGATTCTTTCGGTGAAAGAGACCAGGCGCGAGGCAATCGCATGCCGGGTCCCTCCCCCCGTGTGGGGGA
>Ga0335081_10016911_pt1 | contig 11816 bp, 8 predicted proteins | sample Lox_Sample_35_FD_206713 | JGI IMG/M metagenome (GOLD analysis project Ga0335081, IMG submission 206713) | Soil microbial communities from Loxahatchee National Wildlife Refuge, Florida, United States - Lox_Sample_3.5 | ecosystem: Environmental > Terrestrial > Soil > Wetlands | place: USA: Florida... | reverse complement strand
CCGGACGTGCCTGTGTGTGGCGGCCCTGCTCGCCCCCATCGGCCTGGCGGCGGCGGTCGTCTTTCACGTGGGAGTCGTGGGGGCCGAGGAGCACTTGCCCTATCGGCTCGACGGGGTCTTCTTTTACATCAATCGCGCCGCGTTGCCCGGACTGTTGCTCACCGCCGTCATGGCGGCCACGTGGGCCGAGGACAAGAAGCGTCAAACCTGGGCGCTGGCCCTGCTGCTCGTGTTCTCGGTCGTCGAGGCCATCGTCACCACCACCCGGGCCGCGCTCGTCCTGGCGGGGATGCGCTATGCCTTCGTTCTGATGCTGACTGGAGCGTTCACGCGCAGGACCATGGGACTGATGGTGGCGCTCACCTTGGTGGCGGCGCTCACATTTCCGCTGATGAGCCAGCTTCGAGCGGAGAGGGGCGGGGGCTCCGTCTCCGTGGTGGAGGCTCTTGGAGAGGCGGGGGCCAAGAGCGAGGGCCCGGGGACCCTCATGGAGATGGTCCGCCCGTTCGCGACGCGGTTCACGGGGCTCAATGCACTTGCGCCCATTCTGCGCGCCGACGCTCGCCTCGCGCCGGGCGACGTCCTGGCAGGATTCGTGGGCGGCGAAGGTCCCACCAAGTACACGACCCACTACGTCTTCGGCTTTGATGCGGACGCTCCGATCGGCATTGCCCCTTCCACGCTCGGGTGGCTCTACATTGCAGGCGGCGAGTGGGGCATCCTGTGGGGCAGCGCAGTTCTCGCCTTGCTGCTGGAGGTCGTGTGGAGCGCGACCCGGGTTGCGAGACTTCACACGCGCCCGGTGCTGCAGTGCCTGGTCGCGGGCCTCATGTTCGGGTACCTGACCGAGGGCAACTGGGAGGGTAGCGGGCTGCCCATCTTGATGCCCGTCGCGACCGTCGCCGCGCTGGAGTTCCTGGTCAGGCTGTGCATGCGGGCTGAGGCTGCCCGCCCGGAGCAACCATGCTCGTCATGAGCACCTATGGGCGGTTCCATTTCGGACAGGCGGCGGATGCGCTCGCGGCCCAGGGGCGTGCGGTCCTGCTCCACGTCGCCGATCCGCTGGCGAGGACGCAGCGGGCAAAGATCGTGCGCGCTGGACTCCATCACGTCGCCGGCAATGCTCTGCTCCGCAGGTTCCATCCGGCCTGGCTCGAGCAACCGCTGATCGCCAGCTTCGACGCGGCGGTCGCCCGGTGGGTCACCCGCCGGAGGGCGCAGATCGGGGGGGTTCACGGTGGCGCCCTCTACTGTGCAAGCACCTTGCGGGCTTGCAGGCGCGAGGGAATCGTGGCAGTGGTCGAGCGCTCTGGGCCCCACGTCGATGCTCAGTGTGAGCTCATGTCGAGCGAGTACGATCGGCTCGGTCTCCATCGCGATCTGCGCGGCTACTGGTCGACCGACGATTACCGAAGCCGCATGCTCGAAGAGTACGAGACGGCGGATCGCATCGTTGTCTCGTCCTCGTTTGCCAAGGACACATTCGTGGCGCGTGGGATCTCGCCGGACAAGGTGGTGGTCGTGCCGCTGGGCTCCAACTTTCCCACGCGCCCGAAGCGACACGCGGAAGGTGGCAAGTTCGTCGTCCTCACCGTCGGCAACGATTTCGTCTGCAAGGGGATTGCCGACCTGCTCGAGGCATGGCGGATCGCCAACTTGCCCAGGGCCGAGCTGCGGATCCGGGCACCGCTGCCCGACAGGTGGCTTCGGCTGGCGGTAAAGCTCGGGAACGTGACCGTCCTCCCGCCCATGCCCCATGCCTACCTGGTGCCCCACTTCGAGGCGGCCTCGGTCTTCTGCCTGCTCTCCATCGTGGACGGATTCGGAATGGTGGTCTCGGAGGCGATGGCATGTGGCTGCCCCGTCATCGTCAGCCGAAATGTCGGCGCGCGCGACCTCGTCCGAGACGGGTACAACGGCTTTGTGGTTCGCGTCCGACAGCCGGCGGACGCGGCCGAGCGCCTCGTCGAGCTGTACCGAGATCGCGAGTTGCTAAAGCAGATGGGGCATGGCGCGCTCTGCAGCGCCGGAGTCTACAGCTGGTCGCGCTATGCGACCGGCATGGCCAGGATGTGGGCTCTCATCGCCGAGGGGCGCAAATGCGTTGCCTGTTCGTGATCCCACACCCGCTTCTACCGGCCAATCAGGGGCCGAAGCACCACACGCTCAGCTTGCTCGGCTACCTGGCCCAGCGCCACGAGTGCGAGGTGATGGGCCTCTACGACCCGGGCGCGGGGGAGTCCTGGGCGAGGTCCGCTCGTGAGCTGCCGGCGCGCGTGGTCGGGGCCTTCCCTCGCTCCCGGGACGGCGCCAGCCTGCGCCTGCGGCAGCTCGCGCTCATGGCGAGGGGGCTGCCCTGGAGCCTGGCCTGCTACTGGAGCGAGAGTGCAGAGCAATTCTTGAGGGCCCTACCGCGCCAGCGCTACGACGTCGTGTGTCTCGACATGTCCTCGATGGCCCAGTACGCGGAGGCCTGTGCCGGGATGCCAACCGTGCTCCTCGGACACGATGCGTACTCGCTGGCGATGCTCCGGTCCGCGCTGCACGGTCGCGGACTCGGTTACCGGGGCCGGATGCTGGCGCAGGCCATGCTCCAGATCTCATTCGAGCGCCGCCAGTACCCGCGCGTGGGTGCGGTCGCGTGCGTCTCGGAGGTGGACCGCCGCTGGCTCGCCCGGATCGCTCCCGCGGCGCGGGTGGACGTCGTGGAGATCGCGCTCCCCGAGGAGGTGACGCGGCGCTCCCCGCGGGCCACGACGCCGGTGCCGGCGCGGATCGTCTGCTGGGGGAACCTCGCCACCGATCCGATAGCGGCCGGGGTCGCGTCGTTCATCACGCGCGGATGGCCGCGCATGCTTCGAGCGATCCCGGAGGCGGAGCTCGTGATCTGGGGCCGCTCGCCGCCTGCCTGGCTGCGCCAGGTGGTCGCGCGTTCTCCGGCAACCACGCACATCGAGTACGTGGAAGACTGGGTGGGCCAGCTCGCTGGCGCCGCGGTGGCGATCTATCCGCAGCGCTGCGGAGCGGGGGTACAGACGAAGGTCCAGGCCGCGCTGGCTTTCGGGGTGCCGGTGGTCGCGTCGCGAGAGACCGCGGAGCCGGTCGGCCTCGAGCACGGTGCCACGGCCCTCATCGGTGCGACGCCCGAGATGCTCGCGTCCGGCTGCATCCTCCTGCTCACCGATCGCCGCGAGCGCGAACGCATCGGGGAGGCCGGGCGCCGGCACGCGCTGGCGCGCTTCGACCCGGAGCGCACCGGAGGGCAGCTGGCGAAGCTGTTGCGCGAGGTGACGGTGGCGAGCAGCGACGGCGGAAGGACGTCGGCTCGAGCGAGCCACGGCGAACGCGGGGATGCCTCAGCAGGTTGAGCCAGGCACTCCCGCTCATGGCCCAGAAAGGCCTCCTGTACTCCTCGTTCCACAGGCGGATGGCCTCGGGGCCCACTCCCCAGGATAGTGCCCGCGAGGCTGTGCCGGAGGTGAGTCGCGCTGAACAGCCCGCGGGAGGACGCCGGCGCGGGTGAGTTCCAGCGCGGGCTGGCGACGACGGTGGCCTTCGCCGCGACGACAGGAACGCACGCGCCGGCGCGCGCCCCGGGGGCGCGGTCGGCCAGAGACCTCGTGGGCCCTTCCCGTCGTTCTCGTGAATTCCGAGGCGGTCCAGGTGGTTCGCGGTCTTCAGCTGCGCGCGACCCCAGCTTCGGAGGACCGAGCGCCGCTCGCCTCGAGGCCCCCCGCCGCGGGCTCGAAGGCGGGAACACCTTGAGCCGCTCGCGCCGGCGCGAGCTTGCGAAGCGGTTGCGGGGGGGCGGCGAGGTTCCGCCGGCTGGACAGGAAGGGGCGCTCGACGAAGAGATGGCCAGCATAGGCGACGAGAAGCGTCGCGGCGGTCCCGACAAATACCCAGCCGAAGTGCCGAGGCAGGGCGGCGGTTGGCGAGCGAGACATCAACCATCCCGACAGGAGCACCAGGATCGGGAAGTGCACGACGTAGAGGGTGTAGGAGAGGGCGCCCAGCCACCGGGTCGCTTCGAAGGCCGCGAGGCGCCAGCCGCGCGCCTTGAGGCCGAAGGCGATCGAGAGCAGCCCGAAGAACGCCAGCCCCCACAGCGCGTCCGCGCGGGTGCCGTCGGCATGCGCGGCAGCCAGGGGCAGGAGCAGCCCTGCCAGCGTTCCGGCGTGGAACCAATTGAAGGTCACGCGGCCGGCCAGCCTCTCCGCGAGGAGGGCGCCCAGCCACCACACCGCGTATGCAGAGGCGATCTGGCGGACGAGTGCGAGGGGCCAGAGCGAGCCAAACGGGGTGAGCGCGAAGGCGGCCCACAGCGCGATTGCTACCGGCCACGGTGAGCGCCTGGCGCAAAGCCGCAGGAGCGGGTACAGGACGTAGAACCACCACTCGAACTTGAGCGACCAGAGTGGCCCGTTCGTTCCCCACACCGGCACGTAGGCGGTCATGAGAAAGAAGAGATTGCCGATCAGGGTCACCGGCGAGTGGTCGGTGCCGATGCTCACGTTCATGAGGGCACTGGGCGTCGCTCGCGCGTAGATGCCATAGCCGAGCAGCGAACCGATCGCGTCGAGGGCGCCCGTCAGGAGGATGGCCAGCAGGAGGGGTGGGTAGAGGCGGCGCGCCCTGCGTCCCATGAAACGGAGCCAGTCGAAGCCAGATGTGGGGTCCGCGGCGAGGCGCCGCGCGTAGGGGTAGTGGATGACGAACCCGGAGAGGACGAAGAAGAACAACACCGCCTGGTGGCCATAGCGAAATGCCCCGAGACCGTAGAGCAGGGCGCGGCAGAGCGGTCCGTAATCCAGCAGGTGATGCTGGGCAGATCCATGCCCTTCCCACAGGAGCCAGCGTGCGTGTCCGATGACGACGTACAGCGCGGCGATCCCGCGGCAGCCGTCGAGGAAGGACGTGTCCAGGGCGGGGGTGGCGATATGTGGACCGCGCTGGCTGGTGAGGCGCGCGCTGCGCGACCTCATTGCGCTGCGCCGCCCATTTTGGCGAGCACGACCATGTTGTTCGGCCAGATCGGATTGAACACCCGCCCGCGGCTGTTCACGCCCTCGATCTGGAGCACTCGGAACCCCGCCTCCTCGAGGAGGTCGGACATGGTCCGCGGCGACCAGAACTTCACGTGCCCACCGTCCCAGAGCGGGCTGAACTGATGGTCCCACCGGTCGAGCACGGAGAGCAGGAGGTTCCGCAGGTAGTGACCGTAGTGTGGGGTCGTCAGAACCAGGTGACCTCCGGGGCGGAGGACCGCGCGAGCGAAGCGCGGCAGCGCGCGCGGCAGGAAGAGATGCTCCACCACCTCGGTCGCGACGACCAGGTCGAAGCGTGCCGGGCCGAACTCCGACGCGTCGTCATAGACGCCGAGATGCACGAAGTGTGCGTCCGGCACCTCGCGCTGCGCGATTCGAACCGCCGTTGCCTCGGGATCGCATCCCACCACGCGGAACCCGGCCTCCACGAACAGTCGCGTGCCGGCACCGTTTCCACAGCCAAGGTCGAGGATGTCCACCGGCCGGGGACTCACCGTCAGCGCGGCCCGCAACGCGTACTCGTCGAGCCATGGGTGCGGGCTCGATGCATTGCGATAGGCATAGGTGACGCGGTGGGCGTCCACCGGCGGCCCGCCGCTCCCCGTCGACTGCCGCAATGGCTCTTCGACTTCCGCTCGGCTGGTGCGCTTCTTCGCGTCCTTCGTCACGGGTGCGAATTGTAGCGACTAGCGGGCGAAGGTCTCTTGAATGTGCGGCGTCATACCCGAGAAAGACCACGAGTCACAAGGACAAACCGTCCGAAAGGGGCTGGACCCTGGCGGCATGCCTGGAGTCGTCGGGCGCGTGCCTTGCGTGGGCGGGCTTCTTCAGGAAGGGTCGCTCGAAGAGGACGAAGAACAGCCAGGCCGCGAGCAGCGAAATCGCGCAGGACGCCGCCACGGAGACCATCCCGAGTGAAGGGCGCACGAGGCCGCGCAGCGCCGCCTGGGCGACGGGATGCACGAGGTAGAGCGAATAGGAGAAGGTTCCCACCGCGCGGAGCCCCCGGTGGGCTGACCAGGAACCTGCGCCGAAGGTGATCGCTTGCGCCAGGACGAGCGCGCAGAGCGGCGGGAGCAGCCACTGGCGCAGGTGAAAGCCCGCGAGCACCGGATCGACGAAGGCGAGGCCGAGCGAGCATGTGAGCCAGAGCGGAAGAGCGCCCCGGAAGGCGAAGAGCTGCGCCATGCGATCTGCGCCCCGGGCGTATGCCTCGGCGAGAAGTGCGCCCAGGGACCACTGCCACCACGACACGAGGAAGAGCGTGTGGACGACGAGGCGACCCGTGCTCCCGGCGGGGAAGAGGAGGGACCCGCTGGCGTAGGTCGCGAGGCCCAGGGCGAGGAGAAGCAACGTCTGCACGCCGGCCCTCATGCGCTCGCGCATCTTCAGGAACAGCGGGTAGAGCAAGTAGAAGTGGACCTCGACGGCGATGCTCCAGAAGACCGCGTTGATGCTGTAGAAGGCGGGACCGAAGACATGGACCATGAAGACGTGTTGAAGGAAGGTGGAGGCCGTCGGAGGCGTGAGCAGGCGAGACCGAAAGTGCTCCGCGACGAGGCACGAGAGCAGGAGCGCGGCATAATGGGTGGGGAGCAGTCGGCGCGCCCGCTGTCTCCAGAAGGAGAGGACGCCGAGCGATGGGCGTTCGCCGCGCGCGATCTCCCTGGCTCGCGGCAGGTGGATGCAAAACCCGCTCAGAACGAAGAAGAACGCGACTCCCCACCCGCCGAGCCACGCCGCCAGCGCGACGAACGGTCCCCCCCGAGAGCCGAACGAGTCCAGCGTGGCGTGGTGGAGGACGACCGCGAAGGCCGCCACTCCTCGCAGGGACTCGAGCTCCGGGAGCCAGCGCCGGGGAGTCCACGAGCGCGCTGGGCCTGGGCTGCCCGCCGTGGACGAGATCATGATCAGGCGGCCCTTCGGCCGGGGCGGCGAGACCCGCGGGCAATCTCGGCTGCGCAGTGCATGGCCTCCGCGTAGGCCGTCGTGTCGCAGCGCTGCACGAGCTCGCGAGCCCGTGCGCCCATCGCGGCCCGTTGCGAGTCGTCGCGAGCGAGCACGTTGATGGCGTCTGCCAGGGCTTTCGGGTCGTCCGGCTCGACAGCGATCCCTGTGTTGCGCCCCTCGATGAGGTCGGCGGTGGCGCCGCAGCCTCGCGTGGCGATGACGGGTCGCCCGGCCGCCATGGCCTCGTTGACGACGAGGCCCCACACCTCGCGGCGAGAGGGCAGGACGAAGAAGTCGGCCGCGCCGTAGATCGCGGGCAGCTCCTCGTATTCATGATGACCGAGGAAGAAGACGCGGCCCGGCGCGCGGTCCCGCGCGAGCTGCTCGTATCGAGGGCGCAGGGGGCCGTCGCCGACCACCCAGAGGGCGACGTTCTCGTCGACCCTGGACATGGCCTCGATGGCCACGTCGATCCCCTTGCGCTCGATGAGCTGCGCGGAGCAGCAGGCGATGGCGCGGAATTGGCCCCCGCCCCACGCGCGATGGAACGAGCGCTCCGGGGAGGGCGCGCCGAAGAACGATGCGTCCGCCGCATTGATGCCGGTGACGATCCTGGTCGGGGCGGCGCCCAGGGTCACGAGGTACTGGGCGGCGAGCGTGCCATAGGCGAGGAAGGCGTCGCATTGGCGGACGAAGAGCCGTTTGAGGCCGAGCACCAGGCGGCTGCGTGAGCGCGAGCTGTACGCGTGGCTCCCGGACCAGAGCACGGTCGGCAGACCCGTGGCCCTGGCGCGCAGCAGAGCTTCCCATTGAGCGGGGCTGTCGTAGCCGCCGATGACGAGCACGTCGGGTCTGTACCCGGCGAGTACCCCCGCCACGCTGCGGTTGACGTGGAGCGCCCAGTCCCGCTCGCCGATGAAGACGTGCCTGCCCGGGACCACCACCTGGCGAACCGATGCACTGTCCGGCAGCGACCAGGCGCGGTTCTTTTCGCTGCGCGCGAGCGTGAGAACCAGCAGTTCTCCGCGCTCGATCCGAGCCAGCGCCTCGAACATGGGCTGCCGATAAGGGGGGACCATATTCGTCAGCATTGCCAATCGCATTGCCACCCTCGTGCTCGGGGTGTGGATTCATAGCGCGGAGTCAGCTACACTACAAGTATTGCGCAAATGACTCATATTGGTACACGCCAGATAGGTGATCAATGCGGGTCTTGTTCTTGGCCTCCTATTTTCCGAAGCCGACAAACCCGTTCATGGGTACCTGGGCGCTCGCCCAGGCGCGTGCGCTTGTGCGCCAGGGTGTCGAGCTGCGAACCCTCTCCTTCACTTCGTGGGTGCCGAAGCTGGCCGGTGGGCTGTCCCAGGGGGCGCGCGCGTTCGCTCGGTGCCCCCCCAGCCATAGCTGGGACAGCTCGCTGGCGGTGGAGTACCCGCGGTGGCTCGTGTACCAGGCGGGAATGATGAGGCGGCTCTCGCAGCGCCATCCGCACGCCCCGATGGCGCTCGGCTGGCTCACGGCGCGCCGACGTCTGTCGGAGGTCGTCGCGAGCTGGCGCCCCGATGTCGTCTACGCTCACCACAGTGCGGTCAATGGCTATCTCGCTCACCGGCTGGCGGGCGCCGAGAACACTCCCTACGTGATCACGGACCACAGCTTCGGCGACATCACCGATTGCGCCGGTCACCCCGCCCGAGAGCGCTTCTTGCGGCCCATCGTGAACGACGCCTCCCGGATGATCAGCGTATCGTCCCGGATGGAGGCGCTCGTGCGCGGAGCATTCCCGGGGGCGCGCACCGTGACCCTCCACAACGGCACCGATCCGGTCCCGGCGGACTTCCTGAGCCGCCCGCGGCCTGCCCAGCTGCGAGACCGTGTTGTGGTGTTCTCGGCCGCCTTCTTCTCCGAGCGAAAGGGCCTGCCGCAGCTTATCGAGGCCTTCGCTCGGGTCGCGGATAGGCATCCGCGGGCCGTGCTCCGGATCGCCGGGGACGGGCCGCAGCGCGAGGCGGTCCGGTCCGCGGTGGGTCGGGCTGGGCTGGGCGACAGGATCATGCTGCTGGGGCGTCTCTCGCACGCGCACGTCCTGCAGGAGATGGCGTGGTCGGATGTATTCGCGCTCATCGGCTGGGACGAGCCGTTCGGCGTGGTCTTTTCCGAGGCGGCCGCCTGCAGTCTGCCCATCCTCTTGGCCTCGGACTGCGGGTTCAACGACGTCTTCCGCGACGGCGTGCACGGTTTCAGCACGCCACCGCGGGACCCGGCGGCGGCCGCGGAGCGGCTCGAGGCGCTGCTGGCCGACCCGGACAGGCGCCGCGCCATGGGCAGAGCGGCGTTCAATCTGTGGGTGAGCCGGCTCACATGGGATGCACACGCCGCGCAGCTGGCCAGCATTCTGCGCGCCGCGATCGCATAGATCGCTCAATTGGTGGTGCTCTGATCGCGATCTGCTCGGTCGCAGATTGTCATTTACGTTTGTGCGGCCAAAACGGGCGCCCCAAATCGCCAAATGGTTTTTGACCTATTGCGCACGTGATGATTCGAGTGGTAGTCACCAAAAGTAGTGGCGCGATAGGTGCTCGTCTGAATAGTGGGCCTAGCTCGTGAGACAAACCAACGGTCAGCCGCGTGGGTGAATGGTGCCTTTCGCGGGCCATATCCTTCGACGAGGGAGGCCAATGTGCGCATGCCGGTCGCGCTGGAAGAGGTGAGCACGGAGGCAATTCCGGGCTCAGCGGACCGGTACCGTCCGCGCGTGAGCGAGGCAGACGCCGCGCCCCGCGGTGGGCTCTCGTCGCCGATGCACGTCTGCCACGTCTCGTGGCTCTTGTCCCCGCGGGGAGGGGGAATCCCGCCGGTGGTGTTCGCGCTCGCGGCGCACCAGAGACGGCGCCTCGCCTCCGTGAACGTCCTCGGGGTGGAGGACGGTGGAAGGGGGCCGATCGATCCGGAGGCTCCCTCGCTGCGGCTCCATCGCGCGCTCGGCCCCTCTGCACTCGGGTGGCCTCCGGGCATGGTGCTGGACCTCCTGTCCCGCCAGCCCGATGTGGTACACCTTCACGGGCTGTTTACAGGAGTGTCTCTGGCCGCGCGCATGTGGAAGCAGTGGGCAAGCGGGACGCTCGTGGTGGCGCCGCACGGCATGCTGGAGCCCTGGGCCCTGGCGCGCTCGGCCTGGAAGAAGCGCCTCTTCTTGCACCTGGCCGAGCGCGCCAACCTCGAGCGCGCGCGGTGCATTCACGCCCTGTGCTCGGAAGAGGCGCACAGCATCAGGGCGCTCGGGCTGCGCACGCCGATCGCCGTGGTCCCGAACGGAGTGGATCTGGACCGGGTGCGCGGTGAGCGCGATGTCCGGGCGTGCTCCGCGCTGTTCCCGCACACCCGAGGCAGGCGATTGCTTCTCTTCCTGGGACGGATTCATCCGAAGAAAGGCCTTCTCAACCTCGTGCGTGCGTTCGCCGCGGTCCAAAGGGAACTCGCGGGGGGCGACGAGTGGCTCCTCCTCGTCGCTGGACCCGATCAGATCGGTCATGCCGCACAGGTGCGAGCGCTGGCGACCGCCGAGGGCGTGAGCGATCAGGTGGACATGGTCGGGCCGGTGCTCGGCGAGAAGAAGCGCGCGCTCCTGGCGGCCGCGGACGCGTTTGCGCTCCCATCTTACAGCGAAGGGTTCTCGATGGCGGTCCTCGAGGCGCTGGCGTGGCGCATCCCAGCGCTCGTCACCCGCTCCTGCAATTTCGACGTCGCGCAGTTCGGGGCGGGAGTCGTGTGCGACGCGACGCTCGAGTCGATCACCGAGTCCCTGCGTTCGCTGCTCTGCGCGACCCGGGCGGAACGCCGTGCCATGGGGGACGCCGGCCGGCGCCGGGTCGAGGCGTTCTACCGCTGGGACCACATCGCCGGCCAGCTCGAGAGCGTGTACGCCTGGGCGTCCCGCCAGGGCGACCGACCGCGGTGCGTCCAGGAGTTTCTCGCGTGACCGGAGCCTGCCCAATCCTTAAGTGAAGGTGATTTCCTTCGCTTCATGTCCGGTGAGATCCATGAACGAATCCAATGAGAGCGACTCGCGCTGGGGACACCAGTCCGGCACGCCCGCGGAGCGCACGGCGCGCGAGCGAAACGCCATCCTGTCGAGGTGGCCGATCGTGCTTGCGTGGGCTGCCGCGGGTCTCGCTTGCGGCTGCTTCTACGCGGTGTTCGGCACACCCCAGTTCCGTTCCGACGCCATCGTTCAACTCGAGGAGAAGCTCTCGAAGGGGGCGAACGAATTCGATGAGTTGACGGGCGGGACGGCCATGGAGACCCCGGCGGACGCCGAGATCGAGATCATGAGGTCGAGGACGCTCCTGGGCTCGGTGGTCAAGCAGCTCTCGCTCGACGTGGAGGCCGCCCCGCGGTGGTTCCCCGTGTTCGGGAGCGCGTTGGCGCGCCGATGGAAGTCGCGTGACCTTGCGCCCCCGGTGCTCGGGCTTTCTCGTTTTGCCTGGGGAGGTGAGCGCATCTCCCTGCGCGCGCTGACGGTTCCGCTGCAGTACGAGAGCGCCGAGCTGAGACTCGTCGCCGAGGGCGACGGGCGGTACGTGCTCTACACGCGCGACGGTGTCCAACTCCTGAAGGGGCAGGTCGGAAAGAGGGCGCGAGGCGCGGGCTTCGAAGTCAGCGTAGACGAACTGTACGCCCGGCCGGGGACGCAGTTCGTCGTTCGCAAGCTCGCCGTAGACGACGCGGTCGAGGAGATCAAGTCCAGGCTGATTGCCCGGGAGAAGGGCCGGAAGACTGGGATCATCCGCCTGGAGCTGACGGGCCGCGATCCCGTGC
>Ga0335081_10016910_pt1 | contig 11816 bp, 9 predicted proteins | sample Lox_Sample_35_FD_206713 | JGI IMG/M metagenome (GOLD analysis project Ga0335081, IMG submission 206713) | Soil microbial communities from Loxahatchee National Wildlife Refuge, Florida, United States - Lox_Sample_3.5 | ecosystem: Environmental > Terrestrial > Soil > Wetlands | place: USA: Florida... | reverse complement strand
GCAGACGCCGAGCTGGAGCGGATATCGACCTTCTCCAAGGACATCGCCACCCGCGAGATGCAGGACATCTACCGCGAGCCGGTCAAGCCCGAGCTGATCGCCCAGCGGATCAGGGAGATCAAGGACCACGGGGTCGTCGCGGCCGCGTCGCTGACCCCGCAAAAGGTCCGCACCTATTACGAGGTCGCGCTTGAAGCCGGCCTCGACATCCTCGTGATCCAGGGGACCGTGGTGTCGGCCGAGCACGTCTCGCTCGATGAGACCCGGCCGCCGCTCAACCTCAAGGAGTTCATCCGCGAGCTTGCTCCGACGCCGGTGGTCGTCGGCGGCTGCGCGTCGTACCACACCGGGCTGCATCTCATGCGCACCGGAGCGGCCGGCGTGCTCGTCGGCGTGGGTCCCGGCGCGATCTGCACCACCCGCGGCGTGCTCGGGATTGGCGTCCCGCAGGCGACCGCGATCGCAGACGTCGCGGCTGCGCGCTCACAGCACATGCTCGAGACCGGCGAGATGGTCAAGGTCATCGCCGACGGCGGGATGCGCAACGGCGGCGACGTCGCAAAGGCAATCGCGTGCGGCGCCGACGCGGTGATGCTCGGGTCCGCGCTTGCCCGCGCCTACGAGGCGCCGGGCCGCGGCTACAACTGGGGGATGGCGACGTTCCATCCGACGCTCCCGCGCGGTGCCCGGGTGGCGACCACGCCCAACGGGACGCTCGAGGAGATCGTGAAGGGCCCGGCACGCGAGAACGACGGCACTTTCAACCTGATGGGGGCGCTGCGCACCTCGATGGCCACGTGTGGCTACCGAGACATCGCGGAGTTCAATCGCGCCGAGCTGGCGGTGGCGCCCGCCCTTCAGACGGAGGGCAAGCACCTCCAGCGCGAGCAGGGCGTGGGCATGGGCGCGAAGCCGACGGCCGCGGCTGTCAGTGTCGACTGATTCGGGTCTCGCTTCGCTCGACGTCCCTGGGGCCGTGCGACCCCGTCCGGACGGGGGACTTGGCCCCACGGATGCCGCGCAGCGGCCCCCCAGGACCGAAGAGATCCTCGTCCTCGACTTCGGAGGCCAGTACTCGCAGCTGATCGCCCGCCGCGTGCGCGAGTGCGGCGTGTTCTCCGAGCTGCTGCCCCATCACGTCGGGCTCGACGAGGTCCGGCGCCGGCGGCCGAAGGGCGTGATCCTGTCCGGAGGACCCGCGTCGGTGTACGAGGAAGGCGCGCCGGCGCTTCGTCGCGAGTTGCTCGAGCTCGGCGTGCCGGTGCTCGGGATCTGTTACGGGATGCAGCTGATCGCGCGCGAGCTGGACGGTCGCGTCGAACGCGCCGAGGTCGGGGAGTTCGGCCGCTCTGAGCTGACCGTCGCGGCGCCCGGCCGGTTGCTGGCGGGCACGCCGCGCCAGCAGAGCTGCTGGATGTCCCACCGCGACACGGTGTTCGCGCCCCCGCCCGGATTCGCCGCGCTCGCGTCCTCGACGGTCTCTCCCGTGGCTGCGTTCGAGTCGGTCGAGCGCGGCATCTACGGGATCCAGTTCCACCCCGAGGTGGTCCACACGCCCTACGGCCAGCGGGTGCTCACGAACTTCCTCGAGGGCGCGTGCGGATGCGAGCGCACCTGGAGCCCGCGGTCGGTGATCGACGAGCAGATCGAGGCCATCCGAGCCCAGGTCGGCGAGGGGCGTGCTATCTGCGGCCTGTCGGGCGGCGTTGACTCGAGCGTGGCGGCACTGCTCGTCCACCGCGCGATCGGTGACCGGCTGACGTGCGTGTTCGTCGACCACGGCTTCATGCGTAAGGACGAGGGCGCCCAGGTCATTCAGGCGTTCCGCGATCACTTCCACGTGCCGCTGGTGGCGGTCGACGCGTCGGATCGCTTCCTGACGCGCCTTCGGGGCGTCACGGATCCCGAGGAGAAGCGCAAGCGAATCGGCGCCGAGTTCATCCGGGTGTTCGAGGAGGAGGCGCGCAAGCTCGACGACGTCCACTTCCTCGTCCAGGGCACGCTGTACTCGGACGTGATCGAGTCCGGCGGCAGCACGGGCGCGGCCACGATCAAGTCTCACCACAACGTCGGCGGCCTACCCGACGATCTCGACTTCGAGCTGGTCGAGCCGTTGCGGGCGCTGTTCAAGGACGAGGTGCGCGCCGTTGGCGAAGGGCTCGGGTTGCCCAAGCGACTCGTGTGGCGCCAGCCCTTCCCGGGACCCGGCCTGGCGATCCGGATCGTCGGGGGCGAGGCCACGCGCGAGCGGCTCGAGATCCTGCGGGAAGCCGACGCCATCCTCCAGGACGAGATCCGCAAGGCCGGGCTTTACCAGGAGCTTTGGCAGTCGTTCTGCGTGCTCCCGGACATCCGGACCGTGGGCGTCCAGGGCGACGTGCGGACGTACGGAAACGTCATTGTGATCCGCGCCGTGACCAGCGACGACGCGATGACCGCCGACTGGGCGCGCCTGCCCTACGACCTGCTCGAACGGATCGCCGCCCGGATGATCGGCGAGATCCGTCCCGTCGGACGTGTGGTGCTCGACATCACAAGCAAGCCGCCCGGGACGATCGAATGGGAGTAACCTGACCTGGCGTTGTCGATGTGGGGTAGGGCGTTTCGGGGGTTCTTGGTCTTTTTCGCGGTGCTCGGCGCGACCGCGCCGGCTGCGCATGCGTCCCTCGGAGTGCCGACTGGCGGTCTGGCGACCACGTTCACCGGATCCTCGAACTCAGGGGTCGCGACCGCCATGGCCAACTTCGAGGCGGCCGCCGGTGGCGCCGATAACGGCACGACCGTCGGAGAACAGGGGAGCGGCTTCCGACACGTAACCTGGGATCAGATCGCGCTCGACGGCAGCGATCCCGGCGCGACGACGATCGAGACCGGGCACGTGATCGCACCCGCTCGCAGCCGACTGCAGCCGTGGGGACTCGACCTCGGTCCCGAGATCGCGGTGGCGAACGACGGCTTCCATTCGGTCGGCTCGAGCGTCACCTTCACCCCGTTCAGTAGGCCGAACGTGTGGGGGCCGTTCGATTCCGACACGGCCGAATTCGACGTCGTCGCCCCCGCGGGCCAGGGGACCACCGCGACGCCCGCGCAGACGCGCGGACTCGGGTTCGTCTTCCTCGACGCCGGCGGATCGACCCAGATCCAGTACTACAACGGGACGATTCTGCTCGGGTCCGTTTCGGCGCCGACCGGCTCGACGTCGTTTGCCGGCCTCCTGTTCCCCGATCCGGTCGTGACCCGCGTCGTCGTGACGCTCGGCGGCGGCGACATCTTCGGGTACGACGGCACGACGGTCACCCCCGGCGGGGCGAATCCCGTCGCCGGCGACGACATCGTCCAGGCCGAGCCGGCGGCGGCGCGGCCCAACGTGTTCGCCACTGCCGGCGCGCCGACCTCTCCGGTGCTCGACACCTTCACGAACACCGAGTCGCAGGCCACCGCCGAGATCGACTGGGGCGACGACACCCGCTCCGGAGGCGCGATCGTCCTCGCGTCGGGCGGAACGTTCAACGTGACAGGCACCCATGCGTACGCCGCGGCCGGCGACTACACGGCGACGGTGACCGTCCGCGACTTTGCCGGCGACGAGCAGACCTCAGACACGGTGATCGAGGTCGCTCCGCGCCTGAGCGCCACGAGCGTGACGTGCTCGCCATCGCCCGTCGCGGTGACGGCGTCGACGAGCTGCACGGTGACGGTCGCAGACTTGGGCGCGTTTCCCATCACCCCGACCGGCGCCGTCGCGGTCAGCTCACCCACGGCCGGGGCGTCCTTCTCCGACGACTCCGGCTGCCTGCTTGGCCCAACGGCGACGCCCGGACTCGCTATCTGCGAGGTCCAGTTCACACCGACCCAGCTCCCGCCGACGCAGGCACGGATCAATGCGTTCTACGCCGGCGATGGCGCCCACGCCGGCAGCAGCGACATGACGCTCATCGGGATTCGCCGGCAGCGGTGCAACTTGAAGGCGCTGTCAGCGAAGCTCAAAGGCCACCCGGCAGCGCTGGGCGTGCTTGTCACCTGCGATGCGCGTGCGAATGTGACGATCGCGGTCAAGGCCGTCGGGTCGCGCAACGGTAAGTTCAGGGCTTTCACGCTCGCGTTCGGCACGATCCACTCATCGGTCGTCGCGGGCCGGCCCACGGTGCTCGAGATCAGGCCCTCGCAGCCCGTGCTGGCGGCGCTGCGGACCGCCCGCCGTCGTCATCAGCGCGTGTCGCTGAAGCTCACCCTGACCGCGAGCTCTCACGCCACGCAAACGAGCACCACCACGCGCGTGCCGGCGCTCAGGCTTCCGTAGCCAGGGCGGCGCGCGCCAGGATCGTCTCGACGAAGCGACCAAGGTCCGGGGGGAGCTGATCGCGCCGGAACCAGTCCGCTTCGGCGAGTTCAGTCAGGTCGATGTCGAGGCGGCGGTCGCCGAGGCGGGTCCGGAACACGTGGAGCGTGTCGCTGTGATGATCGACCGTGGCGAACAGGTCCCCGAGGTTCTCCCAGTGCTCGATTCGCCTGCCGAGCTCCTCGTGCATCTCGCGCCGCGCGGCGTCGATCGGGGCCTCGCCGCGGCGCACGGTCCCGCCAGGCAGGTCCCACACCGGACGGCCATAGGTGTGCCGGACGAGCAGGAACTCGTCGTCGTGGGTAACCAGGCACTTCACGCCCGTGACTTTCGGGCGGACCAGGAACCAGTAGGTTCGGAGTCCCACGTACGCGCACCGGATCAGCGCGCGTCTCAGCCAGACGGGGAGCCGTGTCATACATTGAGCGTACGCATCCGCCGCGAACGGCCGTGTAGCGCGGGATCGCCTATCATGGGCGAAGCCGCGCGATTGTCGCGCGGCTTGTGCATGCCATGAAGACCTACGTAGCCACACCAGCCGACCGTGAGCGCAACTGGCTGATCGTCGACGCCTCGGGGCAGACCCTTGGGCGGCTCGCGACCCAGATCGCCGATAGCCTGCGCGGCAAGCGCAAGCCGACTTACACGCCGCACGTCGACACGGGCGATTTCGTGATCGTCGTCAACGCCGAGAAGATCGCGGTGACCGGCAACAAGCGCTCCGACAAGCGCTACTACCGTCACTCCGGGTACCCAGGCGGGCTGAAGTCCCGCACGCTCAACGACATGCTCGAGCGCCGGCCGGAGGAGGTCATCCGCCTCGCGGTCAAGGGGATGCTGCCGCGCAACCGCCTTGCGCGGAAGCAGCTGACCAAGCTGAAGGTCTACGCGGGCCCCGAGCATCCGCACGCCGCACAACAGCCGCAACCGATGGAGATCGCGAAGTGACCGAGCGCCCCGAGGACGAGCAGCAGGCCGACGACCAGGAGCCGGAGCTCCCCGAGGAGCCGGAGGTTCCCGAGGAGCCCGTGGCGGCGGCCGACGAGCCCGCGGAGGTTCCCGAGGAGCCCGTGGCTGCGGCCGACGAGCCCGCTGCGGCCGACGAGCCCGCTGCGGCCGACGAGCCCGCGGAGGTTCCCGAGGAGCCAGCCGCGACCCAGGAGCCGGTAGCCGAGGAGCCGGCCGCCCAGGAACCGGTGGCCGAAGCTGACGAGCTCGTCGGCGAGGCAGAGGTCGGCGATCCGGACGCGCTTGCGCCCGACGCGGTGGTCGAGGCCGAGCAGAACCCGGAAGAGGACGAGGAGCTCGAGGAGATCGCTCCTCGCGTGAAGCCCGAGATTCCCGGGGCCGACCTGATCCCGGACATCGTTCCCGAGGGCGAGCAGTTCCTCGACGCAGAGGCGCAGGCCGCCGCCGAGGCGGAGGCCGCCGAGCTCGCCGCCCGCGAGCAGGAAGACCAGGAAGTCTCGAGCCCTATCGCCGACGCCGCGATCGACCTCGCGGCCGGCGCGCGCTACACCGCCACCGGCAAGCGAAAGACCGCAGTCGCGCGCGTGATCATCAAGCCCGGTACCGGCGTGTATGTCATCAACGGAAAGACGCTGGATGTGTTCTTCCCCCGTGAGACCTTGCGGCGGATCATCCGGCAACCACTCGAGACCGTCGGCTATGACTCGCGAATGGACGTGGTCGCCCGCATGCACGGCGGCGGCGTTGCCGCCCAGGCCGGAGCGCTTCGGCATGGCATCTCGCGCGCGCTGATCGTGGCCGACCCCAACCTGCGTGGCGAGCTCAAGCGGCGCGGCTTCCTGACGCGCGATCCTCGCGTCAAGGAGCGCAAGAAGGCCGGTCTGAAGAAGGCCCGCAAGCGGCCTCAGTTCTCCAAGCGCTAGTTCCACATGGCACGGCAGCTGTTTGGCACGGACGGTGTCCGCGGCCGGGCGGGACACTTCCTTACCGCCGACCTCGCGCTAGCGCTCGCTCGGACCGCCGTGGCGCGGCTCGAGGCTGAGCGACCGCAGGTGCTGATCATCCGGGACACGCGCGAGTCGGGCGAGATGCTCGAGTCGGCGATCGCCGCCGGCGTGGCCGCGGCCGGAGGCGACGCGCTGCTCGCGGGAGTCCTGCCGACCCCCGCCGCGCCGCTGCTGGTGCGCCGCCACGGACTCGACCTTGCCGCCGTGATCTCGGCGTCCCACAACCCCTACGAGGACAACGGCATCAAGCTGTTCGCCGCCGACGGGTTCAAGCTCCACGACGATACCGAGCACGCGATCGAGGACGAGCTCGCGACGGCGCCGCCTCCGCCGGCTCACATCGGCCGCGTGCGGAGGTTCGACGGCGCCCACGAGGACTACCTCCGGGCGCTCGAGAAGCGATTCTCCAGCCTGAGCCTGTCCGGAATGCGTGTACTGCTCGATTGCGCCCACGGCGCCACGTTCGAGGTCGCGCCGGAGATCTTCCGGCGGCTGGAGGCGGGCGTCGACGTGATCGCCGATGAGCCCGACGGCATGAACATCAACCAGGAGTGTGGCTCGACCCACCTCGACGGGGTGATCGAGCGTGTCGCGGGTGGCGGCTACGACGTCGGGTTCGCGTTCGACGGCGACGGCGATCGCGTGCTCGCGGTCGACCGCCGCGGCGTTGTCGTCGACGGCGACGAGTTGATCGCGCTAGCGGCGCTCCACCTCCGTTCGGGCGGACGGCTGCCCGGCAACGGCGTGGCCGTGACCGTCATGACGAACTATGGGTTCCATCAGGCGATGGCGGCAGCCGGCGTCGACGTGGCGGTGACCCCGGTCGGCGACCGCTACGTCCTCGACGAGCTCCGCCGGCGAGGATGGGCGCTCGGAGGGGAGCAGTCCGGTCACATCATCGACCTCGGTTTCGGCCCGTCCGGCGACGGGATCGCGAGCGCGCTGCTGACGCTTGAGGCGCTTGGGGGACGCGATCTGGCCGACCGGAGCGCGATGGCGAAGCTTCCGCAGCGGCTGGTCAACATCCGCGCGGCCGACCGCGCCGGAATCGCCGCCGCGATGGCCGACCCCGGCGTCGAGGAGGCGGTGGCGCGCGAGCACGCGGGACTGACCGGGCGGGGTCGGGTTCTCGTCCGCGCGTCCGGCACCGAGCCGCTGATCCGGGTGATGGTCGAGGCGCCGAGCCAGGAGGAGACGGACGAGATCTGCGCTCGGCTCCGGCAGGTCGTGGAGATCGCACTCGCGTAGGAGCTCGGCGGACACGAGTTCCGCGAGCCGCCGTGCGTTCTTGAGTGAACGGCTCTTCCGGCTAACATCGTTCGCTCCTCGGACGGCGACCGGGAGTCGATCGCGCAGGATGCCCGCCACGAAAGGGGACAAGGACGCATGTGTGGAATCGTCGGTTACGTTGGTCCGCGTGAGGCGCGTCAGCTCCTGCTCGCGGGGCTCGAGAAGCTCGAATATCGCGGCTACGACAGCGCCGGCATCTCCGTGCTCGACGGGGACCGGATCGACGCCGTCCGCGCCGTCGGCAATCTGAGCGCGCTGCGCGGCGCAATCGACGCCACCGGCGGTTGGGAATCCGGCGACGGCACGGTCGCGGTCGCCGAGCGGCCCCAGCCGGAGACCGGCATCGGCCACACGCGCTGGGCCACCCACGGTCGCGTGACCGAAGAGAACGCCCACCCGCATTTCGACAACACCGACCGCGTCCACATCGTCGTCAACGGGATCGTCGAGAACTACATCTCGCTGAAGCGCCGGCTGGTCGCCGAGGGCGCCCGGTTCACCTCAGAGACCGACGCCGAGGTGATCGCGCACCTGGTTGCGCACCACAACGACGGCGATCTTGTCGAGGCCGTCCGTCGCGCTTACGCCGAGCTGCGTGGCCACTACGCGTTCGTGGCGATGGCCGCGGACGAGCCCGGCGTGCTCGTCGGGGCCCGCAAGGAGTGCCCGCTGATCATCGGCCGCGGCGACGGCGAGCAGTTCATCGCGTCGGCGATTCCGGCGTTCCTGCGCTACACCCGCCACGTCCAGTACATCGAGAACGACGAGATCGTCGTGCTCCGTACCGACAACGTCGAGTTCTTCACCGCCGACGGCGCCGCCCTCGACCGCGAGATCGTCGAGATCGATTGGGACACCGAAACGGCCGAGAAGCAGGGCTTCGAGACGTTCATGCTCAAGGAGATCCACGAACAGGCCGACGCGGTCGCTGAGACGATCGGCGAGCGAGCCGCGCGCGGCGTCGGGATCGACCTGGGCGACCTCGGCCTCATCGACGACGAGTTGCTGCGCACCGCGCGCCGGATCGTGGTCGTCGCGTGTGGCACCTCCTATCACGCCGGGCTGATCGGGCGGTACGCGATCGAGGAGTTCTCGCGTGTGCCGGTCGAGGTCGAGATCGCGTCCGAATATCGCTACCGCAACCCGGTCGTCGGCCCCGGGGATATCGTGGTCGGGATTTCGCAGTCGGGCGAGACCGCCGACACGCTGGCCGCGATGCGGACCGCGCGGGAGCGAGGCGCTCGTGTCCTGGCGATCACGAACCTCATGGGGTCGCAGGCGACCCGCGACGCCGACGGCGTCCTGTACACGCGCGCCGGGCTCGAGATCGGGGTCGCGGCCACGAAGACGTTCGTCAGCCAGGTCGTCGCCATGTACCTGCTCGCACTGCGGCTCGCGGAGCTGCGCGGCACGCTCGAGCCGGATGTGCTGAAAGCGACGATCAGCGAGGTGAAGCGGCTACCGCACCGGATCGCCGAGATGTTCGAGCGGGGCATGGGAGGGGTGGCTGCCGTTGCGGACGGAGTCGCCGGCGCCGATTTCTTCCTGTACCTCGGTCGCCACGTGGGGCTCCCGGTTGCGCTAGAGGGCGCTTTGAAGCTCAAGGAGATCTCGTACATCGCGACCGACGCCTACGCCGCCGGCGAGATGAAGCACGGCCCGATCGCGCTGCTCGACCAAAGCACCCCAGTCGTGGTGGTCGCGACCGAGTCGCCCGTGCTCGAGAAGGTCATCTCAAACATCCAGGAGGTGCGGGCGCGCGGCGCCAAGGTGATCGCGGTCGCGTCCGAGGGCGACGAGCAGATCTCGGAACACTGCGACGAGGTCATCTTCGTGCCGCGGACCGAGTGGATGCTCTCCTCGCTCCTCGCCGTGATCCCGCTCCAGCTGCTCGCCTACTACATCGCCCGCAGCCGCGGATTGAACGTCGATCAGCCGCGGAACCTGGCCAAGACCGTCACCGTGGAGTGAGCGGGGTGCCCGGGGCCGGTCTCCGCGTCGGGATCGACCTCCTCGAGATCGAGCGGCTCGAGCATGCGCTCGAGCGCACGCCACGGCTGGCCGAGCGATTGTTCACCGAGGCTGAGCGCGCCTACGCGGCCAGTCAGGGCCGGCCCGGCCAGCACCTCGCGGCGCGCTTCTGCGCCAAGGAGGCGGCAGCCAAGGCGCTCGGGATCCAGTCATGGAACTTCCACGAGGTCGAGGTCGTCGGGACGGGCGGTCCGCCTTCGTTACGTCTGTCCGGTAGCGCCGCCGCCCGGGCCGCCGAGCTGGGCGTCCAGGTGGAGGTGTCGCTCACGCACACACGGCGCGACGCTGCCGCGGTCGTGATCGCCGGCTGAAGCGCGGGATCGCCGGGTGAGGCGCCGGGGAGCCAGCCACTAGGCTCCCCGCCATGGCATCCCTTCCCGACTGGCTTGATCCGCTCCCGGACGCTGCCGAGCAGCGCGCCCTCGACGAGTGGGCGATCCACGAACGCGGCATTCCGGGGGTCGATCTGATGGAGCGCGCCGGTGCCGGGCTGGCCGACCTCGTGGGCTCGCTCGTCCCCGATGGGCGCATCGTGGTCGTGTGCGGCAAGGGCAACAACGGTGGCGATGGTCTGGTGACGGCGCGCGTGCTGCGCTCGCGGGACCGTGAAGTCGAGGTTCTGCTCCTCGGCGATCCCGGCGAGTTCCGGGGCGACGCGGCGACGAACCTCGAGCGGCTGCCGGGGCCGGCGCCGGCCGGGTTCGATGCCTCCCGCCTGGCCGGGGCGGCGGGAATCGTCGACGCGATCCTCGGCACCGGGTTCTCCGGTGAGCCGCGCGAGCCCGCGGCCGGCGCGATCGCCGCCATCAACGACGCCGCAGGTTCTGGCGCGTTCGTCGTCGCATGCGATGTTCCGAGCGGGGTCGATGCGTCCACGGGCGAGGTCGCCGGCGCGGCGGTGCGGGCGCGCGCCACCGCGACCTTCAACGCCGGCAAGCCGGGTCTGTGGATCGAACCCGGAAAGACCCACGCCGGCGAGGTCAGCGTGATCGACATCGGGATCCCGGCGGGCGGCCCGGTGGAGCCTCGCGTCGGCCTGATCTCCGCTCGCGTGACGGCTTTGATTCCGCGCCGTGGACGGGAGTCGACGAAGTTCGCGGCGGGCAGCGTGCTCGTGTGCGGAGGCTCGCCGGGCTTGACCGGGGCGCCCTGTATGGCCTCCGAGTCGGCCATGCGGGCCGGCGCGGGCTACGTCACGGCGTGCGTTCCCGGGTCGCTGAGCCTCGTATTTGGAACGAAGCTGCTCGAGGTCATGACGATTTCGCTGCCCGACACCGACGGGTCGCTCGAGCCGCGGGGCGTCGAGCAGGTGCTCGAGCGCGCCGACCGGTCGGACGCGATCGCGCTCGGGCCGGGGCTCGGCCGGACGGACGGGGCGCAGGAGTTCGCCCGTCAGCTGGCCCGGGCGGCGCCGGTTCCGCTACTTCTCGACGCCGACGGCCTGAACGCGCATGCCGGCGCACTCGAGCTCCTCGCCGATCGCGACGCTGCGACGGTGATGACCCCGCATGCGGGCGAGCTTGCGCGCCTGCTCGAGACGGACAGTGCCTCGATCGGCGCTCGTCGCCTGGAGAGCGCCCGGAGGGCGGCGCGCGAGGCCCACGCGATCGTCGTCTTGAAGGGAGACGACTCGATCGTGGCCGCGCCGGACGGCCGGGCCGCCGTCAACCGGGGCGCGTCGTCGGCGCTCGCGACCGCGGGCACCGGCGACGTCCTCTCGGGCGTGATCGGGGCGTACCTGGGCAAGCACATGGACCCGTTCGCGGCCGCGTGCGCCGGCGTGCTCGTCCACGGCCGCGCTGGCCAGCTGTGCGCCGAGGAGATAGGCACCGAGGGCGTGATCGCCGGCGACGTGATTCGGGCCCTCCCGCGGGCCCTGACGAGCCTCCTCTAGTGAGGGGCCACTAGCCATGGCGGTACGCGCGCTGGCCCGGGTGAACCTCGCGGCGATCGAGCGCAACGTCGCACGGCTGCGGGGCGGGCTGGCGGACGGAGTGGGGCTGTGCGCGGTCGTTAAGGGAGCCGGCTACGGGCACGGCGCGCTGCCGGCGGCGCGTGCTGCTCTCGCCGGCGGAGCCCGGATGCTGGCGGTCGCGACCGCGGGCGAGGCGGCCGAGTTGCGCGACGGGGCCATCTCCGGGCCAATCCTCGTGATGGGTGCGGTCAGCGACGAGGAGTTG
>Ga0335081_10016908_pt1 | contig 11817 bp, 13 predicted proteins | sample Lox_Sample_35_FD_206713 | JGI IMG/M metagenome (GOLD analysis project Ga0335081, IMG submission 206713) | Soil microbial communities from Loxahatchee National Wildlife Refuge, Florida, United States - Lox_Sample_3.5 | ecosystem: Environmental > Terrestrial > Soil > Wetlands | place: USA... | reverse complement strand
TGGGCGAAGTCCACGTCTTCGAACTTCGCCTTGTTCGCGGGCGGCGGGAGCTGCTTTGTGAAGTACTTCATGAAGTTGGAGCGGAAGACCGGGTCCTGGACGTAGGGCGTGTCCTTCTTCTTCGCGAACTGGTACGCCATCTCTTCGGCGAGGGGAGAGAGCTTGACCTCCTGCCCCTGGAACCTAATCGAGAGGCCCTTCGGGACGTACGGGTCGGGGAAGGCGATCCCGTTGTGGCTGAAGGTCTTCCAGACAGGCATTCTCCGCCGAGTCGGAAAGAGTCGTTTTTAAGAAATGCGTCTGGAAAAGCGGTTCTAGGCCCCGCCGAGTAGCTTATCCGTCCTGGGCCCGGTGATCCCACGATTGAAGGCCACCCCGGCGCCCACCAAGGCGTACTTCCTGATCCTCGCCCTCGTCCCCATGTTCCTGGCGATCGGCTTCCTCCAGATAGTGATAGGGGCGTGGCTGGTCACAGTGGGGTTCACGGCTGTCCAGGCGGGGACTCTGATCTCGGTCCAGGGAGGGGCGGCGATACTCTCGGCGATACCGCTCGGCATAGTCTCCGACGCCTACGGCAGGAAGTACATCCTCGGGCTGGGGGCGGCAGCCGGGGCCGCCGCCCTCTTCGCCTTCTCCCAGACCACGGACTACGCCTACCTGCTCGTCATCAGCACGGTGCTGGGCCTCACCGAGGGGGCGAGTGTCACCTCGTGGAACGCGCTCCTCGCGGACATGACCGACACGACAAACAGGAACAGGGTCTTCTCGCTCTCCTTTGTGATGATCAACGTGACGACTGGCGTAGGACTGGTGATCCCGGGCGTCTTCCCAGCGCTGCAGGCCGCGATCGGGGCGACAAACTACGCGCTCCACAGAGAGACGCTCTCTCTTCTGGGCGCGGCGAGCTTTGTCACGCCGGCCGCGCTCTTGCTTCTTCTGAGGAGCCATCGCGAGACCTACAGGCCCGGCGGGAAATGGTCGGGCCTGAAGAACACCGGGACGCTGCTGAAGCTCGGGGTGACCTGGACCACCATAGGGTTTGGGGCCGGATTCGTCGTGCCTCTTATCGGTGCTTGGTTCTTCTACAGGTTCGGGGTCACCGACGACCTGAGCGGGCCCATACTCGCCTTCTCCGGGATCTTGACGGGTCTGTCTGCGGTCGCGAGCCCCTGGCTCGCTACGAGGTTCGGTCAGCTGCGGGCGATCCTTCTCACGACAGGGTCGTCGATGGTGTTCATGCTCAGCATGGCCTTCGTCCCCACGTTCGGGATAGCGGCGGGGGTCTACATCGTGAGGACGGCGCTGATGAACATGTCGGGACCGCTCACCGACTCCTTCTCGATGAGCATCTTCCCGGCGGAGCAGCGCGGGCTGGTGAGCGCGCTGAGCAACATGATGTTCAGGCTCCCGAACAGCTTCGGGACGTACTTCGGCGGGTTCGTCCTTGGCGCGGGCCTTCTCCAGACGCCCTTCTTCATCGCCAGCGTTCTCTACACCGTGGGGCTCTCTGGGTTCTACGCGTTCTTCGTGAGGAGGCCTGTGGTCATGCAGCCCGCGATAGAGATTGGCGGGCCTGGGGGGAATTGAACCCCCGACCCTCGGGTGTCCCCTTCTTTCGAAGTAAAAGCCCGATGCTCTAACCTGGCTGAGCTACAGGCCCGCGATGGGACTGCGGGCCGTCGGCGATAAGAGCGTTTTCAGCTCCTTCTCTTTCCCGTGTTCTCCTTGACCCTGAAGAGGGTGATCTTCTTCACAAGGTCGAGGGGGAGTGGCTGGTCGAGGGGGAACTGGATTGTGCCTCTGGCGGTCTTGTAGCGGGTCAGGTCCTTCCTGAAGGCCGAGACCCCCGACGATGTCGGGAAGAACCCGATGTGGTCCTTGAAGGCCGCGAAATGGACGAGGTTGCCGTTGAGCTTGAAGGTCGGTATCCGGTAGCTTATCGCCTCCCGGGCTTCGGGGGCCGCGCTCCTTATCGTCCTGCGCATCTGGGTCAGGAGCGTCTGGACCTCTTTGGGGAAGGCAGCGATGTAGGCGTCGACGTCTGCGGGCTCCTTGGTGCGGGCGGACTTCATGCGCGTTTCCCAGCCCTGTCAAATGATTTGTATCTTTGCGCTGATCGGCCTGAGGCTGTTAGGGAGCTTCAGCGCCTCCGAACTGTGGACGCAGAACTGCGACGATGGGCCCAAGACCATTTGCCTGCGCCATAGGTCAGACTTTGCCCCGCTGAGGTTCCTGGCGAGGTCGGTGTAGAAGGACTCGTACGAGGGCCCTATTGGCTTCTCGATCCATGTGGCGAAGTGCGAGTCGCGGAGGTCGATGTTCCCGCTGACCGATTTGAATATCGACCCTGCTCCCTTCAGGTAGTCCTTCGCCACCTCGTCGTGCGGTCGGCGGGTGTCGCCGGAGACGGCCGCGTCGTTGAGGAGGCCCAGCGCGCCAAAGTCCTCGACGAGGTACCAGTCCTCGTACATCCTGCCGCGCCGGGGCCCCCAGGGCAGGGAGTCGACGCGAAAGCTGAGCGCCTCGACGAATCCTGGAGGATGCGCGGAGTTGAGGGAGAGCAGAAAGGCTGCGAGCCTGGCCTCATGCTCTTCTGGGGAGACATCAGGGCGAGGCCAGTGCCAGAAGACGTAGGCGTACGCCGCTGGCATGACCAGGCAACACAGCCTTGTGATAAAGGCGTTTTGTCGACTCTCGGGCTGCGGGGACGGGACGGCCCGCGCCTCGCGCACTTTTAATATCGACTTTGGGCACCGGCTTCTCGGCTGCCCTGGTCGTATAGAGGCTATTCCGTACAATGGCCTAGTATGCCGCCCTGTCAAGGGGTCTAGAAGCCCTGCAGACCGGCGGTGACCCGGGTGTTCGACTCACAAGGTCGAACCGGGAATTCGAATCCCGGCCAGGGCGCCACATAGTTCTTCCCGGGCAGGTGAGTTGCCCTTTGCTTACCCGCACTTCTCACCAGCACAGTTGTGCTGAGGGGAGTGCAGTCGTCCCGTTGAAGAACTCCAGGGTCGAGCAATCCCCGCCGGTGGTTATGATCCCGCCCGCCGCCACCCAGGTCTCGCCGTCCGGAGAGGCCGCGAAGGCGCCGCCTTCATTGTTGAAGGACCTGACGGCTGTGCCGTTGAACCCGACGAGGTCGGCCTGGGTGGTGCTGAGACCGAACATCAGGACGAGAGAGTAGCTCTTGAGTATCAAGGCGGGCTCTCCGAAGCCGCCGACGCTCCCCTCCCAGAGCGCCTTTCCGTTCGAGTTGAGGACCAGAGTACCTGTGGAAGGGCCGCCCGCCGCGACGACCGACCCGTCCGAGGTCATCACGAGCGAGTCGTAGTTCGCGATCCCGGTCTCCGGGAACGTCGGGTAGGACCAGACCAGGCCCCCGTTGCTGCCGTCAAAGTAGTAGACGCTGCCGTTGTAGAAGCGCTGGGAGCTGGCCGCAACTCGCGAGCCGTCTCCGGACATCTGCACATAGACGTCCCCGCCAGTATGGTCCTCGGTGTAGCTCCAGACCTGGTTCCCGTGGGAGTCGAGGTAGAACACCCCCCACCCGAGCCCCGAGCTCCCTGCGATGGTCACGTTGTTGTCGCCGTAGGTGATCGTGCTGGCGTCGCTCGACATCGCGAAGCTGTTGCTGTATCCGCCCTGCGGGAAGGTGTGGTTCCAGAGAACGGTCCCGGCGTCGTTCAGGTAGATTATTCCGGCGCCGTAGTCGGCGGCCACCCTGGATCCATTGGCGGCGATGGCGACCCAGACCGCTCTCGGCTCGCTCCCCGCGGAAACGTTCCAGAGGAGCACTCCCTCCTTGTTGAAGAGGTAGACCCGCCCGTTCCCGTGCTTGTAGGGGTCGGGGTGCGCGAACCCCGCGGCCGCGGTGTACGAGCCGTTGGAGCTGACTGCCACGGACCAGACTACGGTGTTGGCCGTCACGGACTTCCAGAGGACGACCGGCACGGAACCGCCGGTCGCCACGAGGTAGACGTTCCCGTAGCCGCTGTTCTCGTACGTCCCCGCCGCGAGATAGTTCCCGTCCTGGCTGAAAGCCATGTCCTGGACTGATTGGGCGCAGTTGGGCCCGCTGCAGGAGACGAACCCGAGGGGGAACTGGATGTTGAAGCTCTTGAAGTTCCACGTCTCTTGGGAGATCAGCCAGTTTCCGGCCGCCGCAGGAGCCACAAACCGGTCTGTCGCGGAAATCGACCCGCTGTAGTTCCCCCACACCGAATTCCTCCCATAGACAGTGAAGCTCGAGTTCAACAGTCCCGATTGACCGGACGCCGTCAGGAAGACTTGGGTAACGTTCCCGATGACGAACGACGCTGTGCTGTTGGGACGGAAGAAGCTCGAGTTCAGGAGGAGCGTGATGTCGTGCGCTCCGACGTACTCATCCGCGAGGCCGATGGCGTCCCCTGCCCAGTATACGGTGGCGTTGGGCTCGTACTGGTTCACTATGGCGGGGATGTTCTTGGAGGCGAGCAGGCTGATGTGAGCCGCGAAGCTGCTGTTGACCAGCGCGGCCGCGGTGTCGCTGCTCGAGGTGACGGTGTTATCGGCGATCGAGCCGGCGTTCGACCCCAAGGGCGTTGACGCAGAAGCCGCGATGAGAAGGACTGCGAGCACGGCGAGGGCAACCAGTGCTGCTCCGATTCTCCGTCCGCTCTTGGTCGCCATGGCATTTCCTCGAATATGACTCGGATTCTCTTAATCATTCCCTACAGCCTCCCATAGTCCTGGTTCTTGGAGAAGTACAGGTCGCTGTAACCGTGGACCTTCAGCGGGACGCGGGTGTGCTTCCGTTTGAAGCCGCAACGCCGGAGATGTCGCGAATACTTGGCGGCCGAGATCAGCTTGTGACACTTTGGGCACACAGGCAATGAGATCTAGAGTAGGTGGAGCCGTATACGCCCTTCGTCTAGACGCCCCCGTTCTTGTGCCACCGTCAAGGCAGGCGGCCTGTTCGCCCGTTTCGCCGTCGGACGACGGCTCAGTCAATAAATAGCCGCGAGGGATGAAAAGAATCAGCTTGTCAGAGCTAGAGATCAGGAAGGCGGTGAAGGAGCGGTACTCGAAAATCGCCGCGTCCGAGTCGGACTCCTGCTGCCGCGGCAGTGAGCTGGTCTCGATTGGCGACGCAGCTCCAGCCGAGGCCCTATCGGTGGACGCCGGGTGCGGGTCCCCTCTCAAGCTCATCGAGCCGGGAAGAGGAGACGTCGTCCTCGATCTCGGGAGCGGCGGCGGGATCGATGTGTTCAGGGCGTCCGCCCTCGTCGGACCGAGCGGGAGAGCGATAGGCGTCGACGCCACCCCCGAGATGGTCTGGAGGGCCAGGGAGACCAAGTCGAAGTACAGCCCCAGGTATCAAAACGCAGAGTTCAGGCTCGGGGAGATCGAGCACCTCCCAGTCGAGTCTGGGAGCGTCGACTACGTGATATCGAACTGCGTGATCAACCTCGTCCCGGACAAGCTGGCCGTGTTCAGGGAGTCGAACCGGGTCTTGAGGAAAGGCGGGACTTTGGCAGTAGCGGACGTGACGCTCCAGAGCGAGATGACGGAGGAGGCGAGGGCGGACATGGATTCTTGGTCGGCATGCATCGCCGGCGCCCTGACCGACGCCGAGTACAGGAAGAAGCTGAGGCAGGCCGGGTTCGTGGGCATCAAGATAGAGCACGTCTCGGACTCGAACATCGGCAGATATCCTTTCAGGTACTACAGTTCTCACATCAAGGCCAGGAAGGCGGGCGACCGAGTACCGTCGGAATCCCATCGTTCGCTCTAAAGCCACGCCCGTGCAGAATCTCACCGATAATGTCAACGCCCGCGTCCACTATTTGAGATTCCAGAGCCCCCGCGTTGGGAAAGCCGCGATAATTGTGCAGCTCGCTTTGGAATTCCAGCCATAGCCCTGCGCCTTCCTATTCCTTTCACCGCGGGCAGATTAGAGGTCTGCGCCATCCCGGTAATCGCCGAATGCGAAAGGGGGTGAAAAAGAGAATGAAAATGAGCAAGGTCGAGCTATCGGCGGCGCTGATGGCACTGGTGGTCGCGGCGACGACCCTGACGCTCCCTGCGTTCGCCGACACGTCGGCCCAGTCCGGGCAGGCGGTGGCCTTCCTAGCGCAGCCGCCGATCGGGATGACGAACGCGACGGCCTCTTACCTGGTCGTCCAGTTCCAGAACCAGTCCCTGACGGCAATCAACGGCACGGTCTATGCGGTCCTTCGCAACGCGATGGGGGAGACGGTGGCGATCTCCGCGGCTCCGTTCGCCAACGTGACGGCTGGCCAGAACGCGACAGCGCCTCTGGCGCTGAATGTCCCGTTCGACGCGTACAACGTGTACGTGTTCGCGGTGAACTCGGCGGGGTTCGCGATCTCCGCCGACACCAACAGCACCGTCGTCGCGTAGGGCAGTGTGGGTGCGAGGCGGACGGCGCGGTCTCCGCGCCGGGCTGCCGCCCGCCCCCCGTCCGGCCTACTCCAGGCTGAGGTAGAGGAACACCGTGTAGGCCGCTACCGTGAGGAAGTCGGCCAGAGTGGTGAGTATCCCCGGTACCAGTATCACACCCGACGTCCCGAGGACGAGCGGGTACGACAGGACCGTCTGGAGGAGGAGTGCCGCCAGGACTATGACGAGGCCGAGGGCGAAGTTCGCCTTTGTCTCGACGTAGACCTTGAGGTATACGATCACGAGCGACACCATCAGGGCGACCGCGACGGTCGTCAGGACGATGTGTAGCCTGATCAAGGGGTCAGGGTTGAAGAGCGGGAACCTCCTGAAGATGGGGTTCCTCGTCGGCAGGGTCGCGAGGTCCGACAGCAAGACTCCTGCGACCAGTCCGGCCAGCAGGACCACCACTACCCAGAGCTTCCCAACCATCGACTTCTTCGGTTCGACGGGGGGTTGAACGATTCCGGTGTTGTTGTTTGTTTCCATGTTTTGTCAGCCCCTCTCCGCTTTCGCGCTTGAGCGCGTCCGCTTGAGGATCCCTTCGAGCGTCTGCCAGTGGGACTCCATGACCTCAGAGACGAAGTAGACCCGTCCGTACTTGTCCCCCTCTGCGAGGACTATCTTGTTCGTCTCGAGGACCCTCAGGTGGTGCCTAACGGTGGTGTAGTCGAGGTGCAGCGACAGCGAGAGCTGTTGCGCGTTCTTCGGCTGCTCCCTGAGGCTGAAGAGGACCTGCGACCGCGTGCGGGCGCCGGCGCTCCCAGCGAAGAGCCACCAGAGTAGGCGCTCGAAGGAGTCCAAAGTGACTGCGACTTGGTCCCCGTCGCCTAGCAATATTATTCCTTGCTTAGCGGGGGGTCTTCTCAGCCTAGCTGTGCCCAATGGCTTCGACCACTGCGGGAGGCATCAGCGCCATCCCCTGGGCAGGCCGGTCCTTGGCGACGGCCCCCTCTTTGCTGCCCGCCCACCTCCTCCAGGCCCCCGGATGGTAGGTCCGGACCAAGCTCAACACGTCCTCGCGGTCGGCGACGACCTCGTATATGACCCCCTTCTTCGTCCTCGACTTGCTGACGAGCCCCATGCGGACGAGCCTCTCCATGTGCCAGGAGATGGTCGGCTGGGAGTGGGCCAGGGCGCGCGCCAGGTCCCCCTGCGTCATCGTCGGAGAGCGGATGAGCGACAAGAGGATCTCGCGCGGGGTCTCCTGCGAGAGGACCCCAAGCAGGACCTCCTGGCTCTCCTTGAACATCATGGTTGGGTAGACGAACCTGTAGAACCCGCTCTTCTTCGTCTTGACGTAACCGTACTTCTCGAGCCAGAACAGGTGGTACTGGAGGTCGCCCGTCCCGATGCCGAGGTCCTTGGCCATCCCCCTCACGTGGATGCCGGGGTGGGCGCGGACGTATTCGTAGACCAGCCCCCGGCGCGTGAGCCCGGACTTGGGCCGGGTGAAGTCGTCGTATGTTGAGAGATATCCCCGGGGCCCGGGCCGGTAGCTCGTGTGGGCGATCAACCCCGCTCGCCCGTCGAGCGTCCGGCTCGGGGCCTCCCAGGGAGGTGACTCGAGGTTCCTGCTCATGGCTTTGGCTCCCCCTTCGGATGGGCCAGGTCTCCTTCCGGTTGGAGGGCTACGCCATGGGCGGTCTGGAGGTGATGAAGGTACATCTCTCTGTCAGAGGACGAGCGGTACTGCCCCCTCCCCATGCTCTGGAAGAGGACGCATATGGTGCACCTCTGCTGGGTCTGCTGCCTCTGGCCCTTGTGCTGGCTGTGGGTCACTGCAGGCTCGTCCTCCGTTCCTTGTCTGCGGAGAATCTCCAAAGGAGGGTCGCCACCATCCCGGCACCGAGAGTCGTCAGGGCGAGGACGCTGGAGGCAGACCCCATCCCCTCTAGGGTCGACTGCGCCCTCCGGGCGAGGTCCGTGGCGGTCGTCAGGAGCCTGGCCGACGGGACTCCCGAAAGCGGGGGCGCGCCGCGGCCCGCTTCGACTTCCATTCGAGACATCTTCGAGACCTGCTCTCATTGGCCTTGAGAAACTATATAGTGGATTTCCGAGATTATTCCCTAATCTCTACAGAATCCCCTCAAGATAGAACCGCAATTCGGGCGGCCGGACAAACCTTTTTCTGGATGCGGTTGGCTCTAGTCCACCGTGAGCAAGGAAAGGGAGCAGTTCCAGAGCTGGTTCAGGACGGGGTCGAGGTTCCCCCTCGCGATAAAGGGCCACACTTTCACGCTCTCGCGGGACGGGATAGTCAGGGTGGACGGTGGGAAGTTCATCTACGAAGAGGCCCTCCAGCTGGTGGGGATGCTCAACTCGAGGAACCCGTTCACCCAGATCAACGCCAGCCTGATAATCTGGGAGAGGAACGGCGTCCTGAGGTTCGTGGTCGTGGCCTTACTGGTGATCGTCGCCGTCGCGGTCCTGGTCATCGCCAGGCGCTAGGGCCCTATCGTCACATAGTACAGGTCGGTCACCCCTCCCTTCACCTGGAATATCCCCACGTCGAGGGCGCCGCTGCTGTCTGTCCAGACGTAGAGCGCGCTCCCCGCGCTCCCGGGGCCGTATTTCTGGGCCAGCGACTGGATCTGAGAGAGAGCCCCGCTCACGCCCAACGCGCTGAGCGAGACCGAGGCGACGTGGATGAAGACGTTGGGCGCGACCGTGGTCGCGTTGACGACGGTGAGCCCGTTGGAGGTTGCTATCTGGGATATCCCGGCCGCGAGGGGCTGGTTGCTTATCGACGAGGTGGTCGTCGTGGCGGTTGTCGAGGACCTGGTCGTTGTGGTGGTCTGGCCTCCTGGGACCCCGTTCCCGTTGCCTGAGACCCCGTTGCCGCTGAGCGGCGCGGTGGAGTTGCCGAGGGCGAGGAGGGCCTCGTAGGCCGCGCTGGCGTTGGCGCCCACCGCGACCGAGTCGGTGGTGGGGTTGACGGCTGTCATGAAGGGGAGCTGCGTCACCACCCCCGAGATCCCGGGGTTGGTGTAGACTGCGACGAAGTAGGTGAGGGCACCACCCACGGAGTAGAGCAGGTAGGACCCGAACCTGTAGTTGGGGAGCAGGGTGAGCTCGGTCCTGACCTGCTGGTTGGTGGTCAGGGCGTTCTCGGCAGCGGAGGGCCCGATTAGCGTGGTCGTCGAGTTCGAGGGATTCTGGTACAGGTAGATCTGCCCCAGGCGGTCCCCTCCGTAGGCTATGTACATCCCCGCGAGGTTCTGGCTAGCCGCGTTGCGGTAGTGGATGAGCTGGGTCGCTGCGAAGTAGGTCTTGTTGCCGACCGCCCACGGGATGTACTGGACTGATGTCGCGTTCGGACGCTGGTAGAACTGCGACCCAGACCTCCATATGAATGGGTCTTGTACGTGGAACTGGAAGTCGACGTCGAGCTGCCCCGGCACGGACTGGGTCCCGAGAAGCTGCTCTGGGTACCTGAGCTGGGGGACGAGCCAGGACGGGGGGCTCTTCCACTGGCTGTAGTAGTTGGAGTAGAACTGCGTGATGAAGTCGGAGGAGTTGGTCCCTATCTGGTCGGCGACGTTGTAGAAGCTCATCGAGCCGTTGGCGACGTTGACGAGTGCGACCCCGAAGAACCTGAGGTAGGGGCTCGCGGAGAATCCCGACTGGAGCGGGTAGGCGATGTAGATCTGGACGACGTAGTAGATGCTCTTGCCGTCGGAGGCGAGGTAGGCTGCCGGGTCCTCCACGAGGCCGGGAATCAGGACGCTCTGGACCCTGTCGAAGACGTTCCTGTTCCAGAGCATCTGCATGGTCGGGCCGGAGAAAGCGAAGCCTATCTGGCCCTCGGAGAAGGTCATCCACATCGCCTTCTGCCAGCCCGAGAGGTTGTAGTCTGGAGAGCCCGAGTACGAGGCGTTGCCTATCTCGTCGTAGCCGGGCACGTGGACATAGACATTGTTGGCGAAGCCGGAGCCCTCGCCGTAGTAGATGGGCGGCTCCGAGGGGACGCCGTACGCCTTTGTAACAGGTATCTCGGAGCCGTTGTACGTGTTGATGACGAGTATCTTCGCGGCGTGGGTGTAGATCAGGTGCTCGCTGATCCAGTCCGTCGCCGGGTAGGTGGGGGTGGTGGGCGAGACCCAGTACTCGGTGTTGTTGAGGTAGACGATCTCGGAGCTCCCCAGCTGCATCCAGTTGTAGGCGCCTATCGCCTTGGTGTTGGTGACGTTGGCTGCTGTCTGGTCCCACTGCCTCACGACGTTGAGTATGGTCGCGGGCTTGCTCGTGGGTAGGGTGAGGATGGAGGACTGGGTGATGTTCTGGATCCCCCCGGCCCACCTGGTGACCGAGATCTCCTTCTGGACGCCCGGCTCCCACTGGTAGGGGATGTAGTTGTTGCTCCAGTTGAGGTAGAGGAAGGCGGCGGCGCCGGCCTGGACGACGAGGAGGACGATGACCACACCCGCGAGGGCGCGGTAGAGCCCCCGTCCGGGGAGGGGCGTCACCCTCCGCTTGCCGAAGTAGGAGTGCCCTAGGAGGATCGCGAAGAACACGACGATCGAGAGGCCGTAGAGGTACGGGGTGACCGCGTCCATGTACCAGTAGGGCGCGCCGAGGGCGACGGAGGCCGCTATCGCGGCGGCGATGGCGAGGACGTTCCTCATCCAGACGTTGCTCGCCCTCGTCGTGAGGTTCTTGAGCAGGCGGAGGGCCATACGTATCGCGAACACGGTCAGGAAGCAGGTCACCACGTAGTAGACGAGCCTGTACTGCACCTCCATCGTGGGCATCAGGCTGACAAGGTCCGGGCCCGAGGCCGGGAAGAACGGGAGGACGAGGAGGCGGGGGACGTTTGCCCAGCTCCCGATGCCCTGGGCGAGCATCGCGACAGAGGTCATTATCGGGGCGTTGAACGGGAACGCCTGGTTGACCACGAAGTACCCGAAGACGAGGGCCCACTTCACGAACTGCCAAAAGCCCCAGAGGGTCGCGCCAGGCGTTATGGACGGGATCCTCTGGACGTATTCGTCGCTGTATGGGGATGACCTCCTCGAAGCTAGGGTGGCAAGCCCGCTGAGGTCGCTCTTCCCGACCTTGGGGTTTATGACCAGGAGGGCGAGCAGAGCTCCGACGATGAAGGTATCGTCGTGGAAGAACGTTATCCCGAACCAGTCGAGACCCGCCTTGGCCGAGTAGACGTGCTCGGCGATGGACCACTCGAGGTACGTCCAGGCGGCGAAGAGCCCGACGACGACGGCGAAGACGGCGACGAGCACCCAGATGGCCCGCGGGCCGAAGGATGGCCTACTGCCCGCGACCTCGTCGCCCGCCCTGTCCTCCAAGATGGGAGGGACCGAATTGCGGGGCGTTATACGGGTTGTGAGCGCGGCGCGCTACGAGGGCACCACT
>Ga0335081_10016907_pt1 | contig 11817 bp, 7 predicted proteins | sample Lox_Sample_35_FD_206713 | JGI IMG/M metagenome (GOLD analysis project Ga0335081, IMG submission 206713) | Soil microbial communities from Loxahatchee National Wildlife Refuge, Florida, United States - Lox_Sample_3.5 | ecosystem: Environmental > Terrestrial > Soil > Wetlands | place: USA: Florida... | reverse complement strand
CATCCTGATGCTCATCACCGCCCACAACCGTGGTCCCGAGCCAGCGTCGCTTCACCTCCTCCCGACGCTCTGGTTCCGCAATACCTGGTCGTGGGGCGACGATGTCCCCAAGCCGACGCTGACTGCCCTCGACGACGCTCTGGTGCGCGCGAACCACGACGAACTCGGCGAATGGTTACTGCGCACAGATACCTGCAGCGAGCTTCTGTTCTGCGAGAACGAGACCAACAACCAGCGCCTGTTCGGCGCGCCCAACGCTTCCCCATACGTGAAGGACGGGGTCAACGACTACGTCGTGGCTGGTGCGCACGGCGCCGTCAACCCCGAGCGGACCGGCACCAAGGTCGCCGCCCTCCACGTCCTCGAGATCGAACCGGGAGAGAGCGCCGAGATCCGCCTGCGGCTGACGGCGAACGTCGGCTCTGCCCGAACGGACGGCGCGGCCACCGGGCTCCTGGGTAGTGGTTTCAATCTCGTCATGAAGGACAGACGAGGCGAGGCCGACGAGTTCTACGCCACGGTGGTCCCGCCAGCGCTGACCGACGACCAGGCGATGGTCATGCGCCAGTCGCTGTCCGGCATGTTGTGGGGCAAGCAGTACTACGAGTACGACGTGCACCGCTGGCTGCGCGAGCACGGCATCGATCCGTGGGGCCCGAACGCGCCGACCAGCGGGGTCCGGAACGTGCAGTGGTTCCACATGGTCGCCGGGGACATCATCTCGATGCCTGACAAGTGGGAGTACCCCTGGTTCGCGGCGTGGGACCTGGCCTTCCACTGCGCACCGCTGTCGCTCGTCGACGTCGATTTCGCAAAGGAGCAGGTGGAGCTGCTGCTCAAGACCCGCTACCTGCACCCCAACGGGCAGATCCCGGCTTACGAGTGGAACTTCGGCGACGTCAACCCGCCCGTGACACCTTGGGCAGCGCTGTACGTGTACGAGCGCGAAGCCGAGATCCGCGGCGAAGGCGATCGCGAGTTCTTGGCGCGAGTGTTCGACCGGCTTCTGACCAACTTCACCTGGTGGGTCAACCGCAAGGACCCAGATGACCGCAACCTGTTCCAGGGCGGATTCCTCGGGCTGGACAACATCGGGATCTTTGATCGCTCGGCGCCGCTGCCGGGCGGCGGCCAGCTTGAGCAAGCGGACGGAACCGCTTGGATGGCCCTGTATTCCCAGTGGATGCTCCAGATCGCAATGGAGCTGTCCCGCCACGAGCCCGCGTACATCGACATGGCGCTGAAGTTCATCGCCCACTTTATGTGGATCTCGATCGCGATGAACCCGCCCGAGGGTGACTCCACGCTCTGGGACGACCACGACGGCTTCTACTACGACGTGATGCGGATGCCTGACGGGCAGACGATCGAGCTGAAGGTCCGTTCGCTGGTGGGTCTTCTGCCGATGTGCGCGGCGACGGTGTTCGAGCCCGACGTCCTCGAGCGCTACCCGGGCGTACTCGAGCTGCTGTCTGAGTTCGTCGGCCGTTTCTCGGATTCGCTGCCCCAGCTCGCCCACCTCCCGGGCGCGAGCCCGGAGGGCCGGCGCATGACTTCATTGGTCGACGAGTCACGCCTGCGGCGGATCCTCGCGGTCATGCTCGACGAGGACGAGTTCCTGGGCGCTCACGGGATCCGCGCGATCTCGCGCCGCCATCTCGAGCAGCCTGTCGTATTCGACTGGGGCGGTCAGGAGTACAACGTCCACTACCTCCCCGCGGAGTCCGACACCGGGATGTTCGGCGGCAACTCAAACTGGCGCGGGCCCGTGTGGTTCCCGATGAACCTGGTGCTCCTACGCGGCCTGATCCAGCTGCACCGCTACTACGGCGATCGGGTGAAGGTCGAGTACCCGACCGGCTCGGGGAGGGAGCTGAGCCTGCTCGAGATCGCCGCCGAAATCTCCAACCGTCTTACCGCCACTTTCACCGAAGACGAGAGCGGGCGCCGGCCTGTGTTCGGGGGCATCGAGAAGTTCCAGACCGACCCGCACTGGCACGACCTGATCCCGTTTCATGAGTACTTCCACGGCGACAACGGCGCCGGTATCGGGGCCAGCCATCAGACCGGGTGGACCGGCACGGTGGCACTGCTGCTTCTGATCGCCGGAGGCCTGCGCACCCCCGCCGACGAGATGGCCGCCGTCGGAGAGTGAATCGCCGCCCTCCAGCACCCAACCAACACGATAGGAAGGTCGTAATGGGCCCAGTCACTTACCAAACGATCAGACTCAGCAAGGGCAAGCACACGTCCAAGGATCACGGCGCCTGCGTCATGGAGCTGGCCTCGATGCTCGCCGATGAGCCGTTCAGCGATCACCCCGCGTCGGTCTGCCCGGTGATCGGCGCGCTGCTGAGGGCCTACAACGACTCCGTCGATGACCGGGGGCGCCAGGACCTGTACGTCTACGCCGCGAAGGTCGTCGGCAGCAGGGGGTCGGGCGAGCTCGAGCGTCTCCGCGCAGAGCACGTAACCGCCTGGACGGCCCAGTCCAAGACGCGCCGGTGGACGCACTTCCTACTTCCGGCCCGGTTGCGGGCGATCGGCCCGAAGCCGCCGCTCGACGTCCTTGGCGCGAGCGCCGTACGCTCGCTCTCGACCCACGACGACAGGACGCACGCCAAGATGCTCGCCCTCATCGACACGCTGCTTGCCATGGGGACTTCGGCCCCCGAGCCGGTGCCGGCACAGAGCACCGCGGCTCGTCCCCGCACGCTGACCACCGCTTGACCGACCTCCCGCCCGAGCCACCACGGATTCCGGCCTCGGCGGGGGCTTTGATCCACAGCACGGATCGACGGCTGCTGATCCTGAAGCCGACCTATAAGAAGGGGTGGACGATCCCCGGCGGCCAGATCGACCCCGGCGGAGAGTCGCCGTGGGACGCCTGCCGGCGTGAGACCCGCGAGGAGTGCGGGCTGGTGGTCGAGCACGGGCGGCTCGCGTGCGTCGATTTCCTCACCCCGAAGCCGGGCCGGCCCGGTGGGATGCGGTTCCTGTTCGACTGTGGCACGTTTTCCGACGCGAGCCTCGCGGGCGTCGTGCTCCAGGAATCGGAGATTTCCGATCACCGCCTCGCCGCGCTCAACGAGGCGCTGGAGCTTCTGAGTGGTCCACTACGTCGGCGCCTGTCCGAGTGCACCGGCGCCGATCGATGCGTGTACCTCGAGAACGGCCGCCCGGTCCCGGGCGTCGATTAGACCGCGACGGCGCTCAGGCGGGCACCGCGACCTGGGTCGCCGGCGCCTTCGGCTTGAACGGACGCAGCTGCTCGTCGTACCAGCCCACGCCGAACCCGTCGCCGTTCGTCGCCTCTGCGCCGAGCTCCGAGTGCAGGCTCTGGTCGATCAGCGAATGGACCGGCGAACACAGTGCCTTCTCGAGCAGGATGGGTGAACCGATGTAGGCAAGCCAGCGACACATGAGTGTTCCTTTCGCGCGGACGGGTGCCGACGTAGCCTCGCCCGCGGCCCGCCGTACGGCAAGGTGGCGCGCACCCCGCTACGCGACCGGTACGCGCCCCCGCACGGAGGTTCCCCGTCCGCGCCGGCCTGTGACCTCGAGCACGCCGCCGACCGCCTCGATGCGGTCACGCATGTTCACGACCCCGCTGCCGAGGCCGTCCACGGATGGGTCGAACCCGACGCCGGTGTCGTGGACCTCGAAGCACAGACGCGGTCCGTCGCGCGAGAGCGAGACGATCGCGGTTGCGTCGCGGCCGGCGTGCTTGACGACGTTCTGGAGCGCCTCGAGGCAACAGAAGTAAACGGCGACTTCGACCTCCTCGCGGAAGCGCCCGATTCCGGGCGCGCGCACCGACACCGCCAGTGGTGAGCTCCGGGCCGCGGCCCGCAGCGACTCCCGCAGGCCGCACTCGTGCAGCAGCGACGGATAGATCCCTCGCGCGAGCAGACGGAGCTCCTGGAGCACGTCGTCCATCTGCCGTCCAACCGAGGCCAGCGCACGTTCGCCCTGCTCCGGGTCCTCCTTCATGGCCTCGGTGGCCATATCGAGCTTGATGCGCAGGCCGACGAGGTGCTGCTGGACTCCGTCATGAAGGTCGCGCTCGAGCCGGCGGCGTTCGGCGTGTGCCATTCCCACCAGGCGCGTTCGCGACGAGGCCAGGTCGGCCGTCGAGGCCTTGAGGTCAGCTTCGAGCTGGGTCGTCTCTAGGCGAATCTGCGCGGCGGCACCCGCGGCCTGGACAAACTGCTCATAGCCCGCGAGGTCGGAGTCGTACGTGACGACCGCAACGGGCTCGTGGTCGCGCTCGATCCACGTGGCTGCGCTGTCGTCGGGGAGGTCCTCCACCGGCGCCCCGGCGGAATCCACGTACATTGTCCGGCCCGGCCGGCGGTAGGCGATCCTCAGCGACGGGTCCCGGAGCGCCGCCGCCATTAGTGCCTCGGGGTCTGCCCCGGGCAACTGGGCGAGTTCGCTCACGAATTCCGCCAGCGCCTGTCCCATGAACGCGCGTTCGCTTGCCAGGCCGGCGAGGATCGCCAGCGGCAGAAGACCGACGAGCGCGATGTAGATGGCCCACAAGGTCAGCCACGCCGGCCCGCCCGCGGCGCGGAACGCCAGGCTCGCCGTCAGCAGGACTGCGGCAGCGGTTGCGATGATCCACACCGGGGTCAGCGATCGGCGCACCGGGACGGGGGCAAGGCGCGCCCGCTGCGCCACGATCACCGGGGTGCCGCACGTCACCGCGAGCCACTCCAGCACGATCGCGGCCTGCACCGCGAACACGGGCTGCGTCGCGGAGCCGAACGTGAACACGTTGTTCGGGCAATGCGGACTGCACTGAAGCAACGCCGTCCGGAGCGGAGGCTGGCGCGTCATCGCGATCGCGAGCAGCCAAAGGACCGCCATCACACCTCCGGTCAGCCACAGGAAGCGCCGCTCGGTGTGGGACGGCAGACGCCCGGTCGGATGGGCCAGCATGAGATACGCGAACAGCAGCGGCATGAACCCCGTGAACACGACGCCGACGCTGAACAGGAATCGGTTGCTCGATCCGGTCAGGAGCCACAATGACGACAGCAGCCCGGCGGTGACCAGAAGGCCCCCCATGCGCGCCTGGGCCCTGCTCGTCTGCGCGTAGATCCCGGCCGCGACGAGCGCGGAGATCAGCACAACGCGCAGCGGCACCGCTAGGTCGCCCGGCTCCGCGGCAGGATTCGCGGCAGTCAACAGCCCCACCGCCGTCGCCGCGGAGGCTCCGACAACCGCGATGCCGGCCACGCGAGCCGCGAGCGGCACCGACTCCCAGTGCCGCGCCACCCCGTGGCGTGTGCGGACAAACCGATTCGGCGCGCCGCCCAGGGGCCCGGCGCGCTCGAGTGCCTTCCTATGAGACTCGGTCGCGGCGATCTCGCTACTCACGACTCAAACGGACCCCGGTTTGGATGATGTTCGGCGCGCGGGCGATGCTTTATGAACCCTGGGTTCGTCTTGCAACCCGTTGCAAACAGTACGCCCCTCGGATGTTCGGCTGTTTTTTCGTCGCCGCAGTGGGGCACGGTTGGTTTCACCCAGATGAGGTGATGCCGGGTGCGGCGCCGGGATCGAGCATCCGAACCGCCGGTTGATCCCCCACAGAAGGACGAGCTTATGAGTACGGCTGTCGGTCTTCGTCCGAGCGCCAAAACCACAGAGGGACAGGTCGCGGACGTGTTCGTGATCTTCGGAATCACCGGGGACCTGGCGAAGGTGATGACGTTCCATTCGCTCTACCGCCTCGAGCAGCGCGGGCTGTTGCGCTGCCCGATCGTGGGCGTCGCCGTCAGCGACTGGTCTGAGGAGGATCTGCGCACCCACGCCCGCGACGCGATCGTGGCGTCAGGAGAGCAGATCGACGAGGGGGTGTTCGATCGGCTCGCCGATCGTATGTCTTATGTCAGCGGCGACTTCGACGACGCCGCGACGTACGAGCGAGTTGCCGGCGCGCTCGGAGACCCCAAGTGCCCGGTCTTCTATCTCGAGATCCCGCCGTTCCTGTTCGGCCGCGTGATCAAAGGATTGACCGACGCCGGCCTGACCAAAACCGGGCGCGTGGTCGTCGAGAAGCCGTTCGGCCACGATCTCGAGTCGGCGCGGGAGCTCGCCGCCGAGATCCACCAGTACATCGACGAGTCGCAGCTGCTACGGATCGACCACTTCCTCGGGAAGATGGGGCTTGACGAGTTCCTGTACCTCCGCTTCGCGAACTCCAATCTCGAGCCGGTCTGGAACCGGGAGAACGTCGCCGCGATCGAGATCACGATGGCCGAAAGCTTTGGCGTCGAGGACCGCGGTCATTTTTACGATCCCGTCGGCGCGCTGCGCGACGTCGTCGTCAACCATCTCATGCAGCTCCTGGCCGCGGCCGCGATGGAGGCCCCCGCCGGGCACGATCCGGGCACGCTCAAGGATGCGAAGTTTGCTCTGTTCCGCTCGATGGCCGATGCGGACCCCGCCCACTACGTCCGAGGCCAGTACGAGGGCTATCTCGAGATAGACGGAGTCGCGTCCGGGTCAACCACCGAAACCTATGCCGCGCTCCGGCTCGAGGTCGACAACTGGCGGTGGGCCGGTGTCCCCTGGTTCATCCGCACCGGCAAGCGGCTACCCGTGACCCAGACCGAGGTGCGGGTCGTCTTCCGCCGGCCGCCCCGCCTCGGCTTCCTCCCTGCGGTCGGAAACCGAGCGCCGGTTCAGAGCCAGCTGATAATCAAGCTCGACCCGATCACGGGCATCCGCATGATCCTCGACGCTCACCGCGCCGACAAGTCGCAGAAGATCACGCTCGACATGGAGTTCGAGACGGAGGGTGGCGAGGGGCCGACCCCCTACGAGGTGCTTCTGCAGGCCGCGATGGAGGGCAACAGCGCGCCGTTCACCCGTCAGGACAGCGTCGAGGAAACGTGGAGAATCATGATGCCGCTGCTCGAAAAACCGCCGCCGGTTCACCCTTACGCACCGGGATCATGGGGGCCCACCGAAGCCGACGAGCTCACTCGCGGCGTGGGCGGCTGGCATGGACCGTGGGTGGTGTCATGAGCACGTCCAAGGTAAAGAAGGGCGCCCAGCGCGACGGACACGCAGCCGCGACCGCGGCCGCCGCCACCGGGACGGTGGTCTCGATGCCCCAGAGCGCCGCGGCGCCGTCCCCGTTCACGCCGATCGCCGACTACGCCTTCATCTCGGACTGCCACACAGGCGCGCTGGTCGCGCCCGACGGCACGATCGACTGGCTCTGCATCCCGCGATTCGACTCGCCGAGCGTGTTCGGCTCGCTACTCGACCGCGGCGCCGGAGCGTTCCGCCTCGGTCCGTTCGGGATCAACGTGCCGAGCGGGCGGACCTGGGAACCGGGAACGAACTCGTTGGTTACAGCGTGGAAGACGCCTTCCGGCTGGGCCATCGTGCGCGACGCTCTCACTATGGGGCCTCGTCGGGGGGAGGACAAGATCACTCCTCACACCCGGCCGCCGACCGACGAGGACGCGAACCACGTGCTCGTGCGCACGGTTCAGTGCATCGAAGGCACAGTTGAGATCGAGCTCGTGTGCGAGCCCGGCTTCGACTTCGGCCGCGCCCCCGCAGAGTGGACCCTGGCCCCCGATCGCCACCGCGGCGACGCCACCGGCGCCGGCCAGACGATGCGCCTGGTGACCGACATGTTGCTCGGAGTTGAGGCCAACCACGTGCGTGCCCGACACGTGCTCCAACAAGGAGAGGAGCTGTTCTGCGCCCTCTCGTGGGATGAGGACGCCCCGGTGCCGAGCACAGCGGAGGAGGCGAACGCGCAGCTCGCAGACACGACCCGCTTCTGGCGCCGTTGGCTATCCCGTGCGCGCATCCCTGATCACGAGTTCAGACCGCTTATCCAGCGCTCGGCGCTCGCGATCAAGGGGCTGACCTACATGCCCACCGGCGCGACCGTCGCCGCCCTGACGACTTCGCTCCCAGAGACGCCGGGAGGCGAGCGGAACTGGGACTACCGCTACACCTGGATCCGGGACTCGACGTTCACCCTCCAGGCGCTCCACTACCTCGACCTCGACTGGGAGGCCAACGAGTTCATGCAGTTCATCGCCGACCTCGAGCGCAACGACGACGGCGGCCTGCAGATCATGTATGGGATCGACGGACGCCGCGACCTCACCGAGGAGCTGCTGGAGGACCTCAGCGGCTACGGCGGCGCTCGACCGGTCCGGACCGGCAACGGCGCCTTCAACCAGCGCCAGAACGACGTGTACGGCGCCGCGCTCGACTCGGTCCTGCTGCACACCCGCCGCAGCCAGCGGTTGCCGCGACGATTGTGGCCGCTGATCAAGGACCAGGCCGAGTGCGCAAAGTCTGTCTGGCGTACACCGGACCAGGGCATCTGGGAGGCCCGCGGGAAACCGCAGCACTACGTGTCCTCGAAGCTCATGTGCTGGGTGGCTATGGACCGCGCGGCCAAGCTCGCGGGAATACGCGGCGAGAACGACCTGTCCGCCGAGTGGAACGAGGTCGCGTCCGAGATCAAGGCGGACATCCTCGAGCACGGAGTCGACAAGCGCGGGGTCCTCGTCCAGCACTACAACACCGAGTCGCTCGACGCCTCGACGCTGCTGGCCGCGATCTTCGGGTTCCTTCCGGGAGAGGACGAGCGCCTACGCGCCAGCGTGCTCGCGATCGCCGACGAGCTCACCGAGCACGGGTTCGTGCTTCGCTACCGGACCGACGAGACCGACGACGGGCTGTCCGGTAAGGAGGGCACGTTCGTGATCTGTTCATTCTGGCTTGTCTCGGCTCTCGCGATCGTCGGCGAGCTACAGCGAGCGCGCGACCTGATGACGCGACTGATTAAGGTGGCGTCGCCACTCGGGCTGTATGCCGAGGAGTTCGATGTGGACACCGGACGGCACCTCGGGAACTTCCCCCAGGCGTTCTCCCACCTCGCGCTGGTCGAGGCCGCCGGCCGGATCATCCTCGCAGAGCGAATGGAGGAGCTGGGGGCGTGAGCGACTACGACGTAATCGTGATCGGGAGCGGCGCCGGCGGCGGCACGCTGGTTCACCACCTCGCGCCGTCGGGAAAGCGAATCCTGCTGCTCGAGCGCGGCGGCTGGCTCCCGCGGGAGCCGCAGAACTGGCTGGCGCAAAACGTCTTCGTGGAGAACCGCTACGTCTCGCCCGACACCTGGTACTACCCGGACGGCTCGTCGTTCGGGCCCGAGGTGCACTATTGGGTTGGCGGCGCGACCAAGCGCTACGGCGCGGCGCTGTACCGGCTTCGGGCCGAGGACTTCGGCGTGCTCCACCACCACGACGGGATCTCGCCGGCCTGGCCCATCTCCTACGAGGAGATGGAGCCCTATTACACGAAGGCGGAGCAGCTCTATCAGGTGCATGGCGCCCGTGGCGAGGATCCGACCGAGCCGCCGGCGAGCGGACCGTATCCGTTTCCGGCCGTCAGCCACGAGCCGCGGATCCAGCGGCTCTCCGACGACCTCGCGACCGCGGGGTTTCATCCGTTCCACGCGCCGTGCGGAGTCATGCTGGACGAGTCGAACATGCCCTTCAGCAAGTGCGTACGCTGCGACAACTGCGACGGATTCCCGTGCCTCGTGCACGCAAAGTCCGATGCCGAAGTGATCGCAGTCAGGCCGGCGATCGAGCATCCGAACGTGACGCTGCTGATCGACGCCGAGGCCGTTCGCCTGGAGACCAACCCGGCCGGCACGGCCGTGACCGGTGTCGTCGTGAATATCGACGGTCGCACCGAGAAGTTCGCCGGCGACATCGTCGTCGTCTCGTGCGGCGCGGCGAACAGCGCGAAGCTGCTGCTCGCGTCGTCAACCGAGCATCACCCGCATGGTCTTGCCAACGGTTCAGACCAGGTCGGCCGCAACTTCATGTTCCACAACAGCCAGGCCGTCCTCGCGCTTTCAAAGGAAGAGAACCCCACCATCTTCCAGAAGACCCTCGGGCTCAACGACTTCTATTTCAGTGGCCCGGGCTTCGAGTTCCCGCTCGGGAACATCCAGATGGTCGGCAAATCCCAGGCTCCCATGTTCCGTGGCGAGAAACCCGGCGAGACCCGCTTCGCGCCCACCTGGACGCTACGAGACATCGCTCGGCATGCGGTCGACTTCTGGCTCTCCACCGAGGATCTGCCGCGCCCCGACAATCGGGTCACGCTCGCCCAGGACAGCAACATCCAGATCAGCTACACCCCCACCAACCAAGAACCGAAGGACCGCCTGTATCACCAGCTCAAGGACATGCTGAACGAACTCGGCATGCACCAGGGCCACCTCCTCCCTCACCACGCCTACCTCAAGAACGAAATCCCGGTAGCCGGCTGCGCCCACCAGGCGGGGACGTGCCGGTTCGGCAACGACCCCGACAGCTCGGTTCTGAATCAGGACTGCCGCGCCCACGAGGTCGACAACCTGTACGTCGTCGACACGAGCTTCTTCCCGAGCATCGGCGCGGTCAACCCCGCGCTCACCGCGATGGCGAACGCGATCCGGGTCGGTGACCACCTGCTCGAACGTCTGAGCGCTCAGCCTCGACCGGAGCCCGTCCATGCCTGATGACAAGTACAAGAAGCGTGTCGTGATCGTGGGCGGCGGGTTCGCGGGCCTCGGCTGCGCCCGGCAACTGGCCGACCACGACGATCTCGAGATCACCCTGATCGACCGCAACAACTACCACCAGTTCCAGCCGCTGCTCTACCAGGTCGCGACCTCCTTGCTGGCTGGGAGCGACATCGCGCACTCATTGCGAGAGGTGTTCGCCGATCAGGACAACGTCGACGTGAAGCTCGCGGAGATCTCGGCGGTCGACATCGCGGCCAAGACCGTCACCTCGACCGACGGTGGCACCTGGACCGGGGACGCGCTCGTCCTGGCGGCTGGTTCACAACCGAACTTCTTCGGAACCCCGGGCGCGGCGGAGTACTCGTTCCCGCTGTACTCGCTCGACAATGCCACAAACCTGCGCTCGCGGATCCTCGGTCTGCTGGAACACGTCGACCGCAATCCGAAGCTGATCGAGCGTGGCGCACTCAACTTCGTGATCGTCGGCGGCGGCCCGACAGGCGTCGAGGTCGCGGGCGCGCTCGCTGACATGGTGAACGTGACCGTGCCCGCCGAGTACCACAGCTTCGACGCCGGCGACGCTCGGATCTACCTGCTCGACCACGGCGACGTGTTGCTGAAGCCGTTTTCGAACAAGGCGCACGCCTACGTGGCCAAGGTGCTCACCGATCGCAATGTCCAGCTCCGGCTGAGCACGGGCGTCGAGGAGGTCGGATCCGGCCACGCGCGGTTCTCGGACGGCACGGTCGTCCCCACCCGCTGCGTGATCTGGGGCGGCGGGATCAGCGCGGCCGCGGTGGCGGCCAACTGCGGCCTCGCCCAAGGACGGGGTGGGCGGATCGACGCGCAACCCGACTTGACTTACTCGGGCACGCCGGGCGTCTACGTCGTCGGCGACATCGCCAACATAGCCGGCCCGGATGGCGAGATACTTCCCCAGCTCGGGTCGGTCGCGCTCCAGAGTGGCAAGGCGGCGGCGGACAACATTCTCGCCGATTTCGCCGGCAAACCGCGAAAGCCATTCGCCTACCGCGACAAGGGCATCATGGCGATGATCGGCCGAGGCGCGGCGGTCGCGGAGGTCGGTAAGAACCACCACGAGGTACACGGCCAGCTCGCCCACATGGCCTGGATGGGCGTCCACGCCAGCCTCATGACCGGAACGCGCGACAAGATCGAAGCGATCGTCGACTGGAGCTGGGACCGCTTCACGAAGACCGGCGGCCCTCACGTCCTCGACC
>Ga0335081_10016906_pt1 | contig 11818 bp, 13 predicted proteins | sample Lox_Sample_35_FD_206713 | JGI IMG/M metagenome (GOLD analysis project Ga0335081, IMG submission 206713) | Soil microbial communities from Loxahatchee National Wildlife Refuge, Florida, United States - Lox_Sample_3.5 | ecosystem: Environmental > Terrestrial > Soil > Wetlands | place: USA... | reverse complement strand
AGGTCGGCGTTGGCGAGGATCGTGATCGTGTGCTTGAGGTGGTCGAACACGACGAGCGCGTCGGACAGCATCAGCGCCATGTCGGGCAGCCCGAGCTGATCGCCCGGGGGGTCGCCGAGGGGCTCGACCGTGCGCACCAGGTCATAGCCGAAGAAGCCGACCGCACCGCCCGCGAACGGGGGTGCGTCGTCGCCGGGCGCGTGCACGAAGCGGCTCAGCTCGCGGGACGCCAGCTCGTAGGGATCCCCGCCGTCGCCGAGCGACCAGCGCAGCACGCTGCGGGGGCCGATGCCGATGAACGACCAGCGCCCGACCCGCTGTCCCTGGTCGGCAGACTCGAGCAGGAACGCCGGCTCGCCGGGTGCCAGCGCGCGCAGCTTCAGCAACGCCGAGACGGGCGTCTCGCAGTCTTCGATGAAGCTGTAGCTGAGCGCCACGAGGTTGTGGTCGCGGGCCAGCTCGCGGGCCCGCTCCAGCCCGGGGGTGATCTGCGGCCCGGTGCCGGACAAGCTAGGAGCGACGGCCATCGAGCACCCGCTCGGCATCGACGAGCGAGCGCCCCCGGCTGCGCATCAGCACGAGCAGGTGGTAGAGCACGTCCGCCGCCTCCTCGTCGACACGCTCGTCGGACTCCTCGCGGGCGGCACGGGCGACCTCCTCGGCCTCCTCCATCACCTTCTCGCCGATGCGTCGGGGGTCGTCGAGCAGCTCGACCGTGTAGGACCCCGCCGGGCGCTCGCTGGCGCGCTGGGCGAGCGTGCGGCCCAGCTCCGGAAGCGCCTCGTGGGGCGCCATCGGGCTCAGCTGCCCGCGGTGAAAGCACGTGCGCTCGCCGGTGTGGCAGGCCGGTCCCACCGGCTCGACGAGCGCGAGCACGGTGTCCCCGTCGCAGTCCAGGCGCAGGGCTCGCACCCGCTGGGTGTTGCCGCTGGTGGCCCCCTTGTGCCACTGCTCGGAGCGGGAGCGGCTGTACAGGTGCAGTTCGCCGGTGTCGAGCGTGCGCGCGAGCGCCAGCTCGTTCATGTAGGCGAGCATCAGCACCTCTCCCGTGCTCCAGTCCTGGACGATGCACGGAACGAGCCCGTCGCCGTCGAAGGTGACCTGCTGATCTATAGGATCGGTGTGAGCTGCGCTCATGGCTGCCGATTGTAGGTCCAGCCGTGCGCCCGGCCCGTCCTCCGCGGACCCGCCCCGTCCCCTTCCAACGCCGCGCACCACCCGCTCCAGCATGTCCTCGCTGCTAGACCGCAAGCTGCTGTTCGTCACCGGCAAGGGTGGTGTCGGCAAGACCACGATGTCCTGCGCGCTCGCGCTGGCGGCAGCTGCGGAAGGGCGGCGGACGATCGTCGTGGAGGTCGGCGAGCAGAGCCGCCTGCCGACGCTGTTCGGCGTCAAGGCGCCCTCCCCGGGCACGATCGCGGAGCTGAGGGACGGCGTATCGAGCATCTCGATCGACCCCGACCGGGCGCTGCTGGAATGGCTCCAGGCCCTCGGCGGGCGCGTGCCCGGGCGGGTGCTCGCCTCGAGCAGCACCTTCTCCTACTTCGCGGCGGCCGCCCCGGGCGCGAAGGAGCTCGTCAGCATGGTCAAAATCTGGCAGCTGACGCGTGGGGCGCACAAGCGCCGCGGCGGGTACGACCTGGTCGTCGTCGACGCCCCGGCCACCGGTCACGCGCTGGGGATGCTCGGCTCGCCCGGCACCTTCGGGGCGATCGCCCGGATCGGGCCGATCGCCGGGCAGACGCGCCAGCTGCAGGAGCTGCTCAGGGACGAGCGCCGCACCGGATACGTGGGAGTGGCACTCGGCACCGAGATGGCGGTCACGGAGGCGATCGAGCTGCAGGACGGGCTCGAACGCGAGCTCCAGCGCCGGCTCTCGGCGGTGATCGTCAACAGCCTGCTGCCGCGGCGCTTCTCGGCACGCGAGATGGAGCAGATCGAGGCGCTGGCCGACGGCGGGCGAGCGCTCCGGCGCTGGAGCGGAGCCCCCGAGCGGCGCTCCTCGCGTGCCGAGCTTCGCGACGCGGCGCTGGCCGCCGCGCGCACGGTCCACGATCGCGCCCGCTTCCAGCACAACCAACTTGCCCGCTTGCGCAGGCGCCGGTTCGACGTGATCGCGATCCCCTTCGTGTGGGAGGCGCGGCTGCAGCTGGAGGGCATCGGCAAGATCGCCGAGCGTCTGGCCGCCCACGTGGAGTAGGCGAGCGGCCCCCGCAGCGTTGCTCTGGGCACAGCGCCCAGGCCGGGCCGCGAGCTGGGATCGGCACCCTGGGCAGGTCCCCGTCAGCTCATCCCGAGCCGATCGAGCAGCGCCTCGTCGTTGCGCCAGCGGCGCCGGACGCGCACCGACAGGTCGAGGTGCACGTGGGTGCCCAGCTCGCGCTCGAGTTCGGCGCGGGCGGCGGTGCCGATCGCCCTGATCATGCTCCCCCGGGCGCCGATCAGGATCGCCTTCTGGGAGTCGCTCTCGACCCAGATCAGGGCACGCACGCGGGTCAGCCCCGCGCGCGGGCGGTCGAGCTCCTCGACCGCGACCTCGACGGCGTGGGGAACCTCCTCGAAGGTGCGGCGGATCACCGCCTCCCTGATCAGCTCGGCGAGCAGCTGCTCGAGCGGCTGGTCGCTGCTGACTCCGGGCTCGAACAGGAAGGGCCCCTCGGGCATGCCCGCGGCGAGGTGGCGCACGAGCTCCTCCACCCCGGTCCCGCGCAGCGCCGAGATCGGGAAGATGTCGGCGTCGGGAACCAGCTCGGACGCTGCGGCGAGCACCTGCACCAGGCGCGTGCGGGAGAGCTTGTCGGTCTTGTTCACGGCGACGGTCACCGGCGTGCCGCTGCCGGCCAGGGCGCCCGCGAGGTAGCGGTCTCCGGGCCCCACGCCCTGCAGGCCGTTGAGCATGAGCAGCGCGCCGTCGGCCCCCTCGAGCTCCTGCTGGACCCGTTTGGCGAGCCGGGCCGTGAGCGGGTCGCGCGGGCGCTGGGTGCCGGGGAGATCGACCAGCACGACCTGCGAGTCCCCGCGGGTGACAACGCCGCGGATCACCCGGCGGGTCGTCTGGGGCCGGTCGGAGACGATCGAGAGCTTCTCGCCGACGAGCGAGTTCAGCAGCGTGGACTTGCCCACGTTCGGGCGGCCCGCGAGGGCCACGATCCCGCTGCGGCTCACGAGCGCTCCGCCCGCAGCAGCTCGTCCTGGAGCGCGAGCATCTCGCCGTCGTCGAGCTCGTGGTCCATCCCCAGGAGGTGCAGCATGCCGTGCACGACGGCTGCGCGCAGATCCTCGGTGTGCTCGGGGCAGATCACGATGTCGCCGAGCTCGCGCATCTGCTCGCCCTCCAGCGGCTCGACGCCGTCGATCGGGAACGACAGCACGTCGGTGGGCTCGCGCCGCCCTCGGTGGCGCGCGTTCAGGCGCTCGATCGCGGCGGGGTCGACGATCTGCACCGCGACGTGCCCGCTGCCGACTCCCAGCCTGCGGGCGCTCGCCGAGCACAGGCGATCGACCTCCCGCTCTGAGAGCCGCCCGCCGAGCCGCTCGCCGCCGAGGAGCTCGACCTCGAGCATCGTCCGGTCAGGCGCTGCGGATGGCCGGGCGCGGGACGCCTTCGCCGCCGGCGCGGGACGCGGGCTCAACCGCGGGGGCGGCTCTCTGGGTGTGGGCGTCGTAGGCCTCGACGATGCGCTGGACGAGCTTGTGGCGGACCACGTCCTCGCCACCGAAGCGGACGAACTCGATGCCCTCGACCGACTCGAGCACGTCGCCCACGACGATCAGCCCGGATTTCTGCTCGCGCGGGAGGTCGACCTGGGTGATGTCGCCGGTGACGACCATCTTCGAGCCGAAGCCGAGGCGGGTGAGGAACATCTTCATCTGCTCGGGGGTGGTGTTCTGGGCCTCGTCGAGGATCACGAAGGAGTCGTTGAGCGTGCGCCCCCGCATGAACGCGAGCGGAGCGATCTCGATCACCCCGCGGTCGATGTGGGAGGCCACCTTCTCGGGGTCGAGCATGTCGTGCAGCGCGTCGAACAGGGGTCGCAGGTAGGGGTCGACCTTTGCCATCAGATCGCCCGGCAGGAAGCCGAGGCGCTCGCCCGCCTCGACGGCCGGGCGCGTGAGGATGATGCGGTTGACCTCGTGGCGCGACAGCGCGGCAGCAGCCATCGCCACTGCGAGGAACGTCTTGCCGGTGCCCGCCGGCCCGACCCCGAAGGTGATCGTGTTGGCGCGGACCGAGTCGACGTAGCGCTTCTGGTTGACGGTCTTGGGCGCCACCCGCAGGCCGCGGTGGGTCCACACGACGTCCTCGAGCACGCGGGCGGGCGATTCGTGCGCGTCGAGTGCCCCGGTGACGGCCGTGATCGTGCCGGGTCCGATCTGGTGGCCGCGGGCGATCAGGTCGGCGAGCTCCCGGACGACCCGCTCGCCGAGCTGCATCTCGCCCTCGTCGCCGTCGAGCGTGAGGAGGTTGCCGCGCAGGAACACGCGGCAACTGAGATGGGACTCGAGCGCGCGCAGGACAGCGTCCTGGCTGCCGGCGAGCTCGGCCGCCACTTCGTTGGAGAGCTCGATCTGCGTCCTCATCCCTGTAGGGCCGCGCGCACCATGCCCGAGACGCGGTTGCCGTCGGCGCGCCCGTCCACAACGGCCATCGCCTGGCGCATCGCGATCCCCATGTCCTTCTGGCTGGCGGCGCCGCTGTCGGCAACGGCCTGGAAGACGATCTCCTGGAGGTCCTCGTCGGAGAGCTCCGCCGGAAGGTAGGCGGCGATCAGCTCGGCCTCGGCCTCCTCGCCGCCGGCGAGGTCCTCACGACCGCCCGCGCGGAACGCGCTCGCCGCCTCGGTGCGGCGCTTGCGCTCGCGCCGCAGCACGGCCACCTCGTCGTCGTTGCCTTCCTTGGCGGCCTTCTGCAGCTCGGACACGACGAGCCGCAGCGCGCCCACCTTCCGCTTGTCCCCGGCGCGCATGGCGTCCTTCAGGTCGGCGTCGATCTGCTCGCGGATCCCCATGCGCTTCGCAACGAAGGATACGCCGCCCGTCCAGCCTCCCCGGGGCGTGCGTTGCGGGACGCTCACGACCTTTCCAGCGGCGTGGGCGTCCCCAGCCGCCCCGGCGAGGAGGAGTCGCGGCCGAACAGGAGCGCCACGTTCCAGTCGGCCAGCAGCCGCAGACGCCTCCCGATGCCGGGCATCAGCAGCAGGTGGTAGGTCCGCGCGATCAGCCACGCCGGGAAGCCGCGCCAGCGCACGCCGAAGGTGATCGCGACCGCCTGGCGGCCTCCGAGCTCGGCGACCACGCCTTTGCTCTTGTAACGGAACGGCCTCGCCGGAAGCCCCCGCAGCGCACACGCGACGTTGTGCGCCACGAGCCTGCCCTGGCGGATCGCGTGCTGGGCCGTCGGCGGGCACGGCTGGCCCGGGCGCGCGGGGTCGGGTACCGCCGCGCAGTCGCCGATCGCCCACACCGGAGCGCCGGCGACCCGCATCGTGCGGTCGACGGGAATGCGGCCGGTCGCGTCGAGCTGCAGGCCCAGCTTGGCCACCGCGGGGCCGGGCCTCACGCCGGCCGTCCACACCACCGTGCGGGAGGGGATCGGCTCGCCCCGGGAGAGCCGCGCGCAGTCGGCGCTCAGCTCCTGCAAGGTGGTCGAGGTGAGCACTTCGATGCCGCGTCCGCGCAGCTCGGCTTCGGCGAACATGGACAGGCTGTCGGGTACCTCCTGCATGATCCGCTCGCGGGCCTCGGCCAGCACCCAGCGCATTCCCTGGGCGGCACAGCGGGGATACAGCCTGATCGCCTGGACGGCGAAGTCCTGCAGCTCGGCGAGCCCCTCGACGCCCGCGTAGCCGGCGCCGATGAACACGAACGTGAGGTACTCGGCGCGGCGTCCCGGGTCCTCGAGCGTCTCGGCGATGTCGAAGCAGCGCAGCACCTGGTTGCGCAGCGCCACGGCGTCGGCGAGCGACTTCAGCCCGATCCCATGCTCGGCCAGGCCCGGCACCGGCAGCGTGCGGGAGACGGACCCGAGCGCCACGATCAGGTGGTCGTAGGACAGCTCGACCTGCTCCCCGTCGATCCGCTGCACGCTCAGCGTCCTCGCCCGGGGGTCACCGCTCTGCACGCGTCCGATCAGCAGGTCGGTGTGGTGCAGCTGGGCGCGCAGCGGGACGACGACGTGGCGGGGATCGAGCGTGGCGCCGGCCGCGCCCGGCAGCAGCGGCGTGTAGAGCATGAAGTTCGAATCGTTGACGAGCGTCACGCGGGCGCTCTGCGACGGCAGGCGGCGCTCGAGCGCCCGCGCCGCGTAGAAGCCGCCGAAGCCTCCGCCCGCGATCACGACCTGCCAGGCCACGCGGACAGAATAGGGTGGGGCCGATGAACCGCACGCTCTACGAGGAGGCGCTCGCACCGTTCCTGCGGGAGGTCCGCGAGCTGCGCCCGCAGGGTGCGGAAGTGATCGACGCCCACACCCACCTGGGCCTCGACGAGGACGGCCGCTCGCTGACCCTCGAGCAGCTGCTGGGCCAGCTCGACGCGGCCGAGGCCAGACGCGCGTGCGTGTTCCCGCTGCACGACCCCGAGCGGGTGCCCTCCTACAGCCTCCCCAACGACCGCGTGATGGAGTGGGCGGCCGAGAGCGACGGCCGGCTGACGCCGTTCTGCCGGCTCGACCCGGCCGAAGACCCGGTCGACGAGGGCGAACGCTGCCTGGCCGGCGGCGCCGGCGGGATCAAGCTGCACCCCCGCGCCCAGGACTTCGTGTTCGACGGGGAGGAGATGCGGGAGATCTTCAAGCTCGCCGAAGACGCCCGGGTGCCAATCCTGATCCACGCCGGGCGCGGGCTGCCGCCGCTGGCGGAGGGGCTCGTGGACCTCGCGCTACGGCACCCCGGGACCGTGCTGATCCTCGCCCACGGGGCGATCTGCGATCAGGGCATCCTGACCACGCGCCTGGCCGACCACCCCGGCGTCCTGTACGACATCTCCTGCTTCTTCCCGCTGGACGTGATCGAGCTGTTCGCCAGGGTGCCCCCCGAGCGGGTGGTGTTCGCCTCCGATCCGCCGTACGGGCTGCCGGCGACGACGCTCTACATGGCGCTGCGGGTGGCGCAGCAGGCCGGGCTCGACGAGACCGCCACGCGGGCGCTGCTGGGCGGGACGATGGCGAGCCTGCTCGACGGTGGCGAGCTTCCGCCGGCGAGCGGCGTGAGAAGGCCCTCGACGATCACGCTGTCGGGCCGCCTGGCGCGTGTCTACGGATACGCGAGCCTGGTCGGACCGGCGCTGTTCGCGGGGGCGCGGGAGCAGGCGAGGGCGATGCTCGACATGGCGATAGCCGCCTGCCGTGACCCCGAACCGGCCGACGTGGGAGAGGCCCTGGAGACGATAGGGCAGGCCCTCTCGGCAGCCGACGAGCTGCTCGCCAGCGACGACGGCGTGCGCCCCGCGATCGACCTCGTGTACCGCTCCAACGTGCTCGCGGCGACCGCGCTGCCGGGCTAGCGCACTCTAGCCGGCGGCGTTCGGCTCCTCGGGCCGCGCGGCCCTCTCCCCCTCCAGCCACACGGCCTCCCAGCCGCCGGCGGCGATGCGCCGCCTGGTGCGCATCGCCAGGCCCGCCTCGAAGGCCCCCGCCACCTCCTCGCCCTCGCCCGCCAGCAGCCCCGAGGCGATCAGCGCCCGTGGGGGACGGGAGAGCCGCCCGGCGAGCTCCAGCAGCAGCCCCCGCAGCAGGTTGCACACCACGACCGGGGCCTGGCCTGTCCCTTCGTCGAGGTCGGCGAGCGGCAGCGGCGCGGTCCGCAGGTCGGCGCGGCGGGCGTCGAGCTCGACGCCGTTGACCGCCGCGTTCTGGCGTGTCGCCTGGACGCTCGGGGGGTCGTTGTCGAGGGCGATCACGGGCGTGTAGCCGAGCTTGGAGGCGACGATCGCGAGCACCCCCGAGCCGCACCCCACGTCGAGCAGCGCCCCCGCCGGCGGCCGCTCCGATGACAGCTCGAGCAGCAGCTCCAGGCACAGCCGGGTGGAGGCGTGGGCGCCGGTGCCGAACGCCTGGCCGGGGTCGATCACGATCTCCAGGACGCCCGGGCCACCGCCCTGGGAGGGCTCCCACGGGGGGCGGATGCGGATCGCCGGGGTGAGGAGCCCGCCCCCCGCGCGCGGCGGCGCGGCGATCAGGACGGGGCGGTGAAAGCTCCGCCAGCGCTCGCTCCAGTCGTCGGGGACCTCGGTGGTGTGGACGTCCACCAGCGCTCCACCGGCGGCGGCGGCCGCCCTCAGGTCGGGCAGGCTGGGGAGCTCGCCGGGCGCCCCGTAGAGCGCGTACTCGACCTGACTGCCGCGGTCGACCTCCTCCACCCCGCCCGGGGCCAGCTCGAGCAGCTCGGCGAGCACGAGCTCGGCGCTGGAGCGCTCGACGCGGACGGCGAGCCTGATCAAGCCGCCTGGCTGCCGAGCGCCCGCCGGAGCTTGGCGAACACCGACTCCTGGGAGCGCAGGTTCTCGTCGGTGAGGCTGTCGTTGAGACGCTCCATCAGCTCCTGCTGCTCGGCGTTCAGGCGTCGCGGCACGACCACGTTGACGACGACCCGGAGGTTCCCGTGGCGTCCCCGGCGCAGGCCCGGCATCCCCGCCCCGCGGATCGTGAGGACCTCGCCCGGCTGGGTTCCGGGCGGCAGCTCGACCTCGATCTCCCCCTCCAGCGCCGGCACTTCGAGCGTCCCGCCGAGGGCGGCCAGCGGCGCCGGCACGTCGAGGGCCGTGATCAGGTCATCGCCGTCGCGTACGAACCGCTCGTCGGCCCGGACGCGGACGAGCACGTGCAGGTCGCCCGCGGGCGCGCCCGCCTCGCCGGCGTGGCCGCGGCCGCCGAGGCGGATGCGCTGCCCGTCGGAGATGCCCGCCGGCACGTCCACCTGCAGCTCGCGGGTGGTGGCCTTGCGGCCCCGGCCGCGACAACTCTTGCAGGGCTGCTCCGGGACGCTCCCCTGGCCCTCGCAGGCGTCGCACAGCATCGTGCGCATCATCTGGCCGAAGGGGGTGCGGGTGACCGCCTGCAGCTGCCCGCTGCCGCCGCAGCGCTCGCAGGTGCGGATCGGGGTGCCCGGCTCGGCCGCGTTTCCGTGGCAGCGCTCGCAGCGCTCGACGACCTCGTAGCGGACCGGCGCCTGCACGCCGTGGGCCGCGTCGATCAGGTCGATCTCGATCGCCACGGCCACGTCGCCGCCCTGGGCCGGGCCGGGGCGGCCGCCGGCGGCGGCGCCGAAGAAGGCGTTGAAGAGGTCGCCGATCGAGCCGAACGTGTCGAAGTTGGGCACATAGCCCCCTGACCGCAGTCCCTCGTGGCCATAGCGGTCGTAGGTCGCGCGGCGCTCCCCGTCGGAGAGGATCTCGTAGGCCTCCGCGGCCTCCTTGAACTTCGCCTCGGCATCGGGGTCGTGGGCGTTGACGTCGGGGTGCAGCTCGCGGGCGAGCTGGCGGAAGGCCTTCTTGATGTGCTGCTCGGAGGCGTCGCGATCGACGCCGAGCACCTCGTAGGGGTCGCGGGGCATCGATCGAAGGCTAGTTGGCGCCGTAGCTGTCCTCGACGAAGCGGGAGAGCTCGGCGGCGGCCTCCCGGACCGTCGCGATCGCGCCGGCGTAATCCATCCTCACCGGGCCGATCACCGAGACCGTGCCGAGCCTGCGCTGCGCGAGCCCGTAGCCGGCGGCCACCAGCGCCAGCGAGTGCATCGCCGGAAGCTCGTTCTCGTGGCCGATGCGCACGTACACGCCCGGCTCGGACAGCGCCGTGCGGAGCACCCGCAACAGGGCCACCCGGCGCTCGAGCAGGTCGACGAGCTCGTTGACCTTGGTGGTGTCCCCCAGGTTGCTGGTCTCGAGTAGGCGCGCCGTCCCCTCCACATACAGCGACTCCTCGACGTCGGAGGCGAGCTCGGCGAACGCGGGGGCGAAGTGCTCGAGGAAGGCGAGCTCCGACGCGGACACGCCGGGGTCGATCAGGCGCTGCTGCAGCATGCGCGCGCCGAGGTCGAGGCCGACGAGCCGCTCGTTGAGGTACTCGCCGGCCCACGACAGCAGCCCCGGGTCCACGGGGCGTAAGAACGTGGCGAGCATCTTCGAGACACCGCCCGTGGAGGTGATGATCACCACCAGCACCAGCTGGGGCTGCAGGGCGAGCACCTCGACGTGGCGGATCGTGGCCGCATGCGGCGAGGGGGCGGAGACGACCGCCACCAGGTTGGTCATCCGCGAGAGCGTCTCGGAGGTGGCGCGCACGGCGTCGTCGATCTCCCGCCTGATCAGCGACAGCTCCAGGCGGCGAGGGGGCGTGAGCGCCACCTGGCCGGTGCTCAGCATCCGGTCCACGACGTAGCGGTGGGCCGTGTCGGTGGGGACGCGCCCCGCCGACACGTGGGGGTGCGTGAGGAAGCCGTACTCCTCCAGGAGCGCGAGTTCGTTGCGCACCGTCGAGGGCCCGCAGTCGAGCCCGGGGTCGGCGGCGATCGTACGCGAGGCGACCGGCTGGGCGGTGTGCAGGTACTCCTCCACCACCTTGCACAGGATCCTCTCCTGGCGGGCAGTCAGCATGGACCTGATTCTAGGCCCGCACGTGTCGGCGCCAGCCCCCGCGGGGCTGCGGGGAGCCGCTCCGGCCACCGTCCTACAGCTCGACTTCGGCCTGCGCGTTGCGGATGATCTGGTTGCCGGCCTGCACGGCGACCGTGTCGATGACCGCGCGCGCGTCCTCGACCTCGGCGACGGTGCCCGTCACCACGACCTCCTGCTCGGGCAGCCCCATGCCGCGGAACTGCACCGACAGCCGCTTCAGGCGCTCCGGCCCGCCGGCGGCTTCGGTCTGGGCGCGCGCGACCTGGGCCATCGTCCACAGGCCGTGGAGGATCCGTCCGGGGAGCCCGACCGAGCGGGCGAACTCCTCGTCGATGTGGATCGGGTTGAAGTCGCCCGAGGCGCCCGCGTAGCGGAGCGTCAGGTACTTGTCGGGGGTCACCCGCAGCTCCGGGATCTGGTCGCCGGCCTGCAGCTTCGCCACGCGTCACACCCCCCGCACGATGTTGGTCCAGGTGGCGGTGCATACGCGCTCGCCGCGCTGGTTGTCCGACACCGACTCGAACACGTAGAAGCCGCGACCGTCGCGTTCGGAGATGTCCTTCACGCTCGCGGTGGTGGTGATCTCATCCCCGGCCACGACGGGCGTCTCCCACACGAACTCCTGGCCGCCGTGGACCATCATCGCGAAGTTCAGTTCGATCTCCGGATCGAAGATCAGGGGCCCGACCGCCGGGGCGCTGTACACCACCGCGAACATCGGGGGCGCCACGACGTCGGCGTACCCAGCCGCACGGGCGGCCTCGACGTCGAGGCACAGCGGGCTCGTCTCGCCGACGGCGCGGGCGTACTCGCGGATCTTCTCCCGCCCGACCGCATACACGACAGGGTCATAGCTCTTGCCGATCGCTTTGGTGTTGACGGGCATCGTGTCGGCGTCGCGCTCGTGCACCGGACACGGCGGCGGGCGCCCAGTCTATTGGGACACCCCGAACCGCGCCCGGTGCGCGGGCCCGCGGCGACAGCGGTCGCGGCGGAGCGCTCAGAAGCCGATCTCGTCCTCGCCGCCCGAGGCTCCCGCGCCGACGAGCTCCCCGTCGCGCTCGCCGGGGGAGTCGAGGAACTGGACGACATCGGCGACGACGCTCACGGCCTGGCGTTTCTGCTGCTCGGCGGTTTCCCACTCGCGCCACTCGAGCCTCCCGTCGACGGCGACGCGGCTGCCCTTGCGGAGGTACTGCTCGACGTT
>Ga0335081_10016905_pt1 | contig 11818 bp, 9 predicted proteins | sample Lox_Sample_35_FD_206713 | JGI IMG/M metagenome (GOLD analysis project Ga0335081, IMG submission 206713) | Soil microbial communities from Loxahatchee National Wildlife Refuge, Florida, United States - Lox_Sample_3.5 | ecosystem: Environmental > Terrestrial > Soil > Wetlands | place: USA: Florida... | reverse complement strand
CGGTTACGGCCACCCGCGCGCCCTCGCCAACAAACTGCCGCGCCGTTTCCAGGCCAATGCCGGTGGTGCCCCCCGTAATCAGGGCGCGCTTGTTCGTGAGCCGGTTCATTGCCATGCTCTCCCTGGAGTCATGGATTGAATATGCGCTATCGGGCCTCGGCCGTCAACATGCTTTCGAGGGCTTTTCCCATAACCCGTTACGGTAGGACGCGGATCAGAGACGAATGATGCCCCGCTTGACCGCGATGGCGATGGCCTGCGTCCGATCGTTGGCCCCGAGCTTGTCCATGATATGTTTGACGTGGACCTTGACGGTCTCCTCGGAAATGCGGAGGCGTTCCGCGATGTCGCGGTTCCGATTCCCTTCCGCCACCTGGCGGAGCACTTCGATCTCGCGGCCGCTCAAACTTTCCGAGCCCAAGTGCTCGGCAAGCTGGGCGGCGACATCCGGCGGAACGCGCTTCTTGCCCGCATGTACCTCCCGGATCGCCTGTGCCAGTTCGCGAGGCGGTGTGCTTTTCAGCAGGTAACCGCGCGCTCCGGCTTCCAGAGCCCGCTGGATCTCGACGTCGCCTTCGAAGGTCGTCAGCATGATGATGCGCGCATCCGGGAATTCGCCCCGGATGGCCATCACCACGTCGATTCCGTTCAGGTCGGGGAGTCGCAGATCCATGAGGGTGACGTCCGGGCGGTGCTCGCGGTACTTGCGGATGGCCTCGGACCCATTCGATGCCTGCGACACCAGGATCATATCGGCCTGTCCCTGAATGATGGCGGCGATTCCCTCGCGCAGCAGGGGGTGATCGTCAACGCTCAGTACCCGAATGCGCGCCTGCTGTTCCGTCTCCATTTCGTCTTAACGGTACTATAGCCCAGCCGGTCCGACATCCGCCCGGTAATCTTCGTCTACCACTTTCGAGTTATCGCGTCAGGGTAGCGGCGGGTGCGCTTCGGAGTGAACGAAGATCATCCAGGGGTGGTTGATGCCGACAAAATTCTTCACGCTCCGGGGCCGATGCCCATGCTCCAACTGTCTTGCAAACAACGGGCGTCGAAGAAGGCCCGCCTGGCTTTGGCGTGGTCGATCAAAGCCTGGAGCGCTTTTGGTGCCGTCGTCGAGACGGACAGATCTCAGAAACTGGTTCTCGATCGCGGCCCGTTCTCTGCTTGATCGATGAATGCGTTCAACGTCCTGGCATAGTCGGATTGCTGTGCGAAGACGCGTCGATTCTCATCTTGGTGTATCACAGCCGGAAGCCGAAACGAGCTCTTCAGGTTAGGGCTCTTCACGTTCGGGCAATACCCCAAGCGTGGTACCGGGTCCTTGGCCGGAACGGTTAATGCAAAACGCCTCGATGTCGTGATGACCTTTGAGCGCCGCGAGCGCATATTGGAAGCATGAGTTCGGCACGAATCGCGCGGCGAGTGACCCCGGCCGGGGTGGTCCGGGCCGGCCGCCATGCCCGTTTCGAAGACGCCGAACCAAGGCTCTCGAACGCTCCCCTGTCGGATCCAGCCGACATCCTTCGCCGAATGCCCGCCCAGGCGCTATCGCCTGCTCTGCTCGTATTGCTCGACGTCATGGCGAGCCCCATCCTTCTTATCAAGAACAATCCGGCGGGGGAGTTTCGAGAGATTGCGGCGGCGTGAACGGCCGCGCAAGAACCAGCTGCACTCCTTAACTCACCACTTCGATCGCCGCCGGCATCGCGTCGAAAATTCACGCGCTGCGTCGCCCCTCTGCGCCAAAGCGATCAGGGGGTAGGCGAACTTGGCGCAAAGAAATTCCTGCCTGCGTGCACCTCCCGGATTACCTGTACGAGCCGGTTGGGAGGCAGGCTCTTCAGGAGATACCCCCAGGCTCCCGCCTCCACCGCGCGGCTTACTTCCTCATCGCCTTCAAAGGTGGTCAACATGATCACGCGGGCTTCGGGAAACTCGGCCCGGATCGCAATCAAGGCGTCGATTCCGCTCAAATCCGGCATGCGGAGATCCATCAGGGTTACGTCCGGCCGGTGCTGGCGATACTGTTGAATCGCTTCCCGGCCGCCGGCCGCCTGTGAGACCAGCAGCATGTCCGTCTGGTGCGTGATGATGGATGCAATCCCTTCGCGAAGGAGCGCATGGTCATCCACGCTGAGCACCCGAATGTAGCCCTGTCCCATAACTACCTGTCGCCTCCTTCATCTCGCGTGCATCAAGATCCTTTTCCCGAAGACATCGACCTCTGGACGGGAAGTTTTCCGTAAGCCACCGAGGCGGCGATCGTCAACTCGATCTCCGTGCCGGAATCCGGTCCGCGCCGGATCGCCAGTCTGCCGCCTACCGATTGGGCGCGTTCGCGCATCCCCGCCAGGCCGAAATGTCCGGGACGACCGCCCGCACTCAGAACCTTGTCGTCAATTCCTCTTCCATTGTCCAGAACCTGCAGTCGAAGATGACGCCGATCATACCGGATCTCGACCTCGATGTGTCGCGCGAGCGCGTGGCGGAAGGCATTCCGCACCGCTTCGCAAGCGATTCTGTGAATGTCGTCGCGCACCAGCGGGGCCAGATCCCGGGAAGTGCCTTCCACCCGCACTCGAAACTCGGGGACGTCATGATCCAGTTCCGCTGCGAGTGCTTCCCCGAGAGCGCCGATGGCCAGGGCCAGATCGTTGGTGACCTGGGTTGAGGAGCGCAGACCCTGCACCGCCTCGCGGCCCTCGATCACTGCCTGGCGCGCCTGGACGATGACCCCCTCCAGAGCGTCCCGCGCCTCAGCATGATCGTCCAGCAGGTATGTGACCGCGTGGAACTTCATCAACACCGCCTGAAAGCTCTGAAGCATGGTATCGTGCAACTCCCGCGCGATGCGGGTCCGCTCGTTGAGGCGTACTTCCATCCGAATCTGGAATTGCCGCGCCACCTGCTGCTGCCGCAGCCGATAGAGGGCTCCGAGCAATGCCAGAACGCCGGCCGCGCAAAGCACCTGGAACCAGGTAGCCTGGTACAGCGCCGGGGCGATGGAGAAATCGAGCGATGCACCGGACTCGTTCCACACGCCGCTGTTGTTGCATGCGATCACGCGGAAGCGGTACTTCCGCGGCGGAAGATCGTTGTAGACCGCTTGCCGGCGATTGCCGGTGTCGTCGCGCCAGTCCAGGTCGCGCCCCTCCAGCCTATAGCGGAAGTGCACCTTCTCGGGCGCCACCAGGCTCAAGGCGGTGTAGTCGATGGTCAGATCGCGCACCAGGGCCGGCAGACGCAAGTGCTGTTGTTCATCGGTGGGAACCTGGTAGGTCTTGCGGTCCGCGGTAACCAGCGCGATGTGCACCGGGGGGAGCAGATGGTTATAAGGAAGGTGGTGAGGATCGACGATGCTTGCCCCGTCCGATGGCAAGAACCACAACCTGCCGTCGGCGGACTTGGCCACATGCGGAGTGTAGCCGCCGTTCTCCTCCAGGCTGCGCACACCGTCGGAACTGTCGAAAACCGTGGCATGGATCGCGCGCGCCGCATGCGGATCGTGGTCTGTGGCGGCAGCCCATGCATCCAATTCCGCGCGCGCGACGCGGACCAGTCCGCACGTGGTGTACAGCCAGAAGGAATGGTCGTCGTCTTCCATCATCCAATGAACGGAGTCGCAGGGAAGTCCGTTCCTTCCGGCAAGCGTGGCGATGCGGCCGTTTTTGAAACGGCTCAGTCCGCCCTCCGTGGCCGCCCAGAGCGCTCCGTCGGGATCGAACCTAAGACCGTTCACACGGCCCTCGCCGAGACCGTCGGCGGCTGAGTACGAAGCAGTCACCTTGCCATCGCGGAATTTCGCGATTCCACCTTGATTGAAGCCTATCCAAAGACCGGGCTCCGTGGGATCCGGAGCCAGAGCCATCGCGGGATCCTTATGGCCCAACGCCGTCCAGGGAGTCTGTTGAACCTGGCCGTTCCTCGACAGCTGAATCAGCCCGGCGGCCCTGTTGGCGATCCACAAGTTCCCATTGCGGTCTTCGCAAATGGAATAGACCGCTCCGCCGGGAACGTCTTTAACGGGGACAAACCGGTTGTTCTCGAGGTAGCCGAACTCGCGAAGAGTGGAGGCCCAGATTCTCCCCCGGCTGTCTTGAAACATGCTGCCCGCATAGGCTCCATGGAGCAGCCCGAAGACTGAAATCTGCCCGCTGCTCCATCGGTTCAAGCCGCGCCGCGTGCTCAGCCAGACACTGCCATCCCGGGCCGCCAGCACGGACAGAATGCTGGCATTCGACAGTCCCTGGCCGAGCGAAAGGGTCGGCACTGCGAATTCCCGAAAGCGGTCGAGGCCGCCGTCGGTCGCCACCCACAGCGTGCCTTCGCGATCGATGAAGAGAGCGGTGACGAAGTCGCCCGAGAGACCGCCGGCCTGGGCAAATACATCCGTCCTCCCGCTGTGGACATGAGCCAAACCGGCGTCCGAGGTCCCGATCCAGAGACTGCCGTCGCCATCGCGGAGCAGCCGTAAGGCCGTGACCTGCTGCCTGGTGCCGGGGAGCGGATAGGCTTCCGTTTGATCCTGTGTAACGCGCCTGGTTCCGCTGGCCGACCCGAACAGAAGCGCGCCGTCACCACTTTCGGCGATGCCTTGAATGCCACCGCCGTTCGCGGCCGGCGCGGTCGCCGGATAGAATGCGGGAGGGCCTGGCTTCCATCGAAACAACCCGTTCCGCACTCCTACCCAGAGATTCCGCTCATGGTCTTCATACAAGGCGGTTACACCCCCGTCCAGAGTGCCGTCCTCGCCGTAGCACTGAACCGCAGCCTGTCGAAAGGCACACAGTTTTCCGGCAGATGATGAGGCCAGTCCGCCGGCCCAAATGGTGCCGTCGCGATCTTCGAGGATTGCCGCGCGGATCGCCTGGCCCGCCAGTTCCGGATACTGCGTCAACCGGCCATCCTTCCAGCTTGCCAGGCCGTTCGACGTGCCAATCCAGAGCGTCCCGTCGCGCGCCGCAAGCATGCTGAAAATCCTGGCCGATGGAAGATGCTGGCCGGGCGGCGGATTCCAGGCTGCCGCCCGGACGCCATCAAACCGCTCGAGACCGAATTCCGTACCCAGCCAGAGATAACCATCGGACGTTTGCGCCAGGGAACTGATCACGCCCTTGACGAAACCGTCGCGGACTTTCCATGAGCTGTGTGCGTATTGGCTGGCGTCCAGCGCCGAGTCCAGGGCAAACGCGCGTGGACAAACCAGCAGTATGCCCGCCATCATCGCCTTCAGTGGGACACAGCTTTGCCTCTGTCCACGCGCTCCCCTCATGATGATCACAACATTATCCCATCCGATGAGACGATCACCGGAGCGCGCGATCAACTCAGTCCTCTACATCTGGCAGGATCGCGGGAAGCTATGTTTTGTTTGCCGGGAATTTCAAACCCGCGGTGCCTTCACGAGCGTCCGATTTCATGCCGGTCATATGCCTGGCGCATTCGCCGTAGCTGCTCCACATCGTTCCAGAGATCATCGCGTTCCCTGCCGGCGAGGTGATTGTTGTCGAGGACGTGCTGGATCGCCGCGATGGAATCGTCCAGGTCGCCTTTGTCGAACCTTTCATGACGCCAGTCGCGCGCGAACGAGCGAAGCCGTTTCTCTGCATTATTCAGCCGCGACCGGTCTCCATTGGACAGGTGCCACTGGTCGTATCCGCGATTCAGGTCCGCGTGGACTCTGTCCACCAACGAATCCACCGAATCCGGCTGATAAGGACCGCCCGCCGGACCGTATTGCGCGTGACCCACGATTTGGAAGCCCGCCAACACAAACAGAACCACGAGCCCGCGTAGACCGAAACTGTTTGACATTTGCGCTCCCTCCAGGCGAGTTATTTGCAAACGATTGGCCAGATCGGCGAGGATGTGACGAAAAGGACACGCGGGCTCGCAGACCGGGCCGATTCCCGAGACCACCTGAAAAGCCGGTGGAGAAGAAGCCGGCGCGTCCCCGCTGACGTTCGGAAGCGTACCTTGGGACGTGCCTGGTCAAATCCGAGCCGTCTGAACTGTCGATGTGGACCAGACGTTATCGATCACGACAGCCGCGGCTGTCGCTGCGGTGGCTATGAACTGCCGCGTTCGGCGGATCAGAAAGATGCCCACCAGGAGCATCACCGCTCCAATTGCGAGAAAGATGTAGGGCAACAGCCGCGTCGTCTTCATAGACCCTGCGTGGCATCTTCCAGAAGTTCCTCAGAGGCTCAGTGATCGAGCCGATGAAGCAGTTCCCGAGCCTCGGGATAGTTCGGGCGCAGCCTCACGGCTTCCCGCAATTCCTTCACGGCGTCGTCCCGCTGATGCTGCATCGAGAGCGCCGATCCCAGGCCGTAGTGAGCCTCGGGGTCATCCGGCTTGTATCGCAGCCCTTCCCGGAATTTCGCCGCTGCCAGGTCGGTTTTCTGCGAGAAGAGGTACGCGAATCCCATGCAGAAATTGGTGGCGGGATCGTGCGGCTTGAGCTTGAGCACTTCGCCCAGTTGTTGCAGTCCCTGTCCGTAATTCCCTCGCTGCATCAGAACCACGCCAAGATTGAAACGGGCGACCGTATTCATCGGGTCCAGTTGCACGGACTTTTGAAGATACGAGATCGATTCATCGAACTTCCCCGCTTTATCCAGGACCAACCCGAGTTTGTTGAACGCTCCGGAGTTCTTCGGATCGTTCTGGATCGCCGCCCGGTATTCCGCCACCGCCTCCGGCGTCTCTCCCTGCGCGTCGGCCGCCAGCCCCAGATAGAAATGGGAATCGGCCCGCCCGGCCTGCGGCCGCAGCAGCGCGCGCAGCCGCTCCACAGATCCGCCCGGCTTGGGCTTCTCGAAGAAGTCATTGGCGAAACCCCACAAGGGCGTAAGGTCGTCCGGTTTCAACCGCAGGCACTCACCGAGTTGTGTCAGGGCCTCATCGACCGCCTCGGGCTTTTCACCATAGAACGTCAGCAGAGTGCGGGCGATGAAGTTGTGAATGTCGGGGTCACCGGGGTCGGCATCCGCGGCGCGGTGAGCCACTTGAATCGCCCGGTCCTGATGTCCAAACCGGCTCTCGACTCCGGCTTCCTTGAGCAGGCGCGTGGACGAGTAGGAGAGATCCGTCAATTGGTCGTGTATCGCATCCTTCGGCGGTGGCACGTCCGTGAACTTGCCGGAGAGGATGGCGTCGCGCACCTCATTGGCTTTATCGGCCTGTCCGAGTGCTTCGTATGCCTTTTCGAGCAACTGGTAGGGCGGCCGCACACTGGGATAGCTTCGAACCAGCGGCCCGGCGTACGCGATCACCTGGCTCCAATCTTCCCGCCGCGCCGCAATGCGGGCTTGTCCAAAGCCGGCTTGCAGGGCCGCTTCTCCACCCGGCGACCTGGCCGCCAGTTCATACTCGTGCGCCGCCTCGCCCAGCGTGTCCTGCTTGAAAAATCCATCGGCCAGCTTGAGAAGCGCGGGAGCATAATCGTGCTTCAGCCGCACGGTCCGCTGCAACAGGTCAAACTCCGCCTTTTCGTTGCCGCTCTCTTCCGCGAGGGTGGACTGGCAGTACACCCACCGGTAGTCGCCTGGAGCCAGCCGTGCGGCAATCCGATAGGCGCCGGCGGCCTGCTCCGGATATTGATTCGCCTGGTACACCATCCCCAATTTGCCGACCGACTCCGCCGAGCCGGGGTGTCGCCGCGCATCCTTATCCGCACCGGTCAGCATTTCGCGAAGACGCGGGCCCATCGACTGCACATCCGGCAGTTTGGGAAAGTCCTCCGGCAGGCCCGGCGGCAGGAGGAAACTCACCAGCACCCACGTGCTCAACGCCAGCACCGCGGCCAGCCCCGCCAACTGCAGGAGCCCGGCTCGATTGAAACTGCGCTCTTCGTCCTGAGATTCGGGTTTCATCGGTTTCCTATGTTCGACGGCGGCCGGCCCCAGTGATTGAGCCACAGCATCACGCGCCCTTCGTTGGTGAATGGTGCATATACATCCATGCGCACCGAAACCAGGTCGGGCTTTCCGTCCCCGTTCATGTCCGCCGCCTCCAGGCTGATGAGGTGAGTCGGAGCATGGCTGATGTCATGTTCCGTATAGTTCATCCTGCCGTCGTTCTCGTACCAGACGATGCTTTGCGAGTCCGGCTTCTCCCAGAAGTTGTAACAACTCACCGCCGCGATATCCAGATCGCCATCGCCATCCAGGTCGGCCGCGACCGCCGCGCTCGCCCCCGGCAACAACCCGATGGGATGATGCTCGAATTTGAAGTTGCCTTTGTTCTCGAGCCACTGGACGCTGTGCCAGGGCCGCGGCCGCGGAGGCAAATAATCGAAGGCATCGCCGTTCGTGTACAGGATGTCCACCAGTCCGTCCCGGTTCAGGTCCACCAGGCGGATGCCGCTGCTGCCGTAGTCTTCGTTGGTGCTCCCCCAAATCAGATGCGACTTGAAATTTCCGTGCCCGTCGTTCTCGAAAACGTAGAGCTCTTCCCACTCCTGGCTCACCAGGCTCACGAAATCCATGTCGCCGTCGTGATCGATGTCCACCGGAATGGTGTGAATCACGCCAGACAGGCTCTGCAGGATGTGGGAACGGAATTGCCAGTTGCCGAGGTTCTCCATCCAGCGGGTTTCGCCGTCATCGTAGCCGAACTGGCCCACCACCAGGTCCAGGCGGCCATCGCCGTTGAAATCGGCGGCGCGAACATCCGTCACCCGCGCAATCCTGTCGATGATCGTATGCGGTGTGAAGTTCTGGTGGCCGTCGTTCTCCAGGATCACCACCGATCCGATCTTGTCATTACTCGGAAAAAGCTGGCCCATGCACGCCACCAGCACATCCAGGTCGCCATCCTTGTCGATATCGACGGCGCTGACGTGGGCCGGCGCGGGCAGCACCGGGCTGATCCAGGTCTCGGTGTAGACGCCCGCCGGATACTGCCGGATCCACCCGATGCGATTGGCGAACATGTCGGCCACCAGAATGTCGGGCAGACCGTCCCGGTCGAGGTCCACGATCTCGAGGCTGCCGATTCGCGGTGGATTGGTGGAGGGAAATCCGATCGGGACCGGCGTCAGAAAATCGATCTTGCTGCCGTGCGGAACGCTGACCGGGGTTTCCTCCGGATCTGTTCTTCGAGCGCCCTTGAAGATGTGTTGGAACATCTGTCCGGGCGAGAGGCCGGAGTTGTGAGCCTGGTAGACTAGGACCAGAAGCGGAACACCCAGCATGACCACGAGGATCTTGAGTCCCGGCAACACCGAGGAGCGTCTCTTTCCGGGTGATCTTGGTCTGGCCGTCTCCTTCTTCATTCCGTGTGGCTTTCCTTACGCGGCAAACAGGCAGATCATGCCCGCGGCGGCGACCCATAGAAAAGTTCCCGACGATAGCGACCCGAGAATCGCCTGCTGCCGCACCTGCGTACTGTCGAGCCAGTGGTGGTACAGCGTCCCGAGCGCGAAACCGGCGCCCACCAGGATGCAAGCCACCTGCAGCCACGGAATCGCGGGCGACCAGAAAATGTGCCATCGGCTGCCCGCCATGCCGAGAAGGTTCCATCCCCAGTTAAACGGGTCCGACAGGCTTTGCAGCACGAAAGTCGTCATCGAAAGCACCGTCGCCAGCGCGAACCCGACCCAGCAAGCCATGCCGATCGGTATGAGCGCCGCGGCGGTTGCCCGGAACTGATCCGGTGCCGTGATACGCGCCTTACTGACAGCCAGCCCCATTCGCGTCAGCAGGTACCACATCAGCGGCAGAACTCCCAGACACGAAATCCAGACCGCCGCGGCGTAGACCGCAAAGCTCCCCCAGTGTTGTTTGTCCACGAGGTCGATCCAATTGCGAACTTTGTCCGACACGCCAAGGTTGACATAACAGTAGAGGCACGCCAGCGCGAACATGACGATTGCCTGCCACGCCTCGCCGTAACTGGCCACCTCCTGGTCCCATCCGGTATTCCGCCAGAAGACCGCGACATTATCATAAGCGCAGGTCTTCACGCACTCCATGCACGCCCCGCAATCATTGTTGCGGTTGATCTCGCCCGCGCAGAGTCCATACGGACAGCCCCATCCCTTGATACTGCCGGTGAGGCAAAAATGCTCGGTGCACGCGCCGCACGCCTGCGGGGAGACTGACCGCACCATCACCCGCCCGGTGGTGGAGTAGAGGCTGATGTAACAGTTGATCGGACAAAGATAGCGGCAGAAAATCCGCTGCTCCGGAAACCAGGAAGTCAGCGTGGCCAGCAATACCAGGCCGATCAGCATCCAACTGGTGGCCGGAGGCAGCGCGACGATCGTGGTGCTGAAAGTTCCCAGCAGCAGAAACAGGAGCACGCGAGGCCAGGTGTTGCTCAGCCAGACGGGCCAAACCAGCGGAATTCCGAAAATGCGTTGCGGCTGATCCAACCCGGCCGGATTGCGCGACAGCCGCCGGCGCTGCACCCATTCCCCCAGCAGAGGCAGAGGACACGCCGCGCACCAGATCCTCCCCCCGAGCGGCACCAGCACGAGGATCAGCGCCGAGAGCCACAGAACCCACACCACCATCGGCCCCGCATTGCGGCCCGAGACCTTGGTGCCGAGCAGCCCCGCCAGAATCACGAACCAGAAGACTCCCAGCATCGGAAGCGCCAGGTTCATTTGAAACGACGGAGCCTTCACCACCTGCTTGAGCCATGGAAAATGCCGGAACAGATCGATCGATCGCGGGCGCTTTGCAATTCCCCGGCCGCCCAGCATCAAGCCGGACAACGGCATCGCGGCCAGCAGCCCCAGACCGCCATACAACAGGAGATTGGGACTGACGCTGATTTCTCCCCGCTCCGTCCCGTGCAGCGGGCCGTTATAGGTATGATTGCGAAATTCCGATTTCGAGACCAGCCAGCCGCGCCATCCCGGCAGCCCCGCAACTACCTCCACCGTCTCCATGAACGCCGGCGGATCATCCGGGCGCGAAAGCCGCTGCACCGAGACCAGCCGGTTGCCCGGAGTGATCGAGACATGCAGGTCGTAATCCTGGCAGAAGAAGCTCTGGCCGGTATCACGGGTCGAAAAGGTCAGCCGCAGACGGTCGCCGCGATTCGCCTGAATGCGCGCCGGGCTGAATCCGTAGCGATAAGCCTCGATGTGGATATCGCGGGTCTGCGGACCACTGGTCAAGACAGCCGAGATCCACGCCGGCAATATGGCGCCTACCAGCAGAATCAACACCCCCGGCAGTGCGGTCCTGAGCATGAAACCCTTCACATTGATCGCCGCGAAGTCGGGGCCCGCAGATCAGCATCCGGGGTTACCACGAGAGAGCATCCCTCTTTCCGGCTCCTGGAGCGGCGCTGACCCCATTATCCCACCGTTTAGGTGGTTTTAGTCCGAAATCTTCCCCAAAAGCCGCCCCAGATACTTTTTCGCGTAAATCACGCTGCGTTCGCGAACCACACGTTCCGGCGGGTGCCGGAAGAGTTCCAACTCCGGAGCCTTCGTCAGCACCCGGCCGTCTTCAGGACTCAGAATGATCCAGGCCAGCGCCTGGCGTGCCATGAAAGGTTCGAACCTGCCTTCGATCTCCCGCAACACCAGCCGGCCAATCGCGGGCTCCCGTGGATCGGCGCAGAGATCGGCCACCGCCGCAATCGACACCAGGTTCCGGATGCTCTGGCCGGCGTCGTCGAGTTTTCCGGCCTGCCACAAGTCCAACCGGTTCGCGAGACCGCCGGTCTGCGCCGGATCGAGAGACGCCGGTGCCAGGGGCGTGACGATGTCGTGGTCGCCGGGCAGGCCGCCGAAATCGATCTGTTCGATCTGCGCCTCCGTGATATTCATCCACGCCGCGGCCTCGGGCAA
>Ga0335081_10016904_pt1 | contig 11819 bp, 9 predicted proteins | sample Lox_Sample_35_FD_206713 | JGI IMG/M metagenome (GOLD analysis project Ga0335081, IMG submission 206713) | Soil microbial communities from Loxahatchee National Wildlife Refuge, Florida, United States - Lox_Sample_3.5 | ecosystem: Environmental > Terrestrial > Soil > Wetlands | place: USA: Florida... | reverse complement strand
TGGTTGTTCCAGCACTGGTTGTTCCAGCACTGGCTGGGTCAGCACTGGCTGGGTCAGCACTGGCTGGGTCAGCACTGGCTGGGTCAGCACTGGCTGGGTCAGCACTGGCTGGGTCAGCACCGGGTCCGGATGGCACCACGACGTACTGGCGCAGGTAGAGATCCTGGAAGGTGACTGGACCGCGCGGACCGGGGACGTGGTCCACATTGATGCCGGTCTCAGGTACGCCGCGGAGCTTGAAACCGTCGAGCAGGCGGGTGCTCGCGTTCCAGAACGCGCCCGTGCCGCGGTACGTGTCAAGGAAGGCGGCGGCCGCGAGCGGATCCGAGGTCACGATGCCGGCCGCGAGCCCGGAGGTTTCCGCGTTCGCCACTTCGGCTGCCTCGCCGGGCCCGGCCACCGCGTCGATGGTGACAGTAGCCTCACGCCCAGTATCAAGCGCCCATTCGTGGCCGCGGAGATGATCATGTGGTGGCAGCGACGGCCGGACACCGGCCCCGGCTAGCGCGCGCGTGACGGTGGGCAGCATCTCCTCCCAGATCGCCGAGCAGATCAGCAGCAGGTTCAGCCGGTTGCACACACCGAGCCGGTCGAGACTGGCCGCGATCAGCCGCTCGACATCCTCGGCGCTGGCGGCCCGATCTATGAAAAGGACGCCGCCACCGTCGGCGTGCGCAAGCGTCCTGACGCCACGGCGTGCCGCCTCGGCGGCGAGCGTCCGGGTCGTTTCGCCGCTGCCCCGGAGGATGACCAGGGGGATCAGCCGCGGCCGCCGGACCAGTTCGAGCGCCGCCTGCCGGTCAGGGGTGCGGACAAGCTGTAGCGCGCCGGGCTCGAGGCCCGATTCGCCGAGCGCGGGCGAGATCACCCCGTCGAACAGGGTGGCGGCGGAGCGCAGCGCCGCTGCGCCGGTGCGTAGCACACCCGCGTTGCGCGACTTCAGCAACTGCGACGCGACATCGACGGTAACGTTCGGGCGGGCCTCGAAGTTGGCGCCGACCACCCCGATCGGCTTTCGCCGTTCCTCCAGCCGCAGCCCGCCCGGCAGATCGTGAAGCAGAACGGCTGCCGCGGGATACTCGGCCGCCGCGAGCAACTCGATCTGGCGGGCCATCTGGCTGATGCGTCCGCTGTCCAGCCGGAGCCTGTCGAGCAGGCCGCGGCCAAGACCCACTGCCTCGGCGGCCTCCACATCCTCCTTGTTCGCTGCCAGGAGCGCAGGAGCGGTCGCCGCTAGCAAGCCGGCCATGTGGCGCAGCGAGCCGTCGATCGTGGCCGCACTGGCGGTCGCGAGGCTGCTCGCGCCGCGGCGCGCCGCCTCACCGCGGGCGGTGACCTCCGTGCTTGCATCGATCACGACAACGAGCCTATGACGCGGCGGGCGACGTGCGTACCGCGGTCACCGCGAGCCGCCCCGGAGATCCGGAGCAATCCGATCCACCCGAGCCCGCCAAGGGCGAGCACGATCGCGACGAGCGCGGTGGTATGCACGCTCGCCGCCACGGGCACATCTCTGACCGGCGTCAGCGTCACCGACTCCCGAACCTGAGCCTGAAATTGAGAAGCCCGTCGCCAACCCGGGTGAGCACGTCGGCGAGGACCGAATATCCGCCGAGCACGATCGCCACGCCGAACACGAGCCCGGCAACGACGTCCTGCCAGGAATACGCGACCACGCAGATCTGGAACAAGGCCATGACCGCGGCCGCGACGGCGGCCGCGATGCCGAGACGGCGGTGCACGACGAACAAGCCGGCAGCCACCGCTCCGGCCATGGCTGCCGCGCCGCTTGGTGGCGGGAAGCCGCTGACTGGGTGGTAGAGGACCGCCACTCCCGGCTGCACGTCATGCAGGCTCGGCCGTGCTCTCGGCGCGACAAAGAACTGGCCGCCGCAAAATGCCGCCGCCGCGGCCGCGAACACCCACAAAGCGGCGCCTAGGGGCCCAGGCTTGCGCTCGCCGCGCGCACGCCACCAGGCCAGCAAAATGAGGCCACCGAACACGATCGCACCGTACGCGGGGTAATCCCGCATCAGACGCCACCCCCAGAAGGCGTTAACTGAAACTAGTGAAACACTTACCGTAGATCAAGCTGTTCGATGTAGCCAGGCGCTCTGCGATCGTAGCTGTAAAGCGCATAACTTGCCATGCTGGCAATAACATGCTATTCGCCGCTGAACCGGCCTGCAGAGAAATGAAGGGGTGATCAGGGCAGATGAGGGGGGCGAGCCGCGACATGCGTGGAGCCACGGCCCAAGTGCTAGCTGCATTGGTGGCGCTGACGGTACTGACGGGGATGATGACGATGGTGGTGGGAGCCGACCCGGCAGCGGCGGTACCAGCGCCCAACCGCGATACCAGCGCGGCGTCGCCATCCGCCCCGCACTCCCAGGGCCCGCCGACGATTACGCATCCGGGTCGGCCCGACCCCGGCTGCCAGGTGCACATCGGCGAAGTGCGCGTCGCTGGCTACCGCGGCCGTGGCCGCTGGATCCGTACGGCCGATGTCAGCGCGTACCTCGCCTGCAGGCTTCGAGTCCACAGGATCTCGCTCCAGGTCACGCTCTGGAAGGCAGGGCTGCTTTACGATCACAGGCAAGCCCAGACCACAGCGCGGGCCACGGCCGGCCGTCACCTAGACAGCTACCTGACGCGCGTCACATGCAAAGACGAAACCACAAGCCGCTTCTACGGTGTCGCGCACGCCGTCGTCTACTTCCGGGGCAGGCGAGGTGATGCCTGGGTGAAGTCTTCGCGCAAGAGCACGCCCCGATGCGGCACATGACAACTGATCGTCAAATCCTGGTTATCTGTTCCTATGCCCACGCCGTCCGTCGCTGCCCTGCTCGCGCAGGACCTGGAAGTCGTGACCGTGACCGATACGAGCCTGATCATCACCTGGTTCACCGGATCGGCCACCGAGTCGGACGCCTACGGCGAGCCCACCCCGGTACCGGCCGACACCGAACTGCTGCTGGGTGAGCCAGGCAGGCCGGCGACGATGCGGACGGTGCTGCACGACGCGACGCCCACGCCATACCACTACGCGGAAATCAGGGGCCTGGAGCCCGGGCGGACATACGCGTACCTGGCCCGCTCGGCCGGCCAGGCCGCAGCACAGACGTCACTGCAGTTCCCAGGACGGCATGGCTCCCTGGACGTGCCCGGCCTGGTCACCACCCTGGCCACGCCGCCCGGCAGGTACCTGTTCACCGTCGCGCTCGCGGGCGACACCCACATCGGCGAGACCGTGAGCGGCGTGATCGCGGCGGACTGGCCGCAGGCCTTCCGCCAGGACCCTGGCCTGCCCCCTTATCCGGAAGCAATGCTCACCGGCATGCTCGCCGACCTTCGCGCCCAGCCGCGGCGGCCGGTGGCGCTGATCATCGCCGGGGACATGACCGCGGAAGCCGCGCCGAGGGACGTAACCAGGGCGCGCGAGCTTCTCGACGAATGGGGGCGCCTCGGCACGGACTATTTCGTCGTACGCGGCAACCACGACCGACCGCACACCGGCACCCGTTACGCCTCCGGGACACTCGTCGAAGGTACCAGGGACCACCACGACTGCTGGGGCGACGTGTTCCCTTATCCGCGCCAGCGCCTCAGCGCGCACGAGCTTGCCGGGCTGCGGATCATCGGCCTGGACACCACGACCCTCGACGCGGCAAGCGGCACCCTCGACGATGACCAGCTTGACGACCTGCGCACGGTGCTCGCGACCGACCCGGACCGCCCCACCCTGGTGTGCGGACACCATCCGGTCACATGTGAGTCGGCCGTCACGACAGCGGCGGGACCTGGTTTCAATCTCGACGAGGCGAAGGCGCGGGAACTCGAGTCCCTCTACGCGCGGGCGCCAGGAGTTTTTTTCCACCACGCCGGGCATACCCACAGAAACAACCGAACCGAAGCGAACGGATCCGACGGCGCGGGTGGCACCGAATTCCTCGAGGTCGCAGCGGTCAAGGAGTATCCAGGCGGTTATTCGCTGCTGCGTCTGCACACCGGCGGATACCTGGTGAGCTTCTACAAGACGCGAGCCGATCTGGCCCGGCAGTGGAGCCAGCGCACGCGGGCTGAGTACTTCGGGATCTTCCCGCACTATGCGCTCGGCACGATCGCAGACCGTAACCACATGGTCCGGCGGGACCTGTCCGGCCTGAGACCTGTGGAAGCGCGAAATGGACTATAGTTTCTGGTCTGGAATGCGAGAAATGGGACTGCGAGAATCTACGTTCGGGATTTTGCCAGAAAATGGAACGCCGGCAAGCTGAATCCGCCCGCGCCGCGGCTGTCCGGGTGGAACAGGCCCATGTCTCGATGCTGTATGAACGTCTCGACGTGGCGCGGGAACGGGCTGAGGCGGCACTGCGTGAGGCACACGGGAGCGGCGGTGCCGGCGGCACGCACCAGGCCCGCATCGAACGTGAGGTATCGGCCGCCGAGCATGCGCGGCGGCTCGCTCAGCTATCGGGAGTGGAACGCGGCCTGTGCTTCGGCCGGATCGACGATACCAACGGCGATACCTATTACATCGGCCGGATCGGGTTGCGGGGTGAGCAGAACGAACTGGTCCTGATCGACTGGCGCGCGCCAGCCTCCCGTCCCTTCTACACCGCCACTTCACGCGATCCTGGCGGGCTGGTACGCCGACGTCACCTGCGTACCCAGGGCCGCACGGTCGTCGGCATCGACGACGAGGTGTTCGACCTGGAGCAGATGGCGGACAGCGACCGCAGCACACTGGTCGGCGAGGCCGCGCTCATAACGGCGCTGCGGCGCGAGCGAACGGGCCGGATGAGTGAGGTGGTGGCGACCATCCAGACCGAGCAGGACCGGGTGATCCGCTCCGGCCTGCCTGGGGCGCTGGTAGTGCAGGGCGGCCCGGGCACCGGAAAGACGGTTGCCGCGCTACACCGCGCCGCCTACCTGCTCTACGCGCATCGGCGCACGCTGGAGCGCCGCGGGGTGCTTGTCGTCGGTCCCAACGCGATTTTCCTCCGCTACATCAGCCAGGTGCTGCCGTCGCTCGGCGAAACCGACGTGGTGCTCTCGACCGTCGGCGAGTTGTACCCGGGTGTGCGCGCGATCGTGGCCGATGAGCCCGCCGCGGCGGTAGTCAAGGCGGACCTGCGGATGGCGGCTGTCATCAAGGCTGCCATCCGGGACCGTCAGCGCGTCCCGCCCGGCGACCTGGAGATCGTGGCGGAGGACATGACGGTGCGGGTCGGCCGCGACACCTGCGTCCGCGCCCGAGATCGCGCGCGGACGCTGCGCAAGCCGCACAATGTGTCGCGCAAGCTGTTCGTTCGGGAGATCCTCACCGCACTCGTGCGCCAGCAGGCGGCACAACTGGCCAGGCCGTTGGACGGCGACGACCTGCCGTACCTGCGGGCGGCCCTGTGGGAGCAGGAGGCGGTCCGCGAGGCGCTCGACGGGCTGTGGCCTTTCCTCGCCCCGGAACGGCTCATCTGCGAACTTCTCTCCGACGCCACCGTCCTGCGCTCGGCGGCATCGGGCAGGGGCGGGCTCACGCCGGCACAGCAGCGGGCGATCCTGCGGCCCGCCGGGTCGCCATGGACGACAGGCGATGTGCCGCTACTGGACGAGGCCGCCGCGCTCCTCGGGGCGGACGACGCCGCGGCGAGGGCTCTGGAGCGGATAGCCGAACGGGAGCGGCGCGCGGAAGAGGATTACGCCCAAGGCGTACTCGAGCTGACCGGGCTGTCGGAGGTTGGCATGGTGGACGCGCGCAGGCTCGCGGAACGCCACCGCGACGGCGGCATGTCCGCGAGCACGGCAGAGCGGGCGGCCGGGGACCGCACGTGGGCGTACGGCCACGTCATCGTGGACGAGGCGCAGGAACTGTCGGCGATGGCGTGGCGGACCATAATGCGCAGGGTGCCGACCCGCTCGCTGACCGTGGTGGGCGACATCGCCCAACGCAGTTCCGCCGTGGGCGCGCGGTCGTGGGGCGAGATGCTCGATCGTTACGTCAAGGGCCGCTGGCGTGAGCAGCGCCTGACCGTCAACTACCGGACGTCGGCGGAGATCATGGAGGTCGCGGCCGACGTGCTGAGGTCAGTGGCCCCCGAGCAGGAACCGCCAGAGTCTGTGCGCACGGGCGAGATTCCGCCACGTGCCCTGCTCACGACTGGCGACGATCTTCCCGACGCCCTCACCGGCCTGGTGAAATCCGAACTCGCGGAGATCGGCGACGGCCGCCTCGCCGTCATCACGCCGGACGCCCGTCACGCCGAGATCGCAACCTTGCTGCCCGAGGCCGCTTCCATGGCGACGCGCGACGCGCCGGAGTCCCCCGTGACCGTCCTGACGGTACCGCAGTCCAAGGGCCTGGAGTTCGACGCCGTCGTGGTCGTTGCGCCCAGCGAGATCCTGGACCAGTCACCGATGGGCGGTCATGACCTGTACGTGGCAATGACCAGGGCGACCAGGCGATTGACTGTGGTGCAGGAGGGCGCGCTGCCAAACGTGCTCAGCCGGCTGGAGGCGTGCCCGTAGCGCCGCCTGCTGCCCACGGGGAAACGTCGCGAGCAGCGCTTACGGTGCTCCGGCTACAGCTCCGGCTGGTGTACCCGGCCCTGGAGTGAGCACTGTGGTGCAGTACCGGCAGCGCTGGGCCCCGATTGGCACTTCGCTGAGGCATTCGGGGCACTCCCGCTCGGTCGCCTCCTCGTTCCGCTGTGCCCGGTCCAGCATTTTGCCGAGCGGCACCAGCACGAGGAAGTACACCACCGCGACGATGATGAAGAATGTGATCACCGCGTTGATGAAGTCACCGTACAGGAACTTGCTGTGGTTGACCGTGAAGTAAAGCTCGGAGAAGTTTGGCTTCCCACCGATCGCCGCGATCAGTGGCGTGATCAGATCCTTGACGAAGGCCGAGATCAGCGCGCCAAAGGCCACACCGACAACGAACGCAACGGCAAGCTCCACCAAATTCCCGCGCAGCAGGAACTTCTTGAAACCCCTCATTGCCGACATCCCCCCAAAAAACTGCGGTGAACGTTGCACCCGCACCCCCAACGTCCATCTTCACCGTACCCGGCCGGGCTGACATTCCACCCTTCCAGGACAGCGAGGCAGGACACCGAGGCGCAGGCGTCGTCGTGGCTACTCGGGTAGTCCGCACCGGCCAACGCCGGGGAACGGCCGTATGGATCTTGCGGGGAACGGCCGTATGGCATCGCAGCGAATGCTCCCGCAGGCACCTGCGGGCCTTGCTCAGAACAGCACGGACATGAAGGTGCCAACCTCAGTGAATCCGGTCCGGTGGTAGGCCGCGCGGGCCGGGTTGTTGAAATCGTTGACGTAGAGCGTCACCAGCGGCGCGAACATCCGCTGCGCGGCGGTCACGACGGCGGCCATACCGGGTGCGGCGAGCCCCCTACCGCGCAGGCGCGGGTTCACCCAGACGCCCTGCACCTGGCAGGCGAGCGGCGCCACGGCGCCGATCTCGGCCTTGAAGACCACCCGCCCGTCCTCGATCCGGGCGAACGCACGCCCGCTGACGATCAGTTCGGTGACCCGCGCGCGGTACATCGCACCCCCGTCGCCGCCAGCTGGCGAAACGCCGACCTCCTCGGTGAACATCGCCACGCACGCGGGCAGCAGGATGCCGAGTTCGCTCAGCCGTACCTGCCGCACGGCGAAATCCGGCGCTACCTGCGGCCGCGCCGAGATGGTCATTAGCGGCTGAGCCCAACGGATCGCCCTGGCCGGACCCCAGTACGGCCGCAGAAGTTCCCACAGATCCTTAACGGCTGCCGCTGGCCCCACCAACGACGAACAGCGCCGCCCCTGCTTGCGTGCGCGCTCCGCGAAGGCACGGATCGCCGCGGCTGTCGCATCGACGGGAACCAGATTGGCGCCCGCGTAGCAGAGGGATTCCAGCCGGCGACCCGAGTAGTAACCCCACATCTGCGCACCGAGCGTGCGAGGATCGAGACCGCCGGACCGCACGCGTGAGCTGACGAATACGTTCGCCGCAGGGTCCCGGTCGCAGAGCCCGAGAACCTCATCAAGATCCCGGTCGTCGAGCACGCGTACCATTGACCCAGGCGCCATGGTGCGCAACACACCACTAGCCTAGGCGATCCGCCCAACCTGCGCCTCCCCAACCCGTGCCGCCCCAACCGGGCCGCCCCGACCCGGGCTGTGGCTGCCAGATGCGAAGCGCGACCTGCTACCGCCCCGGGGGATCTAGGGCGTGTCCCACGGGACACGCCCTAACCGGGTCCGGACCAGGCTCGCAAGCTCTGCCAGTGGCCGCCATAATCAGCGGTCAGCCGCTGGCGGATGGGGCAGGAAGGGCCGGGCAGGTCGCGTTGACCAGGCCGGGACGTTGCGGCAGCGCCCCAGTGCCGAGGTAGCGGTTCAGGTAGCCGTCCACGCAGGTGTTGGGCGGATTGGCGAGCGACTGGCCGTGATTTCCGCCGCCCACGACGACCACCATCCGCGCCGTCGGCAGCAACTGGTGGGCCCGCTGCGCGCCCGCGTACGGCGTGGCCGCATCCAGGGTGCCCTGAATCATGAGGATGCCAGGCAGCCCGCTGCCCTTGATCTGCATGGGCTGAGCAGGGCCCTGCACCGGCCAGTACGCGCATGCCGCGTTGAACCAGGCGTTGTCCCAGGCCTGGAACGGCGCGGTCCGGTAGACGTTGCGGGTGTCACGGTCCCACCGCTCCCAGCTGCGCGGCCAGTTGACATCGGCGCACTGCACCGCGTTGTAGACAGCGAACTCGTTCTCGTTCTGGCTGCCGTAGGCATCGTACTGGCCGATCAGCGGGCCAGCGTCGCGCCTGCGGTCGTAGGCGGAAAGAGCACCGGCGAGGCCAGGCCACAAGCTGTTCGCATACCCACCCTGCAGGAACGTATCGTCGAACTCGTCTGGGCCGACGACGGCCCCGGAAGATCCGGCGGCAGCCGGGTCGGCCTGCAGCCTCGTCCGCGCGTTGTACCAAGCCTGCCGGACCTGGGCAACCGTCGTGCCGAGGTGGTATGCGGCATCGTTCTGGGAGACCCAGGTGAAGAACGCTATCATCCGGCCCTGGAACGCGTAGTCCTGCCCGATGTTGTCCTGATACCACGCACCCGTCGGGTCGACCACGCTGTCGAGCGCCATCCGGCGGAGCCGGTGCGGGAACAGCGTCGCATACGCCTGACCCAGGTACGTACCGTACGAGTATGCGAAGTAGCTGATCTTCTGCTGGCCGAGCGCGGCGCGGATGCTGTCCATGTCGCGGGCCGCGTTAGCGGTGGTCATGTACGGCAGCAGCCAGCCGAAGTTCTTCTCACAGCCAGCGGCGTACATCTTCGCGCGCGCCTCAAGCACCTGCTCGTCGTGGCGGGTGGCCGGGACGTAATTGGGCCGTACCCCGGCGAAGAACGACGTGTCGCAGTGCAGCGCCGGCTGGCTTGATCCGACACCGCGCGGGTCGAAGCCGATGATGTCATAGTCGGCGGCGACATTGGGATTCAGGCCGCTCGCCACGACCGCGGCCAGTGATAGCCCGCTAGCGCCCGGGCCACCCGGGTTGACGAGCAGCACGCCCTGGCGCTGGCTGACCGGTGCGGTGGCGGGCACCCGGGAAAGCGCCAGGGTGATCTGGCGGCCGCCCGGGTTGCCGTAGTCGAGCGGCACTTTTAGTCTCGCACACTGGATGGTATGGCTCCCGCCGGAGCAGGAGTGCCAGGACAGCGATTGACCGGCCACCGCAGCGGGGACGGATCCCGACGTCCCTGTCGAGTTCGAGTGCGCCGCAGCCGAACCCGTGTCACACGCGGCGCATGCGAGAGCAAGCGCAGTGGCGACCGGCACGCTCAGCGCTTTCATAATCACGCTCGGTATCCGGCCTGCGCAGGATTTCCCTCTTTGCATCCGCCGACGTAGTCTCACCAGCTCAGGATAGGGATCCGGGCCCCGCGAGGATAACCGAAACGCCGGGGGAGGCGCCATGACCTACAACACCAAGATCATTCTTGACGAGTCCGGCTTGCCCCGCCAGTGGTACAACGTCATAGCCGACCTGCCCACACCGCCACCCCTTCCACTGCACCCGGGCACATTGCAACCCGTCGGCCCCGATGACCTGGCCCCGCTGTTCCCGATGGACCTTATCGCGCAGGAGGTCACCGGGGACCGTTACGTCGACATCCCGGAAGGTGTGCTCGATATCTACCGGCTCTGGCGGCCCACGCCGTTGTATCGCGCCTGGCGGCTGGAGCGGGCCCTGGGCACCCCGGCACGCATTTACTACAAGTACGAGGGCGTATCCCCCGCCGGATCGCACAAGCCCAACACTGCGGTGCCCCAGGCCTACTACAACGCACGGCAAGGGATCAGGCGGCTCACCACCGAGACGGGAGCCGGCCAGTGGGGCAGCGCGCTCGCGTTCAGCTGCGCGCAGTTCGGCCTCGAGTGCGAGGTATGGATGGTGCGCGCCTCATTCGACCAGAAGCCTTACCGGGCTTCCCTCATGGAGATGTGGGGCGCGACGGTGCACGCGAGCCCGTCCCTGGTGACGACGGCGGGAGCGAAGGTGCTCGCCGACGAACCGGACTCGCCGGGCAGCCTCGGCATCGCGATCAGTGAGGCCGTCGAGGTCGCAGGCGGCAGCGACGACACCCGCTACGCGCTCGGCAGCGTACTGAACCATGTACTGATGCACCAGACGGTGATCGGCGAGGAGGCACTCAAGCAACTGGCGGCCGTCGACGAGACGCCCGACCTGATCCTCGGCTGCACCGGGGGCGGATCCAATTTCGCTGGCCTGTTCCTGCCGTTCCTGCGGGAGAAACTGGCCGGCCGGATGCGGCCGGTCATCCGTGCGGTCGAGCCCGCCGCGTGCCCGTCGTTCACCCGCGGGCGTTACGCGTATGACTTCGGCGACACCGCCGGGTTCACCCCGCTGATGAAGATGCACACCCTGGGGCACGATTTCGTGCCCGACCCGATCCATGCGGGCGGGCTGCGCTACCACGGGATGTCTCCGCTCCTTTCGCACATGTTCGAGCTCGGCATTTTCGAGGCCGTCGCCAAACCGCAGCGTGAGTGTTTCGCGGCGGGCGTCGCCTTCGCGCGGAGCGAGGGAATCATCCCCGCACCAGAGCCCACGCACGCACTCGCCGCGGCCATCGAGGAAGCCAAGCGCTGCACACAGACGGGCGAGGAGAAGGTAATACTCACCGCGCTGTGCGGACACGGCCACTTCGATATGGCCGCCTACCAGACATTTCTGTCAGGCGGCATAGATGATTACGAGCTTCCCCGGGACCGGATCGACGCGGCGCTCACCCGTCTGCCCGACCTGGACATGTGAGTCTGATCATCCGGGAGCCTCGCCGTCGGACCGCAGCCGCCCGTTCCGCTGGCAGACGCACTGCCTGGCCCGTCCCGGCCGTCACGCCCGCCACCCGACAGACGCATGTCTGGCGCCGTCCGGCCGTCACGCCCGCCACCCGACAGACGCATGTCTGGCGCCGTCCGGACCGTCGCGGCTGCGACCATCCGGATCATCGTGAGCCATGAAGGCGCCCTATGATCCGATGTTGTGTTACCTTTCCTGCTCTATTGGCCGGAAACTTAACACAAAAACCGATCATGGCCGGAGCCCCAACGAGGGCTATGGCTGGGTCCCAACCGGGGCTGACGGCACGTAGGCCGGGTCCTGCCCGGCGTACGCCTGGCGCCACCGTCAGAACGTCGCCGCGTCGGTCCCGAACGCCGCCGCGATGTCCTTCTTGTCCGCACCGGTCAGCTCCGCCAGCTGCACCGCGGCCAGTTTGCGGCACGC
>Ga0335081_10016903_pt1 | contig 11819 bp, 11 predicted proteins | sample Lox_Sample_35_FD_206713 | JGI IMG/M metagenome (GOLD analysis project Ga0335081, IMG submission 206713) | Soil microbial communities from Loxahatchee National Wildlife Refuge, Florida, United States - Lox_Sample_3.5 | ecosystem: Environmental > Terrestrial > Soil > Wetlands | place: USA... | reverse complement strand
GGCGCTAACCGTGCTGAGCGGACCGGTCGCGCTGCTGGTCGACACCGTGGGCTTCACCGTGCTCTACGTGCTGGTTCCGGCGTATCGCGTGCCGCTGAAGCTGGCTGCGATCGGCGGCGTGCTGGCAGCGATCGCATTCGAGACGGCGAAATACGGATTCCGCCTGTACATTGCGCGATTCTCGAGCTACCAGCTCATCTACGGCCCGCTGGCGGTGCTGCCGCTCTTCCTGCTCTGGATCTACGTCTCGTGGATCATCGTGCTCGCGGGCGCAGCGATCACCGCCACGCTCGCCGAGACCGCGGGGCGCCGAAGCCGCTGAGAGCGCGCGGTGCCGCGCTCCTTGCCGAACGTGGCCCTCCAAGCTAGAGTTTGCGCTTTGTCTCGAAGGGAGCTGGAGCGTCGTGTGGTCGATCATTCAAGCGGCCGGCTGGCCGATCTGGCCGTTGATCTTCGCCTCGGTCATCGCGCTGGCGCTGATCCTGGAGCGGCTCTGGTCGCTGCGCCAGAGCGCGGTCGCGCCGCCCGGTACGGTCGACAAGGTGCTCTCGGAGTACCGGCAGACCGGCGTCGGACCGGAGCTTCTCGCGCGCACCGCGCAGCGCGGGCCGCTCGGCCGGGTGCTCGCCGCGGGGCTCGCCAACGCCAAGAGCCCGCGCCCGGTGATGAAGGAGGCGATCGAGGAAGTCGGTCACCTCGTCGCCCACGATCTCGAGCGCTTCCTCACCACGCTCGGCACGATCGCGGCGATGGCGCCGCTGCTCGGCCTGTTCGGCACGGTCGTGGGCATGATCGAGATCTTCGGCTCGCAGACCGCCGCCGGCTCCAATCCCATCCAGCTTGCGCACGGCATTTCGGTCGCGCTCTACAACACTGCCTTCGGGCTGATCGTCGCCATTCCCAGCATGATCTTCTACCGCCATTTCCGGGCCAAGGTCGACAGCCTCACGCTCGAGATGGAGCAGCAGGCGATCAAGCTGGTCGAGCTCGCTCACGGCGAAAGGAAGTAGCCCGCCATGGATCTGCGCGCCGGCCGCTCGCGCGAGGAGCCCGAGATCAACTTCATCCCGTTGATCGACGTGCTGCTCGTGATCCTCATCTTCCTCATGGTCACGACGACGTACCAGAGGGTCTCGGAGCTGCAGATCACGCTTCCCGAGGCTTCCGCCGACCCGATGCAGCAACGGCCGAAGGAAATCAATGTCGGCGTCGACGCGCAGGGACACTACGTCATCGACAAGAACGTGTTCCAGTTCACGACCGTCGCGGCGCTGGCGGAGGCGCTCCGGCGCTCGGCGGGCGACGCCAAGGAGCCGGTGGTGGTCATCAGCGCCGACGCCAACGCCACGCATCAGTCGGTCATCCACGTGATGGAAGCCGCGCGCGAGGCGGGGCTCATCCATATCACCTTCGCGACCCAGACGCCGGTCAAGTGACCTGTAGGGTCGGATTTATCCGGCCGTGCGAAAGAATTCGCACCTACGCCCGCCTGCGCCGGGGCGACGATAGGCCGTGCGCTTCTCCGACCGTCTGACCGCGGCGTGGTACCAGCCGCGTCTGACGCCGCTCACCGCGGCGCTGTGGCCGTTGTCGCTCCTGTTCGGGGTCGCGGTTGCCGCGCGGCGGCTCGCTTATCGGACCGGAGCACTGCGCGCCGCCGCTGTGGGCGTGCCGGTGATCGTCGTCGGCAGCATCGTCGTGGGGGGGACGGGCAAGACTCCGCTCGCCCGTGCGCTCGCGGCGGCGCTGCGTGAGCGCGGCCGGCGTCCCGGATTGGTGGCTCGAGGTTACGGAGGAAGTAACACGGCGCCCCGCGCCGTCGCGGCCGGTGACGATCCTGCGGAAGTGGGCGACGAGCCGCCGCTCTACGTCACCGACGGCTTTCCCGTGTGGATCGGTCACGATCGGCTCGCAGCGGCGCGCGCGCTCTTGGCGGCGCACCCCGAGTGCGACACCGTCATTGCCGACGATGGGCTTCAGCACTACGCGCTCGAGCGCGACTTCGAGATCGCCGTGATCGACGAGACGCGAGGCCTAGGCAACGGCTGCCTTCTGCCGGCCGGCCCGCTGCGCGAGCCGCGCCGCCGGCTTGATGCCGTGGACGCGGTCGTCGTCCTCGCCGCGCAAGGCTCGACGCCGGCGGCGGCCCGCGGCAATCGTCAGAGCGTGATGCGCTACGAGCCGCTGCCGTGGCGGAACCTCGCTCGGCCCGATGCGACCGCGGAGCCGAGCGCATGGCGCCGCGGCCCGGTCCACGCGGTCGCCGGCATCGGCCATCCGGCACGCTTCTTCGCGCTCTTGCGCGGCCTCGGCCTCGACCCCGTGTGCCATCCCTTTCCCGATCACCACCGCTACACCGCGGAGGAGCTGCGCTTTCCCGGGGCGGTCGCAGTTCTGATGACGCAGAAGGATGCGGTAAAATGCGCCCGCTTCGCCGATGCGCGCTTCTGGTATCTGCCGATCGCCGCGCGCATCGATCCGGCGTTGATCGAGCGCGTGACGAGGACCATCCGTGGACCCCAAGCTGCTTGAGATCCTGGTCTGCCCGGTGACCAAGGGTCCGCTGATCTACGACCGCGAGCGCCAGGAGCTCGTCTCGAAGTCGGCCCGGCTCGCGTATCCCATCCGCGACGGCATCCCGGTGATGCTGGAGGAGGAGGCGCGCAAGCTCGGCCCTTCCGAGTACGAGTGACCGGTCGGCGTCGCTCGCCTTGAGTTTCACCGTTCTCATTCCCGCGCGCTACGCCTCGACGCGGCTGCCGGGCAAACCGCTGCTCGACGTCGCCGGCAGGCCGCTGGTGATCCGCGTGGCCGACCGGGCGCGCGCGAGCGGCGCCCAGCGCATCGTGATCGCGACCGACGACGAGCGCATCGGCGCGGCGGCCGCAGGCCACGGCGTGGAGGCGATTCTCACCCGCGCCGATCATCCCACCGGCACCGACCGGCTGGCCGAGGCGGCGCAGGCGCTCGGCCTCGAGGACGATGCGGTGGTGGTGAACGTGCAGGGCGACGAGCCGCTGCTCGAGCCCGCGCTCATCCGCGGGGTGGCCGAGGAGTTGCGCTCGCACGCCGATGCTGCCATCGCGACCGCTTGCCACCCTATCGATGATCCCCTGGAGGCGTTCAATCCCAACGTCGTGAAGGTCGTGCTCGATCGGTCGGGATACGCGCTGTACTTCAGCCGGGCGACGATTCCCTGGGCCCGCGAAGCATTCGCGCGCGACCGCACGTCGCTACCGGCCGGATTGCCGCTGTATCGGCACTACGGCCTTTACGCCTATCGCGCCGGGTTTCTCCGCCGCTATCCCGCGCTCGCCGAGGCGCCGATCGAGCGCTTCGAGGCGCTCGAACAGCTGCGAGCGCTGTGGCACGGCCAGCGCATCGTCGTGCGCGTCACCTCGGGCACGCCCGCGCCGGGCGTGGACACGCAGGACGATCTCGAGCGGGTCCGCAAGCTCTTTGCGGAGCACAAGGTTTGACGGCGCGCGCCGCGACGCGACAGAATCGGGCGGGACGCCGCCCGACCCGCTGCCGATGGCTCATCGTCTCGATGCCGAAACGGACCCTGCCGTGCGACTGATCCTCCTCGGACCGCCGGGCGCGGGCAAGGGCACGCAAGCGGCCTTCATCTGCGAGGCGTACCGGATTCCGCAGATCTCGACCGGCGACATGCTGCGCGCCGGGGTGAAGGCCGGCACACCGCTCGGCAAGGTGGCGAAGAAGGTCATGGACGCCGGCTCGCTCGTCTCCGACGACGTTATCATCCGTCTGGTCGACGAGCGGCTCAAATGCGTCGATTGCGCCAACGGTTATCTCTTCGACGGCTTTCCGCGGACCATTCCGCAGGCCGAGGCGTTGAAGGCGGCCGGCGTGGCGCTCGACTACGTGCTGGAGATCGTCGTGCCGGACGCCGCGATCGTCGAGCGCATGAGCGGCCGGCGAGTTCATGTCGCATCGGGGCGAACCTACCACCTGAAATACAACCCCCCGCGCGTCCCGGACCGCGACGACGCCACCGGAGAGGCGCTGATCCAGCGCGAGGACGACCGCGAGGAGACCGTGAGAAAACGTCTCGCCGTCTACCACGCGCAGACCGAGCCGCTGATCGCCTATTATGAGCGGTGGTCGGCGAGCGGCGATGACCGCGCGCCGCGGCTGCGAAGGGTCGACGGGGTTGGCTCGGTCGAGACGGTCCGCGACAGGGTTCTGGCGGCGCTCGCGAGCTGACCGCGGCGCCGGCGCTACAATCCGAAGTCCCTCTTCCTTCGTTCGATCTTCCCGCATGGCTGCACGGAACGCTTTCTACGCCCAGTCTGGCGGCGTGACCGCGGTGGTGAACGCCACGGCTGCCGGCGTGATCGAAACCGCGCGCAAGCACAAGTCGCGCATCCGCAAGGTCTACGCCGGCCGCAACGGCATCATCGGCGCGCTCACGGAGGACCTGATCGACACCGGCCGCGAGTCCGCGGCCGCGATCCGCGCGCTCAAGACCACGCCCGCCGGCGCGTTCGGCTCCTGCCGGTACAAGCTCGCGAGCTTCGAGAAGGATCAGCGGCAGTACGAGCGGCTGATCGAGGTCTTCCGCGCCCACGACATCGGCTACTTCTTCTACAACGGCGGCAACGACTCGGCCGATACGTGCCTCAAGGTGTCGCAGCTCTCGCAGAGGCTCGCCTATCCGCTCGTTGCCGTGCACGTGCCGAAGACGGTCGACAACGACCTCGCGGTGACCGATTGCTGCCCTGGGTTCGGCTCGGTAGCGAAGTACGTCGCGACGTCCATGCGCGAGGCCGCCTTCGACGTGGCCTCGATGGCCAAGACGTCCACCCGTGTGTTCGTGCTGGAGGTGATGGGCCGGCACGCGGGATGGATCGCCGCCGCGGTGGGGCTCGCCGACGACGACTCCACGCCGATCCCGCTTTTGCTCCTCTTTCCGGAGATTCCGTTCGACGAATCGGCCTTCCTCGCCGCGGTCGATGCCAGGGTCAAGCAGCACGGTTATTGCTGCGTCGGCGTCTCCGAGGGGCTCAAGACCGCGGACGGGAAGCTGCTCGCGGAAGCCGGCACCACCGACGCCTTCGGCCACGCACAGCTGGGCGGCGTCGGGCCGCTGATCGCCAACCTCGTCAAGGAAAAGCTCGGGCAGAAGTACCACTGGGCGGTCGCCGATTATCTGCAGCGCGCGGCGCGCCATCTCGCCTCCAAGACCGATCTCGACCAGGCTTACGCGGTGGGCAAGGCGGCGGTCGATCTCGCGGTGGCCGGTAAGAATGCCGTGATGCCGGCGATCGTGCGCGTCTCGGACGCACCGTACCGCTGGAAGATCGGCGTCGCGCCGCTCGACCAGGTCGCGAACGTCGAGAAGCACATGCCGCGCGATTACATCACGCCGGATGGCTTCGGCATCACCACCAAGGCGCGGAAGTATCTCTCGCCGCTGATCCGCGGGGAGGCGTTCCCCCCGTTTCGCGACGGGCTGCCCCGCTATGTGCGCCTGAAGAACGTCGCTGTGCCGAAGAAACTCGCGACCAATTTCCAGCTCTGAGCTCGTCGAACCGCATGGATAAGCGCGTCGACTACTACCTCGCCACCAGCTCGCCGTTGATGTATCTCGGCCATGAGCGGCTGGTGGCGATCGCGCGCCGGCACGGCGCCTCGATCGCGGTGAAGCCGGTCGACTTCGACGAAATCTTTCCGGTCTCGGGCGGACTGCCTCTCTCCAAGCGTGTGCCGCAGCGCCAGGCGTACTGTCTCGTCGAGCTCCGGCGCTGGTCGGAGCACCTCGGCATTCCGCCCAACCTCCAGCCGCGCTTCTTTCCCGTCCAACGGCGATCGCGCCGCGCACTGGATCCTCGCGGCCGGCGCGCGGCCAGTGCGGAGATCGCGGCCCCTTACAAGGCGCTCACCGACGCGGCGATCCATCGCCAGGTCTTCGGCGCGCCGACCTACATCTACCGCGACGAGCTGTACCGGGGACAGGATCGGCTCGACTTTCTGGACCGGGCGCTGGCAAAATAGCGCGCTTTCGCGGTTCTCCCGCGCCAGGGCGGACACGGGTACCGTGCAGGTCGGCGCTCTTTAGCGCGCCACCCGACGACAACGTTGCACGCCACCAGCGTGCGAATGAATTCGCACCTACTTCGAGGGGATGGCTATGTCATACGCACTCGTATTCGCGCTCGTCTGCGCGATCGCCGCGCTGGTCTACGGGTTCGGATCGATCGGCTGGATCATGGCCAAGCCGGCCGGCAATCCGCGCATGCAGGAGATCGCTGCGGCCGTGCAGCAGGGAGCGAAGGCCTATCTCAACCGCCAGTACACGACGATCGCCATCGTCGGCGTGGTCCTGTTCGTGCTGCTCGGCGTATTCCTCAATTGGGCCACCGCCGCGGGCTTCGCGATCGGCGCGGTGCTCTCGGGCGCCACCGGCTACATCGGGATGAACGTGTCGGTGCGCTCCAACGTGCGCACAGCCGAAGCCGCGCGCACCGGGCTCAACGAAGCGCTGGCGATCGCTTTTCGCGGCGGCGCGATCACGGGTCTGCTGGTGGTCGGCCTGGGGCTGCTCGGCGTCACGGGCTTCTACTGGATCCTCACCGGAGCGGCCGCCTACGCGCCCAACGCGACGCGCGAAGGCTTGCACGGGGTGATCCAGCCGCTGGTGGGCCTCGCCTTCGGCGGGTCGCTCATCTCGATCTTCGCCCGGCTCGGCGGCGGCATCTTCACCAAGGGTGCCGACGTGGGCGCCGACCTCGTCGGCAAGGTCGAAGCCGGCATTCCTGAGGATGATCCGCGCAATCCGGCCGTGATCGCCGACAACGTCGGCGACAACGTCGGCGACTGCGCAGGCATGGCGGCTGACCTCTTCGAGACCTACGCGGTGACGATCGTCGCCACGATGCTGCTCGGCGCGCTGTTGCTCCGCGACAACGCGGTCGCGGCCGTGACCTATCCGCTGGCGATGGGCGGGTTCTCGATCCTCGCCTCGATCGCGGGCACGTTCTTCGTCAAGGCTGCGCCCGGCGGCAAGATCATGAACGCGCTCTACCGCGGACTGATCGTCGCCGGCGTGCTCTCGGCGATCGGCTTCTGGTTCCTCACCTGGTGGATGATGGGCGGAGTCGCCGATGCGCATCCGGAGCTCACAATCTGGCGGCTCTGGGGCGCGGGCGCGGTCGGGCTGGTGCTCACCGCCGCGATGGTGGTGATCACCGAGTACTACACGGCCACCGAATTCAGCCCGGTGCGCCACATCGCGCAGGCGTCGACCACAGGACACGCGACCAACATCATCGCCGGGCTGGGCGTATCGATGAAGGCCACCGCCTGGCCGGTGATCGCGGTGTGCGCGGCCATTTTCTTCTCGTACTGGCTCGCCGGGCTGTACGGCATCGCCATCGCGGCCACCGCGATGCTGTCGATGACCGGCATCATCGTCGCGCTCGACGCCTACGGCCCGATCACCGACAACGCGGGCGGGATCGCCGAGATGGCCGATCTGCCGGACTCCGTGCGCGCCATCACCGATCCGCTCGACGCGGTCGGCAACACCACCAAGGCGGTGACCAAGGGCTATGCGATCGGCTCGGCCGGTCTCGCGGCACTGGTCCTCTTTGCCGATTACACCCACGCTCTCGGCACCTACAACATCAGCCTGTCGTTCGATCTTTCCGACCGGCTGGTGATCATCGGCCTTTTCCTCGGCGGCCTAGTTCCGTATCTGTTCGGCTCGATGGCGATGGAAGCCGTGGGCCGCGCGGCCGGTGCAGTCGTTCTGGAAGTCCGACGTCAGTTCAAGGAGATCCAGGGGATCATGGAGGGCAAGGCCAGGCCCGAGTACGGCACCGCGGTCGACATGCTGACGAAGGCTGCGATCAAGGAGATGATCGTCCCCTCGCTGCTGCCGGTGCTGGTGCCGGTGATCGTCGGCCTGGTGCTCGGTCCAAAGGCGCTCGGCGGCCTGCTCATGGGTACGATCGTCACCGGACTCTTCGTCGCCATCTCGATGACCACCGGCGGCGGGGCTTGGGACAACGCCAAGAAGTATATCGAGGACGGCAACTACGGCGGCAAGGGCTCGGACGCGCACAAGGCCGCGGTGACGGGCGACACGGTAGGCGATCCCTACAAGGATACCGCAGGGCCGGCGGTCAATCCGCTGATCAAGATCATCAACATCGTGGCGCTGCTGATCGTGCCGCTACTCGCACGCTTCGCCGCCTGAAGGGCGACGTCCCTGCCATCGACTCGCGGCTCGGCGTGCGCGGTGCGCCTCCGAGCGGGGAGCCGCGGTGACAGCGGCTCTGGCGGCGCAATCTCGTCGTCGGCCGGGTCCCGGTTCGGCGGCCACTCAACACACGAGTGGCCGCGCACGAACCACCGGCCTGCCCCCGATGCGCCGTCCGTCACCGCGGCTACCCGCTCGAACCCGCGCCGGCGCGACTCAGCGCTTGCGCGCCAGCATCACGCCGTCGCCGACCGTGAGCAGCGTGCAGTCGACGCGGATATCGTCGCGGATCTTCGCGTTGAGGGCGCGCAGCGCCTCCGTGCTGGCATCGCGCGCCTTCGGATTGGCGACCTCGCCGCTCCACAGCATGTTGTCCATCGCGATGAGCCCTCCGGGGCGGAGGAGCACCAGGCAGCGCTCGTAGTATGCGTCGTACGCCAGCTTGTCCGCGTCGATGAAGGCGAAGTCGAAGGAGCCGGGGCCCCGCTCGCGCTCGAGCCGCGAGAGTGTCTCTTGCGCCGGCGCGAGCACGAGCTCGATCTTGCCCGCGACGCCCGCCGCGGCCCAGTGGCGCCGCGCGATCGCGGTCCACTCCTCGCTCACGTCGCAGCACACGAGCCTGCCGTTGTCCGGCAGGGCGAGCGCGACCCACAGGGCGCTGCCGCCGGTGAACGTCCCGATCTCGAGCGCCCGCTTCGCGCCGATCGCGCGCACGAGCAGGGCGAGCAGCATGCCCTGATCGGCGCCGATCTGCATTCCGGCCTGCGGCAGCTTCGCCGTCTCGGCGCGAAGTCGCCGTTGCACGGGCGTCTCGCGCGCGATTTCCCGGCTCACGTAGCGCTCGACGCGAGCGGGCAGAAGTGAACGGCCCATGTCCGAAGCATGCGATGGAAAGCCACGATTGGCAATCGCGCCCGCGAAATGGCCGCAGTGTCCGCTACGGTACAATCCCTGCGGATTCGACTCTCGGTCGCTCATGCCGGTTTTCGGTGTCGCTTGCCTTGCCCTCCTGCTGATCGCGAGTGAGGCGGCGCTCGCGGGCGTCGACGCGCCGGAGCATCCCTCCGGCTGGATTCCCAAGCGTCCCGTCAGCACGCGCCACGACCTGGTCGCCGCCGCAAACCCCCTGGCGGTAGCCGCCGGACGGGAGATGCTGCGCGCCGGCGGCACGGCGGTCGACGCGGCGGTGGCCGCCCAGATGGTGCTCAACCTGGTGGAGCCGCAATCCTCCGGCATCGGCGGCGGTGCCTTCATGCTGTTCCACAACGGACGCAACGGTCTTCTCACCGCGTACGACGGCCGCGAGACGGCACCGGCGGCGGCGAAAGCGGAACGCTTTCTCGACCGCGATGGTAAGCCGCTCCACTTCTACGACGCGGTCGTCGGAGGCCGTTCGGTCGGCGTCCCTGGGACGTTGCGGCTGCTCGAGCTCGCGCATCGCCAGTACGGCCGCCTGCCGTGGGCCAAGTTGTTCGCGCCCGCGATCGCGCTCGCCGAGCAAGGCTTTCCGGTGAGCCCGCGGCTGCACACCGAGATCGCCAACGAGCGCCATATGCGGCAGGAGCGCGCCCGCGCTTATTTCTATCGCCCGGACGGCACGCTGCTCGCCGTCGGCGAGACGCTGAAGAATCCCGCGTTCGCCGCGACGCTCAAGCGGATCGCCGCCGAGGGCGCCGATGCTCTCTACAAGGGCGAGGTCGCCCGAGACATCGTCGACACCGTGCGCTCCTACGCGGCCAACCCGGGCGACCTCACGGAGGCCGATCTCGCGACCTACAAGGCGAAGGTTCGCGAGCCCGTGTGCGGAGCCTATCGCGGCTATCGGATCTGCGGCATGCCGCCGCCGTCCTCCGGCGGCATCGCGGTGCTCGAGATGCTCGGCATGCTGCAGCGTTTCGACATGAGCCGGCTCGACCCGGGATCGGCGCTGGCCTGGCATCTGTTCAGCGAAGCCGGCCGACTCGCCTATGCCGATCGCGCGTTGTATGTCGCGGATCCGGATTTTGTGCCGGTACCCCGGGGCCTCGTCGATCCCGCGTATCTGCGCGAGCGCGCTTCGCTCATTCGCATCAACGAGAGCCTCGGACGCGCGGCGGCCGGCATTCCACCCGCGCGTCGGAAAGCGACGGCAGGGGCCGGCGCGGCGCTGGAATTTCCGTCGACCTCGCACATCTCCATCGTGGATCGATACGGCAACGCGGTCGCCATGACCACCACCATCGAAGACGCTTTCGGCAGCCGGCTCATGACTCGCAGCGGCTTCCTGCTCAACAACGAGCTCACCGACTTCTCCTTCGCGCCGTTCGCCGACGGCAAGCCCGTCGCCAATCGCGTCGAGCCCGGCAAGCGCCCGCGCTCTTCGATGGCGCCCACGCTAGTCTACGACCCGCAGGGCCGGCTCTACATGATCGTCGGCTCGCCGGGCGGCAGCGCGATCATCAACTACGTGGCGAAGACGCTGGTCGGCGTGCTCGACTGGGGCCTCGATCCGCAGGCGGCCATCGACCTCCCGAACATCGGCAGCCGCAACGGTCCGACCGAGCTCGAGCGCGATACGAGTGCGGTGGCGCTGCAGCCGAAGCTTCAGGCGCTCGGCGAGGAGACACGCGTGGTCGACGAGAACAGCGGTCTGCAGGCGATCGTGCGGACGCGTCAGGGCTGGATCGGCGGCGCCGATCCGCGGCGCGAAGGCGTCGCGGCGGGCGATTAGCGGGCCGATGGCGGCAGCCGGACCCGCGGCGCACCGCGTCGTCATTGTCGGCGGCGGCGCCGGCGGGCTGCCGCTCGCGAGCCGGCTCGGCGACAAGCTGGCACGCCGCGGACGCGTACACGTCACGCTCGTCGACCGCTATACCACGCACCTCTGGAAACCGCTGCTGCACGAGGTGGCCGCCGGCACGATGGACGCCGACATCCATGGCGTCGACTATTTCGCGCTCGCCTACTGGCACCGCTTCGTCTTTCGCCTGGGGACGATCGCCGCGCTCGATCGCGCGGCGCACGCGCTCACGCTGGCGGCGGTCGACGACGACGACGGCGTGCTCATGCTGCCGCAGCGAACACTCTTCTACGACACGCTGGTGTTCTGCGTGGGGAGCGTGAGCAACGACTTCGGCGTGCCCGGCATCGCGAAGCACGCGATATCGCTCGATACGCAGCAGGACGCCGAGCGCTTTCATCGCCGGCTCCTCGCCGCCTGCGTGCGGGCGAACGTCGCGGCGGGCGGCGGCGATCGGGTCGGGGTCCGGATCGTGATCATCGGCGCCGGAGCGACCGGCGTCGAGCTCGCGGCCGAGATCCGGCACACGACCGGAGAGCTCGCGCCGTACGGGCTCGAGCAGCTCCACCCGCGAAAGGACATCCGGCTCACCATCGTGGAGGCGGCGCCGCGCATCCTGCCGCAGCTCTCCGAGCGTATCGCCACGGCCGCCACCGAGCTCCTCGGCGACCTCGACGTCGAAGTCCACGTGGGCGAGCGGGTCACGAGCGTGGAACCCGGCGCGGTCAACACGGCGAGCGGCGCCATCCACAAGGCCGATCTCATCGTCTGGTCGGCGGGCATCAAGGCGCCGGAGTGGCTCAAGGACCTCGA
>Ga0335081_10016902_pt1 | contig 11819 bp, 6 predicted proteins | sample Lox_Sample_35_FD_206713 | JGI IMG/M metagenome (GOLD analysis project Ga0335081, IMG submission 206713) | Soil microbial communities from Loxahatchee National Wildlife Refuge, Florida, United States - Lox_Sample_3.5 | ecosystem: Environmental > Terrestrial > Soil > Wetlands | place: USA: Florida... | reverse complement strand
ACCGGCATCCGCCTCGGCGAGCTGCTCGACCTCGAACTGGACTGCGTCTGGGACTCACCCAGCCACGGCAGCTGGCTGAAAGTCCCGCTCGGCAAGCTTGCCACCGAACGGACCGTGCCGCTCGACGAGCCCACTCTGGCCGCCCTGGACGGGTGGATGACCCGCCGCGGCCCGCAGCGGGCGCTGCCCCACCCCCGGCAGGGGCGGCCCGCCGACTTCCTGTTCACCGAGCGCGGCCGCCGCCTGACCGCCTACCGGCTGCGCCGCGGCCTCGACGACGCCGCCAAAGCAGCCGGGCTGCGCGGCCGGGACGGGCAGGCCCTGCACCCCACGCCTCACCAGCTACGTCACACATATGCCACCAGCCTGGAAATGAGCGGAGTTGCATCAGGCGCATCATTCCCCGGAAGGTGTGAGGACGGCGCCGTAAGAGATCGAGGACCACGCCTGCCGACGGTCATGTGCAACGGCTGACGAGAAACCGCAGGTCAGCATAGACGTGTGAGGACCTGGTTGCGGCAGTTGCCACGATGTGGCAGTAGCTTCTGTGGCATCACCTGACTGCTTGATACACCTGGAGCAACGGCAAAGACGCACCAACGAGGACGAGAGTCCCCATCTCGCTGTCCCTCACCTTGAGGTATTCGACACGGTTGGTAAACCGCTCCCTACCAGTTTCAACGCGGGCATGTCACTGCAGGCACTGATGGCTCTTCTCGGGCATTATGCGGGTGATCTTGTCAAGTTGATCTTGTCAGGAGGCTGCCTCGCTGAGGCGGGACAGCAGGCCGTCGAAGATTTTCTTCCGCCCGGCCTGGCCCTTGGCGGCGGCGTCGTCGCGCTGCTTTTGGAGGGTGGGGCGGAACTCGATGGTGGTCTGGAAGAACGTGCACGATTCGCAGATGGACTCGAAGTGGCAGTCCAGGCCGATGGGGCGGGCGCAGTAGCCGTTGCCGAGCATCCGCTGGTGCATTTCGGCGCGGAGTTTGCGCATTTCGGTGCCCTCGGCGCCGGCGGGCAGGTTCTTCGGGGCGTCGTAGAGGGCCTCGACCTTCTCCGGCACCGCGAAGTACTCCTCGGCCACGGTGCGGTTGGCGATGCGGGCATAAACCATGGTCATCCGCATCGATCGATGGCCCAGAAGGGCGGCTATCGCCTCAAGGCTCATGCCCCGGTTGATGGCCTGGGTGGCCAGCGTGTGCCTGAGTCTGTGCGGGCTGACGTGGCCGATTCCGGCGGTGCGGGCGGCTTTGGCGACGGCGCGGTCGACGCGGCCTTGCCCGATGCGCTGGCCGTGCTCGGTAAACAGGTAGGGGCTGCGCAGGCTGGCGGGCCGCTCGGCGAGCCAGGCGTCGAGGAGGTCTTTGAGCTGGGGGTACAGCGGGATGTAACGGTCGGTGCGCAGTTTGCCGAGGGGCACGTGGAGCCAGTAGGCGGCGCCGATCTGCACGACGGAGTCGACGGTGAGGTCGAGGAACTCGCCTTTGCGCAGGCCGGTGCGGGCCAGGAATTCCACGGCCAGGCGGGCGAACGGGTCGGGATCGGCGCGGGTGGCCTGCAGCAGCTTAGTGAACGCGCCGTCGTCGGGGAAGCGGGGCAGCGGCTCGTCGCGGAGCGGCAGGTCGCCGGAGAACACCAGCACCGCGGCGGGGACGTCGTCGCCGTCCCGCTCGGTGAGCCGCTCGAAGCAGGCGCGCAAGGTGCCGAGGTGCTCGGCGAGGCTGATCTTGGACAGGTTCCCGCCGCGGGCCGATGGCCGGCTGGCCAGGTGCAGTTTGTAGGCCTCGATGTGGCGGCGGCGAAGGCCGGCGACGCAGGTGACTTCTGGGGCGCACGCGGCCAGCCAGCAGGCGAACTCGCGCAGCACGCCCTCGACGCGCACCATGGTCGAGGCCCGCAGCGACAGGCGCACCTGGGCTATGTAGCCGGCCAGGGTGGCCGCCAGCCGCGGGGCCGCCGATGCCCACTGCGCGGCCCGTTCAGCGGAGCGGTCAGGGCTGGTCTTGCGGGGAGCGGCGGGGAGCACGCCGAGGTGGAACAAGGTGGTCTGCAATCCGGACAGTGCTGCGCTCAGCGCCTTGGGGCCGTGGCTGCCGGGCCGGTGACGGCCGATGGCCGCGGTCAGCGCCTGCCTGCCTTCGTCGATGACCGCCTGGGTCACCTGCCCGGGGCCCAGCCCGGCGAGGCCGGTGACCTTGGCCAGCGCCGACCATTGCAGGCGGGTCACGATTGGGCCGAAGCCGAGCTCGGCGGAGGTGGCGGCGAAGCGCTGGTAGAACGCACGGTGATGGCGGGCGGCGACCTCACCGGGGTAGGGGCGGCAGGCCACCAGGTAATCGGCGCTGCGACGCAGCCGCCCGGTCACGATCAGCCAGCCGACCACCCGCCGGTCCTTCAGCGGCAACGCGCACTGGGCTGCCAGCGGCAGGCGGGCCCATCCCCCGGCTCCGAGGCGGGTGAAGAACACGCGGGCCACCGAGGTGACCGGGTGACCAGCGAACATCCCGGCGGCCTGCAGGTCGGCGCGGTAAGCATCGACCAGCTCCTCGACGGCCGGGCGGCGGGCCGGTGACACGCTCACCGGCCGGTCCTCTCAGCGGGCCGGGCGGCCTGGGCCTCGATCGCCTCCGCCGCCCGCAGGTACTCCTGCTCCAGCCAGCCGTTGGCCAGGTGCAGGTAGAGGCGAGTCGGCTCGATGGAGGCGTGACCAGCCTGGGCCTGGATTGCCTCCAGCGCCATGCCCGCCTCCCGCAGCCGGGTGAAACACGTATGGCGCAGCTGGTGGCAGGTTGCCCGCTCCAGCCCGGCACGGTCCCGGGCGCCGTCGAGGATCTCATCCAGCCCGGCGGCCGACAGCGGCTCGCCGCGGCGGGCGCCCTTCAGCACCACGAACACCTGCCTGGTCGCAGCCGCTGCGGGCCGTTCGGATTCCAGATAGGCGCCCACGGTGGCGAAGAACCGCGCCGAGACCGGCACTACTCGCTGACGGCCGCCTTTGCCCTCGGCCACGAACAGCCGCCGCTCGCCGGCGCTGAGGTCCTCCAGCCGCAAGCCGAGCACTTCGCAGCGGCGCAGCCCGCCCAGCACCATCGCATCCACCATGGCCCGGTCGCGGTGGGTCCGCAGCGGGGTGGCCGCCAGGCCATACACACTCATTGGTCTTGCCGTCTACTCTGGCCTGGGCCACCACGGCACCAGCCTGCTGGCCGATGACGGCTAGCAGGTGCACGGCCCGCCCGTCGCTGCTGGCGTGCCGGGTGCCCCGCACCGCCTTGCCGCCGACGGCCAGTGCCCGCCGCCGGCTGCCTTCTGGCTGCTGGCGAGCAGCCCGGCCCGGGCGTTCAGCCAGGACCCCACCGCGGTGTCAAGCGCGGCAGCATCAACCGATTCCAGGGCCCGGCGGATGGTGGCCTCATCAGGCGGCTCGAACTGGCCAGTCAATGGATCGCGGCGGATCCCAAGGGAGGCCAGGACCTGCGGTGGAGCGTCCGCGATCCATTCGCCCAGCGCAGTGAACGACCGTGCCCCCGCCAGCACCGCCGCGACCGCTGCCAGTAACAAGGACGTCAGCGTGTGCCGCACCCCGCGAGGGTCACGCGGATCAGGCACACGCGCCAAGTGCTCCAGCTGGCTGGGCCACTGCCCAGCCAGCAGCACGTGATCACATGCGGGAAGGTCTTGAAGCTGCCCCAGGGCAGGGCTGATCAGAGATGATGACAAGGCAGGCACGGACTTCCGTGATGATCATGGGATTCGACACCCACATGATCTTGGAAGCCGTGCCTGCATGACGTCCAACACGCCGAAACGGCCAGCAAGCCATGAACCGGACATCGCGCCACTATGCCGAGGCCCTGGAGGTGCCAGCAGGCGGGACAATGCGTTACCGTTCCCCAGGTAGGCGGACAAGAGCGGCAGGTACGCCTGGACGGACGTCGGCGCCACCGCGGTCCAACGGAGCAGGACGGTGCGGGCAAACTAATGCACGCGTATTCAGCTGATAATAGAGGCAAAATGAACAGGCGATCCTGGGCCCGTCGGCGAGCGTCGGGTTCAAGCTACGGGGGCTCTGCTCTTGGCAGGCCGGCCGCGAACAGCGCGGAGCAGGCGCTGTCCCGGAGGAAGATCTTCAAGATAACGTTCGCAGCAACCGCCGTCGGGACTGCAGGCGGATCAGCGTTGCTTGACGGGTGCGGGACCACCCCGAAGCGGAAGCCAGCCGTCACCCCCGCGCCGACGAAGCTGACGGGCGGCTACCGGCTGTTCCCGTCCACGGACGGTCCCTCCACCGCGATGAGCGCCAGCGGAACCCAGACGAGCTCGGTGCGTTTCATGGTGACGGAGAATGCGAAGTGGCTGGAGGGGTATTGGTGGTGGGTCTGCCCGGCCAAGGGCCTGACCGGGCCGCAGATGTTCTACCTGTGTGGCTGGCTCGGCATCGGGGGTAACTCGGCGACTGTTGTCGTGCCTGGCAGCACGGTCACCTCCGGAACGCTGTCCCCGGGCTGGAATTACGTCCCGCTGCCTGAGCCGGTGCCGCTGGCGGTCGGCGAGGGCCGCAACAGCCACGACGGTGGATCCACGCTGTATTCGGCGTGCACCGACGTGAACGGCAATTTTCCCGACACCGGAGGCTACTGGAACGCCGGGCAGCCGGGTGGCGCGGGGATCACCAGCGGCCCGCTGACCGCGTTCTCCAACCAGTCCGGGTCGCTGCCGGCGCCCTACGATCAGTCCCAGGGCATCGGTAACGGCGACAACGCCTGGATCGACGTCCAGATCTCTGACACTGCTCCGCCGGGGTACTCCGGCCCTTACCGGATCTGGCCGAATAAGTACGACGCCAACTTCGGTGTCGGCGGCGACGCCCCGGTCAGCTATGTCGTGGCCGTCGAGGTGCACCTGTCGGCGGCGTGTGATCTGAACGCCATCTGGTATTACTCCCCGGCCGGCACCAGCCAGCTCGCCACCGAATGTGCCGTCTGGGACATCTCCACCCACTCCAAGGTGGCAAGTGACTCCTCGCCATCGTGGGAGTACCCGCTCGGCGGGGCAGCCTCACCCGCCCGCGGCTGGGTCCGGTGTACGTTCAGCGGCGTCACCCTCCCGCCCGGGAAATACCGGGTATCGGTCTACAACGGCGCGGCCAGCCCGGACCTGTGGTCAGCCAAAGGCCTGTACTACTTCGGCTCCACCAGCGGGTACACGGGCCCGGGCAGCGCCGGGCTCACCTTCGGCCCGGTCTACGCGCCGGGCTTGTCGGCCGCTTCTGCCGCCTACCCCTATGACGCCAACGGCGGTTCCCAGAACCCGCCCTGGACCGACGGGAGTGGCACCACCGAGCCGGGCCAGTCAACGTTCGCTGTCGGGCCGCCGGACCAGTACCCCTACCTGTACGTGGATGGCCTGGCCCAGAACTACTGGATCGACATCGAAGCCACCCCGGTCACACAGTGACTTGACGTATCATTCCGGTCCGCCCGCCGATCGTGTGTACAGATAAACCTGTAGCGGGAGAAGCACCAGCCGACCCATGTCTGCGTTGTGAGCTTATGAGTTTGTACGTCGCCGCGTTCCGTCCCAGCCGCCGTGGCGCACGGCCGTTGGATCCGGCGAAGGCGCGTGAGCGCTCTGTCCGGCGCCGAGTCGGCATCACATGGGGCCTGCTGGTTTTCAATGTCCTGACCTACGGTGGCACGACGGTGATTCCGATTCCGTACCGGGTCGGCCAGCTGATTACGCAGGCAGCTCTGCAGGTGGCGCTGCTGATGGCCCTGACCCTGAACCGCAAGGCGCTGCTGCGCCCGAACATCTTCTTGCTCGTGGTCAGCCTCCTCCTGGTGGGTGCGCTCATCACGGTTATCCAGCCTCCGTTCCACCGGGGGACCATATTCCGGACCGTCCGGCTTACCGAGTTCATTGCGGTGCTCTGGCTTTTGACGCCATGGTGGGGCCGTCGTGACCTGTTCCTCGTTCGCTGCCAGATGGTGACTATGGGCGCGGTGCTCGGCTCGGTGCTGCTGGGCCTGGTGGTAGCTCCAGGCCTGACCCTCAGCGGCAGACTTGGCGGCGTGATCTGGCCAATGCCAGCCACCCAGGTCGCGCACTACGCAGCTGTCATGACGGGACTGGCGACCGTGCTATGGGTCTGTGGCCTGCTGCGCGGCCGGGTCGCTTTGGTCACGGTCGTTGTTTCTGTGACTATCCTGATCCTTACGCACACCAGGACGGCCCTGGTCGGAATGGTTGCGGGCATTCTTGTCTCCGGCCTGAGCCTGATCGTGGCCCGCCCGAGAGCGCGGAAGCTGTTCGCTACGCTGGGCGTCCTGGCGGGTATCGCCGTCATAGCACTGTCGGGGGTCATCACCGCATGGCTGGCGCGCGGGCAGAGCACGAGTGAGTTGACGGGCCTCAGCGGCCGGACCCAGGTCTGGAGTCAGCTTCTCGCCGCCCCGCGTAACGGGTTCCAGGAGATCTTCGGTTTCGGCCTGTCAAACGCCTCGTTCAACGGCTTTGCCATCGACAGTAACTGGCTTGCCAGCTACCAGCAGCAGGGGCTGTTCGGGGTCGTGATCTGCGCGGCGCTGCTACTTTTCCTGCTCGTGGCCGCCTACTTCCAGCCGCGTGGTGTACAGCGCGCGCTTGCGCTGTTCCTGGTCACATACTGCCTGGTCGCGTCCTATACCGAGGTCGGATTCACCGATGCCTCTACTTACCTGCTTGACCTCACCCTGGCTGCCTCACTGCTTTTGCCACCCCTGGCCAACCTGAGGACGGACAGGTTCCTGGCCACCCCAATGCCACGGTCACGCTTGGGCCAGGTCATCCCGGATAGGCCACAATCTCCTGGCTTAGTCGGGTAATCCCGCGGGGCTCCCCGACGAGGGCTCCGGGTCACGCCTGGCCATGGATCGAGTATCAGTGGGGATGTCGAGACGGGCCGACTGGAGGAACTCCAGCTGAGTAAGTAGCGTCCCGCTGGGTGCGCACCGTCCACGGCCGACGAGGGTCCAGGCTGGCACCCGCCGTCCCAGGCCAGGTGAATACCACCCAATAACCGGGTCGGTTTCCCCGCGATGCAGGCTCCAGCGCATCGCGGGCGGCAACGATAGCCGGGCGGCTCCCCGTGTCGCCGCATCTTTCCAGTGCAGCTCGGCAGCCGACCCGTCGAGTTCCACATGAACATCCGGCCCGAGGTGGAAAGCCAGGCGGATATGGTGGCGGCCGCCATCGATCTGGTCGCAAATCTCGACCTTACGCGAGGCCCGGTCCAATCGGACGGTGCGGCAGTGCTTTGCTGGCGGCGATAGCGAAGCATACCCGTCGTGCTCAGCAGTCCATGACGTGACCTTGCCGTCACCTGAGACCTCGACTTCGCGGGCGTTTGCGTGTCGCAACCAGAGGAATGGGCCGCCCTCGGCGGACTGGCTCTGGCCGCTGAGTTCCACCGTGTTGTGCGCGATCGTGGACCGGAAGTAAGAACGCCACGCTGGCTCGCCGTGGTAGCAGTACGTGCCCGGGTCGGCAAGGATGTCGACGCCGCCGTACCGGACCTCCACGGAAAGAGCGTCGGCGTGCGCGTGCGCGGCTATGCTGAGGTATCCGTGTGGGCCGCCGTCACACCGGCACCAGATCTCCGGGGCATCGCCGGGCGCCGAACGCAGCAGCGTGATCCCGGCGTCGGGGAACCGCCACGGCCGCTGCGCGGGCCGGCCGGCGACGAGCCGCGGCTTGCTGGCCAGGGCGCTGATGAGCGTGCTGCCAGCGTCGGCCCCGGCCGCAGGCCACCAGTCCAGCGGACCGTACAGCGCCCCGCCGAGGGCCAGCAGCGACCGCCAGCCGCTCCGGGCTGGAGCATCGAGCAGCAATGCGCGGCCCTCGTCGCCGTCACCCTGGCGGGGCGGCCGCAGCCGCTCGTCGAGCAGAGCGGCAGCGCTGTCGGTCATCGCGCAGAGCCGCGCCCACGTGCCGGAACTCAGCGGGCGCTGGCTGGCCTCAGCTTCGGCTGCCGCGATCAGGCCCAGCTCGGCCACGAAGCACTGGTAGTCCGAGGCCAGCTCCCGGTCGATGCCGGACGGGAACGTATTGCGGATCAGCTCGCGCTCCAGCAGCAGCCCGGACGCCTCCCGCCAGCGTGCGCTCTCCGGGAACCAGGGGAACGCGCAGCTCGCCACCAGCTGCCCGGCCGCCTCCGCGATGACGTGGTTGTTGGCTGATGAGCCACGGCTGCGGAACGCGGCCAGGTACTGCTGATGCCAGCGGATCTGGCGCACCGCGAGGTCGTTGGCCTCGAACAGGCCAGGCGCGCCGGGCCAGTCCTCCAGCAGACGGCGGACCCACGCGAAGCTGATCAGCCGGATCCCGATTTCGATGCCGCTCGTCCAGTGGATGCCGGACAGGAACGGGTTCTCCCGCCACCAGGAGCGCAACTGCGCCGCCACCCGTTCGGCATACCGCTCGTCGTGGCTGAGGTACCACCCGGTGGCCAGCAGCGTCAGATGGTGCAGCCGGGAGACCTCCCAGACCTGCTTGACGTTGCCGGTCTGCGCCTCGGACCGGTGGTTGACCCGGAACGCGTACGCGTCCGCTGGTGACCGGCGGCCGGTCACCGGGTCGCGGAACCAGTCGGGCTGGGCCAGGTCGGTCCGGTGCACACCGAGCACGTCGCCTTCGCCGGCCAGCAGCCGGTCAGCGGCGGCGAGGACGCCGGCCCGGGCGGCGGCGGGCACGGTCCCGGCCGCTCCCGGCGGCAGGGTGGCGGTGAACCCCCGCTGCGCCCGGGGCAGCGGGGGAAGCCCGGCCAGCTGGCCGGGCCGGACCTGCCGCCGGGACCACGCCGCGTGCATGGCCTGGTCGCGGGCGCGCCACGCCACCTCGGCGGGTGACATCCGGGCCGCCCGCCGGGCGTACCAGCTAAGCCGCGAGGCGGCGTTGCTCATACCTGCTCCGGCCGGCCGCTGGCCCGGCTTTCGGCCACCGCGATCGTGGCCCGGGTGGTGGCGATCAGGGAGTCGAGCGAGATCGGCATCGCAGTGCCGGCCCGGCACGCCGCGATGAACCGCTGCAGTTCCGTGCGCTGGCCCTTGTCCTGGCCGCCGCGCGCCTTGCTGGTGCTCCGCTTCCGGCCGGCCCAGACGCTGGCCTGGCTGAAGTTGTCGAGCCGGGCGCTGCACCCGCCCGCCCCGGCGTCCAGCGTCTCCTTGGGGAAGCGCTGGTTACCGGTGGTCAGGTAGCTGATGGTCCCGGTCGCTCCGTTGCCGAACCGCACAATCGCCTGAAGGTCCTCGGGGTCGGCACCGGAGACCGCGTACACCTCTTCAGGCGGGCTGTCCGCCCACCAGCTGAGCGTGTCGATGAAGTGGCCGCCCTCGCCGGTGAACCGCGAGCCTTCCAGCTCCTCGTTCAGGTACCAGCTGCCCGCGCCGAGCTGCCCCGCGTTGACCAGGTACCGGGTGCTCGCGGTGGCGGCCTGGGGGCCGAAGCGGGCCCGCATCTCGGTCAGCAACGGCGCGAACCGGCGGTTGAACCCGACCATGAGGCGGTCGTTGCCGGTCTGCTCCACTACGTCCAGGATCCGCTCGGTCTCCTCCCTGGTCAGGGCCAGCGGCTTTTCCACGAAGACCGCCTTGCCGGCTTCGAGTGCCCGGCAGACCAGCTCCGCGTGCGTGTGGTGGCGGGTGACAATGAAGATCACGTCGAGCGAGGCGTCCGCCAGCACGGCGTCTGCCTGGGTCGACGCGGCGCCAAAGCCGAAGCGCTGCTGGGCGTTGACCGCGGACAGGGACCGGTTGGTGGCGACATGGGCGAGCCGGACCCCGGTGTCGCGGGCCAGGTGGGGCAGCAGCATCGAGGTGGCGTAGCTGCCCGCGCCGATGAACCCCACCGCCAGCTGGCCCGGCTTGGCCTGGGCCGCGGCGGACGGCCCGGCCGGCAGCACCCGGGAGGTGGCAGGCCGCCTGGCGCTCGCCTCCGGCTTCGGGTACTCCAGCAGCACGCCCACGGCCTGCAGCGCGCCGGAAGCCAGGTCCGCGTAGGCGGAGGTGGCCTTCTCGATCGGGAACGTGCCGCTGATGAGCGACTCGACCTCGATGTCCTTACCGGCGAGCAGGTCGAGAAAGCATTCCAGGTTGCGCCGCTCGGTCCAGCGGACGTAGCCGGCCGGGTAGTCGATGCCTTCCAGCTCATAGCGGTCGTCGTACCGGCCGGGGCCGTAGGACCGGGAGAACCGGACGTCGAGTTCCTTGTCGTAGTAGGCGTTCCAGGGCAGGTCCAGCCGGGTCTTGCCGATGTCCACCACCCGGGCGCGGTCCCGGGCCAGCTGGGCGGCGATCTCGGCCGGGCCGTTGGAGTGCCCGCCCGCGGTGATCAGCACGTGGTCGGCGCCGCGGCCGCCGGTCAGCGTGGCCAGCGCCTGCTGCACGGCGGCCAGGCCCTCGCCATCGGGCGCGCCGCAGCGCACCGCGCCGGCCTGCTCGGCGAGGCGGCAGCGGTCGGCGTTCAGGTCCAGCCCGACCACCCGCACGCCGGCCGCGATCAGCAGCCGCACGGCCAGCTGGCCGACCAGGCCCAGGCCGATGACGCAGGCCGTCTCGCCCAGCTGGACCTCGGCCTGCCGCACACCCTGCATGGCGATGGCCCCGACGGTCGAGAACGCGGCGTGCGGGGGCGCGACGTCCGGCGGCACCGGGACGCACATGTTGACCGGGATCCAGTTGTACTCCGCGTGCAGTGCGTACTCGTTGCCGGCCGCGGCGACCAGCTGGCCGACCTCGAACTCGGCGGCCCCGCGGCCAACCTCGGTGACCACGCCGCACAGCGAGTACCCCAGCGGGGTATAGGAGTCCAGCTTGGTCATGGCCTTCTTGTATGTGGTCAGCAGGCCCTGCTGGGACACCGAGTCCATGACTTTGCGCACCTGGTCGGGCCGGGCCCGGGCCATGCCGACCAGCGACATCTTGGCCTCGGTCACCTTCATCATCTCGGTGCCGGTCGAGATGAGTGAGAACAGGGACTGGACCAGGACCCCGCCGGGCCGGCAGGCGGGGGCAGGTACATCCAGGACGGCGAGTTCCCCCGACTTGTAGTTCTGAGCTATCTGCTTCATCTCGCCCTCTGGTCGCGAGCCATCACATCGGTTTTCATGTCGCCACACCCATGGACTGCGCATGGCGGTACCACAGCTCCAGCGTCAGCAGCTGCCAGATCTGCTTGGACCGGTCCTCGCGGCCGGCCTGGTCATCGGCGATGAGCCGCGCCAGCGAGTCGCGGCGGATCATCCCCGACTCCACCAGCTCGCCGCGCAACAGGACGTCCTGGATCACCTCGCGCAGGTCCTCGCGGACCCAGGCGCGCAGCGGCGCGCTGAACGAGGCCTTGGGCCGGTGCACGATCTCCCTCGGCAGCCAGGCCTCGGCCGCCCGCTTCAGCGCCACCTTGCCCTGGCGATGCTGGATCTTGCCGCTGCCCGGTATGGAGAACGCGGCCCGGGCCACCACCGGGTCCACGAACGGGACGCGCACCTCCACCGACGCCGCCATGCTGGCCCGGTCGGTGTAGGTCAGGTTCAGGCCGGGCAGGAACAGCCGAGAGTCGGCCAGGCACATCCGGTTGACCTCGTCCTGCAGAGTGTTGTCGTAGTAGATCTCGGCATGCTCGGCCAGCACCGCGTCGACGTGCCCGGCCAGGTCGGGACTGAGCAGGGCGGCGAGCTCGTCCCGGTCATAGAGCGTGTAGCTGCGCCGGAAGCGTGGCTCCTCGGGCAGGTCCGCGAACGTCAGGAAGCGCTTGGCCCACCGGGCGTAGCGCAGCCCGCGGCCCGC
>Ga0335081_10016901_pt1 | contig 11820 bp, 10 predicted proteins | sample Lox_Sample_35_FD_206713 | JGI IMG/M metagenome (GOLD analysis project Ga0335081, IMG submission 206713) | Soil microbial communities from Loxahatchee National Wildlife Refuge, Florida, United States - Lox_Sample_3.5 | ecosystem: Environmental > Terrestrial > Soil > Wetlands | place: USA... | reverse complement strand
GAGAAAGGCCGGCGTGAAGGAGAGCATGGGCATCGAGAGCGAGAGGTCGCTCTCCGCGAGCGCGGCAAAGATCAGGTTGAGGCCGGCGACGTTGAGGATCGCCGAGATGATCACGGCTGAGTAATAATCCGGCCCGATCCGGGGAAAGCCCTGTATCGCAGAGAGGGCGAAGAGGAGGAGCCCGCCGCCGATGAACCCCGCAGCCGACAGGACCCGGGGGTTGAGGGCCGGGATGCAGCGCTTGATGAGGATGTAATATGCCGCGTTCGCTGCGGCCCCGACGATCGCGAGGAGTGCCCAGAGCATGGAGACGCCCGGTTATTGATGTACCGCCATCCCATAATGGGCTTCGCACGAAAGCCGGTAACCGGGGCCGGTGGGCGTACACGTCTGCGGATCCGCCGTACTCACAAGGGCACCGCACCGGTCGCGAAGTGCAGGATGAGGATGATCACCGGCTGGTGAACGAGGTAGATGACGAGCGAGTGCCGCCCGGGAAACGTGAGCACCGGACGCCACCGGGCCGGAAGCTCCGGCAGCGGGATCCTTCTTCTGCCCTCAGGATACAGGACCGACCCGAGACCGAGACCGATCAGCACCACGCCGAACCACGGGAGGAGCGGTTCGTAGTCCACCGACCACCACGCTGCCGGATGGAAACCGAGCGGGAGGAGCCAGACCGGGCCCGCGATGCCGGCTATGAGAAAACCCGCAAGGATCACGGCACCGCCGATCACGAAATTATATTTCCCGAACCGATAGAAGAACGGTGCGAGGAGGACCGAGACGCCGATGAGGTGGAGGATCCCAAAGACAATGAAGCCCTCGCCGAGATAGATCCACGTTGCCGCGGTTACGAGGATGCCGAGCGCGAAGATCCCTGCACCCCGGTACAGGAACCTGCGGTACAGCCGGAACCCGGAGAGTGCTTTCTCCGCCCGGGAGTAGCTGATGGTGAACGAGATCCCGACGATGAGAAGGAAGAGCGTCGCGGTCGAAAACGCGAAATACCTCCAGAAGCCGTGTGCGACATCGACCGGGTAAATGCCGAAGTACCAGAGATCGAAGAGGGTGTGGAAAGCGACCATCATCGCGATGGCGATCCCCCGGGCGATGTCGATCTCGAAGAACCGCTGTCTCTCCGGCATCGTGTACAGTTTCGGCGGCTCTTTCTAAATAGACCGCGGTAGGATCGGAAGACCGCGGCAAAAACGCAGATCCGGATAAAAAGCCGTCGGATCACGAGTAGTCCCCACCCTACCATTTATTAATCTTAGCGGGCATGGTGAATAGGAACAAACCCGGCTCGTTTCAGGACGAGCCCGGAACGAGTAGAGGTAATCATGGTCTCAGCCGATTGTGACGAGCATGTCATTGAGGCGATCGGGCGGTGCCGGATCGTCATCCGGAACGGGGAGGTCGTCGAAGTCGGGGAACCGCAGATCGGCGACTGCCCGCTGGCAAAACGGTTCGCCGTGCCGGTGAAAGAGTTCTCAAAAGACGCGATCAGGGCCAACATCGAGCACCGGATCCGGGCGTTCGGGATGTGCACGCCGCGCCGCGAGGTGCTGGCGGATGAAGATTTCGTCGGGTTCGGCGCCTCCGAGCTGCTCAGCTCGGCGATGCGGGGCGGGCTTGTCGATGCAGTTGTCCTCGCAAGCGACGGGGCGGGAACGGTCGTCGTGACCGCACCACGCATGGTACAGGGGATCGGCGGCCGGATGTCCGGTCTCGTCTCGACGACACCGATTAAGGAAGTGATGGACCGGATCGAAGGCAACGGAGGCTTCGTGCTCGACCATGGCACCGCCAGGCTCGACCAGCCGGCCGGGGTCCGGCTTGCGACAAAGAAAGGCTTCCGCCGGGTTGCCGTCACCGTCGCCGGAGCCGATGCGGCGGAGATCATCCGGAGGGAGCATCCCGATGCCCTGATATTTGTCGTCCACACGAGCGGCCTTACGGAAGACGAGGCCCGGCGCCTCGCGGCGACCGCCGATCTCGTAACCGGCTGTGCTTCGAAGAACGTCCGGGAGATCATCGGGCCGAGGGCGCTCCTCCAGGCCGGCGCGGCGATCCCGATCTTCGCCCTCACGGTCCGGGGAAAAGAGGTGATCGCGCGCCGGATCGTTGAATCGGACGCGACGATCTTCCTCAAGGGCGAGAAACTACCGGTCACCGGTACCGGGCAGCCGGGGCCGCTGATCTGACCGGTAAACGCCAATTTTTTTCGGGGTTGTAACGAGAGGGGATGCCTCCTCCGCGTGGACCAACCCTTTTTATCCCGCGTGCCTCATGGTTCATTTACAGGAAGGGGATACTCTTCTTCCGGGTGGATCATATGGCTGACAGGGACATCAAGAATGCAGAAAAAGCACTCGAAGGTGGAATCAGTGTATTGGGAAGCGGGGCGCGGGGGTTCAACCAGGAGTTCATGGAATTCCTGCAGAAGTACCAGGTAATCGGGCTCGCGGTTGCATTTGTCATAGGTACTGCCGCATCGAAACTGGTCACTTCGCTGGTCACTGATATCATCATGCCGGTGGTTGGCGTCATCACTCCCGGGGGCAACTGGAGGGAATCGGTTTTGCAGATCGGCCCGGTAAAATTCCTGGCCGGCGATTTTGCCGGAGCGATCATCGACTTCATGATCATCGCTCTCGTAATCTTCCTTACCGTAAAATATGTGATGAAGGGGGACACTTCGAAGAAGATCTGACGATCTTCTTCTTGTTCCCGAATCTCGCTCCGCCCGATTCTCAAAATTTCGAAGAAGATCTGACGATCTTCTTCTTGTTGCCAAATCCCGGAGAAGTCCTTATGATCTTCTTCTTATAGCCGGGGAGTTTCTCCCTTCCAGCGCATATGCTCACACACCTGCCGGCCTGAATGCAAACCGGATCTCCTCCCATGCCTTTTCGAGGAGTCCGCGGTAATACAGCACGTCGAACTTCTCCGCTTCCCATTCCGTGTCAACCGCGTATGTGCGGGCATCCCGCACCACGTACCCGATCTTCATGCCCGGCGCGATGCCGGTGCCCCCTTTCAGGTAGGCCTGCACTGCGGCGCCTTCGAGACACCGGCGCCCATAGGTGAGCCGGCTGATCCGCCGGTTGATCACCAGGTCCTTTACCTCTGCATCGGGGAGCCGCTGCACCGCGGCGAGGTATATCTCCCGTACCTCATCCTGCAAAAGCGCGAGCCCGGCGACGGTGCCCGCGTGGCTCATTACGGTGAGCATCTCCTGCTGCACGGTACGGATGAACTCAGGCGTATCGTGGCGCCGGGCCGCGATCCCCCTCACCTTGACGCTGCCGTCTCCGAGCCGGCCGTAATAGCGGTTGTAGGCCCCGGTCTTGTCCCTCTGCGGCAGGAACACGATCCAGTCGAAGTGCTCTACTTCGACCGGCAGCCCGGTCCCGTGCTCCACCCGCTCCTTCAGCGCGGCGACCGGCGTCCCCTGCACCCAGAGCGAGTCGACGATCCCGTGCAGCACCGTAAAGCCCATCCCTTCTGCCATGGCCTTCGTCTGCATCAGGATCTCACGGGACATCCGGGTGATCCCCTCGTGCACTTCGATCCTGCCGAACTTCGCGTTCTTGTAGCCGGTGTACCCGAAACAGGTCACCAGCATCCACTTGAGGATCGAGTCGATGCCGGCGAGCTCAGGGTCGGCCTTCTTTCTCCGTTTCGTCTCGATACGGAGCTTCACCAGCGGCTCGAGCGCCGCTGTCAGGAAGCCGCGTCGCTCCTGGTGCCCGATCGTTTCAGGCGAGAGGTTTTCCCGGATGATGATCGAGGGGTACAGCGACGTGAAATCGATCTCGTCGACATTTTCGTACGTCCCGGCCGCGGGCTGGAACATCATCCCGCCGCGGTCCGCCTCCTTGAGCGGCCCGAGCTTCCGGGTAGTCTCCACATCGCTCTTCCGGAACGGCACGGCAATGCCCTTTCCAACTGCCTCGTACACCTCGTACCCGGAGATGAGCGTGCCAGGCGTGAACCGCGATGCGAGGTTCGGGGAGATCCCCGCGAGCCGCGCCCCCATGAAGACGCCGGCGAGCCCGCCCTCCCGGTAGACAAACGACTGCTCCGTGTCGATGAGGATCCTGCCGTCCGGGATGAGGGCCGAGGCCTTGTGCTCCATCCTGCCGTAGCTCCAGTACGACCGCGCGTCCATGGTGCGGTACTTCCCGCTCCGGGAAAACGGCATGCCGAACCCGAAGGCCCGTGCCTGTTCCTGCAGTCTCGGCATCCACGCGTCGGCCCCGGGCATCAGGATCACATCCGGGTCGTCCGCTGCGACGATCCCGAAGAGATCGGCAAGCAGGATGCGGGCGCTCCCGCGCAGGCGCCCCGGCCGCTCGGACCCGCACGTGACTTCGATCTCGGTGCATACCGCGGAGAGAGCGGGGTTGTCGCGGATCCGGATCTCCATCAGCCGCAGGGAGTGTGCAAACGCGGTGGAGAACCGGCCCTCCCCCCCGCTGCAGGGAACCAACCCGCGCTCGGCCATGAAGCGCTGGTCCCTCCGCACGTCCACGTTGAAGAGCCGGGCGGTGTACCCCGTCTGCCGCTCAATGGTCTCGGCAATGTTCCGGTCCCCGAAGACCCGGTACCCGGGAAGTTCGCCGAAGATGGTCGTAAACGTGCACGGGGAGGCCCCGAACGCTTCTTCCAGCGATCCGATCATTTCGTGGTGGGGGCCGGGATCAGGCAGGTGGAGGAAGAAGGGCGGGTCGTACAGATGGTGCGCCACCCGGGTGATGGTCCCGTCTCTGTACCACAGGTCAACGCCGTCCCCCCGGTTGGCCGAGTCAAGAATCCACATCGCCGCCTCCCGCGGGGCCCGTTCCCGCTGCCGTCCCGGTCGCTCCTGTTACCTCTGCCATGTCTGCCGCTTTCCCGGGCCCCGCAGATCCGGATGCCTTCAGCAGCTCGACAAGTGCCGAGAAGACAGCAGCCTCGAGTGGTTCGTCGCAGCCGAAGAAGGCGTCGCTCGCGTGGCGCTTCGCGAGGCCGGCCAGGCGCCGGCCGCACGGGCCTTCCCCGGCCGCACGAGCGGCCCCGGCCCAGCGATCCGCGATATCGTTGGCCTCCTGCCGGATGCTTGCGACGCTCCGGCCCATCACGACACCTCCAGCAGGGTCTGTCCGCGAGGGGCTGTCGTTCCGCTGCAATACGCGGGAATGACCGCACGGGCGCGCCGGCCTGCCGGGCCGCCGGCGGGAATGATCTCGATCGTACGGTCTGCGGACCGGGCCAGTGCATCGAAGGAAGGGGTCCGTGTCGTTGCATGCAGGATCACGAGCGCCGAGCGCCCCGCTTCCCGGAGGGCGCCGGCTACTGCAGGTCTCTCCCCCGCTCCTTCGAACAGGGCCGGGTCATGCCCGACAAGGACAAGGGTCTGCCGTGCGCCCTGCAGGGCCGCCACGAGATCGCCGGCGGACGGTGCCGCGCGGATCTCCAGGTACGGAAGGATGGCGCCGGCGCGCCCGGAGAGCCCCGGGCCAACGGATACGAAGAGTATCAGGAACTTCCGGAGAGCGGGGCTGCCTGTGAGCGCTGCAGCAAGAATCTCTTCCGGTGCGATCACCGCAGTGAAGGAACCGGGGTGGAGCGTGATCCCCGGGCCGAGCGTGATCATCATGGTGCCGGATCCCTCTCCTTTTCCGCGCAGATAAGGAGGAGGCCTGAGCGGAGTGAAAGTGACGGGGTCGCAAACGACATGCCGGGCAGGGAACCGCGAGTGGGGCGGCTCCGTGCAGAAGATGCACCGGTCAGCAGGGCCGTTCCCGGAATCGCCGCTCCGGAACGGCCCGCTGCCGATCCAGGTCCCTGTTGCGGGAACCAGGACGCAAAAAACAGGAGGGGGATGCCAGACTGCCGGGAGGGGCATCGGGTCAGCCGGCCCGTTCCTGAAGACGGTCGCCGGTAATATCCAGCCCGGTGATGTCGTTAAGCACGAGGGAGACCTGGTGGGGCGCGTGCTCCCCGGCCCGGTAGTTCGGCGTCGCGTCCGCGATCATCCAGCGCACCCCGGAGCCGCCGGGGTGCCTGATCCCCACGATGTCGCGGATCTCCGCGCCCTCGCGGAAGGCCCGGATCCACGGGGCCGACTCGGGCCGGAGTTTCGTGCCGTCCCGTTGCACCGGGTCGAGCCCGGGAATCAGTGCCGTCTTCCCTTTCAGCTGCGCCCGCGGGATCCCGAGCAGCCGCTCTGCGGCCGGGTTGGCGTCGGCGATATCCCCCCGGGGGTCGATGACGAGTACAGCCTGGGCCATCGTCTCGAAGAGGCTCCGGTACTTCTGCTCCGATTCCCTCAGCTCGTGCTGGATCCGTTTCCGGTCGGTGATGTTCCGTGCGATAAAGATGATGCCGGAGGTCGCCCCGTGCTCGTCCCGGACCGGGGAAATCGTCAGGGACGCATAGAAATGGCTGCCGTCCTTCCTCCGGCAGAGGGACTCGAAGGTGCGGAGCGGCTCGCCGGCGAGGATCATGCCGAGGTTGTGGTTGATCTTGGTATTGCGCCGGGGGGAGACGATCGCCCCGATCCCCTGCCCGATCGCTTCTCCCGCTGAGTAACCGAAGATCTTCTCTGCGCCGGCATTCCAGCTGAAGACGGTCGTATCCGGGTTCATCCCGATGATCGCATCGTCCGATTGTGCGACGATGGTTGCCAGACGGGCGAGTTCCTCCTCCGCCCTCCGGCGCTCGGTGATGTCCTGTGCAGATCCCCGAATCGCAGCCGGTTTCCCGCCTGAGTCCCGTTTCACTTCCCCGCGGTTGTGGATGAACCGGATGACGCCGTCCGGCCGTGCGATCCGGAATACCACATCGTATTCCCCCTCGCCATCGAGCACCGCCTTCTCCAGCCCGGTGACTTTTCTCCGATCGCCGGGGAGGATCGCAGAGAGGTAGAGATCGCGGGTCGGGCTGACGGCATGGGGTTCGTACCCGTAGATCCGGAAATGTTCGTCCGACCAACGGAGCGTCCCGGTGGGAATGTCCCACTCCCAGCTCCCGATATGGGCGAGTTTTTCCGCGGCATCGAGAAGGCGCTGGTTATCCCGGAGCGACTGCTCCGAGTCCCGCAGGGCTGCCATCAGCTGCTCCCGCCGTGTTATCTCCTTCTGGAGCTCGAGGTTGGCGGTGTAAAGGTCGGCAGTCCGTTCTTCGACCCGTTCTTCGAGTTCGGTATAGGCCTTCCGGATCTTCTCCGCGGCAACCTTCCGCTCGGTGATGTCCTGGGTAACGACAAGGGTCCCTATCACTTCCTCCACGCTGTTCCGGAGCGATGCCGACCGGAGTTCCGCCCAGAAACTCGATCCGTCTGCCCTCGTCACGCTGCACTCGGCCGGTGCTCCCGCCCCGCTCTTCTTCTGGAGCTGCCGGAAATTCTTTACCGTAGCCTCCGCAGGCTGCGCCCGCAGGTACCGGGAGAACGAGGTGCCGAGGCCATCTTCTGACGCCGGCAGGTGCAGCATCTCGCACGTCTTCGGCGAGAGGAACGCGAGCTTGTCATCGGTGTCGACGACCGCAATGCCGACCGGGAGCGTATTGATGACCGTGCGGTAGAACATCTCCGATTCGTGGAGCGCTTCTTCGGCTATTGCGTGCGCTTCCCGGGTCCGCATCGCCCGGATCCCAAACGAGATATCCTCTGCAAGCCGCGTAAGGATCTTCTTCTCCTCGCTGTCAAACGAGGCAGGAGACCGGGAAAGGAGAATGAGCGAGCCTCCCGGCATCTGCCCTTCGTCCATGAGGATCGGCAGTCCGACAGCCGAACCGTATCCCATGCTCTTTGCTTCGGCCGCCATCTCCCTGTACCGGGCGTTTTTCCGGATGTTCCGGATAACGGACGGCTTCTTCGTCCGCATGCTCGAAGCACCTGGCCCCGATCCCTGTTCCGTGTCCTCGCGGACGATGAGAGCCTCCCCCAGTTTCCCGTTGGTGAACCCGGCATCGGCGACCGGTTGCAGAACCGGGGGATCCTTCTCCGGGTCCAAAAAGCCTATCCAGGCATACGGATAGCCCCCGGTAAAGACCATCACTTCGCAGATCCAGGTGAGGAGTTCCTGTTCGTTCTTCGCGTGCGCAAGCGCCTGGTTGCACTCGGTGAGGACCCGGAGGAGCCGGTTCGACCGCTTCAGCTCCTGTTCCCGCTGCCGCCGGGTCTCGTTCTCTTTCTTGAGCCGGGTGTTTACCTCGTCGAGGCGGGTGGATCCGTCCGCGACCAGCATCCCGAGCTGGTCCCGGGTCCGGCCTGCACGACGGTCGAACTGGTGGCGCTCGATCGCGTACCGGAGCGTCCGGAAGAGGTACCGGCTGTTGAGTTCCTCGCGGACAAGGTAATCGACTGCCCCTTCCCCGAGTGCCTGCCGGGCGGCGGCCTCGGTCTTCTCAGACGAGATGAGAATTACCGGGAGATCCGGGGCACGCATCCGGATCAGGCGGAGGGCAGCGTTGTTGCGGTTCTCAGGGAGATCCATGTCGAGCATGACGAGGTCGAAGGGGTCGCGGGCGAGCACGTCGAGAGCCTCGGCAACGCGGTGCACGCGGACGATCCCGAATGAATCGTCGGCAAGGAGGGCGGCGAGGTTGTTCGATCCCGCATCATCGGGCATCTCGGTATCGATGATGAGGATCTTCATGCTTCTGGAGCACCTTCGTTCTGTGAATCGTAGTTCCACGCGGGAGGCACGATAGGATATGCCGGAGGAAATGTCAGTAAAGGATAGTTCACCGCAGGAGGCTAAAAAATTGTTCATCCCCCGGCCCCGGGATTTATGGCCGCCGGAGGCTCCGGAAGAACCGTTTTCCGCAGCCCGGGCGGCGGTGGCCCGGAGCCGGGCATGAAGACGGGGAAGTCCGGGAAAACCTTCAAATACCGGTCCGGGTTACTAGCCCGTGGATCCTCCCGTCCCGCTGTGAAACGTTGCCGGGACGCGTGTTCAGGAGCATGATGATGAAGAAGTTGCTGTTTGCCGCGGTGGTGGCCCTCACCATCGTTTCGGCGGGATGCATGACTGCAAGCCGGCCCCTGCAGGAAAATCTGCCCGCAGCCTCGCCGCCCTCTTTGGCCGGAACGGCATTTTCGGGCTCCGATCTGACGATTACCAGCATGGGCCTCGCGTATCCGGCGTATGTCGCCGCCCCTTCGGCGCCGGGGACATACCCGGGGATCGTGCTGATCCATTCGTTCAACGGCCTCGAGCCCGGGTACCTGACCATGGTCGACCGGTTCGCTGAACAGGGATACGTAGTAATCGCACCGCGATGGCAGACCTTCAACGCATCCCCGCCGGACGAAGACGTGGGCTCGCTGATCGCAGCCGGGGTTGCGTACCTGAAATCGCGGCCCGATGTGGATCCCGCACGCATCGGTCTCACCGGCTTCTGCGCCGGCGGAAGGTACACGGAGCTCTTCCTGCCCCAGATGCCGGCGTTCAAAGCCGGTGTTGCCTGGTACGGGTTCCCGTACAACCGTGGTTTTGCCAACGAGACCCGGCCGGTCGATCACCTCAGCTCCCTCTCCGTGCCGCTGCTCATGATCCATGGGAGCGCCGATATGGCGAGCCCGGTAACGGATACCTTCAATTATACCGTCGCCCTGACTAAAGCGAAAAAATATTTCGAACTGAAAGTGTACGAGGGGGAGCCTCACGGGTTCATGATCGTCAACGGCACCCTCAACGACAGTGACGCCGCCCGCGACGCCTTTGGCGAGATGGTCAGGTTCTTCGACCGCACGCTCAAAGGGCCCGGGATCACGGCATGACCGGCCTGCGGCGGCCGGCCCGCTGACCCGGAGGCTTCGGGAACCGTCGGGACGGCGCTGGGAAAACGCTGCCGGGAATAATTGCGAAGCGTTCGGTATGGAAAAAGCGTAAAAAATACTCACATGCCGTCATGTATGCCGGAGGAGGCTGCTAACCGCACAGCTCCCGGGCGAGATAAAATTCCTGATAACGGCGAAAAAAAAGAACTGATAAAACCGCAGTCTTAGAACCGGGGTTTCCTGTGCTTCGGGAGACAGTCCCGGCAGTATACCGGCCTGCCTTCGGTGGGCTTGAACGGAACTTCGCATTCCTTTCCACAGTCAGAACAGGTCACTTTCGTCATCTCGCGGGGGCCGAAATCTCTGGGCCCTCTGCTGCCGCCAAAATTATTTGATCCATACATGGTTGTTACTCACAGTCTTACAACTGTGCTAGTATACAGGGTTCGCAAGTATAAGAACCTGCGTGTCGGTGCATCGGGAGAAGGCGTCATTCAGATCCTTCCGTCACGGCGACCGAATCTCGGAATAGAGGGAGACGAACGAGAGGCTGATCAGGTTCAGGGTGGTCGCTGCGTACCAGAGATACGTTCCGGCGGTATCGAGCCGTGCGATCCAGCCGGACCAGAGCATCGCGCAGATGATCGAGAAAGTGAGGAGGGTGTCGATGGCGAGGAAGACCCGGGGCCGGTGGAAGAGCCTCCCCACCTCGGCGATGGTGCAGTACTCGAACCCGGCCGGCCGGTGGAGGAGATCGGAAACGATCCTCCCGGCATTCAGGAAGAGATCGGCCCCCGCCCAGGCTGCTATCCCCCACCCGGCGGCGGTGAGAACCAGGTTCGTGCCGGCACCGGTGCGAACTGCCGTCAGGCCGAAGAGGAGTTTGAAGATGCAGAACGGTATCCCGATCGTGAGGCTCAGAAATACCGGGCGCCGGAAGAATTCCCGGAGTGCGTCGGGCCGCGATTCCCTGCCGGGATCGTGGGGTGCTGCTATACCGGGAGCCATGATCGTCGTGAGCCTGCCTCCGCGAGGTGCCGGATTTTCGCGGCCCTCACCGGGAATCCTTCCCCTCTCCTCTCCGTTCACCCGATGATAAGATTAACATGTCGGAATGAATACGCTGGCGAAAGCCGGAGGCGAAGGCCCGGACGGATCGCCGGTCCGGGTCTTTGCCGGCTCCTTCCTCTGGAGACGTGAGAACGGATTCCCGGTGTAGCGCCGGAACGGGAGAGGATCAGGGTCGGGAAAGTCTGTTTCGGCACGGGAATACGTACTGAGATCCCCTCAAATAATATATAAGGGAAAAATTACAAAGGTGCGTGGCGAAGAACACGAAAGCGAGGAACGAGGACACATGCTGACACCGGAAGAGGCGGATCTGCTCCTTACCCCCCGGGACCTTTCTGCGTACGTAAGCGAAGAGGTTCGGAAGGCGGGCGCAGAACAGAAGATTGTCGTTGACTGTTTACCGGAAGAGCTGCGCCTGACGAGTGCCAGCTCCGCGCACGGTCTCTCTATCGCGGTCGATACGTTCGGGCGATGGACCATCAGCCCCCTGATCCTTGCCGATAGTGACGGCGAGTATGTCCCGGCAGGCCGTACCTTCTCGACCGAGAAGACCCTCACCGTGATCCGGGCTATCGCCCGCTGGATATCCGGCGCCATGACGGAACATCCCGAGGATAAAAAGACCCGGTTCCGGCTCGTTATCGAAAGGACCCCCGCTACCTGATGGGGGTTTCATCCGGCCTTCGGATCTAAGAATGCTGACGCATTCTCTCCTCCCCGGATCCCCCCGCCCGCTTCTCCGATACCGAATCTTTTATCTGGAAAGAACGGGACTATTCCCCCATGTCACCGCGATTGACGAGAAGACCGGCAGCTCATCATCACGAATCCCACACCGGTACCCATATAGGAGAGCTGGCGGGCCACGACCGGGATCGGCAGCTCGAGGATGCCCTGCACCACCCTGAGGACCACAGCCATCCGCACCGGCCCCGCCACCCGTCTTCCTTCATGATCCAGGCCCTGAACCC